>CAAGKR010356179.1_pt1 | contig 10924 bp, 11 predicted proteins | sample 2556971 | NCBI WGS metagenome assembly CAAGKR01 (sample SAMEA5207829, study PRJEB30636) | soil metagenome | biome: forest; feature: boreal; material: soil | place: USA | collected 2011-09 | depth 1 m
CCCGGATCACCCCTTCAAATTTGCGGCGAACAGCTTGAGCGTGTGCTCCCACGCATCTTTCGCCTCGGCGGGACGATAGACGTCTTTGCGAGTATCGTTGAAGAATCCATGCGAGCATCCCGGGTAAACCTTGACCTCGCCCTGCTTGTCGAACTTCTTAAGGGCGCTTGCCAGCCGATCGACATCTCTCCGCTGAATCCAGCCGTCGTTCTCGCCGTATGCGTAAAAGATTGGGCAGCCGAGGTTCTTAAGTTTGTCGTCAGAAGGAATTTCGCCGTAAAACGGCGCCGCCGCCGCAATTTCGCCGGTCTCGCAAGGTAGCAGCGTCGCGTAGCTGCCGCCCATGCAGAATCCGGTGATCCCGATTCGCGCCGATTGCGTTTGTTTCTGTGCGCGCAGCCATTCGATCGTCGTCTGAAGATCCGCGATGCCGTCTTCCTGTTTCAGCCCGCCCATCAGTTGTGCGGCGAGATTCGGCTCGGTCGCTACCTGGTGTCCCTGGCGCGAGTAGAGGTCCGGCGCGATCGCAAAGTAACCTTCGCGCGCGATTCGCCGCGCGACATCACGGATGTGTTCGTTCAGTCCCCACCATTCCTGGACCACGATCACCGCCGGGCGCGCGCCGTTGGCAGCCGGTTCGACCACAAATGCCTTGAGCTTGCAGGCGCGGCCCGGATAGGTCACTTCATGGCTGACGAGATCTTCATTTGCCATCGCTGCTCACCTCGAAAATCGAGATTCCGGACCAGTCCCCGATTACCTACTCCGCGGCCGCCACCGGTATGAAACCGACGGCGCCGTTCTTGAGTCTGATCTGCAAAAAGCTGCCAGTGATTCCGGTCACGTGAACATACTTCCTGCGCCGCACTTCTCCTATCCTGGAACTGGTCTCGTCGGGATTCTGGTACACCGGCGAATTTTTCGTCAGCACGAAGAGCTTGTTGAGCGGCTTGATCTTCGGCGCACCCACCGGGGGCGCCGCCGCGCCGCCAGTCGCCGCAGGCGCTCCCGAGGCAGTAGCCGGCGCGGGCATCAGCTTCGCGTCGAGCGCTCGTACCTGGTCGAACTCGGCGTTGGCCTCGGTCGCGCGATTTGGAATGCTCGCAAGCAGATTTGCGAGCGCCAGATGCGCCTGCGCATCCTTGGGATTCAGCCCGATTGCGGTGCGGATTTGATCTTCCGCCGCCGCCGTCTTGCCCTGTTTGCGCAGAATCTCGCCGAGGTCGAGATGGTAATTCGGACGGTCAGGTTCAAGCGCGACCGCCGCGCGGAACTGATTTTCGGCGAGCCCGAGTTGGTTCTGATCGCCATATAGGTTGCCGAGCGCGACGTGGGTCGCCGCGTTCTTGGGATCGGTCTCGAGCACTTTCATGAACTCGATCTGCGCATCCCCTTGCTTATGTTCAAATACGTACAGATTCCCCAGTGCGATATGCGTGCGCGGATCGCCCGGCGCGAGCTTTACCGCCTCCTGGTAAGCTTTTTCCGCATCGGCCAGTTTCGTCGCCTGCATGTCGGCGTCGCCTTCGGCCAGAAAATCCTCGGCGCTCTTGTGATGGCATCCGGCGAGAATAAGGCTCATCGCGCCGGCGACTACGATCGCTGCGGCCCACGAGAACACGATTGGTTTCCGGTTCGCGAGATAAGGCTTCTTGTTCATTAAGTAATGGTCTTCGTTCATTGAGCAACGTCCTTTCCCGTATTCTCGGGTCTTCGGTTATTTGTGGCCGCAATCGGATGCGCGCACGGCGCGGTCCTGAGAGTGATAAGTCTATCATTTATGTTGGGGACGCATACGGAAACACTGTCAAGTCTGCGTGATGCGAGCGGATGGCCAAGGTCCTCGTCGCAAGGTTCTCATCGTTGGATAGGACTGAACGCGTAGGTTATAAAGAAATGCCGTGCGCTTCATCCTTATCGCCGCCAAGCAACTCGAATTCGCCAAGACCCGGCTCGCGGGCGCGTTTGCGCCTCCTCGGCGCCGCGCGCTTGCCGAGGCGATGTTTCGCGACGTGCTGGCTGCGTCGTCCGGCGCCCGCGCTGCCGACCACGTTGCCGTCGTGACCTCGGACCCGGCCTTGCTCGAACTCGCGCGCTCGGCGCGGGCGCTCACGATCGACGAGGAATTTCCGCGCGGCCTGAACGCCGCCGTCGCGCTTGCCACCTCCGCGCTGATTGCCCAGGGCGCTCGGACAGTCTGCACGGTGCTATCCGACATTCCGCTTATCACGGCAGAGGACATCGACGCTGTGTTTGCCGCGATGCCCCCTCGGCGCGGCGTCGTGCTGGTGCCTTCGCGCGATTTCTCCGGCACCAACGTGATCTGCCGCTCGCCTGCCGACGCGGTCGCGACGCGGTTCGGACGGATGAGCCTCCTGCGGCACCTGGACGATTGCCGAAGGACCGATCTTCCCGCTACAGTGCTGCGACTTGCGCGGCCAGCGCTTGACCTTGACGTGATCGCGGATCTCGCCGAATTCGAGCGGGCCGGATCGTCTACGCATACTCATAGTCAGCTGGCCCGGCTCGGGATTGCTCATCACTAAAAAACGGGACTGATGTCGATCGTGCAAATGATTGAGCGGCTTGGGGCTCTGGTCCTGGACGGCATTGTCCAGCTAGGCGCGTTCGTGGTTTTTCTGCTGGGCGCGGTCTTTTATATTTTTATCCCGCCCTTCAAGCCGCGCCTGTGGATTCGCCAAATCAGGATCATCGGCGCCGATTCGCTGTTTCTAATCATCCTGATCGGCGCCTTCACAGGGATGGTGCTCGGTCTCCAGGGTTACAACACGCTCCGACGCTTCGGCTCCGACGGAGCGCTCGGCACGGTCGTTGCGCTGGTTCTGGTGCGCGAGCTTGGCCCGGTGCTGGCGGCTTTGATGATCGCCGCACGCGCTGGCTCCGCGATGGCGGCGGAACTTGGCTCGATGCAGTCCACCGAGCAGATTGACGCGCTCACCGTGATGGCGATCAATCCGGTGCAATATCTGGTCTCGCCGCGCGTGCTGGCGGGCGTGATCAGCTTTCCACTGCTGACCACCATCTTCGACGTGATCGGAATCTGGGGCGGTTACGCGGTCGGAGTCGGCCTGATGGGTGCGCCATCGGGCGCGTATTTCAATGGTATCGCTGCGAACATGAGCAGCCACGACATCATGACCGGTCTCTACAAAGCGCTGGTTTTCGGCGTGGTCGTAATGTGGGTCTGTTGCTACAAGGGATACCACGCTGAACGGATGGCGACCGGGGTCAGCCGCGCCACCACCGAGGCAGTGGTGCTTTCCAGCGTTCTAATCCTTGCATGGGATTACTTTCTTACGTCTATACTTTTGTGACGATCTCGCGCGACCAGAAACCATGAGCGAATCTGAGACCAATCTTAAGCCCGGAAACGCCCCACACGACGGCAATGCGATCGAAGTGCGCGATCTTCGCCGTCGATTCGGCCGCCAGCAGGTACTCGACGGCGTTAGCCTCGATTTCCCAGCCGGCCAGATCACGACCATCGTGGGCCCAAGCGGTTCGGGCAAGACCGTCTTGCTGAAGCATCTGAACCTGTTGCTCCGGCCTGACTCGGGCAAGATTGTGATTGACCACATCGAAGTGACCAAACTTGGCGCGCACGGAATCGACGCGGTCAGGGAAAAATTCGGGATGCTCTTTCAGGCCGGCGCGCTGTTCGACTCGATGCCTATATTCGACAACGTCGCGTTCCCGCTGGTAGAGAAAACAAAATTGAGCCGTAGCGAGATCGCCGACCGCGTGCATGAAACGCTCCGCGCAGTCGGGCTCGAAGGTATGGAGCACAAATTTCCGTCCGAGATGAGCGGGGGGATGCAGAAACGCGCTGCGCTCGCGCGCGCGCTGGTCCACCGGCCCAAAATCCTGATGCTCGACGAGCCGACCACGGGTCTCGATCCTTCCCGGACCGGTGCGATCCATGAGCTTATCCGGCGAACCCAGAAGAACTTCGAGCTGACCGCCGTGATGGTCAGTCATGACGTGCCGGCGGTGTTCGAGATTTCCGATCGGGTCGCCTTTCTTCATCAGGGCAAGACCCATCTCAACGGCACGCTTGCGGAGGTGATGGCTGCGGGCGACGAGGTCTTCAAGCGCTTTCTGGCCGGGAAAGCATCCGGCGAGGAGAATGAAACGGCCCTGGCGGGCTGAAACAAGCACCTATGTACGCAAGTCGAACCACGCAGTTCATCGTCGGGATTTTCGCGATTCTCGGGATAGTCGCGCTCGCGATTCTGTCGATTTCGTTGGGCAAAGTCGCGCTGTTGCCGGCGCCGGGGTACACGCTCTACGCGAGTTTCGATAACATTTCAGGGCTGAAGACCGGCGACCAGGTCCAGCTCGCAGGAGTGCAAATCGGCAAGGTCGTCGGTATCATGCTCAAGAACGAGCGCGCGCGAATCGCGATGCGCGTAAACGACGGCGTGCAGATCGATGCGGACGCAATCGCGGCGATAAAGACCAGCGGAATTATCGGCGACAAGTACGTTTCGATCGCGCTCGGACCAAGCGAGCGGATGCTCACAGGCGGCGGTACGATTCGGCAGACTCAGTCGGCATTCGTGCTCGAAGATGCGATTGGACAGCTAATCAACAGCTCCGGCAGCGGCGGCAATGGCAGCGGGGATTCCGACAAGAATTCAAAATCCGCAAACCCCGACAAGGATTCAAAGCCCGGAAAGTCGGAAATCAAGAAGTGATATAAAGAAGTGATACACAAAGAAGTGATATAATGATGATTAACATGAAAACCTTATCGCGCCCACGCTTCACCCTGCCTCGATTGCTTACGATGGCGGCGATCGCTGTCAGCCTTTTCCAATCGCGATTCGTGATTCCCGCCCGCGCCGATGATGCGACGACCCCGCTGGCGGTCGTGCAGCAGACCGTCAATCAGGCGCTGAGCGTGATGCGCGATAAGGGAACCCCTCTTGCACAGCGCCAGGACAAGCTCCGTGAGATCGTGTCGAGCACCTTCGATTTTACCGAGATGGCGAAATCCGCGCTCGGCTATCATTGGAAGCAAGTCTCCGCCGACCAGCAGCAGGAGTTCACCAGCGTCTTCATTTCCTTTATCGAGGACTCCTATCTCAGCAAGATCAACGACTACCGGGGACAGCAGGTCACGTTTCTGAAATCGACCAGCGACGGCGCCCAGGACGCCCAGGTAAATACCGATATCGTGCAGCCGGGCAAGGAACCGATTCACGTGAATTACAGCTTGTTGCAAAAGGGCGGCGCCTGGAAGATTTACGACGTGTTCGTGGACGCAATCAGTATCATCGCAAACTACCGCAACCAGTTTAATCGCGTTATGAATAACCAGGGCTTCGACACCCTGATACGCGATTTGAAGAGTAAACAGGCTGCCCTTGCGGCATCGCTCGCGAACCACTAACAGGTATGGATTCGCCATCTATACGCAGATACCCTGTGATTATGGCGAAAGGCGGCGGTACTATCGAAATGCCGTGTAATACGGGCAAAAAATACGACGGCAAAAATACGCAAAAATACGAAAATACGATCGTCCGCCATGGAGACGCGCATATGAGATCTTGTCCGAAACCGGCCGAAAAAAGAGGCGGGCTCCGCCTGATGCTGACGGCGTCTATAGTTGCGGCCCTTTCCTACGCAGCCCCGGCACTAAGCCAGGACGCTGCTCCGCTCTCGCAGAATCCAGCTGCGCAGTCGGCGGCAGCGGTCAATCCGTCCCCGGGTGATAACAATCAGGGCGGCTATGCCGATCCGCTATCACCCTTCAACGAGGCGATGTTTACCTTCAACCTGAAGCTCGACGATTGGGTGCTGCGGCCGGTCGCGAGCGGATATTCGACGATCGCGCCAGAGCAAGTCCGTGAGAGCGTGGGCAACTTTTTAGACAACACTCGCGTCATCCCGCGTTTCGCCAACAATCTATTTCAGTTGAAACTTGCCGAGGCCGGCGGCGAAGTCGCGCGCTTTGGAATCAACACCACGGTCGGAGTGGCCGGCTTGTTCGATCCGGCGGACAAATGGTTCGGGCTCAAAAAACACCCCAACGATTTCGGCCTGACCATCCGCTACTACGATGTCCCGACCGGTCCATACGTGATGCTCCCGTTCTTCGGACCCTCGACCATCGGCGATACCGTGGGCCTGGTTGCCGACGCCGCGATGGATCCAATCGCCTATTTCGTTCCGTGGTATGTCTCGCTCTCCGTGGCCAGCGGCCGGCGCGTGATGGAGGCGGTGAACTATCGTTCGCTGCATCTCAACCAGTTCGAGGAGGCGGACCGCTACGCGATCGACCTCTATGGCGCGGTCCAGGACGCGTACCTGCAGACCCGAGTGCATGAGGTCAAGGAGCTCCACGAGGAACAGTGGTAAGCTAGCCCGATCGCATACTGAAGATATGAAGATTTGCGCGCCGTGGGGCTCACGCTCCGCGGCGCGCTTCATTTTGGCGAGAGACTAGGGGCCTGCCAAAACGCGCGTCTCAGTTGACGTGTTCCCAAGCGTGGTACGAGCTGCGCACCAGCGGCCCGGATTCGACATGATGAAAGCCAATCGCGAGCGCCGCACTCTTCAGCTCCGCGAACTCGGCCGGCGGCACATATCTCGCCACCGGAATATGCTCCGCCGACGGCCGCAGATATTGCCCGAGGGTCAGGATGTCGCATCCGACACCGCGCAAGTCGCGGATCACGGCTATCAATTCGTCGTTGGTTTCACCGAGCCCAAGCATCACGCCGGCCTTGGTGAACATGCGCTTGCCGATTTCGCGCGCAGCATCCTTCGCATGGCGAATCACTTCAAGGGATCGATCGTAATTTCCGCCCGGGCGCACGCTCCGATAAAGACTCGGCACGGTCTCGATATTGTGGTTGTAGATATCGACCGGCGATCGGACGACCGTCTCAACGCTCTCGAACGATCCCTGGAAATCCGGCACCAGCACTTCGACCCGCGCCGGCTCGGGATTCGATTTGATCGCGTGCGCAGTGGCCGCGAAATGCGCCGCGCCCCCGTCGGGAAGATCGTCGCGATCGACCGAGGTGACCACTACGTGCTGCAAGCCCAGCCGCGCGACCGCCTGCGCGATTCGGCGCGGCTCGTCGTTGTCTAACGGGCGAACTTTGCCGTGCGCGACCGCGCAGTAGGGGCAATTGCGCGTGCATACGTCGCCCATCAGCATGAACGTCGCAGTGCGATTCGAAAAGCATTCGCCGATATTCGGGCAGCACGCTTCCTGGCAAACCGAATGCAATTTCAACTCGCCTAAAATCGCCTTGGTCCGAAAGTATTCAGGCGAAACCGGCGCTCGAACCTTGATCCAATCGGGATGTTTTCGCTCTGCCATCGCTAGTCCTGAAGACTGCGTCAGGGGCCAGCCCCTGCACCCAAGGTAGGATTTCTCCTCTTCTCATTCATACTTCTAACAGGCCGTCAGGCCGCATCTTTATTTTTCCCGCGGCGGTGCCGATTCCCGACGGGAAGTCCGAAACCTGCGTGAGGTTTCGGCGAAATGGATCTGGCCCCTGCACGATCGTGTCATAGCCGAAGACCCGGGCGAAGTGACTGCGCATCGACACGCCGAACTCGCGCACGGTAACTGGTCCGCGGCCGAGTTTGATGCTCTCGGAAATCGAAGTCATGCGGCATCCCTCGATTCCACACGGCACGATCGCGTCGAAGAAGCTCAGGTCGGTGGATACGTTGAGCGCGAAGCCATGATACGTGACCCAGCGCCGGATACCGACCCCAATAGACGCGATCTTGCGCGCCCCGATCCAGATTCCGGTAAGTCCGGCGCGACGGTCCGCGTCGAGGCCGAATTCGCGGAGCGCGTCGATCATCGCCTGCTCGAGATTTCTCAAATACCGGGTCACGTCGCGCGCGCGGCCTTCGAGCTTGAGAATCGGGTAGCCGATCAATTGCCCGGGGCCGTGATAGGTCACCTGCCCGCCGCGCGAGACGCGGTAGGTCGGCACACCCTTCGGATTCGCGACGATAAAGCGCTCGTCGGCGCCTCGGCCGAGCGTGATGACGTGCGGATGCTCCATCAGCAGGAGCGTGTCGTTGACTCTGCCCTCGATCCGCGCCGCGACCATCGCGGTTTGGAGATCGAGCGCCGCCGCATAATCGACCACGCCCAAATCTACGACGGTCAGTTTAGCGGCGGGTTCCATCGTCAGTGCTTTAGCTTCATTAAACGCTGCGTCAAACGTTGATCGCTTCGCCCTCTGCGGCCAGCGCCGCTTCCATGATTCCCTCGGACATCGTGGGATGCGGATGCGCGGTCTTGCCTATTTCGGCGGTCGTGGTTTCGAGCGTCTTGCCGAGCACGACTTCCGAAATGATATCAGTGGCGCCGTGCCCGATTATCTGGCATCCGATCACTTCACCATACTGCTTGGTCGCGACAATTTTCACGAAACCCTCGGGCTCGCCGATTGCAACCGCCTTGCCGATCGCGCGAAACGGGACCTTGCCGACCTTGACCTCGATCCCCCGCGCCTTTGCGTCGGCCTCGCTGAGACCCACGGTAGCGACTTCCGGCTCGCAGTAGATGCATCCGGGGATCGCGAGCAGATCGAATCCCGGCTCCCGAACGCCGGCCATGATTTCGACCGCCGCGATTCCTTCCGCGCTGGCTTTGTGGGCGAGCAGCGGTGGCCGGACGACGTCGCCGATCGAATAGATGCTCGGCACGGTGGTCTGGAACGAGTCGTTTATCTTGATGAAACCGCCGCGCTCGAGTTCGACCCCAAGCTTCTCGAGTCCGATATTTTGGCTGAGCGGGGTGCGGCCGACTGCGACCAGCACGATGTCGGCCTCGATGGATTTGTCAGCGCCGTCGGCGTTAACGGTGACCCTCCAGAGGTCACCGCTGCGCGCCATCGACTTGTATCCGTGCCCGAGCATCACGGTTACGCCGCGCTTGACGAACGCGCGGCGGAGTTCCTCGGCGACTTCAGCGTCCATGCCGGGGAGCATCTGCTTTTCCAATTCGACGATCGTCACCTTGGCGCCGAAGGCACTGTAGAAGTAGCCGAACTCGAGTCCGATTGCTCCCGCGCCGATCACCACGATGCTCGCCGGCATCGTGTCGAGCAGCAGCGCCTCCTTACTGGTGATCACTCCGTCGCCGACGGTCATTCCGGGGAACAGGCGTTCGCCCGAGCCGGCTGCGATTAGAATGCGCTCACTCTCGAGCGATGCGGCTTCGGGCGCGGGCTTGTCCGGCGCCGGGGCGAGTGCAACCGAATGCGGTCCGGTGATAGTCGCGTCGGCCTCGAAATAATCGACCTTGTTTTTCCTGAGCAGGAACCGCACGCCCTTCGAGAGCTTGTCGGCGGCGGCGCGCGAGCGCGCAATCACTTTCTTGAAGTCGAAGCGTATCTCGCCGACCTCGATTCCATGCTCTTTCGACGCGCCGCGAATCGTGTCCATCGCAGTCGCCGAGTTGAGCAGCGCCTTCGACGGGATGCATCCCCAGTTGAGGCACACGCCGCCCGGGCGGTCGCGCTCGATGACGGCGACGCGCATTTTGAGCTGGCTGGCGCGAATCGCGGCGACATATCCGCCAGGTCCGGATCCGATTACGACAAGATCATAGCGTGGATTTGCCAAGATGAAGTCCTTTCCTTCACAGCAGCAGACTCGGCGGGTTTTCTAGGAAGCGTTTGAGTTCCTGCAGAAATCGCCCGGCCACGACGCCATCGACGATACGATGATCGCACGAGACCGTGATCATCATGGTCTTGCCGACCGCGAGCTGACCGCCGCGCACGACGGGACGATCCTTGATCGCGCTCACGGCCAGAATCGCGGCCTGCGGCGGAACGATCACGGCGGCGAAATGCTCGATCCCGAGCATCCCCATGTTGGAAATCGAAAAGGTCGCGCCCGACAGTTCGTCAGAGGTGAAACCGCCGCGGCTCGCCTTTGCAACCAGCCGATGCGCGCTGCGTGAGATCTCGAGCAGCGACAGGCGCTCGCACTCGCGGATCACCGGCAGGATCAATCCGTCCTCGACCGCGACCGCCACGCCGATGTTGATATTCGGATGGATGACGATGCCCTCGTCGACGTAGCTCGCGTTCATTCGCGGGTAGCGCCCGAGCGCGAGTGCGCAGGCCTTCACGATGATGTCGTTGTAGGTGACGGTTTCTTCGAACAGCTCGGTCGCTTCGAGCGAGGCCTTGAGGCGAACGGCATCATCCATATCGACTTCGACGGTCACGTAGAAATGCGGAATCTCGCGCTTGGACAACGCCATCCGCTTCGCGATCGTTTTCCGCATGCTCGACAGCTCTTCGCGCGAGCCGGGCGCGCCTTCGCGCGGCGAGACCAGGCGGCGGAACTTGAAGAGCTGCTGTTCGCGCAGAAAGTTGTCGATGTCGCGCTTGGTCACGCGGCCCTCGGGCCCGGAGCCGCGCACCTGCGAGAGATCCACGCCGGCCTCTTCCGCGGCGCGGCGCGCGAGCGGAGAAGCGCGCAGCTTGTGTTCGTCGTGAGACTCGTCGGCAGGCGAGGGCGCGGGTGCCTCCGCTCGCGGCGGCGGCGCTGCGATCGCGGTGGGAGCGGCCGACGGATTCCCAGACATCGCAGGATGAACCTGCGGATCGCTCCCAGAACCATCGATAGCAACCGCCGCGGGTGCGATCGATTTTCTTCTTGGCTCGGAGGGTTTGGCCGCCGGCGCGGCGGGAGCCTCCTTTCTGTCGGCTGCTTTCGGCTTTATCTCGATTGGTTTCGGCGGCGCCGAAGTCTTCTCCGCCACGCCAGCCGGGTTTTCCATATCTATTTTCGCATCGGACTTCGTATCGGACTTCGAGTCCTTGGGTCCTCCGGATTTCATCATCGCGATCACCGCGCCGACCGGAGCGCTCTCGCCTTCATTCAACTTAATCTCGTCGAG
>CAAGKR010135610.1_pt1 | contig 10923 bp, 11 predicted proteins | sample 2556971 | NCBI WGS metagenome assembly CAAGKR01 (sample SAMEA5207829, study PRJEB30636) | soil metagenome | biome: forest; feature: boreal; material: soil | place: USA | collected 2011-09 | depth 1 m
CAGCCGACCGATCGAACACGCCTCCGGCAATGGCAGGGGCGTCTGGCGCATGTTCTCGCGCGGGTTTCACCGATCGAAGGTGCTCGATCGTGGGCGCTGCGCAACTCGATCACGACCGATGAGTGGTGCGACGGTAAGCGATATGTGGCCGCGGCGCGCATTGTGCTGATCAAGCGCGACGAAGAGTGCGTGTGCGTCGCCGGTCAGGCGGTCACTGTGGCGCGGGTGCGTCTTTGGCATGACCGACAAGAAGCGCTCGCACGAGCGCCGACCTGTGGGGTACCAAAAGATCCGTACCCGCGGTGAAGCTTCCACCGGCCGGGCCTTCGAGCTCGAGGGTGAAGGGTTCGCCGTGAGTTGCGGCCCATTCCGCGACCACGTCGGCGATGAGGCGCCCGTCGTGCTCGGCGGTCAGCTCCATCGTGGTCGTGGTGGCCCGCGCGATGTCGGCGCGGTGCATCCACACGTCACGCGTGAATCCCATGTCGCTCAGGTAGCTGAGCGGCTGTCGGCCGACGGGATCGGGCAAATTGAGCACCGGGAGCGCACGGATCACGCGGGGCATCCGGGCCCGCGCCGCAGTTGCCTTGGGAGCTACGGCGGCATAGGTCTCGGCGATGCGGTCGTCGGGGAGGCTCGCGTGCTTGGCGATCTGGTACTCGTTCGCGCCGTCCCACCAATAGGGGCTGTCGACGGTGGCCTTCAGCTTCGAGCCCTTTCGCATCTGACGGAGCTGCTCGGGCAACGAAGCGTTGGCCTCGGCGGCACCGAGCAGGTGAAGGGCGAAGCCGCGCACGTTCCACCGGTCGCAGTCGGTCGGCTTGACCCAGTCGGTCGGTGACAGTGCTCGCAACCGCGAGACCGTCCGCTCGAACTCGGCTGCGGTGAGAACCATTGCCTCGTCGTGGTCGATGCGCGGAATGGCAGAGACGTTTGTCGATGGAACGGTCATCATCGGTCTGGTCCTTTCGCCGAACGCCGGTTGGAAGGGGACGGGTCAGGTGGAAACGCCGCGACGAACATCGCGACCGCGTCAGGAATCAGTGACGTGAACCGCCCGCGTTCGAACGCGACGGTCGGTTCGTTGGACAACTGCTGGGAGGTGACACCCGCTTGCACGATGGACAACAGCGCAAGGCCCTCGTCGTGAGCGGCACGACCGTCGAGCTGACCGCGGTCGTGCGCGTCGCGCAACGTCGAACGGAACACCTCCACCATCTCGACGCTGGGCGCCATCGCCTCGGACGACGCTTCGAAGCCCGGGGCGGGCCGCCAGAACAACAGCTGGGCCAGGACCTGGTGCCCATGGGACCAACGCGCGCTCGCGTCCATCGCCGCGTTCAGTGCCGGCAGTCCCGGTTCGGCCGCCTCCACCGCGGCGCGCACCGCTTCGAGGTGCTGGACCTGACCCGCTTGGAACAACGCGTCGTAGATCGCCATCCGGGACGGGAAGTACTTGTATAGCGACGGCGGTTGGATCCCGAGACGACGAGCGATGTCGGACAGGCTGAGGCCGGCGACGCCTTCGCGTCCCATCAGCTCGATCGCGATGTCGAGGATCTCGGCGATCGTCTCCTGCCGGCGTCGGGCCCGCCGATCGGGCGCGCGAGGCGCGCTCGCCACCTCGCCGACCTCCGCTGTGCCCCGTGTGTTCCTCGAGCTAGGCATCGGATGTAAAGCTATAGCTATTAGCCATAGCTGTCAAGAGCGTCCAGGGTCAGCGGTCGAGCCGTGGTGAGCAGGTGGTGGGATACTCGTGCCATGGAGGTGGACGCGCGTCGCGATGTGATTCTCACCGGCATCGGCGGCCAGGGGATCCAGCTCTGCGCGAAGGTGCTCGCCCTGGCCGCGGCGGCCGACGACCATCACGTCATGCTGAGCTCGTACTTCGGTGGAGAGATGCGTGGCGGCCGCACCGAGGCGACCGTCGTGACGCGCGACGAACCGATCGTCGGAATGCCACCCATTGTCCCCCGCCTCAATGCAGCCATCGTCCTGCATCCTGCCTTCCTCGGCGACGCACTCCCCCGCCTGGTCGACGACCCGCTCATCGTCACCGACGCCTGGGCCTGGCCTCACGACGACGAACGCGGGCGCGTGGTCCGGGTCCCGGCGCGCGAGCTCGCCGCCGAGCTCGGCGCGCCGGTGGCTGCAGGCCTCGTGCTGGTGGGCGCCTTCGCCGCACTCACCGCCACCGCGGGCCCGGAAGCCCTCGCCGGCGCGGTGTCGCAGCTCGTGCCCGCGCATCGCGTCGCCGCTCTGCAAGCCGACCTCGCCGCCCTTGATGCCGGGCACACCTTCGTGTCCACCATGGCAACGACGTGACCGCACCGTTGCATCGCGCCCCGCGCGGCACCGTGTTGATGGCGCTCGATCGCTGCAAGGGATGCGGTCTCTGCGTTCCGGTGTGCATGCCCGGCGTGCTCGAGATGACAGAGCTTCGCAACGCGAAGGGCTACATCCTGCCGCGTCTACTCGACGGCTGCACCGGGTGTCGCGCCTGCGCCGACATCTGCCCCGACTACGTGTTCGAGGTGTACCGCTTCGATCAGGTCGAAGAAGTCGAAGAAGGAGTGAGCTGACCGTGCCACTCGTGCTTCGTGAAGGCTACGACGCGATCGCCGAAGCCGCGGTCGATGTCGGGTGCCGGTTCTTCACCGGCTACCCGATGCTGCCCTTCACGGGATTGCTCGACGCGTTCGCGCGCGCGCTCGAGCCGGTCGGCGGCGTGATGATCCAGGCCGACACCGAGATCGAAGGCGTGAACATGGCGCTCGGCGCCGCGGCCACCGGTGCGCGCGCGGCGACGGGGTCCACCGGCCAGGGCGTCGCGCTCATGCAGGAGAGCATCGCCGAAGCCGCGCTCAACGAGCTCCCACTCGTGGTGTTCACCATGGGCCGCGGCCAGCAGGACTACTTCCAGTGCACGCGCGGCGGCGGCTGGGGTGACTACCGCACGATCACGTTGGCGCCGTCGAGCGTCGTCGAGGCCGACGAGCTCACCCGGCTCGCGTTCGAGCTCGCGGACAAGTGGCTCACGCCCGTGATCGTCTACGGCGACCACCTGATCGGCTTCACCCAGATGACCGTCGAGCACGATCCCGGTCGTCCCCCCGCACCCCAGCCCGACAAGCCATGGGCGCTCGATGGCAGCTCCGGTGGCACGGGCCGGTCGAAGGTGATCTGGACCTGGCGGCTCGGCAAGCACAACACACCCGGCCCCGGTCCCGACCAACACTGGCGTGACGTCGCCGCGAAGTACGACGAGATCGGCGGCGTCGAAGCGCGGCACGCCACCTCGCACGCGCTGGACGCGCGACATCTCGTTGTCTCGTTCGGCACGACCGGCTCGTTCGTCGACTATGTCGTCGACGACCTGCGCGCCGAAGGTCACGCGGTCAGCACGTTTCGCCCGATCACCCTCTGGCCGTTCCCGAGCGAGGCGCTGGCCGAAGCTGCGGCCGACTGCGCGCAGGGGCTCGTCTACGAGCTCAACGCCGGGCAGATGATCGACGACGTCCGGTTGGCCGTCAACGGCGCGGTGCCGGTACATGCAATCGGCGGTGTCAGCCAGGACGAATCGGGGATGCGGCAGGGGGACCTGCTCGGCGTGGATACCATGCGCGGCCGGATCCTCGCGGCAATCGAAGGAGCAGACCAATGACCGAGGGCACGCCCGTAGACCTCGCGGGTGCCCGCAAGGTCGCGCCGTTCGCGCCCGACCTGCTGCAGACCACCGACCACTACCTCTGCGCTGGCTGCGGCCATCCCGTCGCGTGGCGGCTTCTGGTGGAAGTGCTCGACGACCTCGATCTGGTCGACCGCTCCATCGGCGTCGTTGGGCACGGCTGCTACACGCAGATCATCACCACGGCCGACGTCGAGTTCCTTCAGTGTCTGCACGGTCGTGCGCCCGCGGTGGCCACGGGGATGAAGCGCATGCTGCCCGACCGCGCCATCTACACGCTCCAGGGCGACGGCGACATGGTGTCGGAAGGGCTCGCGGAAGTGCTGCACACCGCCGCACGCGGTGAGTCGATCACCTGCATCCTGCTCGACAACGGCGTGTTCGGCGACACCGGTGGGCAGATGACCGCTACCACCACCGTGGGCCAGCGCACGAAGACCGACGTGTCGGGACGCGCGCCCGCTCAGCATGGCTACCCGATCCCGATTGCGGATCTCGTCGCGCAGTTCCCCGGCGTCGCCTACGTCGCGCGCGGCGCGGTCGACCGACCCAATGCCGTCTCGCGCACGCGCCGCTATCTCCGCCAAGCCTTCGAGTCACAGCTCGCGGGCGAAGGCTTCTCGCTGGTCGAGATCCTCACCATGTGCCCCACCGGTTGGTCGGTTCCCGCCGACAAGGGGGCGGAGTACCAGCGCGATCAGATGACTGCCACGTACCCGCTGGGCGAGCTGCGCGCGCGTTAGACGTGGACGTCCGGATCCACGACATTCTCACGCGCGCGGCCCGTCTCGCACCGGCGCAATGCGGGGCGACCCTCGGTGACGACCGGCGAACGTTCGGCGACCTCGACCGCAGTTCCAACCAGGCCGCGCACCGATTGGCGGGCGAAGGGGTGGCACCACTCGACCGGGTGGTGTGGTGGGGACCCACCGACCTCGCTGCGCTCGAGCTCGGTTACGGAGTGTCGAAGCTCGGCGCCGCGCTCGCGCCGATCAATCCTGGTTTCACCGAAGGCGAAGCGACCACCGCGATCGAGTACCTCCGACCGCGCGTCGTTGTCGCGCATCCGCGCTACGCAGACCGCGCGCGGTCGATCACCGATCCGCTCGGCATCCGTGTCGTCACCACCGTCGCCGACTGGCTCCAGGGTGCCGCGACTGCACCGCTTCGGCGAGTCGGTGACACAGAGGACCCGTGCGCGATCTTCCTCACCAGCGGGTCAACCGGCGTGGCCAAGGCCGCGTTGCTCTCGCACCGCGCGAGTTGGCTGCGCGCGGTCGCCCGAGAAGCCGAAGACGGCTCGCCCGGGCGCAATGGAGAGGTGGTGATGTTCGGTCTGTTCCACATGGCCGGCTGGTACTTCCTCGAGCACGCGTGGGCGGTGAACCGGCCCGTACACCTCGTGCACCGCGCCGACGCGGACGAACTCCTCGCCGCAGTCGAACGCTGGCGCGCGAGCACGCTGTACTGCATCCCCGCGGTGTGGCAGCGCATCCTCGACGACGGCGCGGAGTACGACGCGTCGTCGTTGCGCGAGGTACTCACCGGTACGTCGCGCGTCGACCTCGATCTTGTCGACGCGTTGAAGGCGCGCTTTCCGGGTTCGTGGACCTCGGTCGCCTACGGCTCCACGGAGATCGGCCGCGGCGCGGTGCTGGCCGACGGAGATCTCTACCTGAAACCTTTGAGCGTCGGGTTGCCGCCACCTGCCGTCGAGGCACAGATCGACGCCGACGACGAGCTCCTGCTACGCGGCCCCACGATGTTCTCCGGTTATCTCGACCGGCCCGACGCCACCGCGACCGCGATCGACGCCGACGGCTGGTTCCAGACCGGCGACCTCGCGACACGCGACGCCGACGGCTACCTCACGATCACCGGCCGCCGCTCCGAAGGGATCCGATCGGGTGGAGAGTGGATCGCCCCGGTCGAGGTCGAAGCTGCCGTCCTCACGCACCCGGCGGTGGCGGAAGTGGGAGTGGTCGGACTACCAAACGCCGAGTGGGGCGAGCTCGTGTGCGCGGCGATCGTCGCGCGGCCCGGGGCCACCGTCCCGACGGTCGAGGAGCTGCGCGCGCATCTCGTTCCGCGACTTGTCGCGCCAAAGCATCCACGGGTCGTCGTCGCAGTCGACCAACTCCCCCACACCGACGCCACCGGCCAGATCCGCCGCGCGGCACTGCGCGCGCAGATCCTCGCCAACGGTGACGGTGCGCCGGGTAGCAGCGTCGGCATCTAGCGGCCGAGGAAACCGAGCCCGCCGGACACTTGCTCGAAGGCCTGGTCGACCAGGGCCACGATGTCGGGTTGCTCGGGCTCGTCGAGCCACGTGTCGAAAGCGGCACGGAACGCCGCCATCGAGACTGCGGTGAGCAGCCTGAGGTCGTAGGGGGTCAGGGAGCCCCCGGCGGACCGGCTCCGACGGCCGAGTTCCGCGACGAGCGCTTCCTCCCATCCGCGCTGGTGCTCGACCTTGAACGCGCGGAGGCCAGGCGAGCTCTGGACGACCGTTGCCCGCGCCACGAGCACGTCACGCTCCTCGATGTAGTTGAACGCGATGCGTCTCATCGCGGCATGGATTGCCTCGAGCGGTGCCAGATCGAGCGGTTGAGCCGCAAGCGTCTCGATGAGTGCGGTGCTGCGCTGCTCGGAATCACCGAACAGGACGTCTTCCTTGGTGGGGAAGTAACGGAAGAAGGTGCGGGGCGACACCTCGCACGCATCGGCGATCTCCTCGACGGTGGTGCCGTCGAACCCCTGTCGCGAAAAGAGGTCCATGGCCGCGTCATGCAGCGATTCCCGTGTTCGGGCCTTCTTCCGCTCACGCAGACCGACGACGGTGACTTGGATGGAGTCGGCACTGGTGGCCATAGACAGTATTCTGACACATGGGCGCACTTGACAGCAGATGTATCTCGCCGGTTTGCGCTATCTGTCAGAGACTGTCATGATATCTCCATCGCAGCGTCCGTGACGACTCCCCCCACTCTCCACGATCGCACTGCCGGCCAGCAGCAGGCATACGAGCGTCGCTGGTGGACGCTGGGTGTGCTCTGCCTGAGTCTGCTCATCGTCTTCGTCGGGAACTCGAGCCTGAACGTCGCGCTGCCCACCCTCTCTCGCGACTTCGGTGCCACCGAATCGCAGCTCCAGTGGGTCGTCGCCTCGTACTCCCTCGTGTTCGCTGGGTTGCTGTTCTCCACCGGGGCGCTCGGCGACCGCTTCGGACGCAAGGGCGCTCTCCAGTTCGGGCTCGCGACCTTCTTCGTGGCAGCGGCGGCGGCGTCACAGTCGACGGAGATGTGGCAGATCATCGGCTGTCGCGCGCTCATGGGTGTCGGAGCGGCGTTCATCATGCCGTCGACGCTGTCGATCCTCGTGAACGTCTTCCCGCCCGGCGAGCGGGCCAAAGCGATCGCGATCTGGGCCGCCACCACCGGGGTCGCGGGCTCGCTTGGTCCGATTGCGAGCGGGTTCCTGCTCACGCGCTTCTGGTTCGGATCGGTGTTCCTGATCAACCTGCCGATCATCGCCACCGCGTTCGTTGGTGGTTGGTTCCTCGTCCCGAAATCGAAGGACCCCGAACAGGGGCGCCTCGATCCTCCCGGTGCGATCCTCTCGATCATCGGGATCTCATCCCTCGTGTTCGGACTGATCCAGGCACCCGAGAAGGGATGGGGCGCGCCGCAGACCCTGAGCGCGTTCGCGGTCGCCTTCGTGATGCTGACGCTCTTCGTGCTGTGGGAGTTGCACACCGACGAGCCGATGCTCGACATCCGCTTCTTCCGCAACCGGAGCTTCAGCACTGGCAGCGGCGGGATGCTGCTCGTCTTCCTCGCGATGTACGGCGTCATGTTCCTCATGACGCAGTACTTCCAGCTCGTGCTCGGCTACTCGCCGCTCTCGGCCGCGCTCCGCATGCTCCCTATGGCGCCCATCATGATCATCGTCGCGCCGAGCACCCCCTGGCTCAGCGCTCGCCTCGGCGCAAACCGTGTGGTCGGGTTCGGCATGCTGCTGATCGCGACGGGGTTCGCCTTCTTCTCGCAGGTGGATCTCCACACTGGGTATTGGCTCATCGTGGCCGCCCTCATCCCGCTCACGTCGGGTATGGCGATGTCGATGTCTCCGATGACCGCGGCCATCATGTCGGCGGTGCCGTCGCGTCGTGCCGGCGCAGGGTCGGCGATGAACGACGCGACGCGCGAACTCGGAGCTGCGCTCGGTGTGGCGGTGCTCGGCAGTATCGCGGCGTCGCAATACAGCAGCCATCTGCACAACGCCCTTGGCGCACTACCCGCCTCGGCGCGCTCGGCCGCCTCATCCTCGATCGCCGGTGCGCTGCACGCGGCCGAGCATCTGTCCGGTCCGGCCGCGCGCGTCTTCACCCTGGCCGCGCAGACCGCGTTCATCGACGGCATCCGCGTCGCCGCGCTGTTCGGGGTGAGCCTCGCGATCGTTGCCGCCATCCTCACCACCCGTTACCTGCCACGTGTACTCGTACCCGAAGGCGCGCTCAGCTCTCCGCTCGCTTCGATCGAGAACACCGCCGAGCTCGGTCTTGGCGGTGTTCCTCCGGTGCTCGCTGACTCGCGCTCGGACGAGCTCGTCCACGACCGCGCGGGCGCGCCATAGAGCTCGAAGACCGCGTGCGGCACGACATCCAGGTCGACTACCACCTCGCGCATCCGAACTTCGGGCGGCTGTTCCAACACACCATCGGCCTGTCCTTCCTCGCGATCGAGTCAACGATGGACGACACGAGCCGTGTACGCCTCGGCGAGTCGCTCGAACTACTCGAAGCCCTGTTCGCCCGTGGCATCGCTGCGGGCGACTTCTACCCGGCGACGCCCGGACGCTCGCGACCGTGTTCTCATCATGATGCAGGGCTACCTGTTCCGAATGCTGTTCCAGGACTCCGAGCAGCCGTCCGATCGCAGCCAGTTTCACGAGCGACTCCTATTGATCCATACTCTCGATGATGCGATCGAGAACGTGAGTAAGTCCGCCCCGGCCATCCTTCCGATCTTCCGATCGGAGCAGTAGCTGCGAGTCCCTCCGGCGGCTCGCGTTCGGCGTCAGCACGACGAGACGCCCGTTGACGCGCAGCACGATGTGCCGCGCGCCATATCGAGAGGACTACCCGGTCTTGACGTCGCCAGGGCGTGGGCGCGCCGAGTTCAGTGTGGTGTGCGGCGTACGATCGACGCTTGATTCCGTCGACGAGAGCGTCGAGCGCACGGCGGAGTTCAGCCTTGCCGGTCGCCGTTACTGGCCGTCGCAATGACGAAGTCCCGATCGAAGGAACGAGGTAATGAGCTGGCGAGGACGTGGTTGGGGACTGGTAGTTGCGGGAGTGGTGGTCGTACTCGTAGGGATAACGATCGGGATCAGGGTTCTCGTGTCCCATCGGGCCACATCGGCGTCGACGTGTCGAGTTGCGTTCGGTGCCACCAAGTACACGTTGGGTCTTGAGCAGGCCGCCAATGCGACCACGATCGCAGCTGTGGGTAAACGGTTGGGAATGCCTGATCATGCGGTGACGATCGCGTTGGCTGCTGCCCTGGAGGAATCGGGGCTTCGCAACCTTCCGTACGGGGATCGCGACTCGCTCGGGTTGTTCCAGCAACGCCCTTCTCAAGGGTGGGGCACGCCGGCGCAGGTCATGACTCCTCGCTACGCAGCAGCTGCGTTCTTCCAGCACCTGGCCCGGGTCGACAGCTGGCAGTCGCTTCCGGTCACGGTCGCCGCGCAGTCGGTACAACACAGCGCAACTCCTGGCGCGTACGCGTCATCGGAACGCGAAGCGCGGGCGCTGGCAATCTCGATGACCGGGGAGGTGCCCGCCGGGCTGAGCTGTCGTGTATCGGATCCGAGCACCGGTTCGTCGGAGCTGTTCTCGCAGACCATGACGCAAGAACTCGGCACGCCGACTCTCGGGATCGCGGTGTCGTCGGCTCGTGGGTGGAGTGTCGCGACCTGGTTGGTCGGACACGCTTCACGGTTCCGGATTGCCTCGGTCAGCTTCGCGGGCCGGATGTGGACATCTTCGAGCGGAGAATGGCAACCGCACACCCCGACAGGCTGGACCGTCGAGATCGCTCAGTACTGACGACAGCCGCGGCGGTAAACCAACCCAGTCGACTGAAGACGACAAACGATTACCGTCGGCCGGCCGGGATGCGACGCCCGGAAACGATCGTTCGAGCAGCGCGAACCATTCGATATCGGGGCAATCGTGGAGAACACTGAGCAGGGTGGCACCCGAGCGTTGCTACGCCATCGCGCACGTGCGCGCCTGGCTCTGGCGACCCGCATCGTCGTAACCGTGTGCGCAGTGCTGGCTGCGACTCCCCTGCCCGCAGGCGCAGCCACCAGCCCTGCCGTCCACCGAGTGCTCATCGTCTCTCTCCCCGGCGTGGCATGGCCGGACCTCGAGGGCGCCGACATCCCGAACCTCCGCCGATTGTTCCAACAGTCGGCGCTGGGTGCCCTCGTGACGCGCACCGCCGGGCGCCGTACCTCCGCAGGAGGCGGATACCTCACGATTGGAGCGGGCAGCCGCACAGAGACCGACGACCTCCTTGTCGGCCAGGCCTTCGAGCCTGGTGAGCCATACGGGCAGACGCAGGCGGCTGAGGTCTTTGCGCAGCGGACGGGTCGCCGAGCAGAGACTGGCCTCCTCCACCTCGGCATCGAGGCACTCCTCGCCGAAAACGCCCAGGGGCGTTTCGACCCTCACCTCGGGGCGCTGGGAGATGCGCTCGCACGCGCGCATTTCGATCGCGGCGTGATCGCGAACGCTGATGGCGCGCAGCCGGTCGTCGACGGCAGTATTCCCGAGTACCAGCGGGCCGCGGTCAGCGCGCTCATGACTCACGAAGGTGTCGTTCCCGACGGCGATATCGGTAACGACTTGCTGCTGCCCTCTCCGGGTTCACCGTTCGGCGTTCGGCAGAATCCGGACGCGGTGATCCGGGCGTTCGATCGAACATGGAAGCCGAAGAGCGTGGTGATGGTGGAGGCGTCCGACCTGCTGCGCACCGATCTCTACGGCGCGTTCGAGACGTCGGAACAGCAGCGCGCCCAGAGGCTCGACGCACTGAGGAGAACCGACGTGCTCGTCGGCCGGCTACTGCAGCGTGTCGACACGCAACGCGACGCAGTGCTCGTCTTGGGCCCCACGTCGGGGCGGGGCGGCGGGCTCGCGGGTGCTGCCCTGCGCGCGCCAGGGG
>CAAGKR010525169.1_pt1 | contig 10923 bp, 15 predicted proteins | sample 2556971 | NCBI WGS metagenome assembly CAAGKR01 (sample SAMEA5207829, study PRJEB30636) | soil metagenome | biome: forest; feature: boreal; material: soil | place: USA | collected 2011-09 | depth 1 m
AGCATTAGACATGGCTATTTAATCGTGAAAAAACAGATAAAAAAATTTTTGGAAACAGATACCAATTTTAAGCTTCTCTATGACCGCACACCCATTTCCTATCATTCTTTAGATAAAAATGGTAATATATTAGATGTAAATGTATCCTGGCTTGAAAAACTTGGATATGAACGTAATGAAGTGGTTGGTAAATGGTTTGGTAATTTCATTGACCCTGAATATGTTGAAACTTTTAAAGAGAGCTTTTCAGGAATCATAAATAATGGGGAGCTATTAAATGTTAATTTTGATATGAAACATAAAAATGGTAACAGAATTAATGTTGCAGTAGATTGTAAGGCTTCCTATGATCTTAGGGGATATTATCAACAGACTCACTGCATATTTACAGATATTAGTGAACAGAAAAGAACTGAAAAAGCACTTACAGAATCAGAACAATATTATAAAACCATTTTTGAGAATACTGGTACTGCTACAGTAATAATTGAGGAAGATAATACCATATCACTAATAAATACTGAGTTTGAAAAATTATATGGTTATTATAATAATGATATTGAGGGTAAGAAGGGATGGCGCCAGTTTGTTGACGATAAATTTCTCCCAATGATGGATAGATATCATAAAGCACGTAGAATAAAGCCTGAATCAGCCCCCCCAGAAATTATGAATTCGATTTTATTGACAGTAGGGGTTCTTTAAGAAATATATATGCGACCGTTGCCATGATACCTGGAACAAAAAAAAGTCTGGTATCCCTTCAAGATATTACTGAAAGGATTATTGCTGAAAATAATTTAAAAAATTCAGTTAAAGATAAGGACATATTGATGCGTGAGATTCACCATAGGGTAAAAAATAACTTGCAAATAATTTCCAGTCTACTAAATCTCCAGTCACAATATATTAAAGACAAATATGCCCTGGACATATTTAGTGATAGCCAGAATAGGGTCAGATCAATGGCTATAATACATGAAAAACTCTACAAATCAGAGAGTATGTCTAAAATAGATTTTGGTGACTACATATCAGATCTGGCTGATAGCCTATTTTACAACCACAATGTGAATAAATCAAGAATAAAATTAAACAAAAATATGGATAAGATATACTTCAATGTCGACACAGCTATACCGTGTGGACTAATTATCAATGAGTTAATAACCAACTGTCTTAAACATGCTTTTCCTAATGATATAAATGGAGAAGTTAGTATAGATCTGCTTAAGATTGAGGACAAATATGTTTTGAGCGTGAATGATAGTGGGGTAGGATTCCCAGAGAATATTGATTATAAAAATACAGAATCTCTTGGTTTACAACTAGTAACTAACCTTGTAAATCAAATTGATGGTACAATCGAATTAGATAATGTGGATGGTTCGAGTTTCAGAATTATATTTAAAGAATTAGAATATAAGAAGCGTTTATAAAAATCTAGGAATATCCTATAGTATTGGGCCATAAAATTTATTTGTTAAAAAAGATAGAAATTTAGTAAGGGTGTGATTTTCTATGGCTGAAGATGAAAAATATGAAGCAGCAAGTTTTGCTGCGGGTTGTTTTTGGGGAGTTGAAGAAACTTTCAGGGAATTGGATGGTGTTATATCTACAATGGTAGGATATATGGGTGGACACACCGAAGATCCAACCTATGGTGATGTATGTTCTGGAGGGATGGGACATGCAGAAACTGTTCAGGTAACTTATGACCCTAACAAAATATCATATAATAATTTACTAGACACATTTTGGAATAAACATGACCCAACTACTAAAAACAGGCAGGGACCTGATGTAGGTTCACAATATCGTTCTATTATATTCTATTACAATGAAGATCAGAGAAATTTTGCTATAGAATCGAAGAATAAACTTGGGGCATCTGGCAAATATAAAAACCCTATAGTTACAGAGATCATTCCTGCACCTAAATTTTATCCCGCAGAAGATTATCATCAACAGTATCTTAAAAAGAGGGGTAAAAAATTCTGTGGAATTTAAATAACATTTTTTTTTTTTTAGATATGAAAGTACGAATAGTTTATTTGAATAAAAAATCTCTTATGGATGTAAACCTAAGTAGGATATGATTATCAATATTATTTTGATTCCTATTGCAAATATTAAAATGTAGTATATGGCTGTTGCTATGACAGTAACGTATCCCGCTAGTACCAAGTATCCATCGTGTTCCAGATAACCTAAAGAAATAAAAAGAATTCCATATGATGGTAAAAAATCTCCTAAAGGAGCTATTATGGGTGTTACTAGTAAAACGGCACCAAATGATACCATGGCCCCGTTAATATGTTTTATTCTGTTACCTTGAACTAGAATGCATAGTCTTGGTTTTATAACCTTTTCTAGTGGAGTTAAAATATTTAAAATTTCATTTAAAATCAAATCAAGGTCATGCTTGGGTATATGTAGGTTCATGAAACGTTTTGGTATCAAAATAGGACTATTAAACCCTATTCTAATACTTAATAGGAATATGGCTGTTCCAAAGGGTATACTACTGCCGGGAATTGAAACTGGAAGCAAAAAAGGGGCTGTTAAGATCATGCATGACATAAAGAGACCACGCTCTCCAATTATATCTAGAAAATCTTCTAACCTAATTCCTTCTTCTGGAATTTTTGAAGAAATCTCATTAATGACCAGAGAAAAATGTTCAACGCTTTCAAATCTCTCAGACATACTCATACACCAATATAGACTGTAATTAAAGAATATAATAATTATTAATCATCTTTATACTTTAATATATGATTTTGAGTTATTAAGTCCATAAATGGAAAATAATAGCTAATAATATATTCTGAATGCCATTATAATAAATTTATTGTATTAATAGATGATTCATAGGGTAAAATTTAAATTATTTTAATTATATAACTCTTGTAAGGTTATTATTTGAGATTTTTATATTTGGATTCTGTTATCATGTTTAGAGAGATTTATAAAAATTAAAAACTTTTTAGATGGTGTTCGATCTTGTTAGAAACAGAAAAAATCAAAGAATTTTTTAAGGGAGATAGACTTGCTGAATATCTTGGAATAGAACTTATAGATGTGTCAAAGGGGAAAGCCATCGCAAAAATGGTGGTGAAGGATGAACATCTTAATGGGATCAGTACAGTTCACGGTGGGGCCATTTTTACGTTAGCAGATTTTACATTTGCTGTAGCAGCCAACTCCCATGGTAGAGTCACAGTAGCAATTAACGCCAACATATCATTTATGAATGCGGTAACCCATGGCACTTTAACAGCTGTTGCAAGGGAAGTATCTTTAAACCCTAAGATCGCTAGTTACACAGTTAATATATGCAACGATGAAGGTGAACTCATAGCAATATTTCAAGGATTAGCCTACAGAAAAAGGGATAAAATTACTTTCTAATCCCTGTCTAAATGTCTATTAATATGATCAATCATTATCAGTCCAATAAATGTTATTCATTAATTGGAAAAATATTAATTCCTGTGAAACAATAATAATATATATTGAAAATTATTGAATTTTTACAGATTTAAAATTGAATTTTTACATTTGGAAGGAGGAGGAAATGTTGGATACAAACGATATAATAAAATTGTTAAACGAAGATTTTGTTAGAGAACTTGAAGCATCTATGATCTATGTTTACAACTCTTTTATTATGAAAGAATGTGACCCTAGCAGAGTTACCGAGTCTATATCTGTAGATGAGATGAGGCATATGTGGTGGTTAGCAGATCTCATAACTAAAAGGGGCGGTAAACCAACAATGGAACATAAGGAATTGGATTTTGACGATGATGACCTTAAAAGTATGCTAAAACGTCAAATAAAATTAGAAAGTGATGGAATAGATAGATACAATCATCAAATTGATATAATAGATGATGATGAAGTTGTAGGTGTTTTAAAGCACATACTCGACGAAGAGAAGAGACATAGAAAGGAATTTAAAATGAGATTGAAAGGGTTGGATTAAAAAAAAATTTATTCACATTGATATTTTTTTTTAATTTCAAATAAATTAACAACCTACCATCTATTCTATAATTTATTTACGGTCTATGGAAATTAATTAAAATCTTATCTATCTGGCAAATTTGTTTTTATCACATCTATGATATTAAGTCTAATTTTGTTTGGAAGTGTCCTAAATGGTCTAGGTTTCATGGTTCCAAAGTATGGGTCTTCGAATGTTAGACCATCAAATTCTACCTCATGGTTGTACCTGGGAATGAAATGCCAGTGAAGATGGGGATTTGGTGGTTTTTCAAGATAAGATGCATTCATTAAAGATCCCCAATTGTACATTGTCACACCAAAGCTTTGTTTTACTGAAAATTCAAGGCTACCAACAAGTTTACCAAATTCTGTCCATTCTTCACTTGTAAGACTGGATAGATCTTCTGCTGGCCTGTTCAGTGCAACCACACAAGTTCCAATATTGCTCTGTTGAGGTGCAAGGAAAACTATCCAGTGTTTGGTATTAAATATATAATCTCCAAAGTTATACTTCTCAAGTTTTTTGCAGTAGTCACATTCCAAACATATCCCTCCATTATGATTCATCAATAAATTTAAACAATAATAACCTTTAACATAGCATTATATATTAATAACCATCTCTATTAACTATTGGATTAAGTATTTGCATTACCTATTAAATATCAAAATTAAAGAGAGAATAGAATGGATTCAAAAAGAAAAAAATTAGAGGAACTAGAAGAACAACTTGTACTTTTATACAGGTTTGTAGCACAAAATAACTCGTTTAAAAAATTTTATTACGAAGGTGTTGATGTTAAACCATCATTTAAAGATGAAACCGGGATCTTAGCCGAACTCATCTCGAATGATGATTCTGAGGAAATTCTTAAAACATGTATTATGGAACTTGAAGAATCTAAGCAAGAAAATGACAACGATGATACCCAAGAAAAACCAAAGTTTCACGAAGTACTTGATTCATATGATACAGAAGTTTTCTACAAGAAGTATAGTATGAGTGGTGTTGAAGATGTTGATAAACTGGATCTCAAAAAGATAATCAGCTCACTATAGAGTAAATTCAGATTAATTATATTAATAATAACAATGCAATTGATTAGATTTTATACATTATATCCTTAAAATCCTTTCTGGGGTTACTATCATATTTATCTTCTCATCATGGGATACCATTGGTACCCTCTCAATAATTTGAATCTCGTGTACTGTGGTTACAACTGGAGTTTCTACCCCAATTATTTTATTTTTCTTTAAATATGATATCTCCATGTCACCATAGCCACCACCTTTACCCAATCTTCCACCATACATGTCAACGGCTACGGAACCCTCAACCACCATATCAATATTTGGAATTGAAGTTACTTTACAACCGTGTTTAAAAGCCCCTTCAATGGTTGAAGCTTCCTCCTCATTACCAATTGTACATGATGATTCCAGGAGGATATATCCATTTAAAAGTTTTGGAGATGCCATGATGAGATCCTTACCATCGTAAAAGGCGTTTTTTCTAACGGTTTTTTGAGCTGTATCAGGACTTACAAATATAGTATTGCTTTCTTTCCACTCTAATGAGTTTTTTAACATGTTAGAAGCTTTAATTGAATCTTGGAAGTCTGGTATTCTACCATAACTATTTGATATTGATAAGTTTCTGTTTTCCATTTTCTCCCAGATCATTTTTCTTATAGATTCCTTTGTCTTGCTCAATTAGTATTCCCCATTTAAATTAAATATTTTTAATATAAATATTAGTTTAAATCACTAAATTAATAACAATTTACAATTAATAATCATTAACAAAGATTAAATTCTCATCCTAAGGTTATTTAAGGTTTTAAAGGGTTATTTAGTTAGTAATACCATAACAAAGTTTATAAGCTTTTAGAACAATTACTTATTACCATATTTTTTTTAAATGTGACGAATCGATAATAGAATATAATCATTTATATACTATATAATAAGTTAATATTAGTTTAATGAGAATTATAGGTACAACTATAAAAAAAATAGATTATCATAAAGATTACGACGGTTGTGATATATAATGGCAGGAATAGTAGGATATGGAGTTCATGTACCTTCATATAGGATAAAAGTAGAGGAAATAGCTAAAGTTTGGGGCGATGACGCCAAAGCAATATCAAGAGGACTGGTTATGCAGGAAAAATCTGTACCAGGCCCAGACGAAGACACAGCAACAATTTCAGTTGAAGCAGCAAGAAATGCCCTTAAACGAGCTATGATTGATCCTCAGAAAATAGGTGCAGTATACGTGGGTTCAGAATCACACCCATATGCAGTCAAACCTACAGCAACAATAGTTGCAGAGGCTGTGGAAGCAGCCCCAGAAATGACAGCAGCTGACCTTGAATTTGCTTGTAAAGCAGGAACAGCAGCCATGCAAGTATGTATGGGATTAGTTGACTCGGGAATAATTGAATATGGACTTGCTATAGGATCCGATACCGCACAGGGCGCTCCTGGAGATGCTTTAGAATACACTGCATCAGCTGGTGGAGCAGCATATGTTATTGGAAAACAAAATACTGTAGCAGACTTCGAGGGAACTTACAGTTTTACAAGTGATACACCGGACTTCTACAGAAGGGAAGGTCAGCCCTACCCTAAACATGGTGGAAGATTCACTGGTGAACCAGCATTCTTCAAACATGTGCTTTCAGGTGCAAAGGGAATCTTTGATAAGATTGGCACAGAAGCATCAGACTATGACCATGTAGTTTTCCATCAACCTAACGGTAAATTTTATATAAGGGTGGCTAAAAAACTTGGATTTACTGAAGAACAGTACAAAACCGGATTATTAACCCCTATGATAGGTAACACTTACTCCGGTGCAACTCCACTCGGACTTGCTGCAGTACTGGACATTGCAAAACCAGGTGACAGAATCATGGCAGTTTCATATGGTTCAGGTGCTGGAAGCGATGCATTTAGTATGACTGTAAACGACAGAATAGAAGACGTTCAAGGAAATGCTCCGAAGGTCACCGATATGATCAGTAAAAAGAGCTACGTTGATTATGCTGTTTACGCTAAATACAAGGGAAAACTTAGAATGGCTTGGATGCCCTAATAAACACCCTTAAATATATTATTTAAATAAATATAATACAAATTAATTAAAATTAATAAATTCGGGATTCAAAATGTTTATATTAACATTTTTGAATCATTACGAGATTATGGAGGAATTCATTTGAGAGATGTTGCAATTATAGGAGTCTCACAGACCAAATTCGGAGAGCTCTGGGACGTATCCTTCAGGGATATGATCACAGAAGCCGGAATGAAGGCAATTAGTGATGCAAACATCGAGGGGGACGAACTTGATGCCATGTACGTAGGAAATATGTCCGCGGGTCTTTTCGTTGAACAGGAACATATCGCATCATTAATAGCCGACCATGCAGGTTTAACACCTATACCTTGTGCAAGGATCGAAGCAGCCTGTGCATCAGGAGGATTAGCTTTAAGAAATGGTGTAATGGCAGTAGCATCAGGCTACCATGACATTGTTATCTCAGCGGGTGTTGAAAAAATGACAGATGTTGTTGACCCAACACCAGCAATAGCAACGGCTTCAGACCAGGAATGGGAAGCACAACAAGGGGTTACATTCCCTGCACTCTATGCTATGATGGCAAGGAGACATATGTATGAATATGGTACAACAAGGGAACAGCTTGCTATGATGTCTGTTGTAAACCACAAACACGGTGCAAAAAACCCATTAGCACAGTATCCAAGAGAGATCACAGTTGATCAGGTATTGAACTCGGGAATAGTAGCAGATCCACTAAGATTATTAGATTGTTCACCTGTTTCAGATGGAGCAGCAGCAGTAATTTTATGTCCAGCTGAAGATGCTAAGAAATACACAGACACACCAATATATGTTAAAGCATCTACACAAGCATCCGGTACCATAGCACTACATGACAGGCATGATATAACTACCATAGATTCAACAGTACATGCTGCTAAAAAAGCTTATCAAATGGCTGGCATGACACCTAAAGATATAGGTGGTGTAGAGGTACACGACTGTTTCAGTATAAATGGTATATTAGCAATTGAAGATCTTGGTTTTGTTGAGAAAGGACAGGGCGGTCCAGCTATTGAAGACGGTATAACCGAGCTCGATGGCAGAATACCAGTTAACCCATCTGGAGGTCTTAAAGCAAGAGGTCACCCATTAGGTGCAACAGGAATTGCTCAGGCAGCCGAAATAGTATGGCAACTCCGTGGAGATGCAGGTAAAAGACAGATCGAAGGTATTGAAGTTGGTATGACCCACAACATTGGTGGTACCGGTGGAACAGCAGCAGTTCATATACTGTCACGTTGATCTGACTCTAAAACTTTAAATTAAGTCAATATTTAACTCATAATTCTTTTGAACCTATAATTTCTACTTTTTTTTAAAATTTTCAAATATTAATCATCTTTCAACATTTTATTAAAATAAATGACCCCTAGTCATTATAATAATCATGAGTCAATATATTAATTAGGTCCAATTAAATAATTATCAAGTGAACTTATTTTCATGGGTGAGTGGGATGCCAAAGGTAGTAGCAGAATATAAAGATTTAGCAAAAAAAAGAATAATCGATGCAGCCTACAGAATATTCTATAAGAAGGGTTATCATAGCTCAACAATGAATGATGTGGCCAAAGAAGTCGGTGTAAGTAAAGGATCTCTATATTCATATTTTAGAAGTAAGGAAGAAATTCTCCAAACAACGAATCAGCTATCAACTGAAACATTTAACGATTATTTCTATTCTGAAAATTCTCTTGAACCCCTCGAAGAAATTTACAATGATATGTTAAAATCTATAGGTGCAATCCATCTTAATTTAGAAATTACATCATTATCCTATCAGAACAGTAAGATACAAAGGGTTAACAGAGATAGTTATAAAAAAAAACTGGATACACTAAAATTCTTTGTTGAAAATCAACAAAAAAAAGGAAATATCAGGGATGATGTTCCTGCAGGAAATATTGCTCAACTGTTAATGGGTGTATACACCGATATTTCAATGCAGTTGATTATTGGAATAGATGAAACCCAGGTTCATGAGTCATGGAAAAATTCATTATCAACTATACTGGAAGAAAATCATAAGGATCAACAAAAAACACTGAATAAATATTTTTCAGACTGAATTAGATAAGGGGAAACCTTCTCCCTTCCATTTTCTAATCCCACCTGAAAGATTGTGTATGTCAGTAAATCCCAATTGAATCATGATTTTAACGGCATTAGAACTTCTATGACCAGATCGACAGTATACCAGATATTTTTTGTTTCTATCCCTTTTATCAAGTTCTGATTTAAAAACATGCGAATTGTAATCTATATTCTCAGCCCGGTCTATATGTGCTTCAGAATATTCACCAGGAGATCTAACATCTAATATAACAAATTCTAAATTAGATAAATTATTATTTATTAATTCATGAGCATCTGCAGCATTAATATCATTTTTTTTATTTTTTCCTATACCAAACATAATAAATACCTTTTTAAAAAAATTTTATAAAATTAAGTAATTCTTCTGTTAATTCATTGGATATTTAGGTATTATAATTATTGTATGTCCATTATATAAACAAATTTTAATGAATATTCAATAATAAATTATCATTAAATAAATCTGAAAACGTATAAAACAATAAATACCGTCGTTAATCAAAGACTTGCCCTTGATTCTAATGGTGACCCTTTTATAAGCTATACAGATTCAACAAAACCATGAGTTAAACATTGCTTTTAAATATAATAGTGCATGGTATCAGCAAATAGTAGAAACAGGAGGATGTACATATACTTCTTTAGCTATGGATTCATCTAATACACCACACATAAGTTTTAGTGATGGATTTAAATTAAAAAATGCATCTAAAACTGTTAATGGATGTAATATTACCACAGTTGATAGTACAGATACATATGTGGGGGGTCTACAATTCTCTTAAACTTGATTCATTAGGAAATCCTTATATAAGCTATTATGATGAGAGTAATCCAGGATACGATCTGAAGTTTGCCAGTTGTTCCCATGGTTTATGGACACATTACTAAGGTGGACACCATTGGAGATGTTGGAGAATATTCTTCACTAGCACTTGATTCATTAGGAAACCCTCATATAAGCTACTATGATGCTACTAATAAACGTTTAAAGTATGCATCCAGATCAGGGACTACATGGACATTTGAAATTCCAGACACTGGAAATGTAAGAGAATACACTTCACTTGCACTTGATTCATTAGGAAACCCTCATATAAGCTACTATGACAATAATAACTGTAATTTGAAATATGCTAGTAAGTCGGGAGGAGTATGGCATACAAACACTGTCAACAGCACATGGACATGTGAAAATTACAATTCCCTATCATTAGATTCTGCTAAACAATCCACATATAAGTTACACTGGAGGAGGGTATGCTGATTCAAGATATACCTCATTAATTCTAGATGTTGCTCCAACAGTAAATTCGACTGATCCATTGAATAACGCAGTAAATGTACCTACAAATAAAGTAATTAAACTAACATTCAGTGAAACAATTAACTCTGGCAGCATGTGGATTATACATAATTACTATCCATTTAAAATTCCAATTTTCAACGCATTTCAATAATAATTCATCAAATAAGCTTTATTAATAAAATTCTGAATAATAAATTGACAATTGATTATATCAACCATAGCTATGTAATATAATAGATTTTTTTTAAGTTAGGGGTTATAATAATTTAAACATTTGAGAATTTCTATTAACCTCATTTGGTAATGGGTATGATTATTTTTCAATCTTTTCATATTTTACTAAACAGTTTCAATTCCTTTAAAT
>CAAGKR010095133.1_pt1 | contig 10921 bp, 10 predicted proteins | sample 2556971 | NCBI WGS metagenome assembly CAAGKR01 (sample SAMEA5207829, study PRJEB30636) | soil metagenome | biome: forest; feature: boreal; material: soil | place: USA | collected 2011-09 | depth 1 m
CTGCCGGATTCCTGGCCGCGACCCTCCGGGGAGACCCGTTGCCCGGGGACCGGCCGCCGAGTCGGGCGGATCGCCTAGCGGGCGCGCCATTCGGGGGCGGTCGTCTCCCAGAGCTCGATCGGGTACTGACATTGCGGATGCACCGCCTGGCGAAGCCATCGCAATCCGAGGCGTCGCATGACCGCCCCGGACGCGGGATTGTCGGTGTTGTGGATCCCGACGAGCCTCGAGCCGAGACCGGCCCGGAAGAACCAGCCGATGGAGGCCGCGGCCGCTTCAGTCGCATACCCATGACGTTGATGCGCTTGGAGGACGGTCCAACCGACGTCTGGCCCAGGCATCGCCTCCGGGCACCAGGCCGGTCGTCCGAACCCGACGGTTCCGACCACCGTTCCGTCGAGGAGCTCCGTGACGAACGGGCCAAAGCCGTCGTCATGCCATGCCGTGATGCCACGCTCGAGGTCAACCGAACACTCGTCGTGCTGATGTGGGACACCGGTGTGGATGTGGCGCATCAGCTCGGGATCAGTGTTGATGCGCGCGATGACGCTGTAGTCGGCACGATCGACCGGCCGCAGCGCGAGCCGGCTCGTCAACAGCTCCACAACTCCGAACGTAACCGCAGAGCCCGCTCCATGCCGCGACGGTCGCCATAATGGGCCCCGCACGATCGAACGAGCAGCGATCTCTCGACGAAGGCAGGCACCTGATGAGCGGGCTCCGACGAGGCGGGTCGTGACGGCCCGTCGTCGTCCCACGAAGCCGGCGCCGTCTGGAGCTGCCGATACGGGTGGAGACACGCCCGCCGACGTCGGCCCCGGCCACACGGAGTCGTGGGTGCAGCGCCTGCTCGATCCGAGTCGCACCGTGGTGCACTCGGCCCGAGGTCATCTCGGCCCCGCGTGGAGACGAGCCACCCGAGGCGAGCCTCGCCTGCCCGTCACGGTGGCGATCCTGGTCGCGATCGGTCTCCAGGCCGCCCTGCCCGACCGGGTGGCGAACCAGCCCCGGTGGCTGCTGCCGGGACTCGCGGCGTTGCTCCTGCTGGGGATCGTCGTCGCCAACCCGACGCGCATCAACCGGCGGTCACCAGCGCTCCGCGCGACGACGCTGCTGCTCGTGACGTTCATGAGCGCGGGAAACATCGCCTCCGCAGCCCGGCTGGTCGTCGACCTCGTACGAAGTCAAGGGCTTCGCGACCCCACGGAGCTGCTCCTCACGGGGTTGGCCATCTGGCTCACCAACGTGATCGTGTTCGCCCTGTGGTACTGGGAGTTTGATCGCGGTGGTCCCGTCGCCCGCGCGATCTCGCCGCGTCCCTATCCGGACTTCCTCTTTCCTCAGATGACCACGCCCGAGCTGGCACCTGAGCACTGGGAACCGGGCTTCGTCGACTACCTCTACATGTCGTTCACGAACGCGACGGCGTTCAGCCCGACGGATGTCATGCCGATGTCACGGTGGGCCAAGCTCACGATGCTCGTCCAGTCGGCGATCTCGTTGATCACCGTCGCGCTGGTCATCGCCCGCGCGGTGAACATCCTGAAATAGGTCGAGCCCCGGGCCCGGGGACCGTTCAGGTCCCGGTCAGATCCGGGATGTGCCGCCCTCGGCCGACGGCCCTCCCGAACGGGAACGAATAGGACAGTTCGGTCCCCCAGCTGGGGAAACCCGTGGTGCCGGCCGCCCAGCCCTTGGGCTCGCTCCAACCGCGCGTCTCAGACCCGAACGCGCGACGCTCAGGACGTAACGGCGGGCCCCTCCCGGCGTTGCGCTCGAACAGGAGGAAGCGGCGATGGCCAGCACGGAGGCGGTCCCCCAGCCGGTTGAGGCCCTTCGGGCCCCCGTGGCGCGCTACTGGAGCCCGGCTCAGCTGATCGCCCCCGCGATCGGGTTCGTGTTCATAGCGTGGGGCCTGATCAACATCGGACACAGCGGCTTTCACCCCGAGCGGGTGTTCCAACCGCACGACGCGCTCGCGGGCCTGCACTACACGCCGTTCCTGGCCTCGCTCGAGGTCGGCTTCGGCCTCGCGATGCTCATCGGCGGGGCTCTGCTCCGCGCCGCCCGGACGCAGATCAGAACCGTGAACGGCCTGGCCGTCGGCCTCGGAATGGTGATCGTGACCCTGGCCGGAGGAGCCGCGCTCGGTCTCGGCATCGTGATCCTCATCGACGCATGGCCAACGCAGGTGAACCACTGGCTCAACGCCGACCATCGAGACGGCGTGCTGTACCTCATCGCGGGCGCGGTCGGTCTCTGCGCGGCGATCGCCTCGCCGTTCGTGCTCGCACCCGCCGAGGCGCGAAGCCCGCTCCAGCCGGAGCTCGCGTCACCTCCAGAGCCGGAACCCACTCCGGACGAGCCAGGTGCGAAGCCCGAGCTGGTCGCGGCACCCGACGCGAGTTGAGCACCGTGCGCTAGTCAGCGCAGGACGGGATCCGGCGTCGGTGGCCGCGGCCAACGGTTGGTCTGATCGGGCGCTGGCGCGGCACAACTGCGGGTAAGAATGCCGACGATGGAGATGGCCGTCGGACCGCCGCAGGTCTCCGACGTGGTGCATGCCCGCCGGTGGTGGACACTCGGGACACTCTGCGTCGCGCTCATCGTGATCGGCGTCGACAACACGATCCTGAATGTGGCGCTTCCTTCGATCGTCCGCGACTTGAACGCTTCGGGCTCCCAGCTCCAGCTGATGGTGGACGCCTACACCATCGTCTTCGCCTGTCTCCTCCTGACCGCTGGGTCGCTCGGTGACCGGTACGGGCGCCGCCACGCCCTCATGTTCGGGTTGACCTGGTTCGGCTTGTCCTCCGCGCTGGCTTCGACCGTCAGCACCCCGACCCAGCTCATCGTCGCCCGCGGCCTCATGGGGATCGGCGGCGCGTTCATCTTCCCGACGACGCTCTCAATTCTTACCAACACGTTCCGGGATCCCGGCGAGCGGGCGATGGCGATCGGAGTCTGGGCCGGCGTGTCGGGGATCGGCATCGCGCTCGGCCCCCTCGCGGGCGGCTTCCTCGTCGAGCAGTTCGGCTGGGGCTCGGTGTTCCTCGTCAACCTTCCGATCTGCGCGATGGCGCTGCTCTTGTCGTGGCGATTCGTACCCAACACCAGCGACCGGGCGGAGAGCCCCCTGGATCCGGTCGGAGCGCTGTTCTCCATCGTCGGGTTCCTGTTCTTCTTGTACGGGATCATCGAGGGTCCCGACAAGGGCTGGTCATCCCCGGTGGTGTCGATCTCCATCGGCCTTGGGATCGTCTTCATCACGCTGTTCGCGCTCTGGGAGTGGCGGAGCCCGGCTCCGATGCTCGACGTGCGATTCTTCAAGAACGCACGCTTCTCGGCCGCGTCGGCGACCATCACCCTGACGTTCTTCGGCTTCTACGCGTCGACGTTCCTGTTGACCCAGTACTTCCAGTTCATCCTCGGCTACAGCCCGCTCAAGGCGGGAGTGCTGATCGTCCCGACCGCGGTTGGTCTCATGGTCGGATCGCCACTAGCGCCGAGGCTCGTGAACCGGGCGGGCACGAAACGGGTCGTGATCCTCGGCTTGGCGCTCGTGGCCACCGGGATGGCGTGTTACGCCTCAAACACCATCATGTCGGACTTCTGGCTCGGGCTCGTGGTGCGCTTGATCACCGGCCTCGGCTTCGGGATCACCAGCGCGCCCGTCACCGAATCGATCATGGGCTCGCTGCCGCCGAGCCGCGCCGGAGTCGGCTCCGCGGTCAACGACACGACTCGCCAGACCGGCGGTGCCCTCGGCGTGGCGGTGATCGGCAGCATCTTCGCGGCCCGATATCACTCGGTGATCGGCAAGCTCCTGTTCCTGCCGGCGAGCGTTCGAGCGGCGGCGCACGAATCGATCGGGACTTCACTGCAGGTCGCGGCCCGGCTCGGCCGCGCCACGGGCGGGCACCTCGTGAGCGTCGCCACCCACGCGTACCTGTCGTCCATGCGTCTGACGTACACGGTAGGTGTGAGCGTCATCATCGTCGCGATGATCGTGACGTACCGGTACCTCCCGGCTCGAGCGCAGCCCGTGGGATACGACGTGCGGCCGGATGCGCGTGCGCGCCGGACCAGCCCGCGCGCGGAGCACCCACCGATCGCTGTCACCGGCCCGGTCGAATAGTGACCACCCGGGGAGGACGACCATGGTGAACCCGTCCACCGCGCGCGTCGTGACGATGTCCGCCACCTACGGGGCGGGGGGCAGCGTCATCGGCCCTCGACTGGCGGACCAGCTTGGCCTCCCGTTCGCGGACCGGTTGATCCCCGCCCGCGACGCACCGGCGCCGGCGATCGGCACGGAACAAGTCACCGATGCGGAACGTCTCCAGGTCTCGCGGAGTCGCTTCCTTGCCCGGCTCGCCCAGCTCACGGGCGGCCTCGGCCTGCCCGTGCCGCATCCCGACGACCTGACCGATCCTGTCCGACAGCGAGTCGAGCAGAGCATCCACGAGCTGGTCGGGTCAGGAGGCGCCGTCATCTTGGGCCGGGCCGCGGCCTTGGTGCTCGCCGACGACCCGCAGGCGTTCCATGTCCGCCTCGACGGACCCGAGACGCGGCGGGCTGCTCGAGCGATGGCGATCGAGGGGATCGACGACGCCACCGCGCGCGCTCGACTGGTCGAGACGGATCGGGCCCGGGCCCGGTACGTCGATCGGCTCTACGGACAGGATCCGACCGACCGGCGGCTGTACCACCTGGTGCTCGACTCGACCGTCTTGGCGACCGACGACTGCATCAACGTGCTCGCGGCAGCCGCAGAGGCCTTTTGGAACCAAGGCGCCCGACGCTAATTCGCTCAAGAGTGCCGACACCTCGGTAGCGTTCTCTCGTCGACGGGAGCCCGGAACTGGGCTCGCGTCGGTGCCGACCGGGCCGAACCTTCGGGTTCGGGATTGGAATGCCACGGCGCGGGTACGGAGTCGTGTAACGATGCCGACCCCATCGGCCCTTCGGGAGCCCCGAACCCCCAAGTCCCCCCAGCACAGGAGTCCTGATGAACAAGAAAGACCTCATTACCGCCATCGCCGAAGATACGGGCACGGACAAGAAGACCGCTGACACGTTCCTCACCTCCTTCGTCGAGGTCGTGACGGAGAACGTCGCCAAGGGCGAGCCCATCGTCATCAGCGGGTTCGCCAAGTTCGCCCGCGTCGAACGTGCGGCGCGCATGGGACGGAACCCTCAGACCGGCGAGCCGATCAAGATCGCGGCGTCGCGCAAGGTTCGGGTAACGCCGCTGAAGGCCTTCAAGGACGCGGTGCTCTCGTCCAAGAAGAGGTAGCGCCCCGACGGTCGCTCGCCCCCGGCGGGATCGGCCGTTACATCTCCAGAGCGACCGCAAGCGCGACGAGCAGGGCCGGGTAGCGGTTCGGCCACTCGGCCGTTTTCGGGATCCGCAACCGCGCCGGCAGCGAATCGGTGAGCTGCTGCGCGGGCAATCCGACCACATTCGCGGCGTGGGCCTGGCCGATCGATTCAAAGCGCAGGGACAGGCGGTGCGCTTCGAGCATGATGCACGTCTCCAGCGACACTCGCTCGAACGCGCTGGCGTACGTCCAGTTCGTGTAGCGAAGGGGCCGCGCCACGGCCACCACCGCGATCCCCAGATCTCGAAGGATGCGGCCCGTTCGCGCCGCGAAGTTCGCCAACCGCCTGCTGTCGTCGGTCTCGGCTGCCGGCCCCAGTTGGTCGACGAGGTCCAGCATCGCGTGGTCGGGAGGCTCCACGACGGCCAAGTGGGCGACGTCGCCGGCGAGGTTGACACCCAGCACCCGGTCCCTCGTCGCGGTGTGCACCGGTTCGTCGTCGTCGACCTCGGCGAGCGCTGGTTCGAGAGGCTCGCCCGGCGGAGGAACCTGGCGGACTTGGCGGCGAGGCTCCGCCGATCGATCGTCGGGCCGGAGGATGCGCACCCCCGAGCGCTCGTCGGGTGTCCGCGGGGCATCCTCGACGTCCTCGAAGTCGACGGGGACGGGCCGTCCCCGACCATCGCCGGGGCGGACCGTCCGGACGCCGGGCGGTTGGGGATGCGAGGTGTCTCCACCCCCGAAGGGCGGACGTCGACGATCCTCAGCAGCGGCCATGGGTCCCTCCGGAACGCATCCTAAAGTTCCGCACGTACCCGTTCAGCCTCTCGGATAATCCCTCTTGCGCCGCAGGGTCCGGTGGCATCAGCCCGCCGAGCGGGGAGCCGAGAGGCGCCGGCGCGCCCCTTCGACTCCCGGCCGAACTCGTCGATTTCACTGGCGTCGCGCCGGCGACTCGTCGGATCAGGCCGGGGGTGCCGCACCCTTCGAGATCCAGAATTCGTTCAGTGCGCCCTGCACCTTGTTCATGTAGATGAAGTAGCCGATGATCGGGAGGAAGAGCCACACCCCTACGATCGGCTCGACCGGGGACTGCTTGCCGTCGGCTTGGTACATCTTCTGGATCTCTTGCGGCAGGATGAACCAGCCGACGATGATCCAGCTCAAGAGCGCGCCGACCGCACCGCCGCTTCCTTCGCCGTTGTACTGCTTGAGCTCCTCGAAGACGAGGTACGCCCAGTACAGGCCGTAGAGGCCGCAGGTGACGATGCTCAACAGGGCGACGGTGGTTGGGTTCCGGGCCTCACCGATCGGCCGAGCGCCGGTGGCGGGCTGGGGTTGCGTCATGATGTCACTCCTCGTGGCAGCTGCTTGACACGGCACTGCCTAGTCCGTGGCCACATCGGTCGTCAACGTCTCCGCTTCAAACCTCTCGCGACCGTCGTCGCCCGCGGGAGCCGGTGCAAGGCGGATCAGGCGCCCGGGGCTCGCTCCCGAACCATCAGCGCGATGACCGGCCGATCCGTGCTGCTCACCGCGGGCTCGGCTGTCACCGGACGCATGCCGTGGGGTGCCGTGTCGAGGTCTTCGAGCGGCCCGGCACCGGGTTCGCCCGCGAGGGTCGGGTCGGTGAGGTCGATCTCATGCAGGCTCGGCCGGCTCGCGACGGCGGCCAAGAGTCCGTCCAGACCCACGAGCTCGGTCTCGAGCGCGTCACGGAGGCGCGCGCGGGCCTGCGACGCGAATTCCTCCAGCGCCGCGACGTCGCTCTGGACGACGGATCGGCACGCCAGCGCGTCTTCGAGAATGGCGTGAGCGCGGATGCGCTCGGTCTCCACGAGGTGAGCGGCCAGCTGCTCCGCGTCGGCGACCAGCAGCTGCGCGTTGGCCTCGGCGTCTCCCCGAATCTCACCCGCGATGGCCTGGGCCTCCGTGACGGTCTCGTCGGCTCGGGCCTGGGCGAGCATGAGCGTGCGCTGCAAGAGGTCGGCTCGCTCGCGCCGCTCCCGCTCGAGCGCCGGGTCGTCCAGCGCCCCGAGGCGCTCGATCGTCGCCGCGGCCCGCTCCAAGAGGGCATCGATCGCGTCCGGGGCGTAGCCCTTCCGCGTGATCGGGATCACCGTGGTCAGCAGCTCGTCCGCGCTGACCTCGTCGAGCGGGGCTGTCTCATCGGTCGCTACCGGCTCGCGCACGCGGAATCCTCCGTGGACCCCCGCCCACGCCCCGAGCCCGCTCGTGACGCCAAAGTGGTCAGTGAGGTTGCTGATGATGACGGGCGCTGGAAAGCGTGTCAAGCCTTCTCGGGCCTCACCGCTACGGACGCCGGGCACCGGCGGACCACCCCCGGGCGCCTCGACCGGCCCCGTGGCGAGAATCCGATCGGGCCGTCACGCCGGGCGCCCCCGGTCGAGGAGTCACCCGCTGATGAACGCGGCTCGGGCCCGACGGTGGCGAGCCGGTCGATCGTCCGACCCCGCCGAACCATCCGCTCCCCGCCGGGCACCAACCCCCGCCAGGGCCGGCGGGGCCGAAAGCCGGGGCATCGGATCGCCCGCGCCGGGCGGTACCCTGGATGTTCTCCCCACCCCCGTTCGGAAGTCTGTATGCCCGCGCGCGCTGATATTCGCAACGTGGCGATCGTCGCCCACGTCGACCACGGCAAGACCACCCTCGTCGACGCCATGCTCCGCCAGACCGGAGCCTTTCGCGCCCATCAAGAGGTCACGGATCGGGTCATGGACTCGATGGACCTCGAGCGTGAGAAGGGCATCACGATCCTGGCCAAGAACACCGCGATCCCGTATGCGGGCATCAAGATCAACATCGTCGACACGCCCGGCCACGCCGACTTCGGCGGCGAGGTCGAACGGGCCCTCACGATGGTCGACGGCGTCCTGCTCCTCGTCGACGCGGCCGAGGGGCCCCTCCCCCAGACCCGCTTCGTGCTCCGCAAGGCCCTCGAGGCGCGACTGCCGGTGATCCTGGTCGTGAACAAGGTGGACCGAAGCGACGCACGCGTCGAAGAGGTCGTCCACGAGGTCGAGGAGCTGTTCTTGGACCTCGACGCCGACGAGCACCAGATCTCGTTCCCCATCGTGTACTCCAACGCCCGCACCGGTCGCGCCTCGCTCGACCCGAGCGATCCCGATCTCGTCCTACCCGGGACCTCCGGCGACGGCGGCCTCAAGCCGCTCCTCGAGACCTTGCTCGACCACATCCCCGCCCCCCAGTACGACCAGAACCACCCGCTCCAGGCCCTGGTCACGAACCTCGATGCCTCCCCGTATGTCGGGCGCCTGGCGCTGTGTCGCGTGCGCCACGGTGTCATTCGCCGAGGCGAACCGGTCGCCTGGTGCCGCGCCAACGGAACCATCGAGACCGTGCGAATCACCGAGCTCTACGTCACCGAAGCCCTCGACCGCGTGGACGCGACCGAGGCTGGTGCCGGGGAGATCGTCGCCATCGCCGGCCTCGCCGACGTGACGATCGGCGAAACCCTCGCTGATCCTGACGACCCCCGCCCTCTGCCGGTCATCCGGGTCGACGAGCCCAGCCTGGCGATGACGGTCGGGATCAACACCTCCCCGCTCTCGGGCCGCGAGGGCACGAAGCTCACCGCGCGCCTGGTCAAGAGCCGACTCGACGCCGAGCTCGTCGGCAACGTGTCCCTGCGGGTGGCGCCGACGGACAACCCCGACGCCTGGGAGGTCCAGGGCCGAGGCGAGCTGCAGCTCGCGATCCTCGTCGAGATGATGCGCCGTGAGGGCTTCGAGCTCACGGTCGGAAAACCGCAGGTCGTCGTCCGTCACGTCGGCACGGAGATCCACGAACCGGTCGAGCGGGTCGCCATCGACATTCCCGAAGAGCACCTCGGCGTCGTGACCCAGCTCCTCGCGACCCGCAAGGGTCGACTGGAGCAGATGATCAACCACGGCACCGGCTGGGTTCGCATGGAATACCTCGTCGCGGCCCGAGCCCTCGTGGGCTTTCGGACCGAGTTCCTCACCCAGACCCGCGGCACCGGTCTGCTGCACCACGTCTTCGAACGCTACGAACCGTGGCTCGGAGAGCTTCGAACCCGTGCGACCGGGAGTCTCGTCGCCGACCGGCGAGGAGAGACCACGTCGCATGCGCTCATGAACCTTCAGGAACGCGGTTCGATGTTGATCGGACCGGGGGTCGAGGTGTACGAAGGCATGATCGTGGGCGAGAACGCGCGGGCGGGCGACATGGACGTGAACCCAACCCGCGAAAAGAAGCTGACGAACCATCGGGCCGCGGGCTCCGATGACCTCGTGCGACTCGTCCCCCCGCGTCCGCTGTCACTCGAGCAGGCGCTCGAATTCATCGCCCCCGACGAGTGCGTCGAGGCCACCCCGACCAGCGTTCGCCTCCGCAAGGCGCGGCTGGCGGCGAGCACTCGGGGGCGTGAGCGCGGTCACGAGCGGGCCGCCCGCCGCTAAGCCGACCGGCCGCGGAACTCGGCAGAACTCGGAGGCCGACCCGCCCGTTGGCGTTGCGCGGCGCTCCTGCACCTGCGACGCTTCGGTTCTCGAGCGGGAAGGGATCTCATGCGTCGTCGGTTCGTGTTGCTCGGTGCGCTGACCTTCTGCGCCGTCGTCCTCGCTGCCGGTCCGGCCAGCGCCAAGGGCGGAGGTGGGAGCGGAAGTCATGACCGGCGTATCAGCCTGTCGGGCGCCCTGGTCGTCGCAGCCGGCGAGGTCGTCAACGGGCCCGTCGTGTCCGTGGACGGGCCCGCAACGATCGCGGGCCGCGTCAACGACGACGTCTTCGTCGGACGCGGCAGTCTGACCATCAGCGGCCGCGTGACCGGTGACGTGCTGGTCGTCGACGGTGACGCCACCATCACCGGCCGCGTCGACGGTGACATCACCGCCTTGCACGGTCGGGTGACGGTCCCCGCTGGTGGCGATGTTCGCGGGGATGTCACCTCGAGCAGCACGCCCCGCGCCGCCGCCGGGACGGTCCGGGGCCATGTGAAGAGCCTCGACGTGACCAGCATCTTTACCGGGTTCCTCGTCGCGTTCCTGATCTTCTTGTGGGTCGCGGTCACCGTCTCCATCGGGATCCTGGGGTTGCTCTTCGTCGTGCTGTTCCCTCAGGGCGCGGACGCCGTCGTCGGCGCAGGACGCCGAGTGGGAGTGTCGATCCTGGCCGGCGTCCTGGTCGGGATTCTCGGCCCGGTCCTCGGCGTCGCCATCGTGTCGACCATCGTCGGTATCCCACTCGGGATCGGACTGCTCGCGACCATGACCATCATGGCGCCCCTCGGCTACGCCAGCAGCGCCCTGATCCTCGGTCGGCTCATGGTCCGAGGCCCGAGCACCGGCGCGCGAGTCGGCGCCTTCTTCGCCGGCTTCGCCATCTTGCGCGTCGTGGCCCTGATTCCCGGGCTCGGCTTCATCGTCTGGTATCTGGCCTGCTTCTACGGCATCGGTGCGCTCACCGTCGCCGCGTGGCGTGCGGGGCGCAGCCGGGCCACTCCGTTCGTGACCGCCGCGCCTCCATCGCCGGTCGAAGCACCACCGACCGCGGCCGCGGTTCGACCCGAGCCGGCGTCGGACGCGGGTGGCGTC
>CAAGKR010038552.1_pt1 | contig 10919 bp, 11 predicted proteins | sample 2556971 | NCBI WGS metagenome assembly CAAGKR01 (sample SAMEA5207829, study PRJEB30636) | soil metagenome | biome: forest; feature: boreal; material: soil | place: USA | collected 2011-09 | depth 1 m
ACGCGAGCCTCTCGAGTCGCCAGCCGGGCAGCCGCTGCAGCTGAGCGGATTTCCTCTCCCCGACGACCGGTGCTCACTTTGGTTCGGGGCGGTGCCCGACGACGTCGCGCAGCGTGTGCGCGAACGCGCCGCGATTGCCCGGGTTATCGGGGGGTGGATGCTCGGTATCGGCCGGGAGCTGGAGTTCGATGAGGCCGTTGATGCCGCGCTCGCCGAGCAGCCCGCCTTCGACGAGCACCCGTGGTACGTGACGATCGTCCTCGAGCGTGGCGTCGAGTTGGCGGCTGACTCCCTTGAGGACGTCACACCACAGGAACTCGAAGCGATCGAAGACAGGCTACGAGCGGACAGCGCCGACGCGTTCGAGATGATCGTGGCCTCGATCCGCGGCACCCATGGGACGGACCTTGGAGGCCGCGCCCGGGACCGTATCTATCTGATGGTCGAGGGCCGCGAGCGGGTGTACTTCATGCCTCGGCTCGACCTCTCTGCGGATGGCCACAGGGTGAAACCGATCGGCGAGTTTCCAGGCGACGCGCTCCGAGATCGGCTCGCCGAGGTCGAGAGGCGACACGCTGAGTGGAAGCCGATGATCGCGACGGTCGCGTATTGGGACGTGGCCGCATTGGAGACTGACGACAAGTGGAAGCGCTTTTACTGGAGCTTCCTGGCGCTTGAAATCCTGACCCACAAGCTGGCGGCCCGAGTGTGGGAGCCGGCACTTCAGGCCCTGCGGATGTCGGGGGAGGGTCATGTAAGGCTTCCCGCGTCAGTGCTCGCAGATGTCGTGGGAGAGAAAGATCGCGTGCCGCTGGCGTCACGATTCGCGCTCGTCGCCGCGTATCTCTCCCCGGCCACCGCGGGCGTAGACGTGGAGGCCTTTCGACTCGCCCGCAAACACCGGGTCGATATGTCTCACGGCAACAGGGTCAACGTTGATCAGCTTCCGACGACGGCCGTGCGCGACGTCCTGACCCGCTACTACGAGCTGGCGCTCGCACTTCCCTAGCTTGCCGTCGGCTCGTGTGACCGTGGGAACCCATCGACCCGGATAGGCGCCTCCGCGCCCCCGCCGGCCGACCTACGGAGCGAAGCCGATCACGTGGCTGCACAGTTCTTCGGCGATTGCGACAGATTCGGCGGCTTGTGGGGCGGTGACGGACTGCCCCTCGTGGACGATCGCGTTGCGTCTCACGCGGTGGCGGGTGTAAGGCTCCCAGAACGAGGCTTTGTTGATCGTCGTGTCGCCGGTGAGTTCGGCCCACAGGGCAAGTACCTGACCGTTGGCGAGGGTGAACCGTCCTCCGATCAGCTTCTCGAGCGCGACTTGAAGGCGCGGGGCCCGCTTCGCGATGAGCTGGCGCAGGGTTTCGGCGATGGCAACCTCGCACGCCGTTTGCGCCGCCACGGTTGCGTAGTCGGGGTCGGAGGCAGTGAGTAGGTCTCTTGCCTTCTCCAGCCAACGCTCGTGGGGTCGAAGCGCAGCGGGCGCTACGGTGCGCGGCGCCGTCGGCGCCTTCGGAGGCGCAGGAGTCGAGGGCGTGCCGGAAGGCTTGGGCCGCACCCTCCGCGGCGCGGCGGCAGGCTTGGGCGCCGAGGGCGCCGAGGCCGTCGCCGTCTCGTCTAGATCCCGGAGGACCGTCACCGACGCGGCGAGCGGCGGGGTAGGGTCGAGGCCTGCGTCGCTCCTCAGGGCTTCGTAGGCTTCGACAGCGGCGGCATACGCCGCCTCAGGGTCATGTGCGCGGACTTGGAACACGACCGACGCAGACCCGTCGCTCGGTTCCTTCGTCACGACGCCGCCTACCCGTTCGTCCCATTTGACGCCCGTTGCGTGCTCGAGACGCTCAGCCTCGGTGTCGAGCACGTCGAGGCTGATGAAGTATTCGCGAAGTCGCCGAGTCACGGCCACAGCGTAAGGTCCGGCGCCTGAAAACGCCGCTGCGCGAGGGACACTTGCTGCGTGAGCGACAACGCAGCCATGAACACGATGTTCGTCGCCGCAGCGCGACGCGGCGACCGGACGGGCGCGCTCGCGAGGCTCGCCGGGAGTCGTCCAGTGGACACCGACACGCCGCTCGCGGAGCGCTTGACGCGGCTGCTGGACGAGCGCGAGTCCGCGATGCAGGCCGGTGACGCGGATGCGCTCGCGTTTGTGGAGCACAAGCTGGAGCGCTGGGACGAGGCGCGAGCAGCCCAGAAAGCAGCAGAGCCGCCGCCGCCGGCCAGCTTCGACGGCGGGGTGCGTGGACGCCGGACCGTCGCACCGTCAGGTGGCGGACAGCAGCCGACGCCCGGCGAGCTCTTGCTGGCATCGATCACAGCGAGCCGTGCCGCACGACGCGAACGCGACGCCGACCCCGGGCAAACGATCGTCGCCAACTTCTGACATGGAGGTCTCGACAGTGAACCGCATAATCCTCGACCCGAAGCCGCGACTGCCTCAACTGCCGCCCTACGTGGAGATCGACAACGGCCCGATCAGAGAGGCCGCTGCCGCCTGGGATGCGGCGAAGGCTGCGCTGGAGAGTGCCCGCAAAGACCTGACCGAGTTGGAGCTGACGCGCGAGCAGAGCGAGTGGGCCGACGCGGAGGCCGCCGAGAACGCGCGAGCAGAAGGCAAGGCTGAGCCGAAGCGCACTCACGTCGCCGCGCACGACCGCAAGACGGACGAGGCTCGCCACGAGTTCAAGGTCGCCCAGCTCGCGGAGACGCGGACGTTCGATGCGCTGCAAGCCGCTCTTGACGAGGGACAGAACGAGTGGGCCGAGAGTATTGAGCGTGACGTCCAAACGCTGGACGACGAATGGACCGCGGCGCTCAACACGCTGATCGCTCTGCACGCGCAGCGCTCGCGGGTACTCGCGATCAGAGCGCAGGTCGTCGGCGAGGGCAGGCGGGCCGTCAGCGCGCTCGGCTTCAAGCCGTCGCAGATCCGCGATCTCGACTTCGCCACGGGCACGAACGACAGGCAGATGACCGGGTACGTCGCGGTGGGCGACGTGTTCGGCCGGCTCGCCGATCTGGGGATGCTCGAGCCGCCAGCGCCCGAGCCGGTCCAGCATCCGCCGCTGAGACCGAACGTGTCCAACCCGCTGCGCGGGCAGGGTCCCGTCGAGGCCGAAATCGCTGAGCGCCGCAGGTGGGCCGAGATGACGGCGGCAGGCGACTGAGCGATGTCCGCAGTGGCTACGATCGGCATCAGCGACGGGCGTGTCCTGCACGTGGTGCGCCAGGCGTACGCCGTGACGCTCACCGACCACCCGGACCCAGCGGTTCACAGCGGCTGGACGATGCGCGTCGATCAGGCGCGCGAGCTCGGGGAGGCGCTCCTCATAGCCGCGGCCGGGCATTCAGCAGGCTGAGAACCGGTTTGGGCCCTTCGTCCCGCCGCAAGAGCGCCGGATCGAGCGCGTGCTGCTCCGGGATAAGATTTCTGCATGTCCGCATTTCCACCGCGGTCCTCCGACGCCAATGCCGAGCCCCCGGCATCGGCACCCAGGGACGTCGCATATGTTCTCGACGCGCTCAAGCTGGGACTGGACCAGGAGCTGCAGTTTTCGCAACGACTGCGCGATCGGGCCCGTCAAGTGTTCGTCCTAGCACTGGCGTTCTTTACCGTGGTTCAAACCGTCGCGTTCAACGCGTTTGCTCAGCGGAGACTCATCAACGATAAAGCCGAGCTCATCATAGTGTTGGCAGTGGCGATAGCGGCGATTGTGTTCCTAACCGTTACCGCGGTGTCGGTCTCTCGCGCCGACGCACCCGGGAGCGCGAGCGATCTCAGCATTGACGAGCTTGAACGCCTTCTAAACGCTACGTACCAGGGTGATTCAAAAACCGGGGGGGACTTAGGGTCAATGTACCTCGGGATACTTGAGAGCAGACGGGAGGCAAACGACAAAAGGATCAGGTACGTTAAGCTCGCCGAGAAGTTAGGTCTCGTGTCCATTGCGATCACGACGGTCGAGCTCATCGTATCTCTTGCGTTTCGGATTCCATGACGCCATCCGAAGGAGCCAAAAGAAAAAAAAGAGGCTCGGAGGGCGATCGGCCGGCTCCGAATCCGAAACCACGCCCCCAACGCGATCCGCCGGACGCGCCTTTTAAACGGAAGCGCGATTTGCCCAAACGCCCGTTTCTCTTCGGGCCGCGGGAACCCGCGTATGCGGGAAGAGGCGCTGTTATGACCAAGAACGAGCTAGCTGAGCGGGTCGCATCCCGTACTGGACTGTCCGCCAGTCAGTCAAGGCAGGTAGTTGAGGCGGCGATCGATACCGTCTCCGACGAGCTGGCCCGCGGTGGTGAGGTCTCGATTGCCGGCTTCGGCAAGTTCAGCGTCAGCCACCGGGCCGCCCGCCAGGGACGCAATCCCTCTACAGGGCAGCCGATCCAGATCGCCGCGTCCAAGGCCGCGAAATTCTCCGCGGCGAGTGCCCTTAAGAAGCGTCTGAACCCCTAGAGCTTGCCTCGACGTCTGCACCCCCACCCCCCGACAGGCGCAGCCACGCACCACCACCCCCCGTTCCCCCCATAGACGACCCCGCGAAAATCAGCGAAAAACGGGAAATCGGGCTGCGTGTCGTTCTGTGTGCGAACGTGTTGCCTACTACGGGTAGATAGCGCGGCTACCGCGACCCGAGTCGAGCCAGGCGGGGTCAGCGATAATCGCGTCATGAGCCGCTTCAGATACGAGGTCATGGTGGAGGCCATTTCCGACGCTGGAGCCTTCAAGGCCATCAGCGGAGCCACCGGCTGGGACTTGAGGCAGACAAGGGTGGCGGTTGGCAGGCTTCCCGCTTCGCTCGGCTTTTTCACGCGTGAGATTGCGGAACGGATCAGGGGGGAAATCGCGAGTGCCGGTGCAGTCGTCAGCGTGTACACGGACGGCGACAAGCCGGACAACCTTGCCCCGCTAGCGGGGCTCGGTGCCCTGTACGTATTCCCTAACAGGCTGGTGGTTCCGGAGGGCCGGAGCTATCCATTGACCGCCCAGACCACAGCGACGACTGAGTCGGCCGGGTCCATCGTGACCGACGTCACCCGTGGGCGCAATCTCGCTGCCAAGGCCGCCGGGGGGCTGCTCGTGCCCGGAGGAGTCTTCCTCTTCGGGAACGCGCGTGATCGAGTCCATGAGTTCGACAACCGAGAGCTGTACATCGTTGCCGAGGACCCTGAGTGGTTCTACGCCGTCGCAGTCCATCCCGACCTGCGGTCCCAGGCTATGCAGTTCGTCGCCGCCGTACACCGCGCCGTAGCTGCGCTGGGTCCTCCCGTGTCCGCCGAACCAACGCGAGATGACCCACTGACCAAGCTTGAGCGGCTAGCCGACCTTCGCGATCGTGGTGCGCTCACGGACAGTGAGTTTGAAGACCAGAAGGAGCGGATCCTCAGAAGCACTCAGGACTGACGTCCTCGGACCCGCCCGTGTACAACGGCGTGACAACGCCAGATCCGGAGCGGGCGACAACGGCCGCCGCATGTCTTGCAGCGGTAGGCGGTCGGTCGTCGGCGAGGGTGGAGGATCGGGGACAGCGGCCATCGACGACGAGTATCCAAGACGGGGCTGCCGGAATGCCCGCTATCGTGGGTCTCCACCGCACGAAAAGCGCGTGAACTTGTCAGCCAGCGCCGTCCCTTCGGGGACGGCGTTTGCTGTTGAGGGGTCCGTCTTCCGTGTCTGCTTAGCTCCGCGGCACAGTTCACGCGCTTTGGGGTAGATCCCGTGCCCGCAACAATCGCCTGACGCGGTTGCCGGCCACCTAGACGGTCTTAGCGATGACTCCTCACTGGAGGATTCGCAATGTCACGACCGCTTGCGCGGGACACGTCAATCGCGGGGCCGCAGTTTCGAGACGCGCACGGGACGCCACCGGCGGTGCCCCAGGAGCCTGAGGACGACGTCCTCAGCGACCTGCTCGACGTCTTTTGGGCCGGTGTGGGGACGGGCGACATTCTCTCCAACCTTTTCGGCGGCAGCTCGCGGCGCGGAATTAGTGGTCCTAGGACAACTAACTCGCGCGGACGGCCTCTCAGCCCGAAGACACTGGAGATTCGCGACGCGCTCGCGGCCCTCACCGAACGCTTCGACCGCATGACGGTGCGCCAGTGCTTCTACCAGCTGGAGATGGCGGGCGTGGTCGAGAAGACCGAGGGTGGCTACAAGCAGGTGCAGAGGCAGGTGCTCAGGATGCGCCACGAGGACCTGCTCGCATGGGACTTCATCACGGATGGGACGCGCTGGCAGCGCAAGCCCGCGAGCTACGACGACGTGCGCGACTACATCGAGCAGGTGTCGCGTTCCTACTGTCGCGACCTGTGGCAAGGCCAGGACGTGCGCATCGAGATCTGGCTCGAGAAGGACGCGCTCGCTGACGTGATCGTGGAGCCGACCAGGCGCTGGGACGTATCGCTGATGGTTTCCCGCGGGCAGTCGTCAGTGACCTTCCTGCACAACGCCGCGATGTTTGCCCGTACCGCTTACGCACACGCAGGGGTTGCGACGTGGATCTACGCGATGTACGACCACGACGCGGGCGGCGAGCGAGCGTTCCAGGCGATTGAGCGCCAGTTGCCCGAGTTTGCTCCGGGTGTACCGATCCACGTCGAGCGGCTCGCCGTGACCGAAGCGCAGATCGAACAGTGGAGCCTGCCGACGCGGCCGCCGAAGGCGAAGGACCCGGACGCCAAGAAGTGGGGCAACCGGCCGGCGGTCGAGCTGGACGCTATCGACCCGGTCCAGCTCACGCAGCTCGTGGAAGACGCGGTCGTGCGCCACGTCGACGAGCACGCATGGAGCGTTCAGCAGGCGGTCGAGCGTGAGGAGCGCGAGGGCTTGCTGGCCCTGGCCGAGGGGTTGGGGCGATGAGCGTCGACCGGCAGCTCGGGTCGTCGGGGGTGGTCGTCTGCTGAGTGGCTAGAGCGACAACGCAATCGCGGAGGACGGCGGTGGCGCGAGCCAACAGACCTCGCCCGCCGGGTGTGAACCCATTAGCGCCCGAGACGTCCCGCTCCGACCAACCCACCGCGCCCAAATGGCGGGGCCCAGGTAAGTCGCCGAGCGAACCGACCGGAGGAAGTTGCTCCGGGCCACGAATAGCAAGTGGTGAACTTCCGGTTCGTGCTCAGCCGAAAGGCGGCGAGCGGTCGCCAGGTCGGAGCACACATCGTCGCTTTCTCACGATCGCCAGATATCCGCTGCCTTCCGCTGGCTGAGGTAGCGGCGTCAGCACCCAGACGCCAGACCAGAGGGTGAACTGCGCCCAAATCGAAACCCGCCACCAACCAATGTAACCTATCGTCCAATGTGCTACACTTTTCAGACCGTCGATGGGCGTGCCGGTGCAGACGAGCCTCGGCCGACCGAAGTTCCCGATCGACTACGAGCTGCGCGAGCAAGTCCGCGAGCTCATGCCGCGGGGCCTGTTCGGCAAGGGCCTGAGCGAGGACGAGTTCACCCGCCGCTACCGAGAGCGCCTCGATCGACTCGACCTCGACGCGCTTCGCGCCCAGTTCGACGCGATCAGCAAAAGGAACGGCCACAAGCGTGTCGTTCTCCTGTGCTTCGAGGACGTCCGCGCCGGAAAGCTCTGCCACCGCCGCGTCTTTGCGGACTTCTGGCTCGAGCGAACGGGCGAGCGCATCCCAGAGGTCGGTGGCGGCGGGACCGTCATCGTGGACCCGCCCGAGAATGTGATCCGGCCATGAGAGCCGTCATCTACGCCGCCAAGAGCACCGAGGACGTTCACGGCTCGATCGACACGCAGATCGCCGACTGCCTAGCGCTGGCCGAGCGCGAAGGCTGGGAGGTCATTGGCGAGCCGTTTAAGGACGAGGCGTTCAGCGCGTACCACGGGAACAGGGGACCGGACCTCGAGCGGGCCAAGCGAGCCGCTGTCGAAGCAGCCACGCAGGACGGTCAGTGCGTGCTCGTTGCCCAGGACTCCGACCGTTTCGCCCGCGGTGCGGGTGACAAGCCGGGAGCGGCCGACCACCTCGGCGAGGCGTTCTTCGCCATGAGGCGCCAGGGTGTCGTCCTGTGGACCGCTCGCAGGGGCCACCTGGACACCGTGCGAGCTGTGCTCGACGGCGACCGCGCGACCGAAGAAAGCGCCCGCAAGTCCACGGCGGTTGCCAAAGGCATGAGGCGTCGTGCTGAGCGCGGAGGATGGGTCGGCGGGCGCCCGCCCTTCGGCTACCGGCACCGCGATCTCCGCCGCCCCGAGCTCGACGACGACCCCGATAAGCCCGGCATACCGACCGGCCCGCTTGTGGCGGTGGAGCAGGAGGCCGAAGTCGTGCGGCGGGTGTTCACCGAATACGCGAGCGGTCGGGGCCAACGCGCGATCGTCCGGGCGCTCGACGACGACGGGGTCACGACCTCGACCGGCGGGTGCTTCTATCAGTCGCAGATCGCGCGGATGCTCGCCAACCCGGCCTACATCGGCAAGGTGCTCGCGAAGGACGACGACGGCAAGCGGACCCTGGTGTTCGACGGCAAGCACGAGGCGATCGTCGACGACGAGCTGTGGCAGCGCGTGCAGGCGATCCGCGACGGCGCTCAGCGCAAGCCGGGCAGGCACGCGGACGGCGCCCACCTGCTCGTGAGAGGGACGCTCCGCTGCTCGTGTGGGGCCGCGATGCTCCCACGCAAGGCGAGGCCGGGGATCGAGCGCGAACGCTACGTCTGCTCCGGCAGGATCGCCGACAAGCGCTCCTGCTCGCAGCGCTCGATCCGACGCGAGCTGATCGACGAGCCGCTGCTGGCGACGTTGCTCGACACGTACATCGACTTGGACGCCACGCGCAAGCGAGTCGAGGAACGGGCGACCGTCGCCCTCACCGCCGCACGCGAGGCGCTTGAGCAAGCCGAACGCGAGACGGCGAAGGCCGAGGCGGCGCTGGCAAGGGTCGAGCGCGACTACCTCGACGGAAAGCTCGCGGTCGAGAAGTGGGAGCGGTTCGAGGCGAAGCTGAGCGCCGAGCTCGAAGCCGCCCAGGCGGGCGAGGAGCGTGCTCAGGGCCACGTCCAGCAGATCGAGCTAGCGGGCGCGGGTGACGCGGAGGCTGTGCTTCTCGATCTGCTCGGCAGGCTCAAGCGCGCGGTGGGCGAGGGCATCGGCGCGGCACCGGACCTGCACGCGCTGCGCAACATGCTCGGGCAGATGTTCGCGTCCGTGGACCTCGTGCGCAACGACGACGGCAGCTACCTGCTGCTGCCTTCGCTGCGGGTGGAACGGCTGGGCGAGCGGCGCTGGGACTACGAGGCGGCTGGCCGTCGTCAGCCGCTGCCGGTCGGAGGCGCTGAGACGTTGAGGCCGACCGGGCAGGAGACGCCGAGCCCACCCGAGCAATCGTACCCACCCACATTCTTCGCCAGATACTGCTGGTGGTAGTCCTCGGCGTAGTAGAACCGATTCCCGCCCGCCCCGGCCGGCTCGAGCTCGGCGACCTCGGTGGTGATCGTCCCGTGGCCGGCCGCCGAGAGCATCTGCTGATAGGCCTCCAGCGAGGCCTCCGCGGCGCTGCGCTGGGCCTCGTCGCTGTAGAGGATCAGCGAGCGGTACTGCGTGCCGACGTCGTTGCCCTGGCGCATTCCCTGCGTGGGGTCGTGCCCCTCCCAGAAGATCTTGAGCATCTCCTGGTAGCTCGTGGCCGCCGTGTCGAAGGCGACGAGCACGACCTCGGCATGGCCCGTCCGCGCGCTGCAGACCTCCTCGTAGGTGGGGTTCGGCCTCATCCCGCCGGCGTATCCCACAGCGGTCGTGTAGACGCCGTCGGCCTGCCAGAAGACCCGCTCGGCGCCCCAGAAGCAGCCCATGCCGAAGATCGCCGTCTGCACCCCCGGCGGGAACGGCCCCTTCAGCGGCGTGCCGAGCACCTCGTGGCGCGCCGGGACGCTCACCTCCTGGGTGCGTCCGGGAAGCGCGCCGGCCGGATCGACCATCGCCGTCTTCATTCGACTGAACAGGCCCACGACCTCAGGCTAGCGTCTCAGTGTGAGTAGACGGCGAAGAAGTCCCGGTCGTCGGGTTCGAGATAGCGCGTCGACGGCCGGTCCATCCCGGGGAGCAGGTTCTTGGGCGCTTCGGCGCCCGGCGCGCCGTAGGTGGTGAAGCTCACCCAGTAGGAGTTGATGTCGAGCTCCATCGCGCGCACCGCGCCACCGTGGATCAGCGCCCTGGCGAGGCTTTCCGCGGACTGGTCTTCGCCGGCCGCGTAGATCAGGTTGCCGTGGCTGTCGATGCCAATTCCCGAGCGCCAGACGAGGACCGCGGCGCCGACCGTCGCGCCCCATTCGCTGTTTTCGAGGTTCGGGTTGGGCTTGCCTTCGTTGACGATCAGGGGCAGGTTCTGGCGCGCGAAGGCCACCGAGGCGGGCGCGGTCGAGCCGTAGCCCCAGTCGACCACATCGACGTGCCCGTCGGTGTACCCGACGAGCGTGCCCTGTCCGTCATGCATGGTCGCGTAGGTGTGTCCGTTGAGGACGAAGCCGCCGCGAGAGTCGCTCAGCTTGAAGCCGCTGTTGAAGGTCGCCAGCAGCCTGCCCCGCTGCCCCTGCGGCACGTCCATCGCGCCACGCGGCAGCGTGACGGACGGCTCGAGCCGTCCCGGGTTGAGCGTCACGCTCGTGCGTTTCGTGTCGATCCACGCCAACCCCGCCACCACGCGCGGATATTCGGGCTGATTGCGGTAGGTCGTGACGAGCACCGGCGGAGCGGCTTCGAGAGACGGGCGTGTGGCGCGCCAGACTCCCTCGCCGGGCAGCGCGGGATGAAGCACGGCGGGCACCCGGGCCGGGCGGTATTCGCTCACCGCCTGTCCTGCGGCGCTCGCGCCCGCCGCGCCGTAGCCGACCCGGGGCAGCGCCCGCAGCGTCGGGCCGCCCTTGCTGGGGGCCGTGAGGCTGTAGTAGATGG
>CAAGKR010111230.1_pt1 | contig 10918 bp, 10 predicted proteins | sample 2556971 | NCBI WGS metagenome assembly CAAGKR01 (sample SAMEA5207829, study PRJEB30636) | soil metagenome | biome: forest; feature: boreal; material: soil | place: USA | collected 2011-09 | depth 1 m
ACCACCACCTGGGTCGCGCCGACGAGGTGGGTGTCGAGCAGCGCCAGCCGTTCGGCGTCGTCGGTCGCGTGTGCCGCGGCCTGCTCGAAGAGGAGGGTCTCGCAGAAGATCGACGCGGTCTCGGCGAGGGCCATGGGGAGTCGCCGTTGGAGCTGCGTACGGTTCGCGAGTGCCACGTTGTGGAACGCGTGGCCGAGCTCGTGCGCGAGGGTTGCCACCGAATTGTGGCTGCCGTCGAAGTTCATCATCACGCGGCTGACGTCGGCTTCGACCCCGGCGCAGTACGCGCCGCCGCGCTTGCCGTCGCGGATCTCGGCATCGATCCATTGCTGCTCGATCGCCCGGCTCGCCAGCCGTGCGAGATCGGGTGAGTAGGAGGCGAAGGCGGCTTGCACGCGGTCGGTGGCGTCGGTCCACGACGTGTCGGTCGCCCGGCCGACGGGTGCGAAGAGGTCCCACCAGGGGAGTGCCCCGTCGTGGCCGAGCAGTCGCGACTTGGCCCGGAGGTAGCGGCGAAACGTCGGAAGCGATGTCACGACCGCTTCGGTCATCGCGTCGAGCGTCGCCCGGTCGACGTTGTTGGCCCGCAGCGCGGGTTCGAGGTCGTCGGCGAAACCCCGGCGCCGGTTGAGCACGCCGAGCGTGCCCTTCGCGCCGTTGAGCGCCGCGGCCAGCGGTACCGCCACCGTCGACCACGCGGCGAGCTCACCTTCGTACGCGCGGCGCCGGCGGTCGGGGTCGGAGTGGGTCGCGAGCCCTCGCGCGAGCGCCATCGGCACGCGCTCGATCTCGCCGCCCGCGCCGCGCACCTCGACCATCACCTGTGACGAAACGTCGCCGTGCAGCCGTTGCCACGCGAGCACGCCCGACGGCGCCAGCGCGGAGGCCAGCGACTCTTCCGCTTCGCTCATCTGGAGCTCGGCGCCCTCGGCCGCCATGCGCAGCGTGAACTCGTGCTCGGCGACCGCGAGGCTTCTCGCGGTGAAATCGTCGACGCCGAGTGCCGCGAGCCAGCCACCGAGACGCTTGCCGAGCGGCGCGAGCGGCGCGATCCGCGTCTGCAGCTCGACCTGGCGCGCCGCAGCGCGGTCGTCGCGGCTGTCGGTGGTGGTGAGCGCGTACAGGTAGGCACTGAGCTTCCGCAGCTCCGCCTGCACCTCGTTGGTCGCGTCGAGCACGGCTTCGAGTCCGGCGATGTCGGCGTCGGTCGGTTCCCGGGGCTCGCCGGCGTGGATGTCGAGCTCGTCGTAGAGCGCGGCGAGCCGGTCGATCTGCGCGTAGACGCCTTCGAGCGCGTCGGTGAACGCCCGGTCGTCGAGGCTGCCGTAGATCGGGGTCAGGTCCCATCGGGGTGGCGAGGCGGTCGTCGTCATGCCCGGTGACGCTAGGCGCGGCGGCGAGCCCCGCTCCCGGTTCTGATGGGAAAAGGCGACCGGATCGGGCGCGTAGACCCATCAGTCCGGGATCGTGGACCTCAGGCCGAGGCTTGTTCCGCGTGCCGGCGGTAGGCCCAACCCGGACCGCGGAAGACGAAGGACAGCCGGTCGCGCCAGCTCTCGGATCGGGCGACGTCGCGCAGCATCTCGAAGTGCTCGTGCCCGGCGATGCGCGCGGGGTTGAACGTGTCGAGGTTCTTGGTGAGGCCGTAGACGACCGGCTCGCCCTCCGGCTCGAAGGTGCCGAACAATCGGTCCCAGGTGATCAGGATGCTGCCGTGGTTGCGGTCGAGATACTGCCGGTTGCGGCCGTGGTGCACCCGGTGGTGCGACGGTGTGTTGAAGACCTTCTCGAACGGCCCGAGCCGGCGAATCGTGTCGGTGTGGAACCAGTACTGGTACAGCAAGTTGATGCCTCGGGCCTGTTCGATGAGCTCGGGTTGCAGGCCCAGCAGCGCCAAGAGGCTGTACGGAACGAAGGTTCCGAACGCGTCGGCCACCGGTTGACGCAGTGCGGTCGAGAGGTTGTAGCGCTCGCTCGAGTGGTGCACCACGTGGATGGCCCACATGTAGCGGCTCTCGTGCATGAATCGGTGGTTCCAGTAGTAGATGAAATCCCATCCGAGGGTCGCCGCGGCGAGCGCCGCCGGTCCGCGGCCGAGGTCGCGCACGAGCCGGCGATTCCACATTCGGTTCGCGGTCGTGCGCGACGCCAGCGTCGAGGTGATCGCGATGCCGCCCGTGGCCACCGCCACGACGCCACCGACGCTCGCGACCCGCCGCGCGGCGTGGGCGGCGGCGACCCGTCGCCGTCGCGTGCTCGTCGGGGGCTCCTCCTCGGTCGACTCGAGCCGGGCGACGAGGTCGGCGACGGTGGTGACCGCGACAGCTGCCACCGCGGTCGCGACCAACGCCTTCCCGTACTTGCCCTTACCGGGCGTGATCGGTCCGAACAGCTTCGGCACCACCAGCGGCGCGACGAGACTCCCGAAACCCATCGTGAGGCTGGTGACCGTGTCCCGCCGCTCGTAGTCGGCCGGCGTCGGGCCCCGCTCGTCGGCGTGCCCGCGTAGCCACAGGTACTCGGCGCCCATCGTCCCGAAGTAGACGGGGATCGCGACCACGGTCGAGTCCATGCCGCGTCATTGTCGCGCTGTGGCATGGTGATGGGATTCGATCAAGGAGTCATCGTGAGGAAATTCTCGGTTCGCCCGACGCTCACGCTTCGGGGTCGCACGTTCAAGGGGCTCCGCGGTTGGTCGGGCAAGCCCCTCCATCCACCGCTCACCGACGTTCCCATCACCGCGTACGTCTTCGCCGCGGTCTTCGACGTCGTCTCCGTCGCCGGTGGCAAGGACCACACCTGGGCACGGGAGCTGTGGCATGCCGGCACCTATACGTTCATCGGGGGCGCGGCGGTGTCGGTCTTGGCCGCGCTGACCGGGCTCTGGGACGCGTGGAAATCGTCGGAGCAGGGTACGCAGGCCCGGCGCACGATCAACACGCACGCCACGATCATGCTCACCGTCACCGGGCTGGCCATGGCCGACATCGCCTGGAGGTTGAACGACTTCCACACGCGGCTCGTGACGCCGGTCGGCATCGCGGTGCTGTCGGTCGTCATCGCCATCCTCGTGTCGGTGGGCGCGACGTTCGGCGGCAGCCTCGTCTACGAATACGGCTTCAACGTCGAGACCGCGGGCGACCACCCGGTCTGGCACAAGTCGGAGAAAGACGTGTTCCCCGGCCAGCACGAATAGGCCGACCGAACGAGGCCCGTCGAGCAAGGCTCAGGAACGGATGTCCTTGCGGCCGAACCAGACGAGCGCGGCGCCGCCGAACACGGCCAGGTACGCGAGCTGCACGACGATGCCGGCGATCATGTCGTGCGAGAAACGGTTCTCGAGGAACATCGACTGCCACGAGTCGAGGTAGTGGGTCGGGAACGCGTAGCGCACCCGGCCGAGCTGGGTGATGGCGTCGAGGATCTCCGAGACGATGTACGTGCCGATCGTGGCGCCGATCGCGCTCGCGGCGGTGTCGGTGAGAGTGGAGAAGAACGTGCCGAGCGCGAGCAACGCCGTGAACCCCATCGCGACGTAGCCCGTTGCGAGGGCGGTACGAACGAGCAAGGTTCCGGCGTCGAGTCGGAAGCCGCCGAAGACGGTGGCGCCGCCGACGAGGCGTACGACTCCTGGCACGTTGATCGGGCGCGCACCGAAGAGAACCACGCCGGCGGCGAGCCCGGCGAGCGCGACCACGATCGTCGCGACCCAGATCAGAACGCCGGCGACGAACGCCTTCGCGACCAAGAGGCGGCCGCGCGCGACCGGGCGCATGAGCAGGTAGCGCAGGTTTCCCCACGCGGCGTCACCGGCGACCGAATCGCCGGCGAACGTGCCGGCGATGACGACCAGGAGGAACCCGCTCATCGCGGTCAAGACGGCGGCGGGAACCAGCAGGCCGCTCTGCTGAGCCAGCCGGAACAGCCCTTCGCCGTTGTCGCGCTCGGGTCGGTTGCCGTGGGCGTTGATCGCGACGACGATGAGCGTCGGCAGGCCCACCAGCAACAGGGCGATGACCAGCGTGCGGGTGCGCCGGGCGGCCTTGGTGAACTCGGTTCGGATCAGCGCGATCACGACGTCACCTCCCCGTCGTCGGCGCGCTCGGCGACGGCTTGGGGCGCGGCGAGCAGGTCGAGGAAGGCGTCTTCGAGTCGTTGGGTCGCCATGAGCGTTTCGAGCTGCAGGCCCGCGGCAACGAGCGTCGAGGCGAGATCGGAGCGGCGGCCCTCGCGCAGCTCCACCACGAGACCGTCGCCCTGTACGTGCACCGACGTGACGATCGCCAGGTTCGCGAGCACCGCTTGCGCGCGTTGCCGGTCGTCGACCTCGACGTAGACCGATCCGGCGGTACCGACGAACTCACTGACGGTTCCGTTCGCGATGAGGCGTCCCTGGTTCATCACGAGCACGTGGCTGCACACCTGCTCGACCTCGCTGAGGTGGTGACTCGACAACAGCACCGTCGCTCCGTGCGTGCTGAGCCTGCCGATCAGCTCGCGGATCTCGCGGATCTCGCCGGGATCGAGCCCGTTCGTCGGTTCGTCGAGCACCAACAGCTCCGGCCGTGCGAGCAACAGGCGCGCGAAGCCGAGGCGTTGCTTCATGCCTTGCGAGTAGGTCTTGACCGTGCGGTGGATCGCGTCGCCGAGATCTGCGATCGCGAGCGCGCCGTCGAGGTCGGCGTCGCGCATACGGGCGCCACTCGCTTCCCACCACAGCCGCAGGTTGCGCATTCCCGACAGATGAGGGATGAACGCGGCCTGCTCGACCATGGCGCCGACCCGGGTGAGCTCGGGACAACCCGGAGCCACGGTCGTGCCGAACAGGCTGGTCGTGCCGCGCGATGGGCGTTCGAGCCCCATGAGCACACGGAGCGTCGTCGACTTTCCGGCACCGTTGGGGCCGAGCAGCCCGTACACCTGGCCGCGTTCGACCGTGAACGAGAGGTCTTCGACCGCGCTCACGTCACCGAAGTGCTTCCAGAGCCCGTCGACCGCGACGATCGATTCAGTCATCCCCGATTCTCCCACGTCGGGGTCGCGAGCCGGGGTGCTCAGAGGTGCCCGTAGGTGAAGATTCCACCGTCGGCGGCGACCAACCAGTAGCCGTTGCCGTCGACGAGGCGCGCGATCCCGACGATTGGCTGGCGCAGCACGAGCGCGCCGAACGGCCCGTAGAAGACCGCGTCACCGTAGGTGAAGATGGCGCCGTTGGCGGCGACGAGCCAGTAGCCGTGGCCCGTGTCGGTCGAGATCAGGCCGACGATGGGGCTGGCGAGGTGCGTGCCCGCCGCGTCCCCATAGTTACGAGCGTCGCCGAATGCGTCGACGCGGCCGTTGGCCTCTGCCATCCAGTAGCCCGTGCCGCTGCGAGTGCGGTTGATCGAGACGACCGGAGAGATGTGGAGCCGGCCGCCCGTCGACCCGTAGAAGGGGGCGTCGCCGAAGCTGAACACCCCGCCGTCGGCGGCGACGAGCCAGTATCCATGGCCGTCACCGGTACGCGCCATCCCCACGATCGGCTTCCGGAGCTTCAGGCCACCGGTTGAACCGTAGAACTTCGCGTCGCCGAAGCTGAAGATGCCGCCGTCGCTCGCGACCGTCCAGTACCCCTTCCCGTCCGTGGTGACGGCCATGCGGACGATCGGTGCGTTCAGCCGCAGATTGCCGGTCGAGCCGTAGAACTTCGCGTCGCCGAAGCTGAAGATGCCGCCGTCGCGGCCGAGCTCCCAGTAGCCCTTGCCATCACTCGTGGCGGCGATGCTGACGATCGGGGCCACGAGATGTCTCCCGCCCATCGAGCCGTAGTACGGGGCGGTCGTGGCCGAGGCCGGGGATGCACTGAGGGTCGCTGACGCGAGCGCGCAGACGACGAGAAGGGTGAGTGAGGTACGGGTGCGCACGAGTCGAGCTCCTGAGCCGTCGATGAGCATCCCACCGCTACCGCGCCCCTCCTCGCGACGTCCGCCATCGTAACGAGATGTCGCGCGGCGGCGCAGTCGCGCGGATACTCACGAAGCTCTCACCCGGCCTTCTCTAAGATCCGACGGGCTCCGGTCCCATCATGACGCCCACACCGACACCCACACCCACGAAACGAACCGGATACCGCCGGATGGTCGCCGCCGCCGTCGTCGTCGCGGTTGTTGTCGTTTCGGCGGCCGTCGGGGTCGGGGTCGCGATCGGCCGCGCGCACACCGGCTCGTCGTCGACAACGACGACGACGGTGCAAGCCCCGTCGAAGAAGGCCCATCGGTGCGGCACGAGAAAACGCAAGCGCAAACGCAAGAAGAACCCGTGCCCGCAGACGCCGTCGACGAGCACGCCCGGCAGCTCGGGATCCGCCAACGCGGGCGCTCCCACCGGCGCCCTGGCTTCACCGGCGCCCGGGCTCGTCGACAGCGCGGGCGCGCACGCGTCGGCGTACGCGACGTTCACCGCGTTGGCGCACGGCGGCCGACTCGTGGCGACTTAGGCCCGCAGATGCTTTCGACGCCCACATGGGCACGTCATCTCCACGCCGAGCGGAACCGGGCTCCCGTGTTGAAAGGCGAGCATCCGGTAGCTCAGGGGATGACGCCGCAGCGCGCAGATCGGAAGCCAACGGCGCCACGGGACGAACCTCAATCGCGTCGACCGACCGAGCCCGTCGGGATCGGATTGCGCGCGGTAGCTCGTCGTGCTCACCAGCCGAGAGTACGGATACGAGGTGAGAGGGGCGTGAGTGCCGACGCGGCGGGGAGCCTTGACTTACGATCCGATGTCTCGTCGCCAGACCGTCCGGGGGAGCTGCTCTCGAAATGTCGCCGTCTCAACGCCGTATCCAGATCCGCCCGCTCACGATCGCGCTCGTGGTGCTGGCCGCCCTGTTCGTGGTCGCCGGCTTCGTCTACTTCACGACCGAGGCGAAGTCGTTGCCGGCGTTCTTCCCCGGCCACGATGCCACTCTCGCCGGCAAGCACACGAAGCACGGGATCGCGATGTTCGGGTTGGCCGTGCTCTCACTGATCGGCGCGTGGTTCACGACGGCACCCGGCGAATCGACCGGCTGACGGCGTCGCGGCACTCATCGGGCTCTCACTTGCGGGTCGATACCTTTCAAGACCTCGCTCGGGGGGCCAAGCACGCATGGATTCGGAAGCCGAGAAGCGAACCGTCGCGGTTGGCCGCGATCCGCGGCTGAGCGGCGCGCCTCGAGCCGGGCATCTCGCCGGGCGGGCACTGAGCAAGGTTCCGGAGGTCACGGTCTACTTCTGGATCACCAAGGTGTTGACCACCGGGATGGGTGAGACGACGTCGGATTACCTCGTCCACCGGCTCGGCCCGCCGACGGCGGTCGCGATCGGTGGCATCGGTCTGGCGGCGGGGTTGGTCGTGCAGTTCTCGGCCCGGCGATACGTGGCATGGAGCTATTGGTTCGCCGTCGTCATGGTCAGCCTGTCCGGCACGATCGCCGCCGATGTCCTGCACGTCCAGTTCGGGATCCCCTACGCCGTCTCGACCGTGTTCTTCGTGGTTGCGCTGACCGTCGTCTTCGCGGCCTGGTACGCGAGCGAGAAGACCCTGTCGATCCACAGCATCTACACCGTTCGCCGCGAGATGTTCTACTGGGCCGCCGTGCTGACCACGTTCGCGCTCGGCACCGCCGCCGGGGACATGACCGCGATCACCCTGCACCTGGGTTTCTTCTCCTCAGGTGTGTTGTTCGCCTTCTTGATCGCGCTGCCGGCCCTGGCTTACTGGCGGCTGCGGCTGAACGCGATTCTCGCCTTCTGGCTCGCGTACATCGTCACCCGCCCGCTCGGCGCTTCGTTCGCAGACTGGTTGGCGGTGTCGCACAAGCGCAGCGGCCTCAACCTGGGCGATGGGCCGGTGAGCGCGGTCTTGGCGCTGGTGATCGTCGGCTTCGTCGGCTACCTGGCCGTCACCCGCAGAGATGTCGGCGAGACCGATCCGCAGATCTAGTCGAGGATGCCCGTCAAACGCGGCGCGCCCGGGAGGATTCGAACCTCCGACCCGCAGATTAGAAGTTTTCTCCGGGCACTTCTCTGACCTGCGGCGCCACCCTCGATGGGCCTTTGACCTGCGAAACTTCGGTGAGCGTTGGTGGTACTGCATGGCGGTTGGTGGGTGTTCTGCGGGCAAATTGCGGGCGTACCCACACCCGTTCGGGTCAATCAACTCGCGGCCGAGCTCCGCCGATACTCAATGCGCGTCCACAAACCACGGAGCCGCCACCATGGCACCCACGCAAGCACAACGGTTACAGGGGTGCCGGCGATGATCACCCTCAAGAGGTACACGTGGCTCGGCAGCGACAACCTGGCGGTCGAACCAGACCATCGCGGACTTCGCAGACTCAATCTTCGACTCAACGTGGGGCTTCGAGACGACGACCTCGATGAACGACGAAACGACGGGCCATGACGGCCTGTTCGTTGTGCACCCGGAGCATGTCGGCGCTTACATGGAGCGATACCAGCCCATGTGTCTGAGACACAGCGCGAGTTCCGCCCGCACGATCCAACTTCCGTTCATCAACTTCGGAATCGCCAAGGGCCGAAGCGCGAACCGAGTCTTGATTGCACCGACCGCTCCGATCGCAAACTTCCTCGAGACCGGCAAGCAGCTTGACGACCTGGCAGCGTGCTCGCTGTACGTCGCAGTAACCAGAGCGCGCGCCAGTGTTGCGTTCGTCAGCGACCGAGGCGAGAAGCTCGGCCTTCCGGTCTGGGCTCCGTAACTATGGACACACGTGCGATTCTGCGGCGGTGCAGCTGGTGAGCGCGCCGATCAACCATCACTTCGTTCCGCAGTTCCTGCTCCGGAGATTCGCCGATGACGAGAAGCGTCTGGAGGTACTCCGGCTGGATCGCGACAGCCCGCACCGCGCGTCGCCGCGAAGCCTTGGCTACCGCAAGATGGGGCACACCGTGTTCAGGCCGGGACGCGAACCGGATCATCGTTTCGAGCTTGAAATGGCCGACATCGAGAGTGCTGCCGCGGCGGTCATCGCGCAGCTTGTGGGTGGAGAACCTCTCACGGACGAGAGACGAGAAGTGCTTGCCTGGTTCATCGCGTTGCAATGGTCACGAAGTCGGTGGGTGCTGACGTGGCTTCGTTCGCAAGTCCGAGCCGCCCGGGGTGAGTCAGACCCTCGCTACTCTGCGGAGTACCGATCGGTGGGTCTGATAGCGGTGTTGGCTCCGCTGCTCGAAGCTTGGCGTATGCGCGAGGACACCTCAGCGCGGCCGAAAGAGAAGTGGAACTCGATCGTGTCGGATGTGTGGCGCATGGACTGGACGCTGCAGCGATATGCAGCTCGTTCACTCGTCGTCTCCGACGCGATCGTTGCGCTGTCGGGAACCGTTGAGCAGCCTGTCCCTGCGGTTGTGCAGCGCTGGTCAATGCACGGTATGGAGGTCGGATTCGGGACCTGCAAGCGCTTGACGATACCGCTTGCCCCAAATCTCGGAGTACTCGCAACGCGGGGAGTTGACCCCGTCCGCATCGACGCGAAGCGGTTCAACCGATACACGGTGTACAACAGCAGAGAGTGGGTGGCGTATGCGCCCGACTGGCCGAGCGAAAAGCCGAGGCTGCACCGGGCAGTCATCGAGAACCTGTCTCTCCAACGGATGTTGCGACCGATGATGGGAGAGAGCGACTGAAGGACGCAGTTTTGGCCGATCCGAGCTGTCATTCAGGCTCGGTCGCGCGGAACGTGCGTAGCAAGCTGCGTTCGCCGTCGATCGTCACGACTTCTGAGCCGACCCCGCGGCCGCGGCCCCGGCTTCACGGTCGCGAGCGTCGTGGCGTCTGGGTGCGCGTAGAGGTATTCCTCGGCATTGTCGGCCACGGCCTGGTTTGCCTGTCTGAGTTTCGTTGCGGTGGCCGGAACGACGGCCGGCGAGTCGTTGGCTGCCCACCCCTGCGGGCGAATCAGCAAGCTGTGTCGGGGACTGAGATGCTGTACGCAGATGGGTGCGCGCGATGAGAACTCCTGGTTCCGGCATATGGATGGCGCAGTAGCGACAGGACCGCCGAACTTCTTCCGCCTCCGGGCCGGGGTTTGGGAGGACGGGGCGGTTGACCGAACGTGCTCCGGAGGACTACGTCTACGTCGAGGTGCATGCCGTGTCACTCGACGTCCCGCAGAGTCGGCGCGTGTCCGTCGACGTCCATGCCGTCGCGGACGAGGCGCTCCAAATTTCATCGGATCACTCCGTCTCGCGCGCGCCACCCTGGCGTTCCAGACGGGCCGACTATTCGAAGCTAGGGAGTCGAGAGGCGTTCAGAGGTGACGCAAGTCCCTAGCGGCGCTCGCGGCGATCGCCAACGCGAGTTCGGGATCTGCGTCGCCAAATTTCAGTTGCCGAAGGGCGTGCACGTACGTCGGGACAAGGACGTCAGCGGGGGTCTGAGCGACATCGCTTGCCCAATCCCGACATACGCTGAGAAGCTCGCGGTGTCTCTCGTCGAGACCTTCTGGAGTCGACTGTGCCCACGCTTCGGCGCTCTTCGTCGTAATCCACGCGTCCTGCGGCCGTAGTGCGTGAAACGCGAAGCTCAGCTCCAAGTTGACGGCATCGTCGGCGCCGAGGCAGGGGCCGACGTCACCAAAATCGATCAGCTGCAGTCGTGTGGGTGCCGAAAACCCGTCTGGGCATCGTGAGCAGGGGTTTCGCGCGACGCGATCGGATCCGTGCGCGATACCCCGTCCGTCCCGAGTGCGCTGGAGCACCGACGAACGAGCCCCTCGCTAAAGCCGCGAATGCCGTGAAACGCGTTGACCCAGACTCCGCTGCCAAGACGCTCGCACAACGAACTGAGCGCATGAGCGACAGGACCATTCGGGAAGATCGCGCAGTTCCGGAGGTCCATCACACCATGACCACCGCTGGGGCGAAACCGCAGG
>CAAGKR010238440.1_pt1 | contig 10915 bp, 6 predicted proteins | sample 2556971 | NCBI WGS metagenome assembly CAAGKR01 (sample SAMEA5207829, study PRJEB30636) | soil metagenome | biome: forest; feature: boreal; material: soil | place: USA | collected 2011-09 | depth 1 m
GAGGGCTAATGCTAGGTATGATGGCAGTGTCGAGGTCAGGAGCGGGAGTATTAGGGAGCAAGTACATAACAGGCGCTCCTTCTGGCGGTACAAAATTATAATACGAACTGACGTTTTTATTGCCTGGCCAGCGGCTTTTGTTGATGACAACTCCTAATATCCTGGTGCGAGTTTTTATCAGCGCATGCTTTGCCTGTAGAAGCAATTTACGAGATGTTTTATTTACATCAATTACCAGTATTACTGCATGAACAAGTGCAGCAATTATTTGTGAATCGGCTACCGGAAGTAGCGGAGGAGTATCAAAAATGACATAGTCAAATGGTGCTTCATTAAAATAATGAAAGAGTTGTTTCGCCTGCGGAGTTTGTAGTAATTCTGCTGGGTTAGGTGGCACTACCCCTGCAGTTAGTACGCGTAAAGTCGGCATTTCAGTTTTCTGGTCATATATCTGCACTTCCGACTGAGATCCCATTTCCATAAATACAGTTGATAACCCCTGATGATTATTTAGTTGAAAGTATTGGCTCTGCATTGGGTGGCGCAGATCCGCATCTACCAACAGCACCTTCTTGCCTGTTCTGGCCAAAAAAGAGGCGATATTTGCAGCAGTCTTGCTTTTGCCTTCACCTGCAACGGCACTTGTGATCATTAAGAGTTTAAAAGGCTTAACCGTTTGCTCAGCATTCAGATTAGCACATAACGTACGGTACTTTTCTCCTAGTTCAGGTATCTTCACGGCATTGAGTAGGTCTTGCTTTCTTTCTAAATAAGGAATGACTGAGAAAATCTCCATATCCAAAAATTCTTGTACTTCTTCAGCATTTGTGAAACGATTATCGATCCATTCAAAAATGACGATCAGCGCTAGTGCCAGTCCTAAGCCAACCAGTGCACCAATAACCGTATCCTGTAGATGATTAGGTTTGATAGGATTTATAGGTAGCTGCGCGGGCAGGATTTGTACATTACCTGGAAGTTGCGAGTTTGCATATTGCACAAAGCTTTGGCTAATTTCGTTTGCAAGCTGCATCGCCAATTGTGGATTGCCATTTTGGACATCAAGTTCAATGAGTTGCGAACCGGACTGAGGCTTGACTGTAATCATAGCGGTAAGTTGTTGTAAAGTCATTCCCTGATACATAGCTGCAACAGGCTCAAGTACCAAAGGGTTTGTGAGCAACTGAGCGTACGTTGGTACAGCAGCTATACTTGAGGTTACATTGTTAGGATTGGATGTATCCAGGCTGAGGAAAAGATTTGCAGAAGCCTGGTAGGTAGGGTGTGTATGCTTACTAACGAGATAAGTTGAACCCCCGCAAAAAACAATTCCAAGAATTACCACCCATGCCCAGCGTTTAGCAAGCATGAAATAATGAGCTAATGGCCTTTGCATCTGCTACGGCTCCATTCTTGATGCCTAATAGTGCTGCAACAACAAGTCTGATCTGAATAGGTTTTTTAAATAAGTGCAATCGTTGCAAATACATCATGTATAACGAGCTATTTACTTCCCGGCCCCAATAGTATAATATGGCATTGACCTTTGTCAAGCTAGTACATTCCGGTGACGATTCTCTTTTCAAGGGTGTTATAGCAAGTTCAGGTTACAACTACTTTTGTAGAGACGGTGTTTACAAAGCTGAACCTTAGAGGAACAAGCATGAGACCACGCCTTATAGCAGGGATCATAGTATTTTTTGTTTTCGCAAGTGCCGTATTGGTTGCTGTGTTATTTGGCCCAGGCTTAGTACTTTCTGGAGTGACAAGTGGAGGCAAACAGTTCTTAAAGAACAAAGAAACTTCTACAAGCAATGTAATTGCGCTTGAGAACCTGCATTTAGGGACAGTAAGATGGCAGATTCCTGGAGACAAAGCAGCTTCTACACAGATTCAAGCATATGCCGGAGCCACATCTGTATTCCCAGGTCAGAAGCTGGCCTTCTATGTCAGCACACAAAAAGAAGGTACCTCCTATTCCGTCAGTATTTATCGAATGGGCTGGTATGGGGGTGAAGGTGCACGACTGATGAAGTTGCAGTATGGCTTGTTCGCGCATGCACAAGGCTACTACGACTCAATCGCTCGTAGCCTTATAGGCTGTGATTTGTGTCGCGTCAATCTGGGGACTGGCCTTGTTGAGGCTAATTGGCAGCCCTCCTACTCGCTTGTTATTCCATCAGATTGGACCACTGGCGTTTACCTGGCTAAATTCACAGATGTCCATGGCATGCAGACCTACGCACCGTTTGACGTGCGTGGCAATAGCTACTCCCAATATATAGTCGTAACATCGGATACGACATATGCTGCTTACAACGACTGGGGAGGTTATAGCCTCTACAATGCAGTTGACTCTGTCAATTTAGCCGAAAAAGCGAAGTTGCCTAGAGCGATAAAGGTATCTTTTGACCGTCCATATGATGGAGCGCGGGGTTCAGGCCAGGTACTTCAATTTGAAATCAACGCTATTCGTTGGATGGAGCGCCAGGGCTACGACCTCTCCTATATCAGCGATATCGATTTACACGTGTATCCCGCACAACTACTTCAGCATCGGGCCTATCTCTCGCTAGGTCATGATGAATACTGGACAAAAGAGATGCGTGATGGCGTAGAGTTTGCCCGTGATCACGGTGTCAGTCTCGCTTTTTTGGGAGCTAATGCTGCCTATTGGCAGATGCGCTTTGAACCGGATAATGTTGGAACTCCAAACCGGACGGTAGTGAGCTATAAAGTGTTGACGTCAAACCACGATCTGTCACTTGATCCATTCTATGGTAGGGATAATAGTCGTGTGACTACTCTGTGGAGAGATCCCGTACTCGCTCGTCCAGAGAACGCTTTAGTCGGTATTATGTACTCTAACCTTACCCACCAGCAGCTAGGCTTTCCCTGGCAGTTGGATTCCGGGGCAAAAACTTCGCTTTTGGATGGAACTGGGTTGCAGCCACATCGGCTATACGGCTGTGGCGTTGTAGGGTATGAATGGGATCATATCTTTGCGAATGGCGCTACGCCTGAAGGACTGCATGTGCTAGGTAGGTCAAATACTAAAGATAATGAGAACAAACCTGATTTTAGTAATACTACTTTCTACGTTGCTTCATCCGGTGCCCTGGTCTTTGCCACAGGTTCTATTTATTGGACCTCTGCACTCGATAGCTATCGGTTGTACACGGACAATTTATGTATCAATCAGAACCTTGTGGTTCCTGATATGCAGAAGTTGATGGCGAATGTGATGGATGCACTGGTAAAGCCTCATTTTTAATGAGGTCTTCCACCGCTACCACGAGGCTTTTCTAGATCATCGTCATATTCGCATGTTTATACGTATCATGGCCAATGGCTGCGCCGGTGTGTTTTCTTAGGGTAAACAGGGGGATAACCAATATGATTGCTTCGCCACAACCTTCGCGATTGATAGTGCAAGGCAAAAAGCACAAGCTAAAAAAGTTTTACATCCTTACTATTATCTTTTTACTCTTATGCCTGTTAGGATCAGGAGTTGCAATTGTTGGGTATCAGACGTATGATGCGAAGTATCATAGCTATCTTACTTTGGCACAAACGGGAATAAAGCACCTGCAAACGGCTATGACCCTTATGCAAACATTACCAAAAAAACCTCTCGATGCACCTACAGTTAACCAGGCACGACATGAATTTTCAACTGCATCGGCCACCTTCATCCAATTAGATAATGGCCTGAAGTCGTTGCCGGGGATAAGTACATCGATTCCTGTGTACGGTGCTCGACTGAGTGCAGCATTACACGTGTTGCCTCTCGCCATTGAGGTATCTCAAGCCGGACTTACGGGTTGTGATGCGCTGAATTTGATCATTTCCAGATTCCATGATCCCCTGAGTACTGGGCATGGCCTTACCATGGTAGATTTCTCTGTTATAGAGAAAGATTTTCAGCAGGTTAAGGGAATACTTAATCTTGCTGTTAAACAGGTTAACGCGCTACAGCCAGGCGATTTGCAGCTTGATTCCCGCATTGGCAAAATAGTTGCCACCTTTCATAAATATCTACCAACCCTAAATGCATCGCTTGTTGAGGTAGAGAAACTGCTCGCTGTTGCCCCTACACTCCTTGGGATTGAGGTGCCAACAAATTATTTGATTGAGATACTTGATTCAAGCGAGCTTAGACCTGCTGGGGGCTTTATTGGAAATTATGGCATTGCAACTGTCTCAGGCGCACGTTTGACGACTGCTCACATTACAGATTCTTACTTGTTAGATAAAGCTTTTGTCGCTGCTGGTCATAATATCCCTTATCCATCAACCTACTCATGGTTTGACCTGGCGCCGGGGAGCTGGAGTTTCCGCGACTCCAATCTCGATGCAGATTTCCCGACAGCGGCACGCTATGCTGAGAAAAACTATCACCTTGAGGGTGGCAACATGCCAGTTCAGGGGGTAATTGCCATTACCCCCGTACTCATTGAGCACGCCCTTGTCATTACCGGACCTATCAACATTCCCGAGTATCATGAGACAGTAACCGCGCAAAACCTGGTTGATCGCATTCATTTTCACCAGTTGGGACCGGGACGTGAGGGTGGTGATATTTCCGCTCCTGACGGGCACTCGTCTGTGCGCAAACACTTCACGGAGCTGCTGGCTGAGCATTTTCTTGCGCGTGTCCATCAGCTTCCTTCTACCGCTCTTTCCAAGTTTTTGCAATTAATGGTTGGCTCTTTGCATTCAAAGGATTTGCAGATATATCTTAATTCTAGCATTGCGGAAAATCTTCTACAAAGCAACCGTCTTGGCGCGATAATTCAACCCCCAGCCGATGATAGCCTCTTTGTGGTAGATGCAAACATCTCTCCCAGTAAAGCGAACCAATTCATCACCAATACGTTGAACGATCAGGTGACCATTGATGCAAATGGTAATGCCATCCATCATACAGCTATTAGCTATGCATGGGTAACGAACGGCCCAATTTATGGAGCCAGCTTATATCGAGATTATATGCGTGTGTATGTGCCGCTGAACAGTACCTTACACGTACAGGATGGATGGCAGCCTCGTGGTACTAGTAAAGCTTTCGGTAGTGAGGTATGGGCCGGTTTTTTCACGCTCTCTTATGGTCAAACCCGCACTATTACCTTCATATGGACGGTCCCTAATGCGGCCAGCAAAGATGGACATCGCTGGCATTACCAATACCTGATTCAGCGGCAAGCTGGTGCTCAATGGAAGCTGAATCTGCAGTTCCTTCTGCCATCGTGTGCAGCTATGACAAATAAGTTGGGAGGGTTAGTCTCTAGCACGAGCCAGAAAGCAGTTCTGAGACAATCATTGAATGAAGATATGAATGTAGGAATTGACTATACTTGCTGAAACTGGGTATGTTGCTGCGATCCCCGGCTCTGTTACCTGTTGTCATAGTGGGCTGGCATCCAACATAGTAATCTAATCGGGACTTCCCTGCCGGAGCTATGACCACCGACTCCGCTATCGGACGTAGCGGTGGATCGGTGTCCTGTTCTCCATTTCCCTCAGTTGGAGTTATATCCACAGGCTCCGTTGCATCCTCTTCCGTTAGATTGGCATCCAATTCTCTTCTCTGAGCTGATGGAGCAATCAGTTGTTCTCGTGTATGTTGTACCTTTGGGTTAAAAATTGGCCCCTGCCATAGCGCGTACCAGAACTGTTCCACCGTAGAGTAACGGTAGTCTCTGTCGATTGACATAGCGCGATGGATAGCACTGGCTATGCCCGTTGGAATATCCGGTGCTATCTGATTCATCAAAGAAAGGGGATCAAGTTTCTTTTCGACCAGGCACCTCACTCGATAAAGGGCGCCAGCAGGAACAATACCGGTCAAAATCGTGTAGAGAACAGCACCAAGTGCATAAATATCAGTACGGGGATCAGTCACTCCACTGAATTGTTCAGGCGCTTTATAGCCATGTGTACGATAACGATTGAACGTAAAAGTTGTATCTATGACCGCATCTTTCACAAGGCTAAAACCCACCAGCACGGCTGCGCCACCTTCCTTGCGCACAATGATGTTGGATGGTTTGATTTCCCCGTGGATAATTGGATGGTCTTGACTGTGCAGATACGTAACGGCCTCCACCACAGGCACGATGGAGGTCATGACCTGGAGCGAGGAGAAACGCTGCTTTGGTTGTGCAAGTCTCACAGTCTCCAGGTTTGGCCCCTCGATGTAGTCCATGAGCATGAATGATCGGCCGAGTTTGTCAACGGTGAATACTTTATACACATAGGGGAGGGTCGGATGATAAAGGTCCGTAAAGACTGAGGAGTCAAAGCTAAATCGAAAGCGATCTTTCCAACCTGGCTTCGGCGCTTCTCTAAGAACAAAGAGTTTCTGACTGTTGAACCGATCTCGCACGAGATAGGCGGTGCCGAAACTCCTCTTGCCAAGGACCTCCTCTATCTCATAGCGCCCCCGTATCACCGTCCCTACCTGGAGAGGACTGTGCACCTTCTGCATTCTACACCTCGTCTCATTACTTTATTACAACTTAGCTTTATGTATCATTATATTCGCAGATGCACAATTCTTGCAAACCTGCACTTCTTCGGTAACTGTTCAGACTTGGCCTAACGAGTTTGGTTGGGTCAGGAGAGCCAGGCATTGCGAGAAAGGATTGAGTCCTTGTGCCATCCAGGTGCCAAAGAGGCTGGCCAATCCCATACGCGTCTGCGATCCCTTAGGAGAACGGGAGCCGCCGCTGATTTTGCGAGCGATAACCAGAGGGCGGACACTGCGCTCGGCCAGATTGTTGTGCGCGGGAACTCCTGGTACGGCCACGAAGACAAACAGTTCGGGTAAAAACTGTTCGACCCGCTCGCATAAGGTGTGTTGGGGAGCAGTCGTGTGGGCATGCGGCTGACAGAGCTTCCAGAGACGTTGCTCGAAGGCGTGTTGCTGTGCCACGCGCACGCGGTCGCGTTGGCGTGGAGACAGGGTGGGATCGAGTTCCTCTTCGGTCCAGGCTACCGCGTGCTCATAGATGGCTTTGACATCCTTGGCCCAGGATCGCAGTTCCTCATTCTGGGGAAAATCGTCTTTCAGATCATGGACGTCGCGCAAGAAGTGAACCCAACACCGTTGATGCAAACCCTGATGGATGTTGTATCCGGCGTAGAAATCACTTCCGAGCACACCCTGGTAGTCCTCGCCAATCAGGTGTTTGATCACTGCTCCTGCACGGGAGTGATGATACTCATAATACCGGACCGTTGGGGTGCTCACACTCCAGATGGAGCCGTTGAGCCCATCTTCTCGCCAACCGGTCTCATCTGCCTGGATGGCTGGACTGGCACGGATTGCGGCTTTGAGGCCGTCGAGGACCGGCTGGCTATACTCCTTGATCCGATGCAAGAGTTCCACCAGTTCTCCCACACTCACCTCCATGCCGTGCAGATCGCGCAACACCTCGCGCAGCTGGCGCAGAGGCAAGCGCATCACGGTACGCAAATACGCAATCATACTGGCCAACCGCACCCCAATGCGTCCCTGCCCAAGGACGTGCTCCGAGAAGTCCACTGGCGCTTCGTGCCATTTCTGACAGGTGCTACACCATCCTTTGTAGATCCGATGCTCGGTCACTTCGACTGCTGGAGGCGGGGGAACGTCTATGATCTCGCGGCAGCGAGCTACACTGATCCCTCCTATAACGCAGATGGCAATCAGGACACGCGACAATCCGATGCTCCACGATGTGCGTGGGGACCGAGCGGCGACGAGCATGGTTGTAGTGGGCCTCTCGCTTCTTGCGCGGCTTCTTCTCCCCGCTCTCCGGCTTTTTCTTCTCGGCCTTCACGAACGGCGGCGGCGGCGTTTTCACCTTTTCCAATGCTGCGATCTGGACTTGTGCTCCTCTCAGCACCTCTTGTGTCGTTCGCAGCTCCTCCTTGGTCCGCCGCAACTCCTCTTGCGTCTGGATCAATTCAGCCACCACGTGATTCAGTTTTTCCGTCAGCCATGTGACTTGCTCGTCTGTTGCCATCTCTGTCAGTTTATCAGAAAGGTCAAGTCTGAACCATTACGCCCGGTGGAGCTGCTGCCAGATCGGGAAGCCGCTTCCGTGGCGCGCTGGTTACGTGAGCACCCGGGAGTCAAACTCATTAGCCGCAACCGGGCCGGCATGTATGCGGAGGGAGCCAGACGCGGCGCTCCACGCGCCAGGCAAATCGCCGATCGCTATCATTTGCTCGTCAACCTGCGCGACGCGCTCAAAGACGCGCTGGCGTGTCGTCAGGACGTCTTGCCAGTGGTGGACAAGCACGGGAAGGAAGCCGGTTCATCCTCTCAGGATCCTGCCCACCCCTCTCCTTCTTCACCCATGCCTGCTGAAGCGACACCCCAGCAAGAATGGAGAGGGGCTCAGCCTCGTGCTCAGCCCCTCTCGGCCGATACGCAGCGACTTTCGGCTTCCCAGCGTCGGCAGCAGATTAGTCAAGCTAACCGCTACGCGCGCTACCAGCAGATCCGTGCCCTCTCTGAGCAAGGACTCAACCAGCGGGAAATCGCCCGGCATCTGCATCTCAGTCGTGGGTGCGTGCATCGCTACGTGACCGCCGAGCGTTTTCCCGAACGCGCTCTGCCTGGCAAGCGTCGGAGCCTGCTTGACCCCCATTTGCCGTATCTGCGCCAGCGCTGGGAAGAGGGCTGCCACAACAGGCATCAACTCGCGCGCGAGATCAAGGCCCAGGGGTTTCGTGGATCAGCCTCGCTGGTCAGGCAACTTCTTGGAGGCTGGTGCGAAAGCTTCCCTGCCCTTAAACCGGGGGTGCGTGGCCCAAAACGGCAAACGCCCACGGGATGCGCAACGAGATGCGATTATCAAATGAAGTGGCTCTGGGCCTTCGTTTATGACATTTGTGATTCCTGTACGAAGGCGGAACGTCTCTATTCTTACTAGCAAGCGAACAATGTAATCGAGTTAGCTTGTGAAGCTGCTTCGTACTATACCGCTTGTTTGCTGAAAGCTCGTTGCGCATCCCGTGGGAACGGCGGGTCTCGGCTCGGCAAGCCTCCTGGTTGTTTGTCACTCCACCGGAGCAGCTCACCGACGCACAACGGGTGTTGCTCGAACGCATTTGCCAGATCAATGCTGACCTCCGGGAACTCTATCAGCTGAGCCAGGAGTTTATTCTGATGGTCAAGCAGCGCCGAGCACGACGGCTCGACCCCTGGTTCCTGCGGGTTGGCCAGAACCCTTCGGCCGACCTGCGAGGATTTGCTTCCGGCATCAAGCGCGATTACGACGCCGTCAAAGCAGCCTTGTCCCTTCCTTGGAGTCAAGGACAAGTCGAGAGGCAGGTCACGCGCCTGAAATTGCTGAAAAGACAGATGTACGGGCGGGCTCGCTTCGAGCTGCTTCGCTTGCGCGTTCCACGCGGAGCTTGATCCAGGCATCACACAAAGTGCGCATGAGCCTCTATCAGGGGTCTCCATCATCTTCCGTGCAATGAGACACAACGCTTGATAAAGCCATTTATGACCTCACTGCTGGAGCCAATCAATATGAACCACTCTTTACCTAAGCATGAGCTTAGCACGGAAGATGACGGAGAACCTCTATCAGTATAGCGTTTACAATTGGCGCTACTACCTCAATAATATGAACATTGCACGAAACTTATCCAATATGAATCTCCACTAATACCCTCAATTAGTACTGGCGGGCTCATCCGCAAATAACTTCCAAAAGACGGGGAAATATGATAGAATCAAGGAATGACGACACAACAACAGTACGAGATTTTGCGGAACGAATTGAATGAACAGCAATGGCGCTTGTATCTGGGAACAGAAGCGCTCAAGCTAGGCGATGGTGGCATCAGTCAGGTAGCGGCGCTCTCGGGAGCGGATTGGAAGACGGTGCAGCGAGGGGTCAAAGAACTCACGGGCGAGCGGGCCAGAGCGCACGGGAGGATTCGCCAGGCGGGAGGCGGGAGGAAGAAGGCAGCAGTGACGGATCCGACCTTGCAAGGGGATCTGGCGGCGTTGCTCTCTCCCAAAGGGGATCCGATGAGCCTGATCAAATGGACGTCGCATTCACTGACGCAGCTGGTCAAGGCGCTGTCTCAGCAGGGACATCGCATCAAGAGGACGGCACTGGCCGACTTCCTGCACGAGCGGGGCTATTCGCTCAAGGTCAACAAGAAAACGATGGAAGGCACGTCTCATGCCGACCGCGATCAGCAGTTTGGGCATATCACCGCCCTGTGCCAGCAGTTCGAGCAGAAGCAAGCACCAGCCATCTCGGTGGACTGCAAGAAGAAAGAACTGCTGGGAACGTTCAAGAACCAGGGGCGCGAATGGCAGCCCAAAGGGCAGGAGACGCGGGTCAACGTCTACGATTTCCGCTCGCTCGCTACTGGCAAAGCCATCCCCTACGGCATCTATGACCTGGTGCACAACCAGGGCTTCGTGAATGTGGGCATCGATCATGAGACGGCGGAGTTCGCGGTGGAGAGTATCAGGCGGTGGTGGAAGCACTGCGGCAAAGGGCTGTATCCGCAGGCGCACGAATTGCTCATCACGGCTGATGGAGGCGGCAGCAATGGCGTGCGTAACAAGCTGTGGAAGAAGGCTTTGCAGACGCTGGCCAATGAAGAACAGCTCACGATCACGGTGGCGCATTATCCCCCTGCGACGAGCAAATGGAACAAGATCGAGCACCGCCTCTTTTCTTTCATTTCCATCAATTGGCGGGCCAAACCGCTCACGTCTCTGCAAACGGTGATTGAGTTGATTTCTCATACGACCACCGAGCAAGGTTTGCATGTCACTGCCATCAAGGACAGCCAGACGTATCCGACCGGTCTCACCGTCAGCGACGCTGAGCTCAAGGCCCTCAACATCGTGCGCGATGCCTTTCATGGCGAGTGGAATTACACGATC
>CAAGKR010005309.1_pt1 | contig 10912 bp, 7 predicted proteins | sample 2556971 | NCBI WGS metagenome assembly CAAGKR01 (sample SAMEA5207829, study PRJEB30636) | soil metagenome | biome: forest; feature: boreal; material: soil | place: USA | collected 2011-09 | depth 1 m
ATTTTCATAAATACCGATTCGAAAACCGCTACGCCTGCGGACAACAAAAAGTGTCCAATATTGCTCAGTCAGCGGCCCTCCGGTTTCTTAGAATTTGTGCTTCAAGAAACCGGCGCGGAAACAACAAATTGGAGGCCTCCCATGCGCATTGACCTTTATACGAAGACGATCCTCACAGTCATCGCTTTGCTTCTTGCGATGAGCGTACTGAAACCAATCCTTCAGCCCCCGGCCGCCTTGGCGGACGGACCCTACAGCAACATCCAATTCTCGTATAGCGGGGGAAGCCACGCGTTCTTCGATACCCGCAGTGGCGACGTTTGGGAATATGGCGACAATGGCCACTTTAAACAGCACTACAAAGTCCGTGAATTCGGTAAGGATCACGATCGCGATCAGGGACACTAAAAGGAATGGGGCCGGAAACCCTTTCTCGTTGCACTAGTGGGTCGCCACGTTTTCGGAATGAAGGTTCTCTAGTCGTGGAGAACAACGTTCAGAAGTGAGCCGTGGACTTGCAGTCCGCCGTTGTAGCGACTAAAGCCCTACTTTTCTGAACCGGTTCATGGAGAAGCTGCCCCCGAGCGGGTGGATTACGTCGAGGACCTGCTCGGGTGATGATGCTACCGCTTCCCGCGAATCATGGGATAAGTTGAGCTTCTTTCAGCATGGGTTGCGGTTCAGACTGACAGATGAAAGGCTGGTAATCGGCCGGTCATCAATGGCCACCACGATACTCTCAATCTGCAGCCCGGCCGCTCCCGCGAGCAGTGCAATAATTCACGACGCAACTTTACCCTTCGCAGTGACAAATGACTATTTGTGCTCGGCAGCACCTCTGGCACGGGGAGGTTGTGGAATCCCGAAAGATAACTCGACGCCCGTCTCTTTTTAGGCTGCCGATTGTTCATGAAAACTGTTGATCCCTTCCCGGTTGGGGGTCTGCGGCTGTGAAGTTCAACGTTCCAGGTCGCTGACCAACTGGTCTCGGGTCCGACTAAAACTGAGCATGGCCTGCTTCAATTGCGAATCCATTTCGTCTGCGATGATGATTACGCCCAGCAGCAGAGCGTTGAAATTCACTCTCCGCAGATTGCTTTGCAAGGTATTAAAGATACTGGTCCGTAGGACCCGGTATTCCTCAATCAGCATGGCCGCCGTGTAGCCTTGTTTCCGTCGCAAAGCTCCGTGTTCGTAAGCGGGAACGGAGACGCTAGTCTTCGCCGTCTGCGGGGTTAGCATCCGGGAAATCAAGTCAGCTAGAAGGTTAGGAAGGTGACCGATGCGGTCCTCAAAGTTCAGCGGGATCCATGTCAGCTCTTCATCATGCTCGACCAGTCTTATCCAGCCCTGAATTGTACCGTCAAGATTTTGCTCCAGCATTGAGGCCACGATTTCCGCAGGCAGCGCTTTGCGAGGCGCGCGGTTATCGAGTTTCTCGCGAATAGTTTGTCCGAGCGCAGCGAACTCGATTGGCTTTACAAGGACCTCGTCAGACTGTGAACGGATGGTGGACAATGGCTCGTCCAACTCCTGGTGCCCACTGAGCACCAGCGTTACCGCCTCGGGGTGGGTATGCCGCATGGCGCCGGCAACGGTGAATCCATCGCCGGGATGCGGCATATGCAAATCGGAAAGCAGTACGTCAAATCTCTCAGTCGCAATGCGCCTGAGTGCATGGCGAACGCTCGGTACGGGGACCACGTCGAAGCCATCTCGTTCCAGCGCAGTCTGCAACAGCTCGCGGATAGCATCATTGTCCGCTGCGAGTAAAAGTCTCAACACGCTACATCTTCCTTCTCCCCCAGAGAACCTGTACTTCCGGATTTCCGCCAAACTACGAGATTTTCCCAACTCTATCTGTTCAAAATTGCTCAGTTGACACCACACAGGCATTAACTCAGTTGGTTACAGGCGGGAGCCATCTCTGTGACAAACAGGCGTTACCGCTCACAAGGGGCGCCTAGCGACACAAGCGGCGGACAGCGGTTTCGACGGCTTTGAGTACCTGAGGATCGGTGGCTTGGCTGGCTCTTGCCTCGGCCTCGGCTGTCCGGATCAGACTCTGGGTTGATCCGAGAGATCGGCAAGTGGGTCCTTCGTGAAGCGTGCAATCAAGCCCACGTTTCGGCAAACGCAGGCCTACCTGCAGCGACAATAGCAGTGGACGTCTCCGCGGCCAAGTTTCTGCAAGAAAACTTTTTGGAAGATCTATTCCGAATCCTCAAGGAGACGGGCATGGATCCGAGGTCACTTGAGCTGGAGATGACTGAAAGCGTTCTAATGACGCGCGCCGATTCCGCCGTATCCGCCCTCCAAGAACTGAGAGCCAGAGGGGTACAGGTTGCAATCGCATCCTCACCTCGGCCGTAGAACCCTGCAAGACGTTCTACTGGATGGCCGCAGAGACCTGCATGCGCGCCGGAGAACTGTGCGGCCTCAGAGTTGAGGACGTGAATCTGGAGGAACGCGTGATTACGGTTGCGCAGAGCGTGTGGGCCGGAAAACGGCAAACACCCAAAACCCAAAGCGCAATCCGCTCGTTTGCTATCAGCGAGCGACTCGCGGAGCACTTGCGGCGCTACCTCGGAAGCTAGAAGGAAAACCCGTGACGGCTGCTGTTCGCAACTCGGAACGGAACGCCCTGGGATGCCAACCGGGTGGTGAAGCGCAAGCTGCACCCTCTACTTGACTCCCTAGTAATTAGACGCTGTGGCCTGCATGCCTTCCGTCATGCCACTGGCAGTCTGATGGACCGACTGCAGGCGCCGCTGAAGACCAGACAAGAACGGCTCGGGCATGCGCCTGGGACTGACATCGCGATGGTCGTCTACACGCACTCAGTGAATGAGGATGACCGCTGGATCGCCGATAAACTTGGCGAGGTTTTGTGCCCTAATGTGCCCAACTTGGGCGGGATGGCGGCGGCAAGTGCTTGAAAAAATTGGTTGCGGGGGGTGGATTTGAACTACCGACCTTTGGGTTATGAGTGGAACTGGAACTAGTAATTGAACTCACGGACACGAGTGGCGCTGTGAAGTACGCACTTTCTCATCGCGGTTCTGGACAATCCTTATAGAGGCAGACTCAGCGTTTCTCCTGAACCGCTGCAGCGTCTATGAGCAGATTATGACAGCGCCCAAGTGAAGCTAAACGTGAACTTCGGATCGAGCTTAGCCGCGCATGCAATCTTCCAGAAGCCTGGCCAGGATAGTGACGTTCGGCTCCAGGAACATTGAGCGGTGGTTGCCCGGGATCTCATACACTCGCATCTCTCCCGAAACCACAGTGCGCCAGCTTTCGGCGCTGTTGAAGTAAATGTCTGCGGGCCGGTCTTTACATTGGAAGACGGTCACGGGCCCCGGGTAGGTATCCGGCCTGTAACAGTTGACCGCGCGAAACTGGGTATCTTCCAGCACATTATCAATTGGCGGGGCTTCGTTCAGGGCGCCCTCCCTCTCGGCCAACGAGACGCGCCGTGCGCGCTTGATGCGGTTGAGCCGGTCCGTCACACCCTTCCGCCACAAAGGCAGTGACGATTTCAACCCATTGGAAAATGTTGTCGCGAAGTGATGTTTGAGCTTTGAGAACCGCCGCCGGATCCCGCTTTTTGTTGACTGCTCACGGCCCCAGGCCGGGTTCTGGCTGTCAAACAATGCGAGCAGAGAAACGGTCTGGCCCTGATCTCGCAGCTGCTGAGCGATCTCGTACGCCATCACTCCGTCATGGCACCAACCGCCGATATAGTAAGGGCCTTCAGGCTGACACTCGCGAAGGGTGATCACCAGCTGCGCGGCGATTTCCTCGAGTGAGGAAGAAAGCTTTAACCACTTCCTGTCTTCGTGGGAAAGTCCCAAGCCAAGGAACGGTTGGTTCGGTCCCATCAGCTTGGCCAGCGGACGGATGAATGCTCCCGCACCCACGCAAAAGAAAGGTGGAAGGGCGCCGAGGGGTTTGAGCGGGAAGATGCGTCGCGTTTGCGAATTCGTGTCGATGGCGCGAACGCGCAACGCAAGATCGCGAACAGTAGGAGCTTCGAATACGGCGGCGACGTCCAGCTTCCTGCCGAACGCCTTCTCGGTTCTTACCAACAGTCGTGTAAGGAGCAGCGAAGTTCCACCCAGATCAAAAAAATCCTGATCGACTCCCATGTCAGAATTTCCCAGCAGTTCCTTCCAGAGCTCGAGCAACTTGGCTTCGACTTCATTGCGGGGCGCGGTCGGCACCGTTCTGGTCTCCCGGCGGAAATCTTCGGGGGATGGCAGTCTGCGACGGTCGAGTTTTCCGCTGGCCGTCAGCGGCAAGGCCGGCAGCAACACCAACTGCGCCGGAAGCATGTAGTCCGGTAATTTTTGCGAAAGAAAATTGCAGATCTCCTTTTTGACCTCTTCCGCTCGATCGTCGGTTTGAAGATCGCTGGTCTCAACGTACACCACGACTCGTTTTCCAATCGGCACTTCCTCATGGACGACTGCGATCGCGGCTTTCACCACCGGGCAGCTCAGCAACGCGGACTCAACTTCCCCGAGCTCAATGCGGAAGCCGTTGACTTTTACCTGAGTGTCGGCGCGACGCAGGAATTCCAGATTGCCGTCGCGGCGATAACGAACTATGTCCCCAGTGCGATAGGCGCGCGCTTCGCGGTCGCTGGAGAATGGGTGTTGCACAAAGGACCGCCGGGTGAGTTCGCTGCGGTTCAAGTAGCCGCGAGCCAGCCCGTCTCCTGCGATGTAGAGCTCGCCCGGAATGCCCACCGGGACGGGTTGCCGGCGACCATCGAGAACATACACCTGGGTGTTGCCGATCGGTCGCCCGATGGGAACCGACCCGGCGGCTGCGTCGAAGTCGCGAGGAATGCGATAAGTGCACGCGAAGGTTGTGCTCTCTGTGGGTCCGTAGCCGTTGAACAACTGGGTTTCGGGCCCCCACTCGAGCGCACGCCGAACATGCGGAACCGAGAGCGCCTCTCCACCAATAATCAATTGGCGCAGGGGACGGAGTGACTCCGGACTCTCGGCGATGACGGAGTTGAAAAGTGACGATGTCAGCCAGAGGGTTGTGACTCTGTGGCGCCGAATAACTTCCCCGAGCTGGCTCGCAGTTGGCAGGGACTCGGGATACAAGACGCATTGGCCGCCGCCTGACAGGCCAGCCCAAATTTCGAACGTCGAAGCATCGAAGGCAAGTGGGGCCAGGTGCAAGAAAACCTGGGTTGCGTCCGGCCCCAGAAATTCGCCTCCGAACAGAAGCCGGACGACCGCCCGGTGAGGGACTTCGACTCCTTTGGGGACGCCAGTTGATCCGGATGTGTAAAGCACATACGCCAGACTGTCCGGTGTGGCATTGCCAGTGACGTTGCCACAGACCTCTTGGGTTGCCCCTTCATCCAACGGGGCCAACCACAGGACGCGCTTTGCCAGAGGTCGCAGCCGGCCCGCGTACTTTGATTCCGCCACAATTACTTCAATGCCGGCATCGCGAACCATGAACTCCAGCCGCTCTGCAGGGTAGGCAGGATCCAACGGGACGTACGCTCCTCCAGCCTTCAGGATCCCCAGCAGGGCCGCGATCATTTCCGGACTCCGATCGGCGCACAGTCCGATCCGGACGTCCGGTGTGCTGAGATTCAAGTTCCGTAATTCTTGCGCGATGCGGTTGGCAGCATGATTCAACTCGCGGTAAGTCAGGCTCCGTTCCGCGGAGACTACCGCAACTGAGTCCGGCTTGGATTCGGCCTGCGCTTCGAAGAGTTGGTGGAGGCAAGCCTCAGGATAAGGACGCCGCGTGTCATTCCATTCCACCAGCTGCTGGTGACGTTCGGCCTCACTCAGCAACGCAACTGCACCAATTTCGGTATCGGGGGCTTCGGTTACAGACTCGAGCAGCGTTTGAAAATGCTTTAGCAGTGCCCGAATCGTCTCCGCCTCGAACAAATCGGGATTGTATTCCGCTATCACTTCCAGCTCGGTGGAGCGCTCCTCGATCATGACTATGAGATCAAGTTTCGAAGTGCCGTTCCCAGTCTCCCACCAGCGCAAACTCAGCCCCGGCGCTACGACGCCCTGAAGCGGGTCTTCCTGAAGCACGAACATGGTCTGAATAGGCGGAAGTTTGCCGTCCGGGCGGGCCGATAGGGCCGCCTCCATTACCTGCTCAAAGGGCACATCCTGATGTTCATGGTTGTCGAGCAGAGTGTTGCGCACCCGCCGCAGCAATTCACGAAAGGTCGGATTGTCCGAGAAGTCGCTGGCCAGCAGCAGCGTGTTCACAAAGAAGCCGACCGTGTTCGCCACGCCAAAGCGGTTGCGGTTGGCCACGGGATACGCGAGCGCGACGTTGTCCTCTCCGGAGTAGCGGTGCAGGAGCGCTTGATATGCCGCCACCAGCACCGTGAAGAGGCTGGCCCGTTCCTTCTGCGCTAGGTCCTTTAGTTCTCCCAACAGATATTTAGAAATGACCGCAGCTTCTCGCTCGCCGCGAAAAGTTTGCCGTGGCGGACGAGGCCTATCCGGCAGCAGGGGGAAGAGCTCCGGGGTTGCGGCAAGCGATCGCTTCCAGAACGCAAGTTGCTTTTCGATTACATCTTCCGTCAGCCATGCTCTTTGTTGTTGCGCGTAATCCGCATACTGGGGCGGAATCTCAGAAAGCTGGGGAGCCCGGTCGTCGCGTTTCGCGCTGTAGATTTCAAAAAATTCGCGCAACCAGACCTTCATGGACCAGCGATCCACCGCGATGTGATGAATGGTGAGGAGCAGAATGTGCGATGATGGCGCGCATCGCACCAGAAGTGCGCGTATTAATGGGCCGTGGGCGAGGTCAAAATGCGATCTGCCGGCCTCCGCTTCCAGCCGTCTGATTTCGGCGTTTTGCTCAGCCTCGGTTTGGCCCGCCAGGTCAACCGCGGGAACAAACACCGGTGCATCTGGAACCACGAACTGCCGAATCGAACCCGACTCCGAAAGTGTGAACCGGGTCCGCAGAGCATCGTGCCGCTGCACCAGCGTCACCAGGGACGAGCGCAGGATATCGGCATCGAGGTCCCCCTCGATGTCCAGTTTCATGGCTACGCTGTAAACGGGAGCGCCGCCCGCGATCTGATCGGCGAAATAGATTCTCTCCTGGCCAAAGGAGAGCGGGCAGCCATCTTCCCCGGTCACGGCGCAAGGCGACGTAAGCCCACTAATGGAGGCCGCTTCCCCGTTCTTTAGCAGAAACTCCGAACTCATTAAGGATATTCCTCGGCTCTCCGTGAGCGAGGTTGAGGTTCATTTTGTGCCGAAATCTGCCGCAAACCGACAGCAACATCAGGGGAGGAACAGCTGGTAACCAGTTACCGCAATTGGAGAGCCAAACCACCGAGGCTAAAACAAGTTGCTGGCAGCGAGGATACATCCGACGACCGTAAATACCGTTCCCAAAATGGTGAAAGTCATTTCACATTTTGCCTTGCAAGACCTTGAAAATGGGCTAATTCCAGCCAGAAGCGTTGGCCCTGCAAGTGCAATTACCCATAGCCCGCAACGCCAAGGCCTTCCGCGACCTAGCGTTTTCAACGACGGCATGCGGCAGGCGGAAAGTGGGTGGAATGGAAAGCCCCTCGTACAGCGCCGACGTGCAACTGATGACCGAGTTGATCGGCTCACACACAGTCGCCCGTCCATCAGCGCCGGCGGTAGTCCACGGCGACGGATCCCTGACTTACCACGAATTAAACGTCCGCTCCAATCACCTGGCCAACTATCTGATCTCATTGGAAATTGGCGAGGGCGACTTAGTTGCGATCTGCCTTCCGCGCTGCCTGAACTCGGTGGTCGCAAGTCTTGCGGTGTTGAAGACTGGTGCGGCTTACATGCCTATCGACCCGGCGCACGACTCCGAACGCCTGGCTTTCGTGCTGCAGGATGCCAAACCCGCTCTGCTGATCGCACTCGACCAAACGCCCATCAACGCAAGCTACGAAGGCCTGCGCACCATCAGCCTCGAAGCGGAAACTGATCGCGTTGCCCAATGCTCTGGCCAAACTCCATCGGCAAAAGCGACCGGCGACAGTCTGGCCTATGTGATCTACACATCCGGCTCTACGGGAAGGCCCAAAGGCGTTGAGATCACCCATGGAGCGCTTCTCAACCTGATTGAGTGGCACAACGGCGCGTTCGCAATCACCAGCGACGATCGCGGCACGCACCTGGCAAGTCCATCCTTCGATGCGTCGGTGTGGGAGATTTGGCCTTATCTGGCCGCCGGAGCCAGCGTCCGCATCGTGGACAACAAAATCCGCAACGACGCCACCGCCTTGCGCAACTGGCTGGTACGCAATCAAATTACTGCCTGCTTTGCGCCGACTCCGCTGGCCGAGCAGATGATCAGCCTGCGCTGGCCTCCGCACACGGCCTTGCGATGGCTATTAACCGGAGCTGACACTCTCTATTCTTACCCGCCGCCGGGCCTGCCTTTCCCTCTGGTGAATAACTACGGCCCGACCGAGTGCACGGTCGTTGCCACCTCGGGAATAGTTCCAACTAAGAAGGACAGTAATCGCAAACCTTGCATCGGACGCGCGATTTCGAACATCAAGACTTACGTGCTGGGTGAGAACCAGAATCCAGTCCAGCCCGGGCAAATCGGCGAACTGTATCTCGGTGGCAAGGGCGTGGCTCGCGGTTATCGCAATCGCCCGGACTGGACCGCCGAGCGTTTCCTCCCTGATCCTTTCGCAGGCCAGCCCGGCGCCCGCATGTACCGCACCGGCGACATGGTACGCAGCTTGCCCGACGGCCAGCTTGAATTCCTGGGCCGCACCGATTCCCAAGTGAAGCTGCGCGGCCACCGCATCGAACTGGACGAAATCGTGATGGCCGTGAATCGCTGTCCGGATGTTCGCGCCAGCGCGGTCGCGGTGCGAGGAGAGTCCGCGAAGCAGATCGTAGCCTACGTCGTGGTCGATGTCTCGGCATCGCTCCGCGAACCCGGCTTGCGCGATTTCCTGCGTCAGCAGCTGCCCGACTATCTGCAGCCGTCGGTGTTTGTCCGGCTGGATGCTTTGCCGCTGAACGGCAACGGCAAGCTGGATCGCGAGGCGCTACCCGACGTCACCGACGAAAACATCTGGCGCGAACAAGCGGCCGTTCTTCCCCAGACTCCCCTCGAAGAGCGGTTGGCGGCGATCGTGAGTTCCCTGTTGGGTATAAACTGCGTCAGCACTCAAGACAACTTCTTCGCGCTGGGGGGCAATTCCCTTCTGGGGACACAGATGCTCACTCGCATCGGGGAGGAACTCGGCATCGAACTTCCCTTGCGCACAATTTTCGATCATCCTTCAGTGGTGGATCTAGCGGGTGAGATTGAGCGGCTTCAAGCTTCGGTCACGAACTTACGCAAACCTGCTTCGCCAGCGCCGGACAGCCAGGAACTTCAGGCAGGTCGGAAGTGAGCACACCGGCGGGAGCCCACAACTCCGACCTAAGTCTTTATCATCTGCTCGATCCCGAAGTGCTGGCGGATCCTTACCCCCTGTACCGGCGCTTGCGCACAGAAGATCCGGTGCACTGGGACCCGTTTCTGCACGCGTGGATCGTTACGCGCTACGAAGACGTCGTCACCGTGCTCACGAAGCTTTCCGCTGACCGCACCCCAACTCCAGAAAAGTTGCAAGCCATGGGATTGTCGTCTCTGAGCCCCATCGCAGCCATCATGGTCAAGCAGATGCTCTTCATGGACCCGCCGGCGCATACCCGAATTCGAGGATTAGCATCCGCCGCCTTCACCCCGTCCCGGGTGCAGCATTTGCGATCGCAGGTTCAGGAGGTCGTGGGCCAACTCCTCGATCGGGTTCAGGATCGTGGCGAGATGGAAGTCATGTCCGAGTTCGCCAACCCACTTCCCGCCGTGGTCACCGCCGGGATGCTGGGAGTTCCGATCGCCGACCACGATCAACTCAAGAACTGGTCCGCGGACTTTGCAGAGATGCTGGGGAATTTTCAACACAATCCCGGGCGCGCCGACAAGGTGTTAAAGAGCACCGAAGAAATGGTCTCCTACTTCCGCTCGGCGATGCGCGAGATCAGGCAGAAACCGTGCCCCGGACTCATTCACGCTTTGGTCAGCGCCGAAGTGGACGGCGATCGTTTGAGCGACGAAGAGATCATCGCCAATTGCATCGTTACCATGGTCGGCGGACAGGAAACCACCACCAATCTAATCGGAAATGGACTGCTGACATTGTTGCGCAATCCTGCGGAATTCTCCCGTTTGCGCTCCAACTTGTCGCTCATTCCTTCCGCGGTTGAAGAGTTGCTGCGCTACGAGAGCCCCAGCCAGCACACCGCTCGCCTCGCACCCGAGGACATCATGATAGGCGGGAAATGGATCCGCGAGAAACAGGCTGTGATCGCAGTCATGGCTGCCGGAAACCGCGACCCTGAGCGCTTTCCCGATCCGGATACCCTTGACCTCGGACGGGAAGATAACCGGCATCTCGCCTTTGGCTGGGCCGCTCACTTTTGTTTCGGCGCACCCTTGGCCCGGCTCGAAGGCCAGATCGCCTTCGAAGCTCTCCTGCGCCGCATGCCCAACTTAGCCCTGAAACCGCAACCCCTCAAATGGCGCCACAACCTCGGCCTTCGAGGTCTCGAAGCGTTGGCAGTAACATTTTAGGAGTGCTATTGAGCGGAGATCTTTCGCTCGGTTAGATACCTATTCCGGTTGTCATGGTTGGGCTGCCCGGGCCAGTACTTCCGCACCGTACGAGGCGATACAAGAATGCGAAGCTTGAGCCAGAGCTCGTCCGCTACTCGTGCCTGACCCCACGTCGGGTTCTCGCGCGCCATCCGCACGATCAACTCACGAACCGTCTGCGGCACAGGTGGTCTGCCACGGCTTGATTTCCAGCGCCAAAACAGCTTAACGCCTTTCC
>CAAGKR010514170.1_pt1 | contig 10910 bp, 10 predicted proteins | sample 2556971 | NCBI WGS metagenome assembly CAAGKR01 (sample SAMEA5207829, study PRJEB30636) | soil metagenome | biome: forest; feature: boreal; material: soil | place: USA | collected 2011-09 | depth 1 m
TCAGCCATCAGTTCTCGCGCGCGCTCCGGCGTGATACCGCCAAGCGCATAGACCGGAATCGCACCGGCGGCGCATCCGGCGATAAGCATGCTCTTGCCCCACGCCGGACGAGTCACCGGCTTCGAGATAGGATCGTAGATTGGCCCCAGCACCGCGAAGTCCGCGGATTCGCGGGCGGCTCCTGCAACGTCGGGCGGCGAATGACTTGAAACTCCAATCAGCCGATTCGGTCCGAGCAGTCTGCGCGCCATGCTCACGCCAATAGAATCGAATGGCAGATGCACCCCGTCGGCGTCCGCCCCGATCGCCACATCGACGCGATCGTTGATTAGTAGTAGCGCTCCGTTGCGGATGCAGATCTTTTTCAGCTTGATTGCGAGTTCGTACAGTTCGCGCGCGGGAAGATCTTTTTCGCGAAGCTGGAGCGCGACGCTCCCCGGCGGGGCCGCCTCACGCGCGGCACCGAGTGCGTCCTCGCACGCAGCGACCAAGTCGCCGCTCTTTACTACCCGCCGATCCGTGATCAGATAGAGCTTGAAACCGACACGGGTGCTCGACGCCAAGCCAATCTACCCGATCAGTCCGCTGAGCGGACTCGACGCGGTCGCATAGAGTCTCCGCTCGATTCTCCCCGCGCGATACGCGAGCCGTCCCGCCTCGACCCCGAGCTTCATCGCGCGTGCCATCGCGATCGGATCTTTCGCGCCCGCGATCGCGGTGTTCATCAGGACGCCGTCGCAGCCGAGTTCCATCGCCACCGCCGCGTCCGACGCCGTGCCCACGCCCGCGTCGACGATCACCGGCACTTTTGCCTGCTCGATTATGATCGCGAGGTTGAACGGGTTGCGGATTCCGAGTCCCGAGCCGATCGGCGCCGCCAGCGGCATCACCGCGATGCATCCGATTTCCTGCAGACGCAGGCACGTGACCGGATCATCGGTAATGTACGGCATCACCTTGAATCCTTCCTTCACCAGCACGCGCGCGGCCTCCAGCGTCGCCGCCACATCGGGAAAGAGTGTCTTCTGATCGCCGATCACCTCGAGCTTCACCATCTCGCCGACGCCGACCTCGCGCGCCATACGGCAGGTGCGAATCGCCTCCTCCGCCGTAAAGCATCCCGCCGTGTTGGGCAGAATCTGGTAGTGCCTTGGATCTAGATAGTCGAGCAGGTTTTCCTTCGACCGATCGCTGATATTCACCCGCCGCACCGCGACCGTGACGATTTCCGCGCCGCTCGCCTCCACCGCCGCCTTGGTCTCGGCGAAATCCTTGTACTTGCCGGTGCCGACTATCAGCCGCGATTTGAACGACTTGCCACCCAGTTCTAACGGAGTGTCTTGCATATTCACCTATGCGACCATATTAACCTTTACGACGAAGTCACTAACGCACGCACGCGCGTTCATCCTCCGCCGACGAAGTTTATTATTTCGACCTCGTCGCCGGACTTGATTACAGTCTCGGCGTACTTGGCCTTGGGAACAATCTCGCGATTTATCTCGACTGCGACCCGAGACGCGCGCATCTTGAGCCGTTCGATCAGTGCGGTCACGCGCGGGTCACCGTCCAAGCTGTACGGTTCGCCGTTGAGCGTGATTGCGATTTTGATGCGTTCGGAATCGGGCATTTGAGAAGCCGCTTTTCCGGGATCGGGAAAGCGGCTTCGGCGCGGCCACGAACGTCGCGTCATTGCTGGCTTCCCTACGCCGGCATTACCCGGATCAGGTTCGAGGGGTTCTCCCTTTCGGAACTCTCAGTGCGCCTAACGCACACCCCCAGCCTGCCTTTATTATACAAGCCCCCTCGCGCACTGTCAAAATTGTTCGAATCGCACTTCGGATTGCTTTTCCGTCGCGCAAATCCACAGCTTTCACTGCCCATTGATTGACTGTGCTGGACGCCAATGGTTAGTTGAGCAACGCGCCCGTAAATACGCCTCCTGCAAAGCCTTCGATGACAGTTGAAATGCATCGCCCGACCGTCGCCGAAATAGACCTCGGCGCGTTGCGCTCGAACTACCGCGCACTGCACGCGCTGGCATCGCGGATCGATCTGATGGTCGTGGTTAAGGCAGACGCTTACGGACACGGCGCAACAACGGTCGCGCGCACTCTCATCGACGAAGGATGCCGCCATTTCGGCGTCGCCACCATCGACGAAGCGCGCGAACTCAGGCGCGTTGGCGTCACCACCCGTGTCTATCTGCAGGCAGGATTCTTCCCTGAGCAGGTGCCCGAGATCGTCGCGCTCGATGTGACTCCGTTTATCTTCGACGTGTCGTTGATCGGACTGCTCGATCGCGCGGCCGCATCGGCGGGCCGAATTGACTTTCCAATCCATGTGAAAATCGACAGCGGCGCCACCCGTCTCGGCGTGATGCCCGCTGATATGTTCGAACTCATCGACAATGTCCGTCGCGCGTCGGCTGTCCGCCTCGAAGGAGTTTGTACGCTGCTCGCCAACGCTGGCGATCCCACGAGCCCCATTACTGACGCCCAGATGCGAGTGTTCCACGAGTGCCTCGCCAGCTTCGACACCGCCGGGATGAAGCCCTCGGTAGTCCACGTCGCGAATTCGGCCGCGCTGGTGCTGCGTGACGATTCGCATTTCAACCTAGCGCGTCCGGGACTTGCGATTTATGGTCTGCCGCCGGTCGCCGCGGTCCGCGAGCGCGTCGAGTTGCGCCCCGTGATGACCTTCAAAACCCGCCTGATGCAAATCAAGCGCGCACCGGCCGGAAGCGGCGTCGGTTACGGGCATACCTTTGTCGCGCCGCGCGAAAGTCTGATCGGCGTGCTGCCGGTCGGTTACGCCGACGGCTATCGGCGCGGACTTCAACACGGCGGCGAGGTGCTCGTGCGCGGTCATCGCGCGCCCGTGGTCGGCGCGGTGTCGATGGATTTAACGACGATCGACTTAACCGACATTCCCGAAGCCACGGTCGGCGACGAAGTGATCTTGTGGGGCGGCACCGGTGAAGCGACGATCAGTGTCAACGACGTCGCGCGTCTCGCGCAGACCATTTCGTACGAGATGCTGTGTACAGTCGGCAAGCGGGTGCCGCGGGTCTGCAGGGGCTAGACGGCTATGAACATCGACAAGGTCGTGGTCCGGCGCGCGCTGCTTGGCGTTTCCGACAAGAGTGGACTGGCGGAATTTGCCCAGGCGCTCGAACGTCACAGCGTCGAGATTCTCTCCACCGGCGGCACCAGATCAGCGCTCGAAGCCGCGGGCGTCAAAGTCAGATCGGTGGAAAGCTTTACCGGCTCGCCAGAAATGCTCGACGGGCGCGTAAAAACCCTGCATCCGAAAATTCATGGCGGAATTCTCGCGCGCCGAGCCGACGAGAATCATCAACGCCAGATGCTGCGCTACGGCATCGAGCCGATCGATCTGGTGGTAGTGAATTTCTATCCGTTCGAGAAAACTGTCGCCCAAGCCGGCGTCACGCGCGAACAGGCGATCGAAAATATCGACATCGGAGGTCCAGCGATGGTCCGCGCGGCGGCTAAGAATTATGCCGACGTTGCGATAGTCGTCGATCCCGAAGACTACCAGGCGGTCGCCGCCGAACTCGAAGCCAATCAGGGCGCGGTGACTGCGCCCACGCGATGGAAACTGGCGCGCAAGGCGTTCGCGCGAGTCGCCGCCTACGACGCCGCGATCGCGAACTATCTCGGCACTCACACAGGTAACGGCGAGCCGTCGCCGCTCGGCGAGACTTTCAATCTCGCGATGCCGCGCGAGCAGGCCCTTCGCTACGGCGAAAATCCTCATCAGACCGGCGCGCTCTACGGCCGCTTCCTCGAGATTGCGCATCAGCTCCACGGCAAGGAATTGTCCTTCAATAACGTCGTCGATATCAGCTCCGCGATGAACCTGATGCTCGAGTTTCAGCACGAGCGGCGCGCAGTCGTTGCGATTCTCAAACACAACACGCCCTGCGGCGTCGGCGTCGGAGACACGCTCAAGTCCGCCTGGGACAAGGCTTTCGCGACCGATCCCGATTCGCCCTTCGGCGGTATCATCATCGCCAATCGATCGTGGGATATGGAATTCGCGCGCGCCGTGGACGAACTCTTCACCGAGGTGCTGATTGGTCCCGAGTATCCCGCGGCGGTGTTCGAATTCCTGCGCAAAAAAAAGAATCGCCGCGTCATGACCTTCCGCCCCGAGGCGGTCGATCGCAACGAACTCGACGTCAAGAAGGTTCTCGGCGGATTGCTGGTGCAAACTCCGGACCTCGCGATCGAAGATCCGCGCAAAGGGAAAATCGTAACCCGGCGCCCGCCAACCGACGCCGAAATGAACGCGCTCACGTTCGGCATCAAGGTCTGCAAGCATATCAAGTCCAACGCCATCGCATTCGTCGCCGAGGATCGAACGCTGGCAGTCGGCGGCGGCGGCACTTCGCGGATCGATCCGCTGTACGCGGCGCGCGAAAAAGCCGGGCGCGTCAAGGTTTCGCTCGAAGGCTCGGTGCTGGTGTCCGAGGCGCTATTCCCGTTTCCCGACGGTCCAACCCTCGCCGCTGAAGCGGGCGCAACCGCGATCGCGCAGCCGGGCGGCGCGGTTCGCGACGACGAAGTTATCGCCGCCGCCGACAAGTATGGTCTCGCGATGGTCTTCACCGGAGTCCGTCATTTCCGCCACTAATTCGCGTCTGATTCCCTCGCCCGTTCAGTTGCGGGCCACGGGCCGCGCCTCTCGCATTCCGAGCGTCATCCCCTCCCTCATTCTGAGCGAAGGTTGCCGGAGTCGAAGAATCCCGGAAAGATACTGATGCGAACATTAGCAGCCGGGGTCCTTCGCTTGGCTCCTAATGACAAAGGCACTGGATGAAGGTACTCGTCATCGGGAAAGGCGGCCGTGAGCATGCGCTCATTTGGCGCCTTCATCAGAGCGAATCGGTCTGGAAACTTTTCTGCGCGCCCGGAAACCCCGGCATCAACCAGATTGCGGAGCCGGTAGCGATCGCGCCGACCGACATCGCCGCACTTGCGGAATTCGCGCGGAGCAAAGCGGTCGATCTGACCGTGGTCGGTCCCGAGGATCCGCTCGCCGGCGGCATCGTTGACGAGTTCACGCGCGTGGGACTCAAAATCTTCGGGCCCACCGCGGCCGCTTCGCAACTCGAAACCAGCAAGTCGTTCGCGAAAAACGTGATGCGCGAAGCGGGTGTCCCAACCGCCGATTTCGCCACCTTCGACGACGCCGAATCGGCCCGCCGATACGTGACCGGCCGCAAATGTCCGCTGGTGGTAAAGGCCGACGGCCTCGCGCTCGGAAAAGGTGTCGTCATATGCAACGACACTCAAACCGCGCTCGACGCGATCGCCGCCGCGATGGAGCGTCAGCGGTTTGGCGCGGCCGGCAGTCGCGTCGTGATCGAGGAATTTCTGACCGGCGAAGAGCTTTCGTTTTTCGCGCTGTGCGACGGTGAAAACGCGGCTGCGCTCGGCGCCGCGCAGGATCACAAAACCATCTTCGACGACGATCGCGGACCCAACACTGGCGGGATGGGCGCGTATTCGCCAGTGCCGCAGTTCAGTCCTGCGCTCGAAGAAAGAATCATGCGCGAGGTCGTGCGCCCTACTCTCGCCGCCATGAAATCGCGCGGGACGTTCTATCGCGGAGTTTTGTTCGTCGGCCTGATGATCGATGGCGGCCAAATCAAGGTGATCGAATTCAACGTGCGCTTCGGCGATCCCGAATGCGAAGCGCTGATGATGCGTTTTGACGGCGAACTCGCGCAGACCTTGCTCGCGGCGGCCGAGGGCGACCTTTCGCGCGCTGCCATCAGGCTCTCACCACGAAGCGCGGTATCAGTAGTGCTCGCCTCGGGCGGCTACCCCGGCGATTACCGCAAGGGACTACCGATCACCGGGCTGGATCGAATCGAAGGCAACGCGCCATCCGACATCAAGACCAAGTGGGCCATGAACAAGATTCGGGTCAAGGTTTTTCACGCGGGCACCGCGATCCGCGACGGACAGTTGGTGACCGATGGCGGCCGTGTGCTGGTTGTCACCGCGATGGCGCCCAAGTTGGCGGCTGCGGTCGAGACCGCATATCAGGCCGCCGAGATGATTGAGTTCGAAGGCCGGCATTTTCGCCATGATATCGCGCGGCGCGCGCTCACCCGCATTTCGGCTGGCGGCCCAGCCGCCGTATAATTGCGCTCGGAAGTCGAGTCGTAACTTGCCATCCTCAGCACCAGGCAAAAACGTCAAGCGCGCGCATCCGCAGGTCTTCAGCCTCGACGACGGCATCGACGCGTTGAAGGCGGGCGAACTGGTCGTGTACCCGACCGAGACCTTCTACGGAATTGGCGCCGATCCATTTTCAGACTCGGCGATGAAGCGTCTGTTCGCGGTCAAGGCGCGAGAACCCGATCGCCCGATCGGTCTTATCGCGGCCGACATCGCCATGGCGTTTTCCCTCGCGAGCGAAATTCCAATCGACGCGCGCCGGCTGGCCGACGCGTTTTGGCCCGGACCGCTTACCATCGTGGTTCCCGCGCGCCATAATATCCCTGCGGACCTTATCGGACCTGATGGGGTCGCGGTTCGAGTATCGTCACATCCGATTGCGCGCGCGCTCGCCAGCGGTCTCGGCCGGCCGATTACCGCGACCAGCGCGAATTTGAGCGGCCACGCGCCCGCAACGACGCTCGACGAAGTCCGCGCCACGTTTGGCGGAAAAGTTAAAGTTTACCTTGAAGGTGGAAAATCGATGGCGGGATCGCCGAGTACCGTGGTCGCGATCAGCAAAACCGACTGGCGGATAATCAGGGCCGGGGCGATCTCGAAAGATCAAATCGCCGCTGTGCTCGGATGCGAGGCGCTGAAATGAGCCCGCTCGGAAATAGAATCGAGCCGTTTCGCGCGCTGCTCTACAACCGGGTCGTAGCCGGAGATCCCGCCCGCTTGGTTGCGCCACCTTACGATCTGATCGGCGCCGCGCGGCAACATCAGCTTTACGAACGGAGCCCTTACAACATCGTTCGCCTCGAACTCGGCCGCGACGCCGACCGCTACGCTGCGTCAGGCCGTACTCTCGCCGAGTGGCTCACCAATGGCGTGCTCGTGCGCGCGCCGCGTCCCGCCATTTATCATTACCGCCAGACCTTCGACCTCGAGGGTAAGCTGCTTCATCGCACCGGATTCATCGCGCGCGTGCGGCTCGAGGAATTCGATCGCGGCCGCATCGTGCCGCATGAGCGGACTTTCCCGGCCGCCAAGGAAGATCGGCTGAAGCTGCTGACTGCGATCAAAGTAAACACCAGTTCGATCTTCGGGCTGTACTCCGGGATCCATCCCGAGCTTGACCGCCTGCGCGACGAAGTCGCGATGCGCGAACCCCTAATCGACCTTGTCGACGATCTCGGAATTCGAAACGAACTTCGCCCCATCGAGGCAGTCGATGAGATCGCGATCATTCAGCACGAACTCGACTCGCCGCGATTCCTGATTGCCGACGGACACCATCGCTACGAAACCGCGCTCAACTATCGCGCCGCGCGCCGTGCTGAGGCGTCACCCGGTGCGCCGGCGCAGCCGTATGACTACACGATGATGACGATGGTCGCGTGCAACGACCCCGGCCTGGTAATCCTGCCGACTCATCGCGTCGTTAAGACGCTGCCCCCCGAGGCGATCGCGTCGTTTGCGAAACGTGCGCGCGAGGTCTTCGACGTCGAGGAGATTGTGCATCGCGATACTTTTCGCGCGCGCCTGGATGAAGCCGGACGCGGCGCGATCGGCGTGACGCTGAAAGGTCTACCCAACTACCTTATTCTGCGCCTTCGCGAGCGCGCTGCGCTCGATTTCGCGCTTGCCGATGAAGCCGTCGAAGTTCGTTATCTCGACGTTTCGATTCTGCATGCACTCATATTCGATAGAATTTTCGGTCTGACCTCGGACGAAATTCGCAAGGGCGGCAACATCGAGTACACGATCGAAATCGGCGGCGCACTGGGCGCAGTGGCGCAGGGTCGCGCCGATGGCGCGTTCCTGATGAATCCTCCCTCGGTCAACGACGTCGAGCGCGTCAGCGACGCCGGCGCCACGATGCCCGAAAAGTCGACCTACTTTCACCCCAAACTGCTCACCGGCCTCGTCATGAATCCGCTCTTCGACGGCGAATGAGCCAACGCACCCGATTGTACCTCGTTCGCCACGGCGAGACCGTCGGCGAGTCGAGCATCCGCTATCACGGCCGCAACGACGTGGCGCTGTCCGCGCTCGGGCGCTCGCAGATGCGTCGTGTGCGGAGCGCCATCGAGTCGGTCTCGCTCGCTGGCTCGACTAACTTCGCGCGCATCTTTTCGAGTCCGCTCGGTCGCGCAGTCGAGAGCGCGCAAATTATTGCCGCGCCCTCTTCGCCGCTGATTCTCATCGACGAATTCGCCGAAGTGCATTTCGGCCTGTTCGAAGGACTCACCGCCGAGGAAATTCGCGATCGCTATCCCGATGAATTCGCGCGATGGAATGCCGATCGGCTCGCGCCCGCCTACACCTATCCCGAAGGCGAGAGCCACGCGGAGTTTGCCAGGCGCGTCCAGCGCGGCGTCGACAGGATGCTGTCCGCGATTCAGCCCGGCGACGCGGCAGCGCTGGTCACGGCGCATCGCGGCGTCATTCGCGCGATCGTGCGCAAGCTCACCGGCGAGCAGCTCTCCGTCGAATTAGGATCGATCCAGGTGCTTCGCTTCGACGGCCGTTGGCATCCCGAATCCCTCGACCTGACTACGCATCTCTCCGGCCTTTAACTCCCGCGCCTCCATCCGCTCTGCTTGTTCCCACCTTGGGAACGGTGCTACACGACGCCAGGACGGTTCAGTATGGAGATTAAGCCGATTCGGACCGGGGCCGATTACGAGCGCACTCTGCGGGAGATCGAGCGCCTGTGGGGCTCCGGGGAGGGAACCCCGCAAGGCGATCGGCTCGACGTACTCGCGACACTGGTCGAAGCCTACGAACAGAAGCATTTTCCGATCGACCCGCCCGATCCGATCGAGGCGATACGGTTCCGGCTCGAACAGCAGGGCTCGACCCGCGAGCACTGGTCGGCGTGATCGGTGGCCGTAGTCGCGTGTACGAAGTGATGCAGCGCAAGCGCGCGCTCTCGCTGGAGATGATCCGCCGTCTGCACGAGCGCTTCGGCATTGCGGCCGAAGTGCTGATTCGCCCGAGCCGTCCTCGCCGCGCCGCGTAGCCCTGCAAGCAGACGCTTGCATAGCTGTAGCCGATAGCTGCTTCGACAGCAGTTGGCATCCCGAAGCGCTCGACCTGACCAATCATCTCGCCCGCCTTTGACTCTCGCGCTTCAAACCCTGCGCAGCACCCCGAACCATCGGTAGCGGCACTTCTCGATCGGTTTGGTGAACGACAAATCGGCGTACGCCGCGACCATCTCGAACATACCGGACGCGAGTGCCGCCAACTCAAGCCCGCTCGGCGGCATGTATCGCACCGGAATCAGATCGCGCGTCGTCACCGGCCCGTCAGGAAACTTGATCGTGCACTCGAATTCGTAAATCGAGTGCAATGGAGAATTCCACGGCAGAGGCCGATTGAACTCGCGAATTTTAAGCGGGATGCTTCCGGCGCGCGCGACGCGGCTTCGCCACATCGTTCGCCTGGCCACGCGCCGATTGGTGTCGTGGCGATCGATATCGATGCAATAAATTCCGCCTTTGCGCAGCAACCGCCCGACCGACTTCAGATGCGACAGAAGGTCCTTGTTCTCTGCCAGCACCGGAAAGGTTTCGCTGGTGAAAATCGCCGCGTCGAACGGACGCTCGGGGATCGTGAATCGCTCGATCGAGCGCCGGTAGAATTTCAGGTTCCCAATGCCGTCCGCTTTCTTGCGCCCCGCGGCAATCATGATTGGCGATCGGTCGATCGCCACCACCTCGAATCCATCGTCGGCGAACAGACGCCCGTGCGGGGAGTCGCCGCTCGCGATATCCAGGATTCTGCGCACTGGCCGCTTCAGATGACGTTTCCAGATGCGGCGCATGAAGATGACCTCGGCCGGTATCTCGCCGGGACTCTCGAGATGCGCGCGCCGAAAAATGTCGGGGTAGTCGTAGATGCTCGGTTCCATCGGCGAAAGAGCTTACCCGCGGCGCGGCGCGGGCCAAAGCACCGCGTGCTGAGATGAAGACTTGAGCTTTTGTGTCGAAACGATTGATAATGCCCGCGCATCGCGAGCACCTGAACGACCGTTTAGGGGAAAATTCATCATGAGCAAGCCGCTTGAAGGAATTAAAGTCATCGAGATCGCGCAGGAGATCCAGGGACCATTCGCGTCGCTGTTCCTGACCGATCTTGGCGCCGACGTGGTCAAAATTGAGAACAAGGAAACCGGCGACTTGAGCCGCTGGATGCTGACCTCGCTGATCGGCGGCCCCGACGTCAAAAACGCGACCGTCTCGCACTACTTCATCGCGATGAATCGCGGCAAGCGCAGTATCACCGCCGATCTGAAAAAGCCCGACGCGATCGAGATCGTGCGCCGGATGGTGAAGTCGTACGACGTGCTCGTCACCAACTACCGCCCCGGCGTGCTTGACCGGCTGGGCCTGGGCTTCGAGGAGATGCGCAAGATCAATCCGCGCATCGTCTATGCGCAAGGCAGCTCGTGGGGTCCGCGCGGTCCGTGGGTCACGCGCCCGAGCCGCGACACCCTGGCGCAGGCGGCCAGCGGCGTGATGGCTAAAACCGGGATGCCGCAGGACCCGCCGCTCGCGGCCGGCATTTTCGTCGCGGATCATTCCGGTGCGCTGACGCTGGCAGCCGGGATTCTCGCGGCGCTGTTCGCGCGCGAGCGCACCGGCCAGGGTCAGAAGGTCGATGCGTCGATATACGGCACGATGATCGCGATGCAGGGGATGGAGA
>CAAGKR010514761.1_pt1 | contig 10909 bp, 6 predicted proteins | sample 2556971 | NCBI WGS metagenome assembly CAAGKR01 (sample SAMEA5207829, study PRJEB30636) | soil metagenome | biome: forest; feature: boreal; material: soil | place: USA | collected 2011-09 | depth 1 m
CGAGAATCTGAAGCGATTCCGCGACAGAGCGGTCCAAGCAGCCGGCAGGATGCTCTACCACTATCCTTCGGGGTATCCGACTCGCGCTCGAGAGGATGTGGATGCACGCGAGGTCGTCGAGATCGGATCCATCGATGCCGATACGCACCGAATTGACATCCCAGCTGGATCAGCCGAGCTGAGCTGGTGGATTGACCCAGCCGACCTCATCGACCTGGGGCTGATCCAACAGGCGGGGTGACCTAATCCGGTACGATTCGAACGAATGTTCGATCGCGCTCACGCAGTCGCCCTAGTCGATTCTGGCAAGTGCGGTTGCACTGCCTGCGATGGCGAACTTACGGATGCCGCGCTTAGTCCCGGCAGCTGGCGCTTCTGCCGCGCGTGCCGCTGCGCTTGGAAGGTCTCTGCCATCGACGGCCAGACCTACGCCACGGCAATCCATTCGCCTCCCCATGCCCTATCAGGCGGCGGGCCTCTTCCTCAGGGAGAGCGGCCATGAATTCCGAGCGATTACCTGAGCTGTCGCGAATCCTGCGGGTGATCGGCTGGAACCTGGCCCATCGCATAAACGGAGGTGCGGCCCGGGAGGCTGACCTTCTATGGGCCTTGGCGCCGGACCTAGCCCATCAATTCCTTTTTCTGCGCGTAACAGGCTAGGGAAGGGGCGTCAGACTCGATCGTCGATCCAGTGCTTGATCTCTTCCGCTCGGGCATTAAGGGCCTCGATGACGCCTTCCGCCACGCGAAACCCACCGATTCCGAGCCAATCTAAGAACTCCCGCAGCTCCTGTGGAATCGGCCCATCAAACACAGCCGCCTTTAAGACTTCTCTTCCGGGCCATCGCGGCGATACGACTGTGTTCTCGTAGTACAGCAACTGACCAACTGCCAAGCGCGTTTGGGTAATGGCGTCGGTGCCCAGTGTCTTTACTTCGACGAGTAACAGCGGGTCCTCAGGCACGGCTTCGCGTAAGGCGACAACGTCGAATGAAGTTGTTCCCTCGTACAAATTCAGTCCATCGCGCAGCTGATCGGCAAGATTCTTGACCACGCGTTGGTGCCGGGCCGTCCGCTCAAATCGAAGCCGCATCGCGGCCTGTTGTTGCTCCGCCGTAAGGGCGCCAGCTCCCGCTTGCGGGCCAAGCGCAGCCGGAGTGGTTGGATCCTGCGGCAGCTGGCGCACCGGTTGGGGGCCCGGACCAGGGGCTGGGCCGGCCCCTTGTGGCTGCGGAGCTACCACGGCGCCGCCGATCGGCCCTTCGATCAGGCAGGCATCGAGGGCTAGTTGTCCCGCCTGGGTGAGCGCGTATGGGTGGGCCTGGTCTAATCGGGTTATGAATCCAGCTTGTTCGGCGAGAGCTGGCAGGATCTTGATGCTGTTCGCTAACTGGAATTCCGAAACTTGCAAGTCGCCCCGATCGATGGCATCGCGAGCGGGAACGAGGTTGACTATTCGTTGGAATTCATTTTGGCTGTCGTCAAGGGCCTCCAATGCGAGTGCCAGGTCCTCTCGTTGAAGCTGGCCGAAATGGCCGACAAGCCGCAGCAGAATGCAGATCGGATGGGATAAGTCGCCGTTGCTGTCTAGCAATTCGAGGCCAGCGATGGTGGCCTGCCACACCGATAGTTCCTCAGGGCTACCTTGATTGGCGGCGAGGAGCTGATTGCCTACTTCGGTGAGGGCAAGTAGCGCGTCGATGAGTCCCAAGTAGCGCAAGGTGCGCCTGATCTCGCGGGCGGCGGTCCGAGCACCCTGATCACCAATAGGCTTTGCCTGTTCTTGCGCAATCCTCCCCTCCAGGTTTCCGTCGAAATGGCGGAATGTGTAAAAGCCGCGGCGCGCTAGGCGATAGCCGAGGACGCCATCGTCCGCCACGTTTGCGCCCTCGCCATTTAGTTCGCGGACAGCCGCTAGGCTGCCACGCAATTTGGGGAGTTCGTTGTACTGATGAGGAAAGTTCTTGATCTAACGTCTGCAGGCGCTCAGCAAGCCCCTGTCGCTCCTGCAAAAAAGCCGCACTGGACTTGAGCCAGCGGTTGACCGAGCATGGGGCCCCCATACAAGTAGGCCCTAGAAAGGTCCTCGTTGAACCACTGACAGCCCCGGTACAACTGAATGCAGCCGACGCACGCCCCCCCGTCATCGTGACTGCACGCGGGGTCAAACCTGCAGTTGGCATAGTCGCGCACTGCGTCGACAAAGACTGGCCCAACCAATTGCTCGAAAGCGGCGGTCAGCGCGCCCAGGTCCGAATCGCCCGCGTAGATCGCGAATCCAAGCGCGTCGGTGAGCAATAACTCGCCAAGGCTGGAGGCCTCGAGACCGGCGTGGGAAGCCAGACTCAGAAGAGTGACATGGGAGAGGGAGTGGAGCAGAGCAGCAATGATCCGTTCCAGGCGGAGGTCATCGGGCGAAGGATGATCATTCGATCGGGCGAGCCGATCAACAAACCATTCCTTTACTGCACTCTCCCCTTCATCGGCACTCGGTAACTCGCTGGCGAAGGGCTCGATCTGATTTGCCACTATCCAGGACCGCAATGCAATGCCGCGAATTTGGACCAGCCATGCCTCGGTCTGAATCGTCTGGGTATAGATCGGGGTTTTCTCCTCGATCCGGTCGAACGCGCGCAGCCAGGCGGGCGGGCCCGAACGATCGCGGGTATACCCAATAGCAGCGGTGGTGAGCGGAAAGTCAGTTACGAGTACGACGTCAAAGATTCCTGCTGCCGCGATCGGTCCGACGGCGGACGCCAGGGATTGATCGGCGGCGCTGTTGGCCAGTAGCTCATCCACATCGTCGCGTAGGCTCCGACTAGCCTCGAAGTCTCGGAGCAACGACCATGCGCAACGGCCGCTCTCACTCTGGATCGGCAATTGCGCCCCGTGTGTCATTTCTGCGCGAAACAGCTCATCGGGCAGTTTCGAGCCGCAATGGCTGCAGAAGTGTGCGCCGGCCAATACGGTCTGACCACACGACGGGCAACTCTCACCCACATCTTGCAAGGACCGTAGTAGACGGCGTCGCCCTGCCGGCATCTCACCAAGTACTCCAAGCTGGATCAAGCTCCGCCCGCGCGGCGTACTCAAGAATTGATCGGCCTGGCGCTCATCGAGGTTAATGAACACCACAGTCTGGCCATAGTGCACCCACTGATCGTTCCAGAACGACGCCTGCAATCGCGGGTGATCAACATCCTGCGCCCGACAGTCAGCGCGAGGGCACATGGGGAAGTAAAACGGCCTTTCGTAGTGACACTCGCGGCAACGCCATGTAGACGTGTTGAACCGGCGGGTGTCGTGGAAGTAGATCGCCTTGGTGCCGTGCGTCGGGCAGCGCACATCGGGACCGGGCTTTAAGTAATTCAGAGCGCCGCAGCGGTGGTAGTAGACGTAGGGCAGTTGTTGCAGTCTCTCTCCGCAGCGGCGACAGCGACCCGTGAAGTCCTTATCGGTACCGTTGTGGAACACCTGACAGGTTTCGCGGGCACAGCGGTAAGCAGGTGGATAAGGATCCCAATAGACCATTCGTGGCGCGATCGGCACTAGATCCCTCACGCCGATCTCCGTATCAACGCCCAGCAGTCTGCCGTCGCGCTCCTCCCATCGACGAAGAAAGCGAATCACCTGCGAGTGAAGTCGCTCAGGGTCCACGTTGATGTCAGGTTCGCCTTTGACTTGGCGAACTCTGCCGATGAAGCCGTGCTCGTCGAGATAAACCAGCGATCCGGGAGTATGACGGCGTATGACCTGGGAGACGCTGCGCTTCGTGGGGAAGACTCCGCCTGGCAAGAGGTCAGTACCCCCTTACCTTGTCTACTTCGTCCCGGCCACGGAAGGTAACCCCGAACTCAATCTGCTCCTCGACGTCGCGCAGGCTGGACACAGGCGGCGGACGTAGACGCTGATACGTCGCCCATTCCTCGTTGGCATCGACGTTCTGGTGTGAGATTCGAGCCTTCTTGCGAATCAGCGTCCGCAACCGTTCGATCATCTCTATCGGTAGTCCGTGATGCTCAAGCCCGTAGCTCTCCTCAAGTAAGGCGATCAGCTCCTCGTCTGTCACGACCCCGCGGTTGAAGGCTGCGGCGCAAGAACTGCCTTTGTGCAGTGTTGCGCTCAGGGTTCCCTGCCGCTTCTTGCTTGGGCCGACCACATTAAGCAGCACCGCGCTGTAGATGCCCGTGAACGTTCGTCCTACTGAAGCCTCCGAAAAGCGGCTTATGGGAACCGGCTGAACCAGCTGGTAGAGCCGTTCGTGATACTCATGAAAGTGCAGGTAGGTACTTCGGTTGAGGTTATCGGCCGGATCGAAGATCGTGAAAACGAGGCCTAGATTGTCACGGCCGACTCGGCTCGACGACTGGATGTAGTCCGCCGCGCGACCAGGAAAGCCGACGAAGGCCATGACGTTTAGTCGGCTGAGATCAACGCCATGGCTGATAAGGCTGGTGGCGATCAGGGCCTTCAGCCGGACTGGATAAGGGCGAGCCGAATCGTTTTCGATCTGATCGATAGCTTCGCGTACTTCGTCCAAGCTACGATCGCCGGTGAGCACGCGCACCGGCAAGTGGTTCGTAAGGCGCGCCCCAATGTTGCCGGCGGTGTTCTTCTCGTTGACATAGACCAAAGTCACTTCATACGAGCTGGCAATTGACGGATCGTGATTGGGATCCGCCCAGTTACGCGCCGCTTCCGATTCGACCAGCTCTGAGATGCGCGCCGCAATTTCGTCGCTGTCTACGCCAAACGGTAGGACTCCAACGTAGACGCGCCGCACCGGTGCATCCTCGTCGAGGACGGCGTAGGCGGAGTCGTACTCTCCCATCCCCTTTTCCGGGAAACGGCGACCTTCGCGGCTGTACAACTCGCGAACGTGTTTGTGGTAGCCCTCGATTGTTGCCGTAGCCGCGAAGCGTTTCGGCGGCAGCCCGGTGCCTATCGATTTTGCGATGACATCAATGAAGCCTTCGAAGTGAGCGTCATAGGTGCCGAGTGACTCCTTCAGTAGGTGCAGCTCATCCTGGAGTAGCAGCGCCGGCGTTGGGTCGTAGACCGGCTCCAGCGAGCGAAAGGCCCGTGGCTTGACTTCACATGCAGCCTCGACGCAGCGACCAAAGCTCACGTAGCCGTGTTGCTCGCAGATCGCCTCGAACTGGCCGAAGAGGTGGCTGAATAGGTCCGTCTGCCCAGCTCTCGCCAGGCGGTCAATAGTGCCGACCAGGACAGTTGGAGCATATCGATATACCTCGCTGTCGGAGATGACGATTGGTGCGACGCGGTTGCACGCAGCGTCACGACAGCGATGCTCGATTCGGAGGGTCGGTAGGTCATCGCGAATCTCGAGACGCGGTCTCGGCGTGCCGCAGAAAGGGCACCTTTGGAGAACCCGGAGCTCACTAGCCTCCTTTTCTTCACTTCGGGCCGCCTGAAGCGCGTATTGCTGGATTGGGTGTGGCGGCCTGGAGTGCGTCAGTTCGTTAGGGGTGTTACTGGAGCCGACGTAGTAGCCCACGAGAAATGGGTCGCCGCCGCTCTCGCCGAGCGACTCCACCCTAACCGCCTCGGCAGCCGCGACGAAGTCGGTCAGTCGCTGCAGCTGTTGAATCGAGAGCATTCGCAGCGGGTAGCGAAGCCAGGCCGTTACGCCGCGACGCTTGCCACGCAGCCGGTCGTAGAACATGGCGGTCAAGATCAGGCCGAAGCTAGCCTCTGTCTTGCCACCACCGGTCGGGAACCAGAGGACGTCAACGAGGTCCAGTTCTGCGCGCAGGGCCTGATCGTCAGGACGTTCTCGGGCTAGGAGGGCCGGCAGCACGCTGACGATAAAAGAGAGCTGGAACAGATACCAGGACTTCAGGCCTCGCTTTGCGACGGTGCGATTGGCAAGCTGGAACGCCCAAAGCAGTCGCGCATCATTCCGCAGTGCCTCAACACCAGACTGGAAACGGGTGACCTCGGCGCGAAACGTCTGCAAATCGGCGGCGCGTTGCTTGGCGGAGTCGTCTCCTTGCCAGGTTCGGTTTGCCTCCTCCCAGCGGGCGGCATAGCGCTGGAGGGTAGCCTCGAGATCCGCCAGAGCGGAGAAGACTGAATCGCCGCTCAACGCGGCGGTTTCGCAGGCCTGGCCAATATCAGTCGAGTGGGTACGGGGTTGCTCGTACAGGGGCAGCGTTTCGGTCCAGGCACTACGGCGGTTGGCGGCGACCTCAAGCACAGCGTTGATGCCGCGCCCCCAAGAGAGAGTCTGGTAGCGATAGTCCTGCGCGGCAGCTACGAAAGGCTCCGCTGTGAAGAGGCCCGCAGTCAGCACGACCTCGATTCGTGAGTCGAATAGAGCGACCGGATGGATCGTGCCACCCTCAGAGCGATTCTGGATCATCACGGTGAGGCGCCAGCCGTCGCCCGTATTGAGTAGATGCCCGACCAGCGCCACACGCCACGCGGGCAGCAGCGGCTGACCCTTCGGAAGAACTTGCTGAAAGCGGGTGTCATCTGTGAGTTCAGCCCGTTTGGCGCGGATTTCGCTTTCCCCGGGCCAACACTGAGGGTCGGCACCAACGCCGTGCCGCACTCTTGAAAGGTGCTCCGCAATTTGAGCATTGGCCGCCTCGAAGTGCACTGACTCCATGCTTCCGCTGTCGGGCGGGAGAACCCGAAAGGGCAGGCGCTCCAGCCGCACGTCGGTGCGGCGATACTTCTGCCGCAACCGCTGAGTGCCCTCGCGATCGGTGTCGTTCTGGTCGGGGCGCTGCTCAGCGAAGCTCGGCAACTCGCGATGGTAAAGCGCGAACGATACGGTGACCTCGCCAGCGATCGCGCCGGCTTCCGGCTCGACCCGCGCGGCAAACCCGAGCGCGTCCGGCTTCCGCCGTGCACGGCGTTGCGCTCGCCGCTCATCGGCATCTTCCATCGGTGGTGTCAGCACGCCTACGCAATAGCGGCTTGTAGGATCTGCGTCCAGCAGGAGAGGTGTGCCTCGCCCGGATAGGCCCTCAGTGATCACGCGCCGCAACGCCTCTACTCGCACCCTCTCGGCTTGGTAGGTCCCGGCCATAGCATTGCCGATCGTCATGAGTCTTCCTCTTCGACCGCCATCGTGACGACCGCGGATTTCGGTCGGGTCTCGACAGGTCCAACGCGCAGCAGCGTCCGGAGTTCAGTCTGCTCGAGCAATTCATCAATCTCCTGGTCGACCCTATCGCTCGATCGTTCTTGCTCTCGCGCGAGTACCAGACGTCGCGCGATACGTCGACCAATGCGCCGGTGAAAGTCGCGCACGACGTTCATTTCTCGGTCAATGAGTCCCGCCCAGGTATCGACATCCGGGATACCGCCTGCCAGGAGGAGGACCTTGGCGATATCTGCAGGCTCACGCGGAGCCATCGTCGATCCGCGCAACCAGCTCCGTATCGTGACGTTGTCTCTTGGACACCCGGCCTGTCGCATCGCATCGACGAAGCGGCTGGCCGCACCCCGTGTGGCCGGGGGATACGCGTGTCGCAGAGCGACCAGAGCCTCACGCCAGCGGCCCAAAATCCGAGTATCGCTCGGGATCAGGTGGCCTGTTCGCACGAGCGCGGTGGCGAAGAGATCGGCTTGTTCGTCGGCAGAGAGCAGAAGTACGCGGTCCCCGACTCGTACGTCGGACGGAAAGCGTTGCTCGGTCGATCCACCTCCAGACGGAAGGACGAGTAGTTCGCGATCCGCTGGGACGACAAGTTCACGCCCATCGATGAAAGTTAGAGTCACAATCTCGAGCAACTCATCGCCCAGGTCGTCGGAAGGGGCCGGACTAGTTGGTAAGCGAGTGGCCGCCCGCTCGAACAAGATGTCGTCCTCGGTCACGCCGTCACTAGAGTCCGCGTGGGCCCAGTGCCGACGAGCCAATCGACCAACCAGTGCCAGCGCGTCGGAGTCCCATACCACCGCCGAGCCAGGCCGAGGTTCTGCCGGTCTCGCGCGTGCCCCGAGAAGCCGCGTGAGCGAAGTTAGCGTTGCCAATGGGATCGTCACGTCGAAGTCTTTTTGCATGGCTTGGAGCCGTTTCGACAGGACCGGCCCTTCGAACGAGTAACCGATGACAAGGAGTTCCCGTGGCATGAGGCTAAATAGAGTCCCGCGCTGGCGATCGCTCCACTGCTTGAGCACCACGACCCGATTGAAGCGCTCATCGTTGCGCCTTGCCTCGGAGAGCGCGCGGATTTGCACTGGTGACGCAGCCTCGCTCCATCCGAATTCGAGCAAGAGCTCCTCGCGGAGTGCCCGCGCAGCAAGACGGTTTGAAAGGATGACGGCCATCGGCGTCTTAGCGTCCACCACCAGCTCCGCCAACGCCCACCACTTGGGGTTGGATTGCAGCAGCAGGGCGTACGCCCGCCGGAACAGCTCGATCACTTGTGGCCAGCGCGTTTGCAGGCTTCCTCGCACCCTGTCCGGCACGAGATTCCAGTTCACGTTGTCAAGCCCGTCGATTCTGAAGCCTAACGATTGGCTGTAAGGGTCAAGTCGTCGAAGCTGTTCGTATCGCTGAAGTGAGCTGGGACAGCTGCCCAGTTGGTCGAGGACGTACCAAGCACGGCTCAGAGGGAGTGGATACGGGTCCTGCGGCAGGAGTCGCGCGTTGACCTCGGCCAAGAGTTTGAACACTTCTGCAAGCGGTGCTGCGACCGGAGTGTCATCGGGCAAGCATTGGAACGTGACTTGGTGCATTTTCGGCGCCACGCGGTCGATACCCGTGAAGGTGGAGGAGAGTTCTCCTGACTCGGGCTCTGCATATGTCTGAGCTGCGATGAATTCGAAGCCAAGCGCGGCGAGTCGTTCACGCTTTGCAATGTCGTTGACGTTGACGATGGCGACGGCGAAACCGGCATCCATGTGCTCGATGACCTCATGAATCCGTTCGACGGCATCCAAGCCATCGTGTTCATTGAGCTCAGCAAACACGGCCGCGATGTTAGAGAGGTGGAAGCCTGGCGGAAGCGGCCAGTAGTCGTAGACGACGATCGGCGCTGCATTGGTAAGCATTTCGCTCGCTCGAGGGCGCTGCATCTTTGGAAGGCGCCCGAATGCGCCGGGGACGAGAGCGCCATCACGAGCCAAGCGGTAGGTCGGGAACTGGACCAGGCGGGTTTCGCGCCGGTTGAAGCTGATCACCGATTCAGCCAAGAGATCCCTGATCGCATGTGACCGACTAGCCACGAGGATTTTCTGCCCAGGCGGTATGGCAAGTGGGTCGTTGGGGAGTAGTTCGTCGGGCCGCCCCGTCTGAAGCAGGGTGCGGAGAACTGCGTAAATTACCGGTGCCAGGACTATCCCTACCACGACTCGGTTCACGCCGATTACCAAGCGCCCGTGTCGCTGGGCTGAGCCGCGAGCCGCATTAAGCACCGCCAGATCGAGGTCGGACAGTACCTGCCGTTGCTGTCCGTGTTCGTTGCGGATGTACCAGCCCTGGCCGGCCGCCGCCATCTGCTGGAAGAGCCAATCTGGCTCAATAACAACGGTGCAGCCGTGCAGATCGAGTAGTCGGTGCGGCGTGGAGGGGTTGGCTACCGCTCCAGCGTGCGTCACATCGAGCCTCCGTGGATGCTGGGTGCGAAGCCTGCTATCAATCGTGCCAAGGTGCTGCTCTTTGCCATCATCGCGACGGAGCGCGACACCTGCCTGTCGCGTGATTTGGGCACGTACATGGGTAGTCCTGTTCAATGTTCATGGGCAGGTAAGACCCGCCAGTGCCCAGTATGGTCAGCCTGCGCGTCGTGCTCCATCGCGTCGGGCCCGGCGTGCGCGGACGAGCTCGATTGGAGTGGTGTCAGGAGCGACCATAGACCCCCGGGGCTGAGCTTCTGTCTGATAGGAAAGAGTCATCGCGGCAGCAGATGCTGCAATTGAGGCGCGCAGCTGCGCAGGAGCCACGACCTCACATGCTTCGCCCCACCCTAGGACCCACGACCGCAACTCCATCCAGGACCCGACCGTCACCTTCAGCCTCAATCGTCCATCAGCGAGCTTGTCCGACACCTGCGTGGGATGCCATACGGTCTCCTGTACGCGCTCAGCAACCGAGCCTTGGAATAGGAGAACGATCTCGACCGGCTCGCTGGACCCCCAAATTCCCCAGGCACCAGCCAGATGCTCGGCAACCGAGAAGCTGCGGGGCGGCTCGAATGTGGATTCGAGTTGAATTGCCGCAGATATGCGCTCCACCTTAAAGACCCGTGGGCCGCGGGCCCGTGGATCCCAAGCCAGTAGGTAGCAGGAGTGGCCAACCGCGGAAGGTTCCAGCCAGAGTGGCCAAACCGTTCGAGCCTGAGGACCGCGCAGCGGGTAAGTGATCTGGACCTGTCGCTGCTGCATCCAGGCACCTATCAATAGGCCCAGCACCCGCGAATACGTCTCGTTATGGACCTTCATGCGCAGTCGGTAAGTCGAGTCCATAACGGGCTGACGGATAGGTTCCGGCAGTACTGAGGCCAGCTTCTCGAAAGCTGAGGCAGTGAAAGCGTCTGCCTTGTCGGCGTAACGCACCATCAGCCTGAGGCTGAGCAGAAGCCCAAACGCTTCCTGTACGGAGAAGGCGATCGGTTTGAGCCAGTACTCCGGTATGACGCGCCAGCGCTTTCCGTCCTGGAAGAACGGCACCTTGAGCTCGGACTCAAGTGCTCGAACGTCCCGCTGGATCGATCTCTGACTCACCCCAAGGCGACGCGCCAGCTCGGCAGTGGTGAGGCCGCCCGGGCTGCCCTGGAAGTGTGTAAGGAGACTCAACAGCCGAACAACCCGGTCGCCTTTCTCGAATCGGGCGCCGCTCACAGCGGGCGGATTATCCCACCGCCGCCGCCGACTGGCAAAAGCCCAGATAGATTCGCGACCGCCAGCTGTCGCGCCCGGTCTGCAAGCTGAG
>CAAGKR010506176.1_pt1 | contig 10907 bp, 9 predicted proteins | sample 2556971 | NCBI WGS metagenome assembly CAAGKR01 (sample SAMEA5207829, study PRJEB30636) | soil metagenome | biome: forest; feature: boreal; material: soil | place: USA | collected 2011-09 | depth 1 m
CAGGAAGTCGTGACCGGTGGCGGCGCGCAGGAGTTCTTGAAGAATCGACATATCGCGCTCCTGGGCGATGATCTTACTCGATAATCAGAGTGATCGATGTTCGAGCGGCGAGCGGCGAGCGGCGAGCGGCGAACGGGCCAGGTCTACCGGCTCGCTGCTCGCTGCTCGCTGCTCGCCTTGCCCGTCGCGGCGGTGGCGGCTTCGTTCGTCATCTTCTTTTTCTTCCGCGACAATTTCTCCACCCACTATCCGATCAAGGTCATCTCGGCGCGCATTTTTCGCGTGGGGGAGATTCCTTACTGGAACTTCTACGACGGCGGCGGGCAACCTCTGGCCGGCAATCCGAACACGCTCACGTTTTACCCGGACAATTTTCTCTATCTCATCCTGCCTGCATACGTCGCGTTCAATCTGCACTTCATCCTTCATCTCGTCGCCGCCTGGTTTGCGATGCGAGCGCTCTGTGTGGGGCAGGCGATCTCGCCTGCGCCACGCCGGGCAGGCAGGATTGCCTGCCCCACACTGTACGTCTTGAGCGGCGTGGCAATCTCAGCGACGGCGTTCTACAACCTCATCGCAGCGATCGCTCTCATCCCACTCGCATTTCTCGCTGCCCATCGTCGCTCCCCACTTCTCCTCGGCCTCTCCTTTGGACTCCTCGCGCTGGCCGGCGAGCCGGTGGTGATGATCGCCGCCGCGATCGGCGTGGCGATCCTACTGGGCCGGACAGCGCCGAAACTCTGGGCCGCGGTGCCCATCGCCATTGTGATCGCGCTGCCGCAGCTCATCGCGTACGCAGAGATCGCGAACGAAGTCGAACGTGCGCATCGCTTCTCGACGCAAACGGTTCTCAATGCCTCCCTGCCTCCGACGCGGTTGCTCGAATTCGTGATCGGCCCGTTCATCCGCGCCGCTGAGCCACGTCTGTTTCTCTCGCTATTTGTCGGACTGATCGTCATTCCCGCGGTGGTCCAACGTTCGCGCTATGTGCTGATCGTCGCGGTGATGCTCTTCTTCGCGCTCGGACGTTTCAACCCGTTGATCGTTGCCGCAGTGGATGCGTTTCCATCGATTCGCATCGCACGATTTCCGGAGAAGTTCGTCATCCCGATGACGATCGCGCTCGTTGTGCTTGCAGCAAAGCCGCTCGCCAACCGCGTATGGCAGATCGTCACGTTCGTTCCGCTCGTTCTTTGGGCCGCGTTCACGCTGCCGATCGATTGGTTCTCGCCGTATCGCACAGCGCCGCAGCCGCCGTGGCGCATCTATCTCGCTTCCTCTCCCGGTGGCCAGGAGCCTTCGCGCACCGAGTATCGCGCTCGAGCAGCGCGTCTGGAGCCGTTGTTCGGCGCCACGGCTGGCTTGCGCTACGCCGTCGACCGCTCGGCGGACGGGATGTTTTCGCTGATGACCCGAATCGCCGCCGAGCGCTACGCAACCACGCGGAATGTCCGGTGGTTGCGCATCGCTGGATGCAGCAACGCTCCCGGCGCGCTTCCGCGAGCGATGTTCGTGCCGCACGTCATCGCCACACGCAGCATTCGCGACGCGGTGGAGACGATCGAAAGAGACGGCTTCGACGAGCGGAGCACGGCCGTCGGTCCTGTTGACATGACCTCGCCGCCGGACGCGCGAGTCAACGCAATTCGCGAGGGCCCGCAGGAACTGCAGATCGATGTCTCGACTTCTGCACGCGCGGTCCTACTCGTGAACGAGACGTACTTTCGCGGATGGGTTGCCGGCGGTCTTCAAACGCTGCCCCTCGATCTCGATCGCCTCGGCGTCGTTGTCCCGCCGGGCCACGGCACGATCACGCTGCGTTTCGGGCGGCACCGATTAGCGGTTGCCGGCGCGTGGTTCCTCTCTTCCCTCGTTCTCCTCGGATCGCTCCTCTCTCTGCGCATCGAAAAACTGAATCGCCGCCCCGGCGAGATAGAGCGATCCACCGATGAAGATCGTGCGCTCTCCTGAGCGGAGGGCCTGCTCGATCGCACGACTCGGCTCCCGCTCCACCTCCGCCGCAATCCCTCGCGCCCTTGCCATCGATGCCAGATCGGCAGCGGAGACAGATCGCGGCGGATAGGGTTCGGTTGCGATCACGCAGTCGAAAAGTGGGAAGAGGATATCGGCGATCGCTCCGACGTCCTTGTCCTTCATCACGCCGAAGACGAGCAGACGCGGCCGCCGGAGATGATGGCGAATGAACGAAGCGATCGTGGCGACGGCGTGTTCGTTATGACAGCCGTCGATCCAGATTTCCTTACCATGGCGATCGACTCGCTCGAGCCGGCCGCGCCAGCTCGTGGCGGCAACGCCGCGCTCGATCGTCTGCCGGGTGAGCCGCGGCAGTTCGCGGTGCAGCTCCTCAGCGGCGCGAACGGCAAGCGCCGCGTTGCGCCGTTGAAATTCGCCTTCGAAAGGCGTGTCGTGCTCGGCATTGACGACGATGAAGCGATTGCCGAACTTTTCGGCGCGACGTCGAAGCACGGCGACGATTTGAGGATCGTCATTCGACGTGAGAACGATCGAGCCGCGGTGGATGACGCCCGCTTTCTCCGCAGCGATCTTCGAGATCGTGGTGCCGAGGAATTCGGTGTGATCAAAACCGATGGGACAGATGATCGAGGAGATCGGACGAACGACGTTCGTGGCGTCGAGCCGCCCTCCCATGCCGACCTCCAGCACCGCCACTTCGCATCCGGCTTCGCGGAAGGCGACAAAGGCGATGAGCGTCAGCGCCTCGAAGTACGTCGGCGTGATTGAAGTCTTCTCCGCTGCCGACCGGAGCAACTCGATCGAGCCGTCGAGCAACCGCTCGGCGATCATCGTTCCATCGATCAGCCAGCGTTCGCGGAGATCGACAAGATGCGGCGATGTGTACAGAGCAGTGCGATAGCCGGATGTGTGGAGAATCGAGGCGAGCATCGCCGACGTCGAGCCTTTTCCGTTTGTGCCGGCGACGATGATCGAGCGGTACGCGTGCTGCGGTCGACCGAGCGCGCGCAGCAACGCTCGCATCCGGGTCAGTCCCGGACGGATGCCGGAGCCCTGAAGCGAATCCAGCCAATCGAGAGGCGACATGTCCTGCGTCCTGCGTGCCCAGCACTATTTGTTGGCGAAGAATCGCAGAAATCTGGCGATGGTCGGCTTCATCTCCGAGCGTGCTGTGATGATGTCGATCATCCCGTGCTCGACGAGAAACTCCGCGCGTTGAAATCCTTCCGGGAGCGTCTGACGGATGGTCTGCTCGATCACTCGTGGTCCGGCGAACCCGATCAGCGCCTTCGGCTCCGCGAGATTGAGATCGCCGAGCATGGCGTAGGAGGCCGTCACTCCGCCGGTGGTCGGATCGGTGAGTACGGAGATGAACGGCAAGTTCGCGGAAGCGAGACGCGCCAGGGCCGCCGAGATCTTGGCCATCTGCATCAGCGACAGGATGCCTTCCTGCATGCGCGCGCCGCCGGAGCAGGAGACGATGATGAGCGGCTCCTTCTTCTCGATGCCCCGCTCCACGGCCAGAGTGATTTTCTCGCCGACGACCGAGCCCATCGATCCGCCCATGAAGTTGTACTCCATGGCGCAGACGACGACGTTCATGTTGTCGAGCTTTCCGTCCGCGCACAGGACTGCATCGCCCTTACCGACCCGTTGCTCATAGACCTTGAGCCGATCGCGGTACCGCTTCGTGTCGCGGAAGTCGAGCGGATCGGCGGAGCGGATGTTGGAGGCGAATTCCTTGTAGGCGCCGTCGTCGAAGAGGAGATCGAAGCGCTCCCGGGCGTTCAGACGGAAGTGATAGCCGCATTTCGGGCAGACGTTGAGATTCTGCTCGACCTCTTTGCGGTACACGATGGCCTTGCACTCTTCGCATTTGATCCAAAGGCCTTCCGGGATCGCGACTTTCTCGCCGGCCTCCTTCGGCTTCTTCTCCTTGCGAAACCAGGCCATGGCCGGCGACTCTACTCACTCGCCGCGGCAGAGGCAAACGTCGTAGCAGTTTATGCCGAGCCGCGTAGACGGCGAGGCATCTCCGGTGGCGCAAATGTGCGGCGCACACGGAAACAAGTGCGTGCGCGGCTGTGCTACCGGAGATCCCTCGCTGCGCTCGGGATAAACTCAGGACACCGCTAGATCTCGCGGAAGATGTACGGCCGCAGCACGTCGATGCGCTCCTCGAGCTTCTTCTCGTCGAGGAGACGCAGCGTTGCCGCGACGGACGATAGAAGCGAGTTGCCGTCCTGCGGCGTGTAGCAGAAGCCGACCACCTTCTCCGGATGCGGCACGCTGATCGTGTTTAGCGGCACCACCGTCTGGGAGAAGATTCGGCCGAAGTATCCGTGATCGCGGCCGAAGGAGAAGATCTGGTTCACCGACCGCCGCTGCGTGCACGCCACGCGCGTGTTGTTGCGGAACGCCAGCTTCACTTCGTCTGCCGTCGTCTTGAAGCCGAGCTCCAGGTCGAACCACAGCGTGTGCATGTACTGCGTGTTGATCTTGATGGCCGAGGAGAAGAGGTTGAGTTTCTCGCCGAGGGTTTGGAAGAGATGGTAGGCGTCGCGAGCGTGATGCGTCCCGAATTCCGGATCGTCATGCTTCCCCGCCTCGGGCGACGCGATGAAGTCTTTCGCGTCGGACACATCATTCGCCCGGCGCATGCAGACGAATCGACCGGCCGCCAGATTCATCTTCCCGTTCTTCCACGCCAGTGTCTTCAGAAGCACGGAAATGTTGTGCGTGTTGCATGAGACGATCTGCACGAAGCGCTCATCGGGTGTGATCACCTCGTCGTTGATGCCGCGCGCGTACGGCTTGCCGAAGCCGAATGCAGAGCCCTGCGCCAGGAATCCTCGTGGACCGCGGATGCGATCGTAGTAGCGTGACTTGTTCTCGTTGCCCGCCGGCGTGCAGTCGACGACGACTGTGGCACGCTCGATCGCTTCTTCAGCGGTGTAGGAGACGCGATGACCTAGTTGGGCGAAGTCGTCGCGCGCCTCTTCATCCGTGACCAGCCGCGCCCCGTGGGCGAGGAGCTGATTGACCTTGGCACGATCCGCCGCGTTCGGCGTGCGCTTGTGGAACGTCACCTCATCGATTGCCCACGCGTCGCGGAATTGGTTGAACAGACCGATCAGCGGCTCACCGATCGTCCCCGTTCCCACGACATGCACAATCGTTTTGTTGTCTGCCATGCCCGGCCGCGGATTGTAACAGGCGCTGTAGAATCGCCGACCCGATGCCGAGCAAGCCGGACACCAGCGAGAAGTTGATTGCCACCAACAGGAGGGCGTTCCACGAGTACTTCGTCCTGCAGAAGCTGGAGGCAGGCATCGCGCTGACCGGAACCGAGGTGAAGGCGTTGCGGGAAGGGCTCGTCAATCTGAAAGACAGCTACGTCAACTTCGAGCGAGGCGAGGCCTTCCTCTTCGCAATGCACATCTCGCCCTACACCCACGGCAATCGCGAGAACCACGATCCGGTGCGGAAGCGCAAGCTGCTTCTTCATCGGCGCGAGATCGAAAAGCTGCGTGTCCAGTTGGTCGAGAAAGGGTTGACGATCGTGCCGCTGCGCCTCTACTTCAAGGGAGGACGGGTGAAGGCGGAGATCGCGATCGTTCGGGGCAAGAAGCTCTACGACAAACGAGAGACAGAAAAGCGCAAAGATGCGGATCGCGAGGCGGCGGCGGCGATGAAGCGATGACTGTGGTTTCGTTACCACAGTCGTGACGTTTCCGCGCAACAAAAACCCCGCGTCGCGACATGCACGTCCGCCGGCGTAACCGCAGAAGCAACAGCGACTTACTCTGAAAATAGCCGCTCAGCCATGCGTGGCACCGCCCCTGCTCAAAGGGTGGGTGGACATGTACGCAAAGCGCAAAACGATCAACGCAAACGTCAGCATCAGCGGCATCGGTCTCCACTCCGGCATCTACACTCGAATCGATCTCCAACCGGCCAACGCCGGCAACGGCATCATCTTCGTTCGCGATGACCTGGACGGGCTGCGCATCCCGGCGCTGCAAGCGTCCACGACGTCGCTCGACCACGCGACGAGCGTCGGCAAGGATGACGTTTCGGTGGGGACCGTCGAGCATCTTCTGTCGGCGGTGATGGCCGCAGGGATCACCGATCTCGACGTCCACATCAACGGCCCCGAGGTTCCGATCATCGACGGAAGCGCGCTTCCGTTCCTCCATCTGATCGATGCCGCTGGAGTGAAGGCGTTGAGTGCCGACGTGGCGGTGCTGCGCGTTCGGGAACCGATCGAAGTCGTCGACGGCGAGAAGAGCATCCGCATGGTGCCGTCCAACCGCCTCGTGCTGAAGTACAAGATTGATTTTCCACATCCCACGATCGGCAAGCAGGCCTTTCACTTCGATGCCGAACATGACAACTTCGCCCGCAAGATCGCTCCGGCGCGGACGTTCGGCTTCATGCGTGACGTCGAGAAGCTGCGCGCCGCAGGTCTGGCCCGGGGTGGCTCGGTGGAGAACTGCATCGTCCTCGACGAGCGCGGCGTCGTGAATGGTCCCCTGCGCTTCCGCGATGAGTTCGTGCGCCACAAGATCCTCGATCTTTTCGGCGACCTTGCCCTGATCGGCCGGCCGATGGTCGGCGAGATCACCGCGTATCGAGCGGGGCATGCCCTGCATTCGCGGTTCGTGGCAAAGGTGCTGGCGATGGCGGCGCAGACCGAAGAAGGCTTCGATTCCGCCGCGCCGTCCGAGACGGTTTTCGCGTAACGCCCTCTGGTGTGGTAAAAAAGCCACACCGTGAGAGTCTCTCGCCTCATCCTCTTTCTATTGGCGCCTGCGGCCTTCGCGGCCGATCCACAGATCGAGCATCTCACGGCGACGGTCGCGAACGGGCAGGTCAGCGTGCACTTTGGGCTCGCCCATGCGTTTGACCGTGAGGAAACGATCCAGGGTCTTCAGAGCGGCGTGCCGACCAGCTTCACCTATGTCGTCGAGATTTTTCGCGACCGCCCGAATTGGCTGGACGAAGGGATCTCGCGATCGCGCATCGAAGTGATCGCGACGTTCAACTCGGTGACTCGCGAATACCTTCTCAACTATCGACGCGACCGCCGCCTCGTCCGCTCGGAAACCATCAACGATCTGGCGGAGTTGCAGCAGCGAATGACCACGATCGAGGAGCCGGAACTCTTCGACATCGGCAATCGCCCTCCGTACAAATTGCGAGTGCGGGCCAAGGCGGATCTGATGCGCGGCTGGCTGCTGTACTTCATCCCGTGGGAATTCTCTACGCGATGGCGGACCGTGCACCTCGAAACAAATGAGGCCAGGCCGTGAAGGCGCGCGAGCTCGTCCAACGCTATCGCAAGGATCCGCGCGTGATCGTGGCGGTGCCGCTGCTGATCCTCGCGGCGACGAGCCTGATCTACTACGCGATTCAGCGAGCGAAAGAGCTGTCGACCGAGGCGCTGAGCAGTCAGGTGCTGCTCTTCGTCCTCTGGAACATCAATCTCCTCCTCATCCTCGGCATCGTCTTCGTTCTGCTGCGCGGCATTGCCAAGCTGGTTCTGGAGAGACAGCGCGGCATCATCGGGTCGCGGTTTCGCACGAAGCTCGTTGTCACGTACATGCTGATGTCGCTCGTGCCGGTCGGCGTCCTCTTCTTCGTGGCCACGGACCTGCTGCGCGTGTCGATTGACCGCTGGTTCAACACGCCGGTGCGAACGATCCTGCAGAACAGCGAAACGATCGCGCAGATGGCCCAGGATCAGTCGGCGGCGGTGGCCGCATCAGCCGCGCGAGAGATCGCGTCGATGCCGTCGGCTACGGACCCATTGCAGCTCGACAGCGTCCTGCGGCGCGTTTCGCAATATCACAACGTCGACATGGTGGGGATCTATCGCGACGGCGTGATCGTCCGAGTGCTGGCGAATCCGCGCGCGCCGATCCAGGAAGTGTCGGCCCCGCCGAAGCGCTTCTTCGACGACGTCGCCGCGCACGGCAGCGCGATGAAGATCGATGTTGGCGCGAGCGGGAAGTGGATCCGTTCCGCTACGCAAATCGGCTCCTCTCCGTACGCGGCCATTGCCGGAGTCTTCATTCCGGCGACGATGAGCCGCCTCATCGACGAGAACATCGTGGCGCATAAGAATTTTCAGCAGCTCGATGCGCAGCGGCCGACGCTGAAGGCATCGCAGACTTCGCTCTTTCTCGCCGTCACGCTGTCGATCCTCTTCTTCGCGCTCTGGCTTTCCATCTACGCCTCGCGGCGCATCACGGTTCCGATCAAGGCGCTGGCGGAGGCCACGAGCAAACTGGCGGAAGGGGGATATGGACATCGTGTCGATGTGGTGGCGACGGACGAAGTCGGCAAGCTGATCGAATCATTCAACGCGATGTCGTCGCAGCTCGATCAGCAGCGACAGGCGCTCACGCAAGCGAATCAATACCTGTCCACGGTTCTCGACAGCGTGTCGGCCGGCATCATCGCGTTCAGCGATGACTTTCATCTGCTCAGCATCAACAGCGCGGCGTTGCACATGCTGCAGATCGACGAGCCGCCATCGCATACACCTCTCCGCGAAGTGCTGGAGGGCGATCTGGCGCTGCTGTACGACACGCTCCACGAGTTGACGACGCGCGGAACGCGAACGCGCGAGGTGACGCTCATCCGCGGCGGCGAGCTGCGGTACCTCGAGCTTGCAGTCGCCCGCCTTGGCGCAGAAGAAGGATGGGTTCTGGCAATGGAGGACTCCACGCAGCTCGTGCAGGCGCAGAAGCTCGCGGCGTGGAACGAGGCGGCACGCCGCATCGCGCACGAGATCAAGAATCCACTCACGCCGATCCAGCTCTCCGCCGAGCGCATCGCCCGCAAGTTCGAGAACGCCGACGCCGACGCCGCGCAGGCCATCGACGAAGGAACGAAGACGATCGTCTCCGAAGTGCAGCAGCTCAAGCGCCTCGTCGACGAGTTCTCGCGATTCGCGCGCATGCCGGCCATCCATCTGCGTCACGCGCAGCTCGCGGAGATTCTCCAGCAGGCCGCCAGTCTCTACCGAGACGTGAAACCGGGAGTGACGGTGTCGGTGACGGTCGACCCGGAGATCGAGCTCCTCATGGACCCCGAACAGATCCGCCGCGCGCTCGGGAATCTTCTCAAGAACGCCGTGGAGGCAACGGATGCCGGCGAGATCCGTGTGTCGGCGCGCCGCGCGCCGCATCGCGTCGTGATCGAGGTGGCCGACCCTGGGCGCGGCGTTCCTGACACGGACAAGGAGAAACTGTTCCTTCCGTACTTTTCAACGAAAGGCCGCGGCACCGGGCTGGGCCTGGCGATCGTTCATCGCATCGTCAACGATCACGACGGCCGGATTTCCGTGCATGACAACCATCCGAGGGGGACGAGGTTTGAGATTGAACTACCGGCATGACAACGATATCTAAGATCCTGATCATCGACGACGAGCAATCGATCCGCACCACGCTGGCCAAGATCCTGGAGGACGAGGGCCATGGAGCGACGCTCTGCGAGTCGGGAGAAGAAGGTCTGGCGCAGTTTGCGCGTGAAGAGTTCGATCTTGTGATGCTCGATCTCTGGCTGCCGGGCATGGACGGCATGGCGGTTCTCGAGAGGCTGCGCAATGCGGGCGCCCCACCGGTGATCGTGATCTCCGGCCACGGCACCATCGACGCCGCAGTTCGTGCCACGCGCCTCGGCGCGTATGACTTCCTGGAAAAGCCGCTATCGCTCGACCGCGTGCTCCTCACCATCGGTCATGCGCTTTCCGATCGCAAGCTTCGCGATCAGGTGCGCGACCTGCGACGTCATCTCGCCATCGACGAGCTGCTCATCGGCGACAGCGAGCCGATGCGCAAGCTCGATCAGCAGATTCGCAGCGCCGCGCCGTCCAACAGCCGCGTGCTCGTGAGCGGGGAGAATGGAAGCGGGAAGGAGATCGTCGCCCGCACGCTGCACCGGCTGTCGCAGCGCGCGGAGCAGCCGTTCGTCGACGTCAACTGCGCGGCCATCCCGGAGGAACTCATCGAATCCGAATTGTTCGGGCATCGGAAGGGCGCGTTCACCGGCGCGATCGATGAGCGCAAGGGAAAGTTCGAACTGGCCGACGGAGGAACGCTGTTCCTCGACGAGATCGGCGACATGAGCCTGCGCACCCAGGCCAAAGTCCTGCGCGTCCTGCAGGAACAGACGTTTCAGAAAGTGGGTGGACAGCAGCCCATCACCGTCGACGTGCGCGTCATCGCCGCGACGAACAAGAATCTGGAAGCAGAAATCGGCGCCGGCAGCTTTCGGAGCGATCTGTATTACCGGCTGAACGTGATTCCCATCGATGTTCCACCGCTGCGGGCACGGGGCAACGACGTGATCCTGCTCGCCGAACACTACCTCCGCACTTTCGCCGCGGAGACGGGCACGCGGCGCAAGAAGTTGTCCTCCGGCGCCGCTGCAAAATTGAAGGGATATCACTGGCCGGGAAATGTGCGCGAGTTGCGCAACGTGATCGAACGGTTGGCCATCCTGCTGCAGAGCGACACCATCGACGCGGAAGACATCCAGCTCGGCGCGCGCGGCGCGGTGGCGAGCGACATCGCGGCCGATCTGAGTCTCAAGGAAGCGCGCGATGCATTCGAGAAGCAGTACATCCTCACGCGACTGAAAGAATTCGCCGGCAATGTCAGCCGGACCGCGGATGCCCTGGGTGTGGAGCGCTCGAATCTCTATCGCAAGCTGCACGCGTACGGGATCACCGTAGAGCGTCCGTAAGAACGGAATAGCCTCCGGACAGAGGTCGTTAGGCTTGACACTCCGGCGCGCGGTTCACTACCCTTTGCCGGCTCTGCGGGAATAGCTCAGTTGGTAGAGTGCGACCTTGCCAAGGTCGATGTCGCGGGTTCGAGTCCCGTTTCCCGCTCCAA
>CAAGKR010030150.1_pt1 | contig 10905 bp, 13 predicted proteins | sample 2556971 | NCBI WGS metagenome assembly CAAGKR01 (sample SAMEA5207829, study PRJEB30636) | soil metagenome | biome: forest; feature: boreal; material: soil | place: USA | collected 2011-09 | depth 1 m
CGCTCCCCGGCGACAAGGCGGTATGCGTCGCCGTCTCGCTGAACCACGATCGGATGCAGCAGGCCGTGGAGCCTGATCGAGTCACCGAGAGCGGCAAGAGCCTCCTGATCGAAGGACCGCCGAGGCTGCTCCGGGTTCGGGCCGACGGTCCGCGGATCGAGATTGACGAGCGGTGGCCCCTCGGGGGTCTCCGCCTCACTGGTGAGCAGCGCCTCGAGGCCGCGCCCGAGGCCTCGGCGCCGGAAGGCGCGCGGCTGATCCAGGTCGTTGGTCACGCGTTGCTCGGAACGCCGGCAACGGCGAGGCTCTTGCCGCCCTGGATGCGAGCGTCGAGATTGGCGCTGAGTTCTCGATACGCGATCGCCCCGCGGCACGTCGGGTCATACAACGTAATGGGAAGCCCGTGGCTCGGCGCCTCGCTGAGACGGACGTTGCGCGGGATGAGCGGGGTCAGCAACTGCTCGCCGAATCGGGCGCGGACCTCGTCCACGACCTGGTGGGCGAGCGCGAGTCGAGCGTCGAAGAGGGTCATCACGATGCCGGCCACGCCGAGCGTTGGATTGAGCTCACGCCGCAGCAGCGCGAGCGTGTGCATGAGCAGGCCGAGGCCCTCCAGCGCGTAGAACTCGCACTGGATCGGGATCAGGAGCGCCTCGGCCGCGACAACTGCGTTGACGGTGAGCAGCCCGAGGCTCGGCGGGGCGTCGATGAGCACGTAGTCGTCGTCCGACGCGAGCGACTCGAGCGCGTACTGGAGGCGGCGCTCGCGGCGTGCGAGATCCACCAGTTCGATCTCGGACCCGGCCAGCGCGATGTCGGAGGGGACGATGTCGAGGCCGGGCACGACGGTGCGGAGCCGCGCGTCGGCGATCGACCGGCCCAGCACGACCACGTCATAGATGCTGTTCTCGACGCGGGTTCGGTCGATGCCGAGGCCCGACGTCGCGTTGGCCTGAGGGTCGATGTCGATCAGGAGCACCTTCCGGCCCATCTCGGCCAGCGCCGCTCCAACGCTGACAGCCGTGGTGGTCTTGCCGACCCCGCCCTTCTGGTTTGCGACCGCGAGAATGGTTGGTGGCACGGTTAGCGGCTGATTATGGGCGGATCGCCACAGCACCCATCCTCAGGTCGAGTTATCCCGACTTTCCCCAGGCTACCGAGCCCGGACGTGACCCTCTTCGAGTTGGGACACCCCGCACGAGCATCCCAACCTGTGGAAAACTCTGGTACGCCGCACAGAGCGTCCGGTACGCTGTTTCAGGCGCAACTTGACGGTGAAACATCACCTTTCGTATCGTTGCCCTGTGCCCGAGGAAATCGAGCCCACCACGAAGCCCGCCGGCGCGAGTTCAGGGCCCACGGATGACCTCGCCACTGGGTTCCTGGTCGGTCTGCTGGTCGGAGAGGGCCATTTCGGTGGTGACGGGCGCCAGCCGCAGGTCACCCTCCGGATGCACACCCGCCACGAGGAGACGTTCGAACGGCTGCGGACGACGTATCCGGGCAGTAGGCTCTACGGTCCCTATCATCACGGCGGCCGGTCGTACTACCAGTGGTCGGCTCGGGGCCGGTATCTCCGCGATCACATCGTTCCCCTCGTGGAACGGCACCGATCGCTCCTGGACGCGTACACCGCCGCGCGCTTTGACACGATGTGCGAGCGCTACCGGATCGAGCGAGCACCGGCAGTGCCGTCGCCCCCAGGGGAGGCACCACCGGCGACTGGCGCGCCGGGGGCCTGAGCGTGCCCGAGTACAATCCGGGGCGATGCTGGCTCCCTCCGCCCACACGTGGCGTCTGATTGCCGCCGCGCCGCCGCGCGAGGTCTTTGCGACGATGGAGCAGATGATCGGCACCCCGCCGTATCGCTACGAGGTCGTCGGCGAGAGCGAGGCACGGATCGTCGAACACCGGCGGAAGGGCCTTTTCGGCAACTGGGCCAAACCGAAGGTGCGCATCCGCTGGGTACGTGTCCGGGCTCTCGAAGTCACCGAGGGCACGTCCGTCGAGGTCGAGGCGAGCTCCGGGGGCGGGCTGATCGCCAAGGCGATGGGCAAGGCCGACCGCGGCCCAACGAGCCGCGCGCTGCAGGTCGTCCGGTTGCTCACGACAGGCGCCGGCGACGCGCGGACCGTGTACCGCGACCGCCGTATCCCGCCCGGTCCGGTGACCCTCGTCGCGTCCTGGGCGGGCGTGCCATATCGCCTCTTCACCGAGCCGCGCCATGACGCGCCCCGGGGACGCGCGATCTTCACGGCAACCGAGGTCGAGGCTCTTGCCGAGCGCGACGGTCAGTTCGTCAAAGTACGCGTCGCCGGCGAGGACGAGGGATGGGTCGAGAGCGACCAGATCGTCCCGTCGCCGTCCGTCTCGACCCGCGAGGCGCAGACCGAGACGGCGCGTTTCACCTGATGAAGCCGGTGAGTGGCTCAGGCCGCGGCTGTGCCGCGGTTTAGCGCAAGTGCGTGGAGAGACCGCCGGGGCCGGCGGTTTGCGCCTCTCTCCGAGTGGTGACCTGGCTCCCTGCCGTCAGTTCTCCACCACTGCGCTGGTCGGAAAAACCGTGGTACTCGAACAATCGTTCATGGGCGATGGTCCTCCTTTTGCCTGAGTGCCACGGCACCGCGTCCGCATGCGTCGTGAGTGAGGCGGGGCGGGTCCGGGCCGAGAGACGCACTGAAAGTGTATCTCGCTTTGGAGCGTCGTCGTGAGCGAGACCGGGACGTCGCCTGGACATCGCCTCGACGACTTCCACCTCGGGGCGTCCGTGCACACGTCCGACGGCCATCACGCCGGGACCCTGCAGCGGATCGTCGTCGACGCCGAGTCGTGGGACCCGCATGCGCTGATCGTGAAGGAAACCGAGTGGTTCTCTGGGCAGGTGCTGGCGCCCGGTGCGGGGATGATGATTGCCGAGGTGATCGTCCCGCTGGATGCGGTCGCAAGCGTCACGCGCCAGGAGGTGGTCCTGAACCTGGACAAACGAGCGACGCGCGCGCTCCCGCCCTACCTCAGCTATGGATACCGGCCGCTGCAGCCGGGCGACCAGTGGCGCTACGTGGGAGCACTCGTCGGCGGCCCTCTCGGAGCCGGCCCGGTCCTCCCGGCTCTTGACGAGAAAGCCGCCAAACCCGAGGGCGACATCGAGATCCGGCATGGCGAGAACGTGATGATCGGGCACGGCGGCGACAAGCTCGGGACGGTCCAGGACGTCCTCTTCGACGAGGGCGAGCTGGTGGGAATCGTGGTGCGTCCCAATGGGTTCTTCCCCCACGACGTCGTGGTTCAGGTGCGATTCCTCGATCGCAGCGATGACATCGCGCTGTTCCTGCGCATGACGAAGGACGACATCGCGCACCTCGCGGAGGCGCACCCGGCCTCCTGACCGATCAGAGCGGTAGGCGGCCCATGAAACCGGTGTCGCGGGAATGCCAGAACTCGATCCGGTCCTCGCCGAGCCGCCAGCACAGGTAGATCTGGTCGCCGTCGCGCACCGACGCGAAGTCGACGAGGCCGGTCTCAGGGTCGCGCAGGATCACCCCGAGGCCCTCGATCGCACCGGAGAGCCGTTGCGCCTCCAGGAAGGGCCCTGAGGCCTTCACAGCGGCAGCGGCGGACCCGTTGGTCGAGACGGCGTGTGACGCGGTCTCACCACCGTGCTGTGCAGCGGTTCGGTGCGCTGCCCGCAACGCGGTGAGCAACTCGGTCAGCCGTGGTAGCAGTGCCGAGGCTTCGGCATGCGTGAAGACGCGTTCCATCGGCCGCAACGATGCCAGACCGGCCCCGCCGGCGTCGAGGTCAGTAGATACCGAGCTCGAGCTGGGCCTCGTCCGAGGCCATGGTCCGCGGGTCCCACGGCGGCGCCCACACGAGGTTGATGTGCACGTCGCGCACGCCCGGCAGCGGCGCGCAGACCGCATGCGCCTGGGTCTCGATGATCGGGCCCATCGGGCAGTACGGCGTTGTGAGCGTCATGTCGATCGTGAGGAGCCCCTCGTCGTCGATGTTGGTGCCGTAGATGAGCCCGAGCGAGACGATGTCGATGCCGATCTCGGGGTCGTAGACCTCGCTGAGCGCGGCGCGGATCAGCTCGTTGGACGCCTTCGCCTCGGGTTGCGCAGCGGATTCGGTGCTGGTCATGGAGCTGTCCTCGTTTCGGTTGCGCTCAGTCCCTCGAGCAATGCATTCCACACCAGGGTCGCGCATTTGACCCGCACCGGATATGCGCGAACGCCGCGCAGCGCCTCGAGGTCGCCGATGTCGTCGCCTTCCGAGCCGCCCGCCCCGTCTCCGGTGAGCATCGCCCGGAACTGCTCCGCGAGACGGGCCGCGCCCTCGACGCTCATGCCCGTGACGGCCTCGCACAGCATGCTCGCGGAGGCCTGGCTGATCGAGCAGCCGCGCCCCGTGAAACCGATCGCGGCGACGGTTCCATCGATGAGTCGGTAGCTCAGATCGATCTCGTCACCGCAGAGAGGGTTGTTCGCCTCGATGACGCGGTCGGCCGGGTCCACCGTGTGGTGGTGGCGGGGATTGCGATAGTGGTCAAGGATGATCTCGCGATAGAGGTCGTCATCGACCGGCGTGTACCCGACTGCCATAGACCCATCGTAGTCCAACAGTTCGTGTGCAAACCTCGGAACGCACCCCGAGAATGGCGCCCATGGCCCGCACCGACGTGCTCACACGCGCCGGCAAACGCGAGCGGGACCCCGCGTTCTGGCTGCTCGTCGGCCAGCTGATCATGTTCACGGGTGTCGCCGCTGTGTTTCCGATCGCCCCGCTCTACGTCGCGCACCGCGGCGGGAACTCGGTCGCGGTCGCGATCTTCATCGCCGGGCCGCTGGTCGCCAACACCATCGTGCAGGTGCCGGCGGGGCGCCTCTGCGATCGCTGGGGCCGCAAGCCGTTCCTGGTCGGGCCACGACTGGTGTACGCGGTGCTGGCGTTCTTCCTCTTCTTCAACATCGGCACCCTGCCGGTGCTCACCGCGCTGCGCATTCTCATGGGCGCGTGCGCCGGCGCCTACGTCCCGGCGCTGCGGGCCGCGCTGACCGATCTGAGCGCTCCGGAGCAACGCGCGCAGCGCTTCTCGCAGTTGCAGGCGTACGAGATGGTCGGCCTGCTCGTGGGCCCGCTGATCGGCGGCGCGGCCGCGCTCTGGCAGGACTCCGCCGTCTTCGGCGTCACGGGCCTCTCGATGTTCATCGGGATCGGTCCCATGCTCCGCGTTCCGGAGACGCGCGCCGCGCGGGGAACCACCGTGGCCGTGAGGGAACGATTTCGCTGGTGGCGGCTTCGCGGGATCGTCGTGCCGATCGCCGCGCTCTTCGCCGTCGGCACCATCTGGTCGATGTACGACGTCGTCTGGCCGCAGTACCTCGCGGCGCGCGGCAACAGCCCGCTGATCATCGGGCTCTCGGTGAGCCTCTTCGCGCTGCCGATCCTCCTGCTCGCCCGCGCCGGGGGTCGCCTGGCGGATCGAGTCGACCGGCGCAAGCTGGTGACCGCCGGCATGCTGGTGGTCGCCTTGTGCGCGTCGACGTACCCGTTTCTCCGGCTCCTGGCGGTGATCCTCGTGGTCGGAGCGATCGAGGCGGTGGCGACGGTGATCCTCGAGCCGAGCCTCTTCGCGGTCATCGGCGACAGCACGCCGGAGACGCTCCGAGGCCGCGCCATGGGCATCGGAGGGCTGTACCAGTTCTCGGGCATGGCGTTCGGCGCGGCGGTTCTCGGCTCTCTCTACGGGGTGAACGCGGGACTGCCCTTCTGGTGCGGCAGCGGGATCCTGCTCTGCGGCGCGCTCGTCTGCGCGGCGTGGCTCCCGGGCAGGCCCGCGACCGGGTCACACGTCGACCAACCGACCGCCTTCGCGGTGCTCGAGCGTGAGCAGGGCTGAGGCCGCGCCCGCGTCGGGGCAACCGACTCTGCTCCTGGGACACGGCGCGTCCGGCACCGCTGCCTCGATGCGCCCATGGGTCGAAGCGCTTGCGGCACAGGGGGTTGTCGCGCACGCGCTCGACCTGCCCCGATCGAGCCCGGACCGTGCGGTCGGGGTATTTCGCGACTCGCTCCTTGCGCACCCCGGCGCGGCGATCGGCGGTCACTCGTTCGGGGGCAGGATGGCGAGCATGCTCGCGTCGGCGCAGCCGGTCGCGGCGTTGGTGCTCCTGAGCTATCCGCTCCACCGGCCGGGACATCCCGACGACTTGCGCACCGCGCACTGGTCGTCGATCGACTGCCCGGTGCTCCTGCTCTCAGGCGACCGCGATCCCTTCGCGAAGATCGATCTGTTGCGCCGCGAGGTGCGATCGCTGCGCAACGGTGAGCTGGTTGTCTATCCGCGGCTCGGTCATGGGTTGTTGACCGTTCGCGAGGACGCCGCCACGCGCATCGCCGGATTCCTGCGCTGACGACTGCGTCGCGTGACCGCTAGACCCGGAAGACCCTGCGAACCTCGCCGAGTCCCTCGCCGAGGGCGTCGATCTCCTCATGGGTCGTGTAGAGGTACACCGATGCGCGCGCCATCGAGGGCACGTCGTATCGCGCCATCAGCGGTTGTGCGCAATGGTGCCCGGCGCGGACCGCGATGCCTCGGCGGTCGAGGATGGTGCCCACGTCGTGCGCATGCACGTCCGCCAGGTTGAAGCTCACGACGCCGCCACGCGCCACGAGATCACGTGGCCCGAAGATCGTGATATCGCCAATCTCGTCCAGAACATCGAGGAGGTGCCGCGTCAGCGACAGCTCGTGCTCGTGGATGCGGTCACGGCCGATGCCGTCGATGTAATCGCAGGCCGCGGAGAGGCCCACCGCGCCGGCGACGTCCGGTGTGCCCGCCTCGAACTTGTGGGGAATCGTGTTCCACGTGCTGCGCTCGAGCGTGACGCGACTGATCATGCTGCCGCCGCCCATGTACGGCGGCATGCGCTCGAGCAGCTCGGGGCGTGCCCAGAGCACTCCGATGCCCATCGGTCCGCACATCTTGTGTCCGCTGAATGCGATGAAGTCGCAGTCGAGGTCTCGCGCGGAGAAGCTCATGTGCGGCACCGATTGCGCTGCGTCGAGGCAGACGACGGCGCCTGCCGCGTGGGCGCGTTCGGTGATCGTCTTGATGTCGTTCACGGTGCCGAGGACGTTCGATTGATGACCGATGGCGACGAGGCGGGTGGGTGCCGCGAGCAGCTCGTCGAGGTTGCTCAGGTCGAGGCGACCGTCATCGTCGATGCCGATTGCGGCGAGCGTGAGTCCGCGCCGCTCTGCCGCCAGCTGCCACGGAACCAGGTTGCTGTGGTGCTCCATGACGGTGACCAGGATGCGGTCCCCGGGCTCGAGGAGCTGGGTTGCGTAGGAGGATGCGACGAGGTTGATCCCCTCGGTCGTGTTGCGCACGAAGACGAGGCCTTCCGCCGGCGCGTCGATGAACGCGGCAATGCGTGCTCTCGCATGCTCGAAGGCGTCGGTGGCGTCGTTGCCGAGCGTGTGCACGCCGCGATGCACGTTCGCGTTGCTCGTCTCGTAGTAGGAGTCGATCGCATCCACGACGGCACGCGGCTTCTGCGACGTCGCGGCTGAGTCGAGATAGACGAGTGGGTGCGCGCCGATCTGACGTTCGAGGATCGGAAAGTCGGCGCGGATGCGCGCAACGTCGAGCCCGCTCTGTTCGGACATCACGTGCGCGGTCACTGCGCAGCCACCTCGTCGGCGAGCGCGACGCGCAGCACCCCGGTTGCCGACACCTCGATGCGGTGGATGCGCACCGGCTCCACGGCGGGCAGTGACAGCGGGTCGCCGGTGCGGAGGTCGAAGCTCGATCCGTGGAGCGGGCATTCGATGACGCACCGTTCGATGTCGAGGTCGCCTTCGCTCAGCGATGCCTCGGCGTGGCTGCACGTGTCGTCGAGGGCGTAGTACGTCCCGTCGACGTTGAAGATCGCAACCGGGACGTCATCGATCTCCACGCGGGCGGCGCAGCCGGTCGGGATGTCGGTCGCTCGGGCCACGTCGACCCAGCCGTCGCTCATGCCTCGGCTGCGGCGACCCCGGCCACCGATGCGCCGGCGATCTCCGCGTCGAGCAGCGCGCCGGCGAGCTCGGCGAAGCCACGATGGGGCACGCGGTCGAGGACGTCGTCCATGAACCCGCGCACGATCAACGAGCTTGCCTCCTCGGGCGGCACGCCACGCGCCATGAGGTAGAAGCGCTGATCGGAGTCGATGTGACCTGCGGTGGCTCCGTGCCCGCACTTGACATCGTTCGCGCGGATCTCGAGCCGCGGGATCGAGTCTGCTTTCGCGCCCTGGCTGAGCAGCAGGTTGCGGTTGGCCACGTAGCCGTCGGCGTGCACTGCCGTCGGCGCGACGTCGATCATGCCGCCGTACACCGAGCGCGCCGTGTCGCGCACCGCGACCTTGAGGAGCAGGTTGCTGCGCGTCTCCGCGCCGACATGGGCCTGCAGGGACTGATGGTCGATGTGCTGCGTGCCGTCGCCGAAGCAGATGCCGAGGATGTCGGCCTCACTGCCGGTGCCCTCGAGGATCACTTCCCACCACGCCTTCTGCAGGCGCGAGCCGAGCGTGATGCCGGTGAACCGCAGCTTGGCGTTGGCATCGAGCAGGGTTCGCTGCACCGCGATGTGCCAGACGCCGGCTCCCCACTGCTGCACCGTGCAGTAGTCGAGGCGCGCATCGCGACCGGCTGAGAGCACCACCACCGAGTCGCTGAAGATGGGCGCGGTTCCGGCGGGCGACGCGTAGGCGTCGATGACGGTGAGCGCTGCGCCCTCCTCGAGCAGCACAGCGGTGGTCGGGAAAACGGCGACATCCGAGCCGGACGCCGCGTGCGCGATCCAGACCGGGCCGAGCGCCTCGATCCCGCGTGGGACATACACGAAGACGCCGCCGCGCCACATGGCGTTCCAGAGGGCGGCGAACTTCGACTCGTCGACGCGAACCGCGGCGAGCGCGCGCTGCACGAGCTCGGGATGGACGGTCGCAGCCTCCTCGAGCGTGGTGACGATGATTCCCTGTGCGAGGAGGGTGTCGGCACCTTCGATGATCGTCTCGAGCGGGCCGTCGAAAACCAGCGCGGCGTCCGGAGCCGCGCTGTCGCGCTGGGCGCGCATGGCGTCGAGCACTGCGGTGTCGACGGTCTCGATCGGCGCAAATCGCTCCAGGTGCAGGCCCGAGATGTCGGTGCGGCGCCAGTCCTCGTCGCTGTGCGAGGACGGCATGGGCATCGCCTCGTAGGCGTCCCAGGCGATGCGCCGGCGCGCCGCGAGCCACGCCGGGGAACGGGCCGCCCGGGCTGCCGCGACCTCAGGCCCCAGCACCGCTGTGGGCTCGACGGCCAGCGGTGTCGTCACCCGATCGCACCCTCCATCGAGAGGGCGAGCAGACGGTTGAGCTCGACCGCGTACTCCATCGGCAGCTCCTTGACGAAGGGCTCGAAGAAGCCGTTGACGATGAGGGCGGTGGCGTCCTGTTCGGTGACGCCGCGCGAGGTCAGGTAGAAGATCTGATCCTCACCAACCTTGCTGACGCTCGCCTCGTGACCGATCGTGACGTCCGGGTTCTCGATGTCCATGTACGGGTACGTGTCGCTGCGCGACTCCTCGTCGAGCAGCAGCGCGTCGCAGCGCACGCTCACCTTGACGTTGTGCGCCTTGGGCAGCACCTTGATGTGGCCGCGGTACGACGTCCGGCCGCTGCCCTTGCTGATCGAGCGCGACACGATGTTGCTCGTGGTGTTCGGCGCCACGTGGATGGCCTTGCTGCCCGCGTCCTGGTGCTGGCCGTCGCCCGCGAACGCGGCGCTCATCACCTCGGCGTGGGCGCGCTCTCCCATCAGGTACACCGACGGGTACTTCATGGTGACCTTCGACCCGAGGTTGCCGTCGATCCACTCGACGGTGGCGTCCTCGTTGGCGATGGCGCGCTTGGTGACCAGGTTGTAGACGTTGTCCGACCAGTTCTGAATGGTCGTGTAGCGGATCTTGGCGCCCTTGTGCGCGATCAATTCGACGACCGCGCTGTGCAGCGAGTCGCTCGAGTAGTTCGGCGCGGTACAGCCCTCGATGTAGTGGACCGACGATCCTTCGTCCGCGATGATCAGCGTCCGCTCGAACTGGCCCATGTTGTCGCTGTTGATCCGGAAGTAGGCCTGCAGCGGGATGTCGACCTTCACGCCCTTGGGCACGTAGACGAATGAGCCACCCGACCAGACCGCGCTGTTGAGCGCGGCGAACTTGTTGTCGTTCGGCGGGATGACGGTTCCGAAATACTTGCGGAAGAGCTCCTCGTGCTCGCGCAATCCCGTGTCGCAGTCGCTGAAGAGCACGCCCTGCTTCTCGAGGTCCTCGCGGATGCTGTGGTAGACGACCTCCGAGTCGTACTGGGCGCTCACACCGGCAAGGAACTTGCGCTCCGCCTGCGGGATCCCCAGCCGGTCGAAGGTGTTCTTGATCGAGTCGGGGACGTCGTCCCACGACCGGCTCATCTCCTCGACGGGCTTGACGTAGTAGTAGATGTTCTCGAAGTCGAGTCCGGAAAGATCCGCGCCCCAGTTGGGCATCGGGCGCTTGCGGAAGTGGTCGAGCGCCTTCAGCCGGAACTTCAACATCCATTCGGGCTCGTTCTTGTGCTTCGAGATCGATGCGACAACCTCGGGCGAGAGGCCCTTCGCGGTGCGGAACACCGAGACGTCCACGTCGGAGAAGCCGTATTTGTAGTCCTTGGTCAGCTCGCGGGCCTGTACCGCCATCTGCGAGTCCTCCTACGCGGTGACGGCCGCAGCCGCACCGAGAATTGGTTCGTAGCCCTCGCGCTCGATCTGTCGCGCCAGGTCCGCCCCGCCGGAGGTGACCACGCGCCCGTCATGGAGGACGTGCACGCGATCCGGGTGAAG
>CAAGKR010341999.1_pt1 | contig 10904 bp, 10 predicted proteins | sample 2556971 | NCBI WGS metagenome assembly CAAGKR01 (sample SAMEA5207829, study PRJEB30636) | soil metagenome | biome: forest; feature: boreal; material: soil | place: USA | collected 2011-09 | depth 1 m
ATACGCCGCGTTGCGCGGTACGCTGCCTCGCACATTCATTAAGTGGCTTACCGTACATACGACAAAGCTCGTAGTAGTAGACACTACGAGCATGGGCGAGGCTGTCCGCGGCGCGCAATCGCTCGCGAGGTCAGGCACGCAAGGCGCTCCTGAATCCGCCGTAGGTCAGATACAAACCAACTATCAGCGCAATTGCGGCATAAACGTAAAACAATTGCTGGTAGTGGAACCCATTCAGAAAAAACGCGCTGCTGGATCCCGGCGGGACGATCAAAAAAAGAGCACCTTTGATCAGCGCGATCCAGCCAACGAGCGTAACGAGCACGGTCAAAGTGCTGCCCGACCAAATATTGTGTGTGAGCACCATTGCCAGGCCGGCTAACACTATGACGATACCTAAAAATAACATCAGCGATGCGTTCCCGAGCATCGACGTCACCGTGTCCACCATGGTCTGTCCACGCAAAAACATCGACAGCGCCATCACGATGCAGTAGAGCCCCAATAGTCTGCTTAGAAATAGCGTGCGTGAGGACATTGGCACCTCCATGCACTAAAAGTCCTGTGTCAGACCAAAAAACAAGCCGCGTCTTGCAGCGTACTGTGGCGCGAATACGCCTATGCCGGTGCCGCTGCGAATTTCGTAGATCTTATCGAATAGATTGACGACATCAAACCGAGCTGCCAGGGGCCCAGGCGCACCGTCCTGAAAGGCTTGGGTCATGCCGAAATTCCACTGGGTGTAGCTGGGTGTGTGATCTCCGTTCGGGATTGACACCCCGTCTGGATCCGCCGGGCTCGGTGCGACCAGCTGCAGATTCTGGCGAAGCCCGGTGCCAAAAATCATATCCAGATTCAGGCGCGTGCCGAGCAGCGGATATGACACGCCACCTGACGCGGAAACGCGCTCCTCGTGATCGAGGTGAATGAAGTTGTCGGCGATGTAGCTCAAACACAAAGCAATCAATGTAAAAGCATTCGAATACGACATGTCATGAAATCCTGTATCAGCAAATGGACAGGCGTGGGCGCTTCAATACGCGCACTCAGCCTGGACAAAGGTCAAACCCACGTCTTAAGTGGGCATTTGCTGGAATCAGACTGCCGGTGGGCCGCGCGCGTCATAGGACGCGGCGTCGCTGCTTTGCGGAAGGGAGATCGAGGTTGGAAAGTGGTAGCTGCGAGGGCCCGGCATTACAGCGTGGGCGATGGCGGCCGGTCCTGGTGCGCTGCCAGCCGCGAACAGGCACAGCAGGCATTGCACATCCGTGTTCCCGCGCGCGAGCTCATCCCTATGATAGTGGGAGGCCTGCGCGATTCCGGCAAACACGATAGCCATAGCCATCGTCAGCGCGATGCGCCGCCGTAGCCGCGATGGAAATAAAGTACGCGAAGCCGGTTTCACGTGATGCCGATAACAGCCTATAGCCCACGCTCTGGGCAGCCGCTTGCATAGGCTTAACGTAGTTCGAGCCGATGTCAAGCCCTATCCTCAGCCGGTAAAGCGCCGCCGCTTCACCGGCTGGATGCCAATTTTACTTTGTCATCACCGTGACGCGCCCAACACTGGTGTCACCGGCATAGAGATTGTCGCGCGGATCAAACGACCAGTAGCTGGCCTCAATAAACTGCCCGACCCCGATTCCCATGCCATTGCCGATCGCGCCGAGCACTCTGCCGCTGCGATCCAGCTTCAGGAACTGCCCGTCCTGGCCGCTGGCCATCCAGGGATTGCCCCGATGGTCAAAATTCAGTGCGCACACCAGATTGCGCATCTGCAGTGTACGCAGGAACTCGCCATTCGCATTGTAGATCACGATGCGGTACTGCTCGCGATCGCCGATCCAGACATCTCCGTTCGAGGGATCGATCGCGAAACCATGCGTCGAGTCGAACTTGCCGTTGCCGACCTCATTGCCGAACCACTGGTTGACGAATTTTCCGTCCTTGTCCAGATGGATGATGCGCGCGACGCCTTCTTTGTTGGTCGGATCATCGGAATCGACATCATTCGGGCTCTCGTTGGCATGGCCTCCGGCGATATACAGATCACCGTTCGGTGCGAAGGCGACCATGACCGGCTGCCACAGCAGGCGTTGCCCTTTTGACTCGTCCCAATCACCGCGATGGCCACGTGTGCCGATGGTCCGCAGTAGTTTGCCTTGCGGCGAGAGTTCCATAACGATGGCCAGGCCAGCGTCAGTAATCCAGACATTGTCGCTCGCATCGACGGCCATGCCGTGCGCCTTGGCCAGATGCCCGATCACGTCCTCGCCGATCGTCAGTATCAGTTTGTGGTTGCTGTCGAACTTGAACAATTGCGGTACACCCGGGAGGCTGCGCTTGAGGACCCAGAGATCGCCCTTGGAGTCGAGCGCCACCGACGGGATTCCGCCTACGCCTTTTGGCACAAAATACGGGTAAGAAAACGAATACCCCATCTGCTGCCACTCGACGCGCTGCATGGCGCCGCGCGCCTTGCCGCCGTGGCGCCCACAAATGGGCGAATGGCTGCAATTGGGCCCGGAATCCGCGCTTGCCACGTACGGTGGGCGAGCCTCCTTGGCAATCACGTTCACGTGGCCGTCCGGGTCGACTAACGTGAATCCGGTCGGGTCGGGAAACGTGCCTTGCAGAAACCATGCTGGCTGACCGTTCTCGGCTGCTCCGCGAGTCGGCGGCGCGGTCTGTGCCCCAATCCCCATCGAGGCCAGTAGCATGCACGGTGCCAGCAATGAGCGCGTGATATCTTGTTTTTTCATTCGACAGGCCCTCCAGACTATTTATGTTTCCTCTGTCCAGACGCGAAAGCCTTCCAGGACATTTGGGCCGAAAGTCATGCTGATGGCGACGTCCGCAGCGTCACGACCACGCGCGATGAGCACGCGGCCAATGCGCGGCACATTATTGCGCGGATCGAACGCATACCAGTGTCCACCGATATACGCTTCGAACCAACTTGCAAAATCCATCGGTATATCGGATGGGGGTATGCCGATGTCCCCCAGATAGCCGGTGCAATATCGCGCCGGAACATTCAGACAGCGGCATAAGGCGATCGCCAGATGCGAGTAATCCCGACATACGCCCTGCCGTTCGTTGAAAGCTTCCCAGGCAGTCCGCGTTGCGCGTGCAAACTGATAACCAAATGCGATGTGTTGGTGGACGAAGTCGCAGATCGCCTGCACGCGTGCCCAGCCCGACGTTATGCTGCCGAACTGGTTCCACGCGACTGCGGACAACAGCTCCGTATCGCAGTAGCGGCTGGCGAGCAGGTAGACCAATGTCTCATCAGGCAGCGACTCCACCGGGTGCAGTTCCGCGTTCGGCATGACTGGATCGGTCAGCCCGCGGTCACGGACAACAGCCTCGGCGGTAATGCGCATGCGGCCTGCGGGAGCGACCAGACGGGTGCACCAGTTGCCAAATCCGTCGCGATACAATACCAATGGGACCCCGGGATCAGTGATCATGTTATCCGCACGAAGCAGGTCACTTGCTCGTGTGTAATGAATATTCAACAGCGCCAGCATGGGCGTAGGCTGCGCACACCGATAAATCAGCTCGTAGCCAACCCTTATTAGCACCTATATTCTCCGCGCACGACAACAGCGCATTCGCTTTAAGCCTCTTCATCGCACCCGAACGCAAGCCGCCCCGGCATCTCAGGGGCTACGTCGCTCCAGGCGCATCCAGATCGGCTGCTTGCTGCGCAGGTTGATCAGCGCCTCGAGCTCCATCGCCTTCCCGGGAGCGCACGTGAGTCGGAACTCGCGCCCAACACGATATAGGTGCATGCACATCTCGTACAGTGCCATGGTTTCGCCGATGCAATGGCGCGCCCCGGCGCCAAACGGGATGCGCGCGAACTGCGAGGCGTTGAGCTCGGATTGCGACGCGACGCGCTCGGGTCTGAACGCCTCCGGCTCGCTCCAGAACTTCGGGTGTCGATGAACCAGATAGGGGCTCAGTAGCACCTCTGCGCCGGCCGGAATCGTGCAACCCGCAAGCACGTCGGGGCCAATGCTCTGGCGCGAGATCACCCAGACCGGCGGGTACAGTCGCAGCGCCTCATCGACGATGCTGCGGGTGTAGGTCAGGGATTCGCTTGCCTGCAGACCGAGCGCTGCCGGCTCGGACAGCGCATCAATCTCGGCGTGCAGCGTGCTCTCGACCTGCGGATGCTGCGAGATCAGATACCAGGCGGAATTCAGGCCGCTCGCCGCGGTCTCATGCCCTGCGATGATGAGTGTCATCACCTCATCGATCAGCTCGCGTTCGCCCATGGGCGCGCCGCTTGCTTTGTCCCGCGCAGTCAACAGCATGCCGATGAAATCAAAGTGCTCCATGCCATCTTCGCGTCGGCGCCTGATGATTTGGAGGACGAGCTTGCGCAACTGATAGAACCTGGCCGCAAAGCTCAGATCCCGCGTTGAATCCTTGGTGATGATGTCGAAGGGATTCGGACCAAGCTGCGGTGGCAGCGCGTCAAGATCACTGCCGAAGATGGCGCGCAGGATGACCTCGAGCGTGACCTCACTCATCTCGTCAGTGACATTGATGGGCTCGCCACTGGCCATGTGCCGCTGCCAGCGCGCGATCAACCGGTCATTGGCCTGATTGATCACGGCGGCGAACTGTGTGATCACACGGCGGTGAAATAGGGGCTGCATCATGTAGCGCTGGGTGCGCCACAATTCACCATCGCTGGTGACGATGCCATTGCCCAGCAGCATCCTGACCCGATCGAGACCGAAACCTTTGCGGTAATTATTGTGATTGGACACGAGCACGCGCTTGACGTCGTCCGGGTGATTGATCACATAGACGTGACACCGTTGTCCTGGTGAATAGATCCGATAGATGTCGCCGAATAGCGCGTTAAGTCCGCGCATACGCTCGAGGGAGTCGGGCGCATCACCGATATCGAAAGCGAATTCGGGCTCCGGCGGCGTGCGAGCGGACGAGGTGGCAAGATGGGTCGGCATGAGCTCAAATCGCAGGATATAGCAATCGGGTGTCCCTAGCGCTCCTTATCGTAGACGAGCACCTCATTCACCCACATGCCCTTGGCATTCCGCAAATGCTCGGTCACGGTTAGGGTTGTACCGTCCTTGGACTCGACGCGGCTTAGGTGGCCGACGACTTTGCCGGCCCGCTTAAGCACGCCCGTGCTCACATAATCATTGATACGCCGGACTGCAATCGTGTCGTAATCAGGATTGCCAGTGGCCGCGTAGTCTTTACCGTCATAGTTGAAGGTCGACTCAAAGACTTCCGATTCACCTTCGGCGCTCTCGCCCTTGACGATGACCTCCAGGCCGTCGGGAGTCTGCGTATACGTGCGCAGCTGACTGGTCGGCGTCGGTGTAGAGCCGAATTTCGACTTGGCGACGTTCAGAATCCAGCCTCCCAGCACTGGGTCGGGGGCGCTCGCGGCCAGAGCCGCACACGGCAGCAGCGCTGCGAGCGCCGTCCCAGCCATCATGCGGATCAGTCGTTGCATAAAATATCCCCCGCTTTGCAGCTTATTAGAGCAAACGTCGGCCGCGCGATGCAATTAAGGCGACGCTCGGCGATGCGGCGCGCTAGCCGATTGTGATGCAGTATCTACCGCTAGCGTGCGCTGGCAGCTAAACTGCAGCCTTCAGATAGGGAGGGGCCCGTTATAGTGCCCAATGTGTTGCACCGCGCGCGCGTACGCGCGGTCCGTGGGGTCGTAAAACGCGCTGGCTTTGGCCTGCTCACGGGGCTACTGCTCGGCGCTGCGGCCAGCGTCTGGGCCTCGCCACACGGAAGTAACAGTCTCGACCCCTATCCGAGCGCCGCCGTGGCCTACGCTGCGGTCGTCGATGGCGGCCTGCTCTGGGGTCGTAATCTCGATTTGCACCGCGCGCCCGCCTCACTGACGAAACTGCTGACAGCGCTGGTCGTACTGGACTCCAATTGGCAGCCCGATGCCGTGCTGCCCGTGAGCCATGCGGCCGCACATATCACGCATCCGCGGGTCGGGTTGCATACCGGTGATACGATCCGCGCTGATGACGCCTTGACCGCGATGCTGATGCATTCGGCCAACGATGCGTGCCTCGTACTGGTCGAACACGCCGCGCCCAGCATGCGGGCCTTTGCGCAGCGCATGAATGCGCGCGCCGAGCAGCTCGGCATGCACGATTCTCACTTTGTGCACCCCTGTGGCTTCGACGCCGAGGGACAGTACTCGACCGTGAATGATTTGCTGCTTTTGGCGCGGGCTGCGCATAGCGACCCGCGTATTGCCCAGATTGTCTCTCAGCGCCAAGCGGCCATCTCGACCGGCAAGGATCGGGTTCTGACCTTCCGCAACACCAATCAGCTATTGGGTCGACTCGAGGGCGTCATGGGACTGAAAACCGGCTATACGGCGCAGGCGGGACATTGCCTGATCGCCGTGGCCGAGCAGTCCGGCCATCGTGTCTGGCTCGTATTGCTCGACGCGCAACAGCGTTGGCGCTCTGCGCACCGGATCATCACCGACGCGTTCGCCGCCGTCGCGCGCGGCGCGCCGGTGCGTACCCCGGCACGCGCGAGCCTGAGATCAGCCTCGCTGTCTCAGCCATCCTTCATCGGTTATCCGGGGAATCGATAGGCGCGCAGTTGGTTCGTCCGGACATGACGCAATCCTGAATTGCCGATGCTCCGTGCAGAATATGCCAGAGGAGTAACCCGCCCAGGACCAGTGCGAGCGCGAAGATCAGACCAAACAGTGCAGTGGAGCGCCCGTCACGGCCCGGCGGCTCCTGCGGATGCGGCTCACTGCCCGACGCCACTCGAAGCTCCCCTCTCCGCCGCACCTTCCGCGGCCAGTTGCCGTTCCAATTCGGGCAGAATCTGAAAGATATCACCGACCAATCCGATATCGGCCACTTCGAAAATCGGCGCCTCCGCATCCTTATTGATGGCTACAATCGTGCGCGCGTCCTTGATGCCGGTCAGGTGTTGGATCGCCCCGGAAATTCCAATCGCGAAATACACCTCCGGGGCAATGATCTTGCCCGTCTGTCCGACCTGCAGCTCGTTCGGCGCATAGCCAGCGTCAACCGCCGCCCGGGAGGCACCGACCGCCGCGCCAAGCCGATCCGCCAGCGAATAAAGCATGGAAAAGCTCTCAGCACTGCCAAACGCTCTGCCGCCGGCGAGCACACGCGTTGCGCTCTGCAGATCCGGTCGCCCGCTCTGGGCCTTCGAAACCGATACGAACCGGGTATGCGTTGGCAGGGGTACATTCAAGGCGCGCGTTTCGACCGTGGCATTGCCGCCCGTGGCGGCCGCAGCAAAAGAGGCAACGCGCACGGTGGCTGCGAGCTTCTCGACGGCTGCGACCTCGACCGTCACGATCACGTTGCCCGCATAGATTGGACGGCGAAAGCGTCTCGCTGACTCGACCGCCATGATATCGCTGATCTGGGGAATATTGAGTAAGGCTGCTACGCGCGGCAACAAATCCTTGCCAAAAGTGGTCGAGGGCGCGAGCACATGCGAGAACTCCCGCGCGAGCGCCGCCAGTTGCGGCGCCAGTAAGGCCGCCAGCGCGTGCGCGTTGGCTGGATTCTCGAGCTTGAGCACACGCTTGACGCCCTGCAGATTGGCAGCCTGCGCCGCCACGGCAGTGGCATCCGCCGCGCACACGACTATCGTGACTTCGGCGTCGGGAATCGCGAGCGCGCAGGTCACGCATTTGGCCGTGTTCTGATTGAGCCGCGCGCCGTCATGCTCGGCCACGATAAGGACCTTGTTCATTGAAACAGGCCCCGGGCTCTGAGCGCTGCGACGAGCTCCGCGACGTCCTTGACGCGAATTCCCTTTTGTCGCTGCGCAGGCGGCTCGAAGCGCAACAGCTTCATACGCGGGCCGCTATCGATGGACAGTTCCGCCATTGTCAACGTGCTCAGCGGCTTCTTTTTCGCCCTCATGATATCGGGCAGCTTGACATAGCGAGGCTCATTCAAGCGCAGGTCTGTCGTGAAGACAGCCGGCAGATCCACTTCCAGAGTTTCGATTCCGGCGTCCACTTCGCGGGCCACGACGGCCTTGTCGCCCTCCAGCTTGATGCTCGATGCGAACGTAGCCTGTGGCCGATCCCAGAGCGCCGCCAGCATTTGCCCGGTTTGTCCGTTATCGTCGTCTATGGCCTGTTTGCCCAGGATGACCGCGAAGGGCTGCTCGGTTTCGATGAGCTTCAGAAAGACCCGAGCGATCACTGCCGGCTCGATCATGCCCTCGGCCTGAACGTGGATAGCGCGGTCGGCTCCCATCGCCAGCGCATTGCGCAATTGCTGCTGGCATTCGATCGGCCCGATCCCGATTACCACCACCTCGTCGGCCGCGCCGCGCTCGCGCATGCGCAGCGCCTCCTCGAGGGCTATCTCATCGAAGGGATTGGCGCTCATTTTCACGCCGTCGGTCACGACGCCCGAGCCATCCGGCTTGGCGCGCACTCGCACGCTGAAGTCCACGACGCGCTTGATGCCGACCAGAATGCGTTTCAAGGCGATAGCTCCTTCACCAGCCGATCCGCATGATAGATTTTTCTCAAGGCCTCAATGATGCCGCGCGCGTCCACTGCGATGGCCCGATTGACGCCGCCGTCATAGCCGTAGTAGCCGCCCAACGACTCGATGTTGCCGTCAAAGATCAGTCCGATCACCTCGCCATTGCGACCGATCACCGGCGAGCCCGAATTGCCCCCGACGATATCGTTGGTCGAAACGAAATTCAGGTCCACATCCGGATCGAGTCCCTGCTCGGCCTTGATCCAGCTGCCCGGTAGTCTGAAAGGTTCGCTTTCACTCGCGTGTGCATAGGCCTCGGCGAATTTCGTGGTTGCCGCGACCGCGTGCCCATTTTCCTGATAGCCCATCACCGTTCCATATGAGAGTCGCAATGTAAAGGTTGCATCCGGATAGGCGCTGGCGCCCGACAGCGCGAAACGCGCCTTGGCGATCAAGCCCGCATTCTTGGTAATGACCGCCTGAACCGAGTTCTCGTAGTCGTCCCGAACGGCGCGAGCTGGCGCATCGAGCGCGCGGGCGAAATCCAGCAGCGGATCCTGATACGCATCGATACTCGCCGGACCGCCGGCCAGCAGCTGGGCGCGCACACTGGCATCCATGAGCCTGGTGCCGCCGATGATCGCATCGGCGATCTCTTGCGGACTGCGCTCGCGCATCAGCGCTTCGACATCAGCATCCGCGGCGCCCAGATTTTCCCGCACTTTCTGCAGCCACCAGGCCAGTATGGTTCGCTCGAGCTCGGCATGAATGGGTGCCGGCGAGACAATCTTTTGCTTCAGTGTCGGAAAGTTGGCGTCCGTGTACTCCTCGAGCCGCCGGCCGTCCGGCTTACCGGCTTCGGCGGCATATCGGTTAAGGGCCATCGCCTGGCCGAGCAATGGGGAGAGGCGCTGCGGAAAATGCTCCAACAGCTCCAGACGCGCATAAATCTGCCGTGCATGCATTATCGCGGCGGCTATGGCGTCCCATGCGCGCCCATCGCTCATCGGCGATGCCGCCGTGGCGGCAAGATGCTCGCGCAGGTCCTCCTCGTCCCGTGCCTTGTCGGCAATCACTGTCCCTTGCACCAGCGCCGACTGCCTGCCCTGGTAGGTCTTGAGCGAATTCTCGATCGAGAAGCGCAGCGTCTTGGAGGAGCGAGCCTGCTCCGCCCCCTTGGTGCCAAAGTCGCTGAGTATGCCGCGCAGTTCGGACAGGAAGCTCAGAGTGAATGGCTGCGCCACATCGCGCTGGAACTGAAGTTCGGCGAGCGTGTCCTCTCGCTCCGTGCCGCCGGGGTTGCCGCTGACGAAGGCAATATCGCCCTGCCTGACGGCCGTGGTGGCGAATTTCAGATAATCGTCCGTGCGCAGGGGCTTGACGTGGTCATAGATTCGTACAAAGGCAACGTCCAGATCGTATCGCGGAAACGTGAAATTATCCGGGTCTCCACCAAAGAACGCCGCGCTCTCCTCGGGCGCGAATACCACGCGCAGATCCTGATAGCGCTTGTACTTATAAAGGTCGTATACACCGCCATTGAACAAGGCCACCACCTGACAGCGCAGCTGCGCCGAGGTGCCACACGCGCGCTCGATGCGCGCCCTCGCCGCCCGCTCGGCCTCGCGAAAGGCACGATCCGATTTTCCGGCCGTCGCGACCTGCACCTGGCGGGTCACATTCGTTATTTGCACCAGTTGGTTCGCCTCCAGTGCCGGGCATCTTCGCTCATCCCCCACTTTCCTGGCATAGAAGCCGTCCACGAGGTAGTCATGAGTGGCGTCGGCCAGATCGTTCAGACAGGCCCGCACGCAATGATGGTTGGTCATCACCAGGCCTTCTGACGACACCAGGCTCGCCGAGCAGCCCTGCACCAGCCGTATGCTGGCAAATTGCCAATGTCTGAGCCAGGCCGCACCGGGTGCCCAGCCATATTTCGCGCGCATCTGGGCGACGGGGAAATGATCATAGGTCCACATCCCCTCGTCCGGAAACGCCGCAGCGGCATAGCCGGCGATGACCAGCAGCATTGCGCAGCAGCGGCTGGCACGGCACGCCCGCAGTGTGGACACCCCCCTTCGCATCAATCACGTCCTATTGCGTTAGTCGCCCTTGCGTGTGCGTGCAGCAGCCTTCGGACACAGGAAACAGACTCGGGTGTGGTCGTTTACCACGCCAACCGCCTGCAGGTAGGCGTAAATGATGGTACTACCGACGAAGCGAAATCCACGCTTCTTCAGCTCCGCCGAAATTCGATCGCTTAATGGGTCATGTGCGGGTACATCAGTGCCGGCGCGCGGACGATTGATGACGGGGCGCCCGTCGACGAAGGACCAAACATAACGATCGAAGCTGCCGAACTCGCGCTGCACG
>CAAGKR010421070.1_pt1 | contig 10903 bp, 5 predicted proteins | sample 2556971 | NCBI WGS metagenome assembly CAAGKR01 (sample SAMEA5207829, study PRJEB30636) | soil metagenome | biome: forest; feature: boreal; material: soil | place: USA | collected 2011-09 | depth 1 m
CGGCCGATGATCTGAAAGCCCGTGTTCATAAAAATCTGCGCGGGCGCGTGATTGAATTGAGTGGTATGGACGGACTTTACGATGGCGATATCGTCCGCGATTTCGCCAAGATGCGGCAAGAGTTCGGAAATTTCCGCGCCGGACTTGCCCCACTTCTTGAATTCATACGGCGAGCCCAGAAGCTTTGGAACTCCCCGGATAAAAGCGAAGCGCTCACCCTTCAACATCGACTCCGGAATGTGTTCGCCGTTGAGCTCCTGGAGCTTGGGTTTGTAGTCCAACAAATCAACTTGAGACGGCGCCCCGGCCATGAAGAGGAAGATGATGCTCTTGGCCTTGGGCGCAAACATGGGCGGGCGAGGCGCCATGGGATTCGGGGCGGCGCCCGCCGCCGAGTCCGTTCCATCGGCAAACATCGAGCGATTCAGCAGCGCCGTGAGTGCCGTCGCGCCAATGCCAAAGCCGGCCTGCTTGAAAAAATGGCGCCGAGTCACGGCGCGCAGCACATCTTCGGTCAGGCGTAGACGAGTATTTTTCATTTTGCGCGCTCAGGACTAAGGATTTGGCAATTAGGGTTAGGGTTTAGCAGGCAGGAGACTTATACTCCCGATTTTTCGCATCCAATTACTTTACTCAAACCCCCAAATTCCCAATTCCCAATTCCTAAATCCCAAATCCTAAACCCAGTCCTTCATTCCTTTGTTATCGTTTCATCCAAATTCAACAGCACATTCGAGACCATTGTCCAAGCGGCCAAATCCGCGTCGGCTGATCCTGAAGCGGTTGGAACAGCGATCGCCACTTTCGTATTCGCCCCCCCGATCACTTCCGTCGCGGCTTTCGGATCATTCTTGAAGTGCTCAAGCTGCTGGCGATAGAACGCCAGGACGCGCTCGAACTCGGTCCGCGTCGGATGCCGGCTGACGCATAATCGGAAAGCGTAAGTGGCTCGCGAGTCGAGGTCAGTACCGCTTTCCTGTTGAATCCGCTTCGCCAGCGCCCGCGCCGCCTCAAAGAAGGCCGGATCATTCAGCGTGGTCAGCGCCTGAAGGGGCGTGTTGGTCCGCACGCGCCGAACCGTGCAGAATTCGCGGCTGGGCGCATCGAAGGTGAGCAGGCTGGGATAAGCCGAAGTCCGTCGAATAAAAGTATAAACGCCGCGGCGGTAATGGTCTTCGCCGGAACTTTCCACCCATTTCTCGCCGCTGTACGGCTCGTCCCAGACGCCCTCGGGCTGATAGGGAAAAACGCTGGCGCCGCCGATCTTTGGGCTGAGCAATCCACTCGCCGAGAGCGCAATGTCGCGCACGGTTTCCGCATTCACGCGGAACCGTGGGCCTCGCGCCAGGAGTTTATTGTAAGGATCGCGCTCTACCAGTTCCGGCGTGACGTGCGACGACTGTCGATAGGTGGCTGAAGTCACGATGGTGCGTTTGATTTTCTTCATGCTCCAACCGTCCTGCATGATTTCCGTCGCCAGCCAGTCCAGCAGTTCCGGATGCGTGGGCAGGTCACCTTGCGCGCCGAAGTCTTCCGCGGTCTCCACAATTCCATCGCCAAAGATCTGTTCCCAGTATCGATTCACCGTCACGCGAGCCGCCAGCGGGTTGTCCTCTGAGACCAGCCACTCCGACAAGCCCAATCGGTTGGGCATCACGTGCGGGGGAAGCGGATTGAAGATGGAAGGAACGTTGGCATAAACTTTTTCGCCTTTACTCAAGTAAGCGCCACGAATGTGCAGGTCGGTTGAAGGCCGCTCAAATCCCGGCCGCTCACGGATGATGAGCGCCGTCACAACGCCGATTCCCTTTATGTCCTTGTTGAGTTTGGCGATCTGGTCGCGCGTCGGCTGAAGCTGGGGCGCTATCGAGCGGTACGCCGCCGCAAGCTGGCTTTTCTGTTCCTGAGAGCGCACGCCCGCCGGCATATCGAGCACCGGCTCCAGCCGCGCCTTCAGTTGAACTGTGTTCAGGGGGTCCGCCATCGCTGTCACCGAGAGGCGGAAACGGCCGATGTTGCGCACGGCGTGAAGCATCCGGTGCTTCATTCGGATGGTGAGAAGAGTCCCACGCTCGAAGCCAAACGGTTTTTCAGGAACGAGGACGGCTTGCCGCATCTTCACCGCACTGGAAAGCGAATCGTCAATGGCCCAGCCCTGCACGCTTTCTGCCTTTCGTTTTTTGTCCACGATGCGCTTAATCTCGTAACCGCCTTGCGCTTCGTCCGCTTCGGCTCCCTTGAATGAGATCATTTGGGCGGCGGCCTGGCCATCGGCGGGGCGGGCTTCGACTTCGAAATCGCTGAGGAAGAAATTTCCGTCGGAATCGCGCCCTGGGCCGCCATTCGGAAGGCTGGGATCACTCATCACCTCAATGCGCACGCCCGTGATGCCGTTGCGGTCGGTACGCGCCTGGAGGGTATAGGTGTCGGCATCAGGATTCTTGCCCTCGGCGAGAACGGAATGATCGGGCAGGAGGTGGAGCGTCGCGCCGCCTTCCGACGTGGCGTTACTGGGGACGAGCGTTGTCCATTCACTCTCCGCCGTCCTCATTGCCTCTTCCCACTTGGCTTGCGCGGCCGCAAGCTCGGGCGTCTCGGTGTCCAGCACCGCCTGGAGTTTGGCCGTCTCCCCTCGGATTTCCTTCGCTTTCTTGTCCTGCTCCGGCGTGGGCAATTCGATCTCAGGTTCCAGGATGTGCCCTTCGCCCTGGCCGAGGTCGAGATTTTTGTATTCGACGTTGTCGTAGAAGGCGAGAAACTTGTAATAGTCCTTCTGCGTGAAGGGATCGAATTTGTGGTTGTGACATTGCGCGCAGCCCAGCGTAAGCCCCATCCAAACAGACGACGTTGTGTTCACGCGATCGATCAGCGAATAGAAACGATACTCTTCGTGGTCCACGCCGCCTTCCTGGTTGAGCATAGTGTTGCGATGGAATCCGGTGGCGATTAGCTGATCCTTGGTTGGATTGGGCAACATATCACCGGCAATCTGCTCGATGGTGAATTTCTTGAATGGCATGTCCTGGTTCAGTGCGTTGATCACCCAGTCGCGATATTTCCAGGCGACCCGCAGATCATCCTTCTCGTAACCATTGGAGTCCGCGTAGCGCGCCAGGTCGAGCCACGGCGCCGCCCATTTCTCACCGTAGTGCGGCGAGGCCAGCAACCGGTCCACCAATTTATCGTAGGCGCCGGGACTCGTGTCGGCAAGAAACGTGTCAACTTCTTCCGGAGTCGGAGGTAAACCGATCAGGTCCAGGCTTACGCGCCGGATCAGCGTTTCCTTGTCAGCTTCGGGCGAAGGCTTCAAGCCCTCCTTTTCGAGGCGCGCCAATACGAAATTGTCAATGGCATTGCGACACGACGCGGCGTCCTGAACTTTGGGCGGTTCGTGCCGGACTGGTTTGATGTAGGCCCAGTGCTTCACTTCTTTTCCCGTGGCGACGGGCTCGTTCGAGTCCGGTCCCGGAGCGCCGGAATCAATCCACTCGCGAATTATTTTGACCTCATCGGCTTCCAGTGGCGGTCCGCCGTAGGGCATTTGCGGGCGGTCGAGCGCGAGTAAACGGCGCACCAGCCGGCTTTTTTCGCTGTCGCCCGAAATAATCATTTTGCCAGACTCGCTACCTTTGAGCGCCGCGGAGAGCGAATCGAGTCGAAGCCCATTCTGTTGAAGGTTCGGGCCATGGCACTGGTAGCAGCGTTCGGCGAGAATCGGCCGGACTTTCGAAGCGAATGAACTTGATTCAACGGTGGCCGGGGCGTGGGCCGATGCTGTTACAAGTGCAGCACGGGCGTCGCGCCCGGACGCGTCGCGGTCCTGCCCATGAGCCAGCCGCGGTTCCGATGTAGCACGGGCATCCTGCCCGTGCTCGTTCGTCGTCGAGTCAGCGAACGAGCCCTGATCAATCCAGGCGCGGATGAGGTCTATCTGCGGAGTGGAAAGTGGGTTGGCGCCGAAGGGCATTCGAGGAGCGTCGGCCAACCCGAGCAGACGCTTAATCAGCAGACTGTCCCGACTGTGGCCCGGAATAATGATCTTGCCGGAAACGCCACCCTGAAGAACTGCGGCTTGAGAATCGAGACGAAGTTTTGCCTAGGTATCTTTGGCGCCATGACATTGTTCGCAGGATGCTCGAAATATGAGCGCGATATCGCGATCAAAATCCACAGCTCGGCGAGGGACTACTGGCCCTTGGCGGGGAGTTGCCGAATTCTGAGCTCTCACACGCGCGCCGGCAATCATTGTCAGGACAAGGATGAGCGTGCCTGCCGGTAAAACGATGGCGCATGGGTGGCGGCGCGAGGATTTGCGAATGGATGAGGACATCATATACCAGGGTTTCCCCTACGAATCCCTCCTTCCGGAGGATTTTACGCCAGGTAGCCCACTGCGCGCCACGATTTATGTTACCGGTCAGCGTTTTGATTTTGGACGCCCGCCCGCGGCAACCATTTGTAATGTCCGGGGGTTGCGCTCCGATGGATAAGGGCGGTTGGCCAAATGCGTCCGGAATTGGCGAGATCCTGGCCCTCTGGTAGGTGTCAAACTCTCCTGTGACGCACATCACACCATCCTGTGACACCCATCATTGATGGAGTGGCTTTGCGAGGTCATGATGGCGGTGGCGTCTTGGTCATCATAACAATGCGGCCGGTGCACGCCGTCAATTATTCAGGTTTTGGTCGAAGACGTTTGGAGCGCCGGATATCGAAGGTGGAAAGAGAAGCCTCTATAAATAATCGAGCCTTGAACTTAATAACCATTCCTGGATAGTGCTTTACAAAGGGATCAAACCCGGGGAAAATCAAAAAGACAACACTCATCCTGAGGTAGGCCATGACATTTCAAAGCGACTCGCAACCTCAGCGTTGAAGGGGCGGTGGCCATGAATCGCGAAGCGGAAAAAGTCGGCGGGAACCGATGGGCACATTCCCCTCAGGACGCGCTTGTGACACTTTTAAAACTGTCACACGGTCCGTAGCGCGCCACTTGCATTCCTGTCATTCTCTCGTGCAAGAGGTGGAAATCATGTCGGACGAAAATCAAGCCGAGACTGAGCAAGGAAAGACAATTTGGACCCCCCTGGCCCGGTAACGCCGGGGAAGGCCGAGAAATTCTTATGGCCATCAACGTCGGAATAGACATTGGCGCAGTCAGTCTCAAGCTTGCCGCCGTCGGTCGAGCGACAGACGCAGAATTGCTTCGCGCTATCTGCGGCGATTCGGAAACATTTTTCACCGGCCGGTTTCCTGAATCGAGTTCGCTTGCCGGTTGCCCCCTGATTCTCTCCCGCTATCGCAGGACCCACGGCAACCCTCTGCAATCGACGTTCACGCTGTTGCGCGAGTTCTTCGACAGCCTTCCCGCCGGGAGCGTCGAAGGCATCCGCATCACGGGTTCGGGTGGCCGAAGAATCGCAGAGCTTCTCGATGCCCGCTTCGAAAACGAATTTCGTGCCGTCGCGACGGCGATCTGTGCGCTACACCCGGAGGTGCGAACGGTTTTCGAAATGGGCGGCGAGTCGTCGAAGTGTTTGCGATTCGATCCTTCGACAAGCTCGGAGCAAATGAGCATTGTGGATTACCGGACCAGTTCCGAGTGTGCGGCGGGCACCGGCTCTTTTATCGACCAGCAGGCTGCCCGGCTGCTCTACTCTGTCGAGGATGTTGGCGCGGCGGCCTGCGGAGCGAGTTGCGCGGCGCGCATTGCCGGGCGTTGCTCGGTATTTGCAAAGACCGACATGATTCACGCCCAGCAGCGCGGTTCGACCACCGAACAGATTCTCCGCGGGCTTTGCGAGGCGGTGGCGAGAAACTTCAAGTCGAGCATCGTGAGGGGATGCGTCGTGTCGCCACCGGTAGCCTTCATCGGCGGTGTGGCGGTAAACAAAGGGGTGAGCGAAGCCATCCGCCAGGCCTTCAAGCTTGACCCGGCCGATTTCCTGATTCCCCGGCTTTACGCCTGGACGGGCGCGCTCGGCGCAGCAATCCTTGAGGCCAAAGAATCACGCAAGCTGGCCTTCCGGCCCATCGAGCGCCTGCAGCAGCAGGCCGACATGACGAGCTTCGAATCGGGCGAACCGCTCTCCATGGCTAATGTCGTCCTCTTACGCGACCGCGCCAAACCCGTCGCACCTCCGGCCCCGGGCAGGAAAATTGAGGCCTATCTCGGGATCGATGTTGGGTCGGTCAGCACGAATCTTGTCGTACTCGATGTAAATGGAAACCTCCTGAAAGAAATTTATGTTCCCACCCAGGGCCGGCCGATTGAAGTCGTGCAAAACGGCTTAAGAGAAATTGAGTCTGAGCTTGGCGATACGCTCAACATCCGAGGCGTGGGAACCACGGGTTCGGGCCGGGAACTCACGGGCGAATTTGTGGGTGCGGACACCGTCAACGACGAAATCACAGCGCACAAAACGGGTGCGATGTATGTCTGCCAACAGATGGGCATGGAGCCCGTGGACACGATTCTTGAAATTGGCGGCCAGGATTCGAAATTCATCCGCATCGAGAAAGGTGTGGTGGTGGACTTCACCATGAACGAAGCCTGTGCGGCGGGCACTGGATCGTTCCTGGAAGAGCAGGCGGCCAAGCTGGGGATTTCCATTAAGAATGAATTCGCAAGGATGGCGCTGGCCTCGAAGCAACCGGCGCGACTGGGCGAGCGCTGTACCGTCTTCATGGAGCGCGACGTCACGGCGTTTCTTGCGAAGGGGGCGGCGATCGGCGATTTGGCGGCTGGTCTGGCTACCTCGGTGGCCCTCAACTATCTCAACCGCGTGGTGCGCGGCCGAAAGGTCGGCAATGTCATCTTCTTCCAGGGCGGCACCGCTTACAACGACGCGGTGGCCGCCGCCTTCTCTCAGATACTCGGCAAGACCATTATTGTTCCGCCGCACAACGGCGTGATCGGCGCCATCGGCATGGCCCTGCTGGCGCGCGATCGCATGAAAACGGCGGACCGCCCCAGCCGGTTCCGAGGATACGATCTGGGCCGGGTGAATTACACCTCGCGCGACTTCATTTGCCGTGCCTGCTCGAATTACTGCGAGATGAAAGAATTCGTCATCGATGGAGAGCGAAGTTACTGGGGTGACCAGTGTTCCGACAAGTTCCGCAAGCGGGCGCGGTCCGATCGTCAACCGGTCATTCCAGACATGATGGAGTATCACGACAAGATGCTTCTCGAATCGCTTCTGCCCCCGCGCGAAGGCCGGCCGAAGATTGGCGTCCCCCGCGCCATGTTTTTCCATGATCGCTTTCCGTTCTGGTCCGCTTATCTGCAGGAACTTGGGTTCGATGTCGTGACATCTTCAGACACAGACCGCTCGATTTCAACGGCGGGCGAAGAGCTCGCTATCGCGCAGCCGTGCTTCCCGGTGCAGCTTGCTCACGGGCACGTTTGGGACCTGCTCGAAAAAGGCGTGGAGCACATTCTCCTCCCCAACGTCGTCAACGCTGATGCGCCGCCCAGCGAGTTGCCCTCGCACCTCTGTCCCTGGAACCAGACGCTGCCCTTTGTGGTGCGCGCCGTGCCCAGACTGGCCAGCTCGAATGGCCGGTATCTTATTCCCACCATCCATTTTCGTGAGGGCCGCAAGCATGTGATGAAGGAACTCGAGGAGTTTGCACTCTCGTTGAATGTCTCGCGCCGGAAAAGCAACCGAGCGGCTCTGGCCGGCTATGCGGCGCAAGAACGCTTTGACGATGCCTTGCTTCGCGCCGGTGCGGAGGCGCTTGGGGAACTCGAAGCAGCCGGTGAGCCGGCTGTCGTTTTGGTGGGTCGTCCTTACAATCTCTATGACCGCGGCGTGAATTGTGACGTTCCCAGAAAACTACGCGCGCTCTACGGCGTGAACGTCATCCCCATGGATTTCCTGCCGCTCGATGCCGAGGACATCACCGGCGTGAATCCCAACATGTTCTGGAATTCGGGCCGACGGATCCTGGCGGCAGCTCAATTTGCCAGCCGATTCCCCAACCTGCATCTGATCTACATTTCCAATTTCAAGTGCGGACCCGATTCCTACATCAAGTCCTTCCTGAGCGATGCCGCCCGCAAGCCATCGTTGGTGCTTCAATTTGATGGCCACTCGAACGATGCGGGTTATATCACGCGCTGCGAGGCCTACCTTGACAGCAAAGGATTTCTAAGATGCTCCGACTCAAGCACAGTCACACCAGACCGAAGCTAGAAGCCAGCCATCCGCTCGCCGGGAAGAGGGTTTACATCCCCGTGATGGCCGAGGGCATGTCGGAAGTTATGGCGGCAATTTTCCGCTCGATGCGAATTGAAGCCGGCATCACTCCGCCCTCCAACAAGCGCACCCTGGAGTTGGGCGGAAAGTTCACCAGCGGCGACGAATGTTACCCGGCCAAAATCACGGTGGGTGATTTCCTGCGCGCCATCGAACAACCGGGATTTGACCCGAAACGGGCTGTTTTCCTGCTCCCCACCACGGACGGGCCTTGCCGCTTCGGACAGTACGTCCCATTCCTCAAACGGGTTTTGCGCGAAATCGGGTACGCTGACATCCCAATCCTCTCCCCCACCGATAAGAACGGTTACAGCGATTTCGGGGATGGTGCAACGCGGTTTGTGCGTACAGGTTGGCGCGCGGTCGTCGCTTCCGATACGCTCCGTCGAGCTCTGCTCAAGACACGGCCTTACGAAACAACGCCCGGTACCGCGGACGGGGCGTTTCAACTGAGCTTGGACGACCTGTGCGAGACCATCGAATCTTCCTGCGCCAACGCGGCTTGTCAGTTGCAAGCGCTCGTGGAGTGCATCACTCGAGCGCGGGACCGTTTCCGCAATGTACCGGCGCACTACGACGCGCAATTTCCCCTCATCGGGGTAGTGGGTGAAATATTCTGCCGCCTGAATTCCTTTTCCAACGAAGATCTCATTCGCCGGCTGGAAAAGCAAGGCGCCGAAATTTCGTTAAGCCACGTGGGCGAGTGGGTGGGGTACTCCAACGAAGTGGAATCACAACGCCTGCACCTGAGCCGGCAAATATTCTCACTCGAAATGCTGAGCGAGAAGCTGCGCTCGCATGTCCAGCATAAAGATGAGCACGACTTGATCGCACCCTTCGTCGAGGACTTCGAAGGCTACGAGGAACCCGAGGTCCACGAGGTCATCAGGCTCGCCGAGCCTTACCTGCCGGCGCGGGGGGTGATTGGCGAGATGCTGGTCAGCGTGGGCACGGCCGCTTACCTGGCGAAGCATGGCGCCGATGGTATCATCGACATCAGCCCGTTCACCTGTATGAACGGCATTGTGAGCGAAGCCATCTATCCCAAACTCAGCCAGGATCTGGGGGGCATTCCCATCCGCAGCTTTTACTTTGATGGCACGCAATCAGACCTCGATCGAGATCTCGGAATATATCTCGAACTTGCCCGCGGCTATCGCGAGCGGAAACCTTATCCTCGTCGCTACCCTTCGTACTTCAATCCACGTCCGGCAACCGAGCCCGGAAACGCTGGACAAGGATCGGCACTGCCACCCAAGGACCGTGCCCATGACATTCCCGAATATGCCACTCCCTCCGTTGCGTGGGCAGCGGATTCTCGACAGGTTATCGAAGAAAGTTAGGACCGTTGCCGCGGAGGAGTCCGGCCATGGTAGGCTCCCACCTGTGGATGCCAGTTCCCATACGCACTTGGGATGTAACGTAATGGGAAAGGGGGGAACCGGACGGTGCATTCCTTCCCGCTTCGAATCAGGCCGCGCATTTCATTGCTCACCGGAAGTGCAATGGTCCTGCTGACCTTCTACCTGCCTGTTGCAGTGGGGTCTTGTGGCGGTGGCGCACGAGGGCACGATCTTGCGGGCGGAAATCCTGACGTCAACTGGCCGAGTTTGTTGGGCTTTACATCCAGGCAAGCTGGCCGAGGCTTCTACATCCTCTGTTTGGTTTTTGCTGCCTTCACTCTTCTTTTCGTCCTTACACACATCTTCCGCCCCGGGTCATTGAGAAGAAGCAAAAAGATCCCGTGGCTCTTTGCCATTGCGGGCTCGCTTTCCTTGTTTTCAATTACAGATTTCTTTGCGATATCCCTCGTGTACACTGTTGACCTATGCCAAAAATGGAGTGGCGCCGGTGAGGTGGGAACCAGTCTTGTCCTTGGGGTTCTCGGGACCTTTCTACTCGCCTCCGGCGCACGTTCTGAGTTCTTGAGAGGGCAGGGCTGGATCACCTGGTTATTTACCATAGCCAGCCTGTTGGCAATCCTCTTTATCGCGGATATCTCCGCGTCCGAGTTCTCTACCTGGTCGGCTGACCATGTCCAAATCAGTGCGGTCTGGGAGGAAGCTCTGAGTGTGGTGTTTTTCGCATTGGCCATGTTGGTGATCGTGTCCTGCCTTCATTTGGGGGCTTGGCGAAAGCGCGGCTTCCTCGCATGGCTCATGACGGCGGCCGGAAGTGCATCAGTAGTTCTTGTACTTGGATTCCTTTTCTCTGCACTCCTCCCGAATCGTGACACCGACAAGTATTCCAAGGTTTTTTCCCTTTTCATACCACTGTTTTCCCTCCTGTCTCTGGCGTTGTGGTATCGCTTCGGGCTGTCATGGAACCCCGACCGGCAGGCGCATTGGCCGAAGGTCCGCGTGGGCCTCCTGTTCTTTTACCTTCCGGCAGCAATTTTTGATTGTGTAATCTTCGCCGTCGATGGGACCTACTGGGGCATCGTGCCTTTTCTCATCGGATCCAACCTGATCTTTCTCGGCTATTTGCAACTGGAGAATGAGCGCAGGCGACTTTTCATGAAGGAAGCCGTGGCGCCAGAAATCGCGCCGGGGTTCACGTTGAAGGCGAGTTGATTGGAAAACCGACTCCTCACCAAAATCAATTAGAATCGACCAAACTATTTGATAGCGCGGCTCCCC
>CAAGKR010238838.1_pt1 | contig 10902 bp, 8 predicted proteins | sample 2556971 | NCBI WGS metagenome assembly CAAGKR01 (sample SAMEA5207829, study PRJEB30636) | soil metagenome | biome: forest; feature: boreal; material: soil | place: USA | collected 2011-09 | depth 1 m
CATCGAGTCAATGAGCGCGGGCTCTCGCACCGCCTTCGTGCAGGCGGTAGCCGCCAGGATGCCGCGGAAAGAGATCGACTACGTTCGGCTGACGATCAAGGCACAGACGCGCGCCGAACCCTCGTCAGATGCGGATGATCACCGTCTTTAGCTGCGTGTAGTGCTCTAACGCCTCGAGCCCTTTCTCGCGGCCCCAGCCGCTGTGCTTGTAGCCGCCAAATGGTGTATCGACACCACCCGCACCGAACTCGTTCACGAAAACCTGGCCGGCTTCGAGGGCCTTCGCCATCCGAAGCGCGCGGCTGAGATCCCGTGTGTACACCCCTGCCGCCAGACCGTACTCAGTACCGTTCGCGACTTGTACGGCCTCCTCCTCGGACTCAAACGTGATCAGGCAGACAACCGGGCCGAATATCTCTTCGCGGGCGATCCGCATCTTTGGATCGACGTTTGTGAAGAGCGTTGGCTGGACGAAGAATCCGTCGCGCAGGCCGTCATCTTGAACACGGGAGCCCCCTAGCGCTACTGCCGCACCAGCCTGCCGCCCGTCGTCGATGTATCCCAGTACTCGATCCAACTGGGTCGACGAGACAAGCGGCCCGATGTCTGGATCAGTCAATCCCGGTCCGATCGAGAGTTTCGACAGAGTCGAAACAATCTTCTGAGCGAGCATATCCGCAGTCGATGCCTCGACCAACAAGCGGGTCGCGGCAGAGCACACCTGCCCAGCGCTCTTGGTCACTGTCCTGACGACACTGGCCACCACCGCATCGAGATCGGCGTCTTCGAAGATGACATTTGCTGATTTGCCGCCCAGTTCGAGGCCGACCGGAACGATGTTCTCCGCCGATGTCCGGACGACCTGACGCCCCGTCTCGACCGAGCCTGTGAAGGAGATCTTGCGCACCAGAGGATGTGCCGAAAGTGATTGCCCAGCCTCTGCGCCAAAGCCGGTCACCACGTTGAGCACGCCTGGCGGGAATCCCACCTCGATTGCCTTCTCCGCAAGCCAGAGCGCTGACAGCGGCGTCTCCTCGGCAGGCTTGATGACAACCGAGTTTCCCGCGGCGAGAGCTGGAGCAACACTTCTGGCTGCCACAGCAACGGGCGAGTTCCACGGCAGGATATGGCCGGTGACTCCATACGGCTCGTGGACCGTAAAGGCGATGTGGGCGGCATCCTGGGGGATCTGGCGCCCATCGATCTTGTCCGCCACACCGGCGTAGTACTCGAAGTACCGTGCTGCGCCGGCCACGTCCGCCTTGGACTGATTCAGGGGTTTGCCGTTGTCGAGTGTCTCCAGGCGCGCGAGCTCTTCCACACTGGCTCGGAGGCGCTCGGCAAGGCGGTAGAGGAGCCGACCCCGCTCGTGGTTGACGAGGCCCGCCCACGAGAGATCCATGAACGCCCGATGTGCTGACTTGACAGCCTCATCGACGTCACGTGCGCCTCCTCGCGCGACATCAGCCAACGCTTCTCCCGTCGCCGGATTGCACGTCGCGAAGTAAGTACCAGCGGACGGAGGCACATGTTGGCCGTTGATGAAGTGGCCGAGACGTTGCCCCAGGAGCGGCACCTCGACTGAAAGGATCTGCGTCATGTCTTCCCTCTCAAGCCGCCGGCACCACTGCGATCCGAAGCGGCGCATCCGGATCCTTGAGCAGTCTCTCAAATCCGTCGGTCACGATCCGATCGAGTGACACGGTATCGCCAACCATGCCGTCAACCTCAAGTCGTTTGTTCAAGAGCAATTGGATCACCGCAGGGTGGTCGAACCGATAGCCGAGCGACCCGATGATCTCCCTCTCGAAGTATACGAAGCGCTCGGGGGACAGCGCTGCCGTCCCGTGGGCGAGGCCCGGGATGCTGAGCCTCCCGCCACGTCGAGTCAACTCGAGCGCCGTCGCCAGAATCTCTGGATTACCGGTACAGTCGACCACCACATCGGCGCCCCGACCTTCAGTGCGATTTCGAACCTCCTTTCTGAGATCCGACTTCGATGGATCGAGGACGACGGCGGTTCCCAGCGTCTCGGCGAGCCTGACCCTCGAGGCTGACTGCTCGATGACCAGAACCTGTCCGGCGCCGACGGCAGCCGCAACGGCCGCGGTTGCGGCTCCGATCATGCCGTAGCCGATCACGACGACAGACTCGCCGGCCTCCAGACGCGCGCGCTTCAGCGCGTGCAAGCCGACTGCCAACGGCTCGACGATCGTCGCTTCGCGGTCAGAGACAGCATCGGGAACCCTGAAAAGGGTGTACGCGGGCACCTCGAGGAAACGGGCAAATGCTCCATCGGCATGGAGTCCAACGGACCCACCGAGGGGGCAGAGGTTGTACTCGCCTCGCAGGCACCAAAAACAGGTGCCGCATCGCAGGCACGCATCGCCACAGACCCTGTCGCCCCACGCCACTGACTGAACCCCATCGCCCAGATCCAGGACACGAGCAGCGTACTCGTGACCAAGAACAACGGGAGCCATCCGACCGCTCAACGGGTGCGGGCGAGTTGTCGGGATCACATGAGGACCGTCCCGATACTCCGCTACGTCGGACCCGCAGATGCAAGCCACGGAGATCTCGAGCAACGCATTGCCTTGCCGCGGAGTTCCTGGGTCCTTGACATCGTCCACCCGGACGTCGCCGGCGCCGTGCCAGACAGCAGCCTTCATCAGCAGCCCAGGTGCCGTGCGATCACGACCTGCTGGATCTCATTGGTCCCCTCCCCTATCTCCAGAATCTTGGAGTCGAGATAGAGGCGCGCGACCTTGGAATCGAGGATATAGCCGTAGCCACCATGGATCTGGACTGCTTCGTTGGCACAGTACGTCGAGGTTTCAGATGCAACGAACTTTGCAATCGCCGCCTCCCTGGCGTACGGGCGTCCCCGATCGTAGAGATAGGCTGCCTGGTAGGTGAGCAACCGCGCGGATTCGATCATCGACGCCATCCTCGCGAGTTTGAATTGGATGCCCTGCAACTTCGAGATGGGCTGCCCGAAGGCGACTCGCTCCTTGGCGTATGCGAGTGCTTCATTCAGGGCGGCCTGAGCCAGCGAGACCGAGAGAGCAGCAATCGATATGCGACCTGCGTCGAGGCTGGACAGAAAGGCTCGGAGGCCTGTGTCAGCCGAGCCGACCACGTTCTCCAGCGGGAGCTTGACGTCATCGAAGATCTGCTCGCGAGTGTCGAGGGCGTGCCAGCCGACCTTCTGGTATGGCTCACCCTGCATATAGCCCGGCGTGCCCCTGGGAACGATGACACTGACGAACTTGCCCTCGGGATCCTTGCCCAGGGTGACAACCCCGTAGCTGATCTCGGTGCCGGCATTGCTGATGAAGGCCTTGCGACCGTTCACGACAACCTTGTCGCTTTCGTAGGTGATCCGTGTCTCCATCGATCGAACATCGGAACCACCGACGGTTTCCGTCAGCGCAAAGGCTCCGATGGTCTCGCCCATGGCAAGGGGTGGGAGCCAGCGTTGCTTTTGTTCCTCCGTGCCGAAGTTGAGGATCGGCAAGGTGCCAATGGTGCAATGCGCGTTCCAGCCCGCCGCCAGGCTCTGGTCGCCCTGGCCAAGCTCCTCCATCGCCACGACATATCCCACCATGCCGAGTCCCGAGCCGCCATACTCCGGCGGGATCAGCGGTCCGCACAGCCCGAGTTCACCCAGCTGCCGGAAAACTTCCACGGGGAACCGATGAGCACGGTTCCACTCCTCGGCTCGGGGTGAGATCACCTCGCTGGCGAAGGCGCGGCATGTCGACTTCAGCTGGCGCTGCTCGTCGGAGAGGTCGAACTCCATCAGCCGCCCTAGTCCGCGATTGTCGGCGCTCCCGGCGAACCGAAGCCCCCTCCGCCCGCTGTGCTCATCGTGAGCCAGTCACCGTCATGCAGCTCGATGACTCGCTCGGTCGTCGAATGCAATACGCCGTCATGTTCGAGGAACAGCGTACTGCGAGCTCCGGGGTCTCCACCGACGAGGCCGTACGGTGCGACCGTCATTCTCTCGAGCGCCGTCACGACCCGGAGCCAACGCCCCGCGCCGGGTCGAAGCCCGATCCGCACCTCTTCGCCCTGGCCACCTCGATGCAGACCGGCGCCACCAGAGCCGCGCCTCAGCCGGCGGGAGGCGACCCAGACCGGGCTCCTGTGCTCGATGACTTCGACAGAGGTCGAGGCGGCGCTGCCCGGAAACGTCGAGTTGCTCTCACCGTCGCCCTGGCTCCACGCTCCCATCCCGGCCCCGAGAATGAGGTGCTCCTGGAATCGAGACGCATCCGGCCATTCACCATCCAGTGACATGAGCGACGGCTGGCCGCAGCCTGCCGGCGGTTTCAGCTCCGTCACCTTCGCCATCGCGCCGAAGACCAGTGGATGGACCTGCCACCCGATCCTTGTCCTCATGTCCACCGCGGCCGGACGGCGACAATTCAAAATGGATGCTTCCGGCGCCCAAACCTTGATCGGCCGGAAACACCCCTCATTGGTCGGGATGTCAGGACCGATCAGACATTTCAGCGCGTAGTTGACATGGCCGGTCGTGTACGTGAGCGTGCAGTTGAAAGCGCCCTCATTGACTTGCGGCGGTGCGTCGGGAAATCCGACTTCGATGTCCGAACCGCTGATCACAATCCTGGTCTTCAAACGCACCGGGGAACGCAGCCCATCGGCGGTCCACTCGGACTCGTACACACCGTCCGGCAGCGCCGAGATCGCGTTTCGCATGGCCTGCTCTGACTGTGCGCAGATCGCCGTCGACAACTCCCCGAGACTGGTCAGGCCTCGAGCACGCATGAACGCGACGACACGTGTCGCGGCGAGACCGTTGGCCGCCGTCATGGCTTCGAGGTCGCCCTCCACCTCGTCGGGAGTCCTAACATTTGCGAGGATCAGGTCCCAAAGCTCCGCCAGCCTGTTGCCCCGCGAGCGCAGCTTGAGCACCGGGATCTGCAGACCCTCGTCGAAGAGATCACGGTTGGCGGGGCGGTTAAGATTTCCGCCAATGTCGCTGACATTGGCGACGTTCGCCGCAAAGGCGACGAGGCGCCCCTCGAAAAAGATCGGGGTGACGATTGCAACGTCGGGCAGGTGACCGGCGCAGAGCCACGGATCATTGAGGATGAAGACGTCACCATCCTCGATTCGGCCGGCGTAGCGCGCAAGGACGGCACGGACTGCGTTCGGCATGATCATGTTGAAGACCGGAATGCTGCGAACTGCATGCGCTAGCGAGTTTCCTTGAGCGTCCAGCAGTTCGCACCCGACGTCGAGGGCCTCGCCAACGATCGTCGAATATGCTGCACGGTACGTCGCCATCCAGCACTCATCAGCGATGGTGACCAACTGGCGCCAGGCAGCCTGAAAGCTGATGATGTCGTTCATCTGGAGACCGTCTCTATACTTTGGATCCGATGCGCTTGGTCGACTTGAGCCTGCCGATTCTCAATTCCGAGGACTCGCCTCCAGTCCTTATTCCAACCGACCACGTGGTGTCGGCACGCCAGCGAGGCCAAAGCCTTGGATTTGATCCAGCGCTGCTCCCCGAACCCGGGGTACACATGGCAAGCGAACGTTTTGACCTTGCGACGCACCAAGGTGGAACGCACGTTGATGCCCCGTGGCACTACGGTCCGCTGAGCGAAGGGCGCCCGGCCAGGACCATCGACCAACTTCCGTTGGAATGGTTCTTCTCGGACGGCGTCAAGCTCGACTGCACCTCGCTTTCCGCCGAGGGGACCATCGATCTCGAGGTGATTCAATCGGAGTTTCGCCGGATCGGGTATGCGTTGAAGGCGCTCGACATCGTTCTGCTGCAGACTGGTGCCGACCGGTTCTGGGGTCTGAAGAACTACGAGATCGCGAGCCCAGATGTCAGTCGCGAAGCCGTCGGATGGCTGCTGGACCAGGGCGTCAAAGTGATCGGGATCGACGCATTCTCGCCGGACCGCGCCGTGCGCGCGTCGGTGGGTGAGCTCATCGAGGGTCATCCAGAGCGCTTCCTTCCCGTTCATATGCTCGGCCGGGAGCGCGAGTTTTGCATCGTGGAAAAGCTTGCCAACCTGAGTGCAATTCCGGCTGCTGGATTTCGCGTCTGCATGTTTCCCGTCAAGGTTCAGGGCGGCAGCGGCGGCTGGTGCCGTGCGGTTGCTCTGCTTTCCGACTAGAGAATTCAAGGAAGGCTCGCGACTCTTTCGGGAGCGCTGGTGATGCTCTCGTCCGGTCCACGCTCTGCGACCAGCCGCCGGAGCTGCTCGCATTCAAACGCCACGCCGCGGGATACGACCCACGTCGGGGCAGCGAGCAGTGTGAGGTCCTCACGGGGATCGCCCGGCAGGACGACGAGATCCGCGAGCTTGCCGGGCTCGACGGTACCCAGTTTGTCCTCCGCGCCGATCAGTCGCGCACCGGTCACGGTGACGGCCTTGAGCGCGCGCTCTACCGGCAGGCCGAGCTTGACGTAGCCTTCCAACTCGCTATGCAGGTATTCGGTGTGGAGGTCAGTTCCAGCTGCAAGAGGAACGCCTTTGCGGATGGCGATTTCGACGCTGTCCCATACCCTTTCCAGCTTGATGCCCGACATGTTCGGATAGCGCGGATCCCGCTCTGGTGTGGGGGCCCAGCTGATCAGATTGGGAACGTAGATGACTCCGTCTGCTGCCATTCGATCGAGCAAATCCGGCTGATCCGCAAGGGGATTGCCATGCTCGACGGAGTCCGCCACTCCTGCGTCGAGCGCCGCCTCGACGATCTGGTTGTGCCATGCATGGACAGCGAATCGCAGCCCGTGTTTGTGCGCCTGGGTGCCCGCTGCAACGATCTCCTCGGCGCTGAAGAAACGAGTCCGGTCAAGATCGGCGAAATCGCGACGGTGGCCCTTCAACTTGATGAAGTCGACCCCCATGGCCGCGAGCTCGTCGACGCCAGCCTTCACGCCCTCGACTCCCTCCGCGTCGATGGTCATTCCGGCCACCTTCACATCCTCGCCTCGAAAAGGAACGGAAAGGACCTGACCGCACGTGACCACCCTGGGTCCAGGAATGACGCCGCTGCGAATCGCGTCTCTGGCACGGAGACTCGCGAACCATGCAGCCCCCGCGTCGCGGACCGTTGTGATTCCCTGACTCAGGGCGAGCAAGGCGCTGCGTCCGCACTGAAGCAGCTGGCTCTCTGCTGGGCTCCGATAGATGTCGTAGTAGTGAGCACCCATCCTGTCGAGGAGCAGACCTTTGAGCGTGAGATGGTCGTGGGCATCGATCAATCCCGGCATCACGTAGCCGCCTGCAGCGTCGACGACGTCGCGGTCCCCGGAGGTCACTGAGCCGCGGATCGACGTGATCTTGCCGCCGGTGACCTCGATTGTGGCCGGGCGCTCCTTCGCGCCGGTTCCGTCGATCAGCCTGGCATTGACAATCAGCACTCGCATGTCTCCTTTGCGGACGGTCGTGCGACCAGTCTCATTTCACCTTCGACCCACTCGAGAATCGCTTTGCCGGCGAGCTGGTTTCGGCCCTCGGTATCGAAACGGATCCCGTGGCCGAACCCGGTCTCGGTCCACTTCAGGTCCAGTGAGGCGAGCCGCTCCGACGGTCCAGCTCCGAGATGGTCGCGTAGAAAAAGCCCTCCAGCCCAGCCGAGATCGCCATACACAGAGCGGGAATGAGCCAGGTGTGACAGCAACGATGCGGCAACCTCCGGGACAAGCTCTCCGGCCGGCAGCAGGCGGGCCGGCATGACGTCACAGAACCTCACACGAACGCCGGACTTACGCGCTTCCTGGCCGATCTCGGAGCGGGACCACGAACCCACCCCGATGAGCTCTGAAAATCCATCGAGCGATGCCAGGAGCCTTTCCGGCCATGGTGGCCGCATGACAGCGACCACGACCTCTGCTCTTGTCTCGGCCAGGATGGATTCTAATCCGCTCGAGATGACCTCCTCAATCGAGCGCGCCGAGTACGAGCCGAACCGTGTGAGTTCGCCGAGTACCGCCGCGGCGAAATCGGACTGCTCTGAGACGACGAGGAAACGTCGTCGGCCTATCAGCTGTTGAACAGCCGCAGCCGTGGCACCGGCTCCGGCTGTCAGACGCAGGGTTCCCGGCCCGAGAATCCGATCACTCAAGGCGCCCACCTCCAAGTGCAGGAGCCCTTGACGGCGACAGGCGCCGGCGACTTCGATGGCCAGGTCGCTGCTGATGCTGCCGAGAACGACCGACCCCGGACGTAGTCGAGCGGTAGCCCGCGCGACCTCGGCTCTGTCGCTGACGACCATCCCATCGGCCTCAGCCACCACGCGCAGTTCCCCAAGAGCCGCTTCGACGAACGCTTGCGCGTCTGCGCCAAAGCTCGAGGGTGCGAGTACCAGGACCTCAGTCATCGCCGTCTCCAGAGCGACCGTTGTTCAACTCGTGCAGTTCGAGCAACAGCGAGAGGTCATCGAGAACAGTGAGTTGGGCGGATGGGCTGACGATCGTCGTGGAGGCTTCTTCCTCAATGACCAGCGGACCTGACTCGATCTGGCCAGCACGGAGCGCCGATCGATGCAGCACTCGCGTGCTGACAAACGCATTCGACTGCTGGAAGTACACCGCACGGTCGTGCGGAGCGTCGTCGCGAGTGTGCTCGAGCGGCGTGTCCCGCGGGCCAACATCGGGTGCTATGGCAGCAGTCGCACGGACCCTCCAGGTGACGACCCGGAGCGGCCTGGCAAGTGGTGGATGGCGGAATCGAGATCGATAGGACTCGTCGAATGCCGCCGCTATCCGCTCACGGGTGCCGTCGTCAATTCGACCAGGGAAGGGCACCTCGATCTCGTGGACCTGGCCCTCCACCTGCATATCGACGGAGCGCGTGATCGTGACCAGGTCAGGCTCCGCCCCGGCGCCGACGACAAAGTCGATGGCACGACGCTCCAGATCGTCGTAGATCTCCGCAAGCTCTTCCCAACGGAGGTATTCCAGCCGCCTCGGCACTGAGCGCGAGAGGTCGAAGGCAAGAGGAGCCAGCAAGAGGCCCGCAGCGGACCCGACACCGGGCGCCGGTGGAATGAGCACCTTCGTCAACCCAACCGCACGGGCAACTGCCTCGGCGTGAACGGGCGCCGCACCACCGAGGGCGAACATGGTCAGTTGTGAAGGGTCGACCCCGCGCTCGGCCAGGTGAACTCTGGCCGCCCCGGCCATGTTGTCGTTGACGGTCGAGTGGACGAACCACGCAGCTTGCGTCTCATCCATTGCAAAGTGACTGCCAAGTTGCGACATCGCCGTGCGAGCGGCCGGGAGATCTAGCGGCATCCGGCCGCCGAGGAAGTACTCCGGATCGAGATACCCGAGCAGCAGGTCGGCGTCGGTAACCGTTGGCTCGACGCCGCCGCGACCGTAGCAGCAGGGTCCCGGGTCTGCGGCAGCGCTGTCAGGGCCTACTGCCAGAAGCCCAAGACGGTCTGGCCGGGCAATGCTCCCCCCGCCCGCGCCAATTTCGAGAAGATCCAGCGCCGGCGCCTTGATCGGAATCCCGCTTCCGGGCTTGAAACGGTGCACTCGAGCGACTTCGAACTGGGCGGTGCGTAACGCCTGGCCGGAACGCACGATGCTCGCCTTCGCGGTCGTCCCGCCCATGTCGAAGACCAGGAGGTCGGCATGTCCCGAGCTGATCGAAAAATGCTCGGCCATGATCGCGCCGGCAGCCGGCCCGGACTCGAGTAAACGCACCGGAAAGTCCGAGGCGGTACTGACTGAAGACATACCACCGCCTGAAAGCATGGTGAGGAGGCCGCATGTGTAGCCGCGAGACGCGAGCTCCACGCCCAGACGCTCCAAGTATGCGGAGACGATAGGCTGTATGTAGGCGTTGGCGACAGTCGTCATCAGGCGTGGATATTCGCGCAGCTCCGGGACCACTTCTGAAGACAGGGAAACTCGCATCGACGGCGCCATCCGGCGAATGACATCGGCCGCACTGCGCTCATCGTCCGGATACGCGTATGAGTGGAGGAAGCAGACTGCCACGGCCTGCACGCCGCCCGCGACGAGCGACTTGGTCGCCATCTCCACTTCATTGATGTCGAGAGTGGTCAGGCTCTCGCCACCCGGCCCGGTGCGCTGTCTGATTGGATATCGGGAGGTGCCTGCCACCATCGGCTCCGGGTACGTCGGGAAGAGCTCATAGATGTCGTAGCGCTGACCGGTCCCCATCTCGATCAGATCTTCGAAGCCTTCGGTCACGATCAGCCCGGTGGCGGCACCCCGGCGCTCGATGATTGCATTGACGCCAAGTGTCGTCGCGTGGCAGATCAGGCCCACCAAGTCCACATCGGACGCGGGCACGAGCTGCTCGAGTCCCCGGATCACCGAGCCGACCGGATCGAGCGGCGCAGTCGGGATTTTGGCGGTCCGCCAGTTGTGGTCGCGTGCGTCATAAACAACGACGTCAGTGAATGTCCCGCCGATGTCGATGCCGACCGCCAGTTCGTGGCCGCTCATCTCAGACCGGGGTCAGCCACGAGGATCGCGCGGAGTCGGCGTTGCGCACGCAGGCGCAATATCGGTCAGCGAGTCGCTGCGTCATCGGGCCGATCTGGCCGCCGCCGAGCTCGAATCGGTCGATGCTCGTGATCGGCTTGACCTCAGCGCCCGTGCCACACAAAAACGCTTCCTCGCAGAGATACAACTCACTCCGGTCGACCTCGCGTTCCTGAACCTCGAAGCCTTCCGCTCTTGCGAGCTCGATCAGCGTGCTTCGGGTGATGCTCTCCAGGATCCCCGCCCCCACAGGAGGTGTCAGCAGTACGTTCTTCCGACGGACGAAGATGCAAGCCCCGGACGACTCCGCAACGGTTCCTTTCGAGTTGAGAAGAATCGGGAAGTCGTATCCGTCGGTGTTCGCCTGCGTCAGGGCGAGG
>CAAGKR010264375.1_pt1 | contig 10900 bp, 7 predicted proteins | sample 2556971 | NCBI WGS metagenome assembly CAAGKR01 (sample SAMEA5207829, study PRJEB30636) | soil metagenome | biome: forest; feature: boreal; material: soil | place: USA | collected 2011-09 | depth 1 m
ATCCGCCTTACTGCGGGAGCTGCCGGAAGGGCGATTTGGAACAATTACAATGTGGTTTATGTTACTCGCGCATCGTCGCCCGAATCATGCCTGTAATTCTGCTGGTGGCGAGTTCATCCGTCAGCCAAACGGAGCCGCGATCCGACTGTCTGTCGTATGGGCCTGCTGTCGTAACGCCCACGGGGACTTTTGTGCGCAAGACCTTCGCGGGGCCGCCGAATTACAAGAGCGTCCGGGAGGGCGACAGCCCGAAAGTCACTTCGTGCTTGATTTGTAGAGGGCCGTCTGCGTAAAAGAGGACACAACCAAACCCACTTGGAATCGCGCGCGCAGCAAAGTTGTGGAGGTTGAACTGATTTCTAGAGCAGGAACAATACACGCAGTACCTAAGGAGCTGCTAGCACGAGCGGTAGTTGCGACAGGTGAGGTTAGTACGGATAGCCTACACCCAGTCACCCCGCTTACTTGGTCGTTCGCAGCCTAGAAAACGCGCGGAAATGACGCAAAGCAGGGATATTACTCGGCGTTCACTCCCCTAGCCTAGATTCCTCTTATGTGGTAGCCCCGCAGAACCCCTCATGCCACCTGCAACTCCTCCAACAAATCCGCCTTGAGCTCTTCCTGCTTAGCTGGAGGCAGCTTGGCGCCCCCCGAGGTGAGATAGAAAACGTCAATCGCCATTTGGCCTTCGGTATCAATCAGCGCAATCTCAATGTTGCAATCCTGATGGGAGAAGCGGGAGCAGATTCGGTTGAGTAGGCCTAGGCGGTCCTGCGCGATCACCTGCACCAGGGTGCTGCCGGCAGAACAGTCGTCGTCGAATTCAACCCGGGTCGGGACTTTCACCTTGGCCAGTTGCTTCTCCGAGCGCAGGCGGTCGCGCAACATGCGGTCGAGGTCGGCTTCGCCGTTCAGGACGTCGGCCACGCTGCGCTGAAAGCGTCCCCACTCCGGCAGATTGAGTTCGAGAGTACGAAACCGGTCGGTGAAGAAGAACGTGTCCACGACCACGCCGGCGGCGTTTGAAAACGCGTCCGCTTTCACAATGTTCATTCCCCACGCGGCCAGCGATCCCGCCAGCTTGGCGAAAAGAAATGGACGGTCCTGGGTCACCAGGGTCAATTCAAACCAATGGCGGCCGCGCTCCAAATGCAGCTGCACCGACTCCTCGGACAGCCGTCCCGTCATTTCGACGTGCCGCAGCACTTCTTCGGGCCGATAGGTTCGCAGATATCTTTTTGGCAAACCCTCCAGAAACGGCTTGATCTTTTTCGCCATCTTCGGAGCCAGAGTCTGCACCCGCGCGATGGTTTCGTCCTTCTCAGTCTCAGCGTGCAGACGCTGATCGGCGGTGCGGCTCATCGTATTGGCGGCAGCGATGTACAACTGCCAGACGTTCTCGGCCTTCCACGGGGTCAGCGCCTCCGGATTCACCGCCTTGATGTCGGCATAGGTGAGCAGGCAGAGCATCTTCAGATGCTCCGGCGTGCCCATTTTTTCGGTGAAAGCCTGAATCGTCGCGGGATCGTAAATATCGCGGCGCAAAACAGCGGAAATTTCCAGATGACTGCCAATCAGAAACGAAACGACTTCGCGATCCGCAGCTTCGAGTTGCAGCCGGTCCATGCATTTGTGCGCAATCTCAAGGCTGGTAATCACATGGTTCGTTCCGGGCACGCCTTTGCCGACGTCATGCAGCAACAGCGCGAGATACAACAGCTCGGGCTTTTCCAGTTCTTCGAGAAGGCGCCCGTATCGCTGGTCCCACTCCGACTTCGACTGCTGCGCACGATGCAAACATTCAATCGCCAGGAAGGAATGCTCGTCCACGGTGAAGCGATGGTAGAAGTCGCGGACAACTAAAGAATCAATCAGCCTAAGCTCGGGAAGGAGGACGGTCAACAGCCCGAGAGAGTGCATGGCGCGCAGGCCCTCGGCGGCGTGCGGCTCGGTGAGCACCGCCTGCAGATATTTCCAACTCTGCGGCCCGGTCGGAGGCGCTTCGGTCAGCGCCGGCACAACCTGCTGCACCCGGCTTTCCGTGGACATTGCCAGCTTCAGGCCATGATGTGAGGCAAAACTGAATATCCGGAAAAGCAGTTCGGGATCGCGAATCGCCGAAGGCTGCTGGAGAAACACCAGGCCGTCCACCACGGAGAAATCAGCATTGGAAAGGCGCGAGCGCAGATTCTGAAAATGGCGATACAGCGAAGACCTCGCTGCCGGAACCGACTCCAGCAAACGCAAACACTCGTAGTGCACGGCGCGGGCGCGGCGAAAATAAAGTCGCATCCAGGCCGCCGCATCCAGATGCTCACCACCGGTTACGCCAATCCCGCGCGCCGCCGCTTCATCCTGCGATTCCCACGCCAGCATGTTGTCGTCACGGCCCTGCCGATAGTGGAGGAACACGCGCACTGAACTAAGGAATTCGAGCGCGGGAGCAAAACTCTTGCGCGCCGACTCCGGCAGCAGCGTCTCGGGATCGGGCCAAACGCGCTCCTTGTCCATCGCCGACAGCAACGCCAGCCAGCAGGCCACGTTGTAGTCGCGCAGACCTCCGGGGGCCTCTTTAATATTCGGCTCAAGATGGAAGACAGTATTCCCGTATTTCGCGTGGCGCGATCGCGTGACCTCCGCCAACTGCTGAATGATGTAGTTCCCTTCCCGCACAAAAAACTTGGGCAGGACTTTATCGTGCAAGCGGTCAAACAGCTCGCGGTCTCCGGCGACAAAGCGGCAGTCGAGGAGCGAAATCGTGAATTCCACGTTCTGCGCGTCAAACTGGTCGCATTCGGCCATGGTCCGAGTGGTTGGCCCGAGCTTCAGCCGCAGGTCCCAGAGCTCCTGGCAGAAAGTCCGCACCGGGTCGCGCAAACTGTCTTCCGTGCCTCGGTCGGCATGTAAAAAAAGGATGTCAACGTCAGAATGAGGGAACAAAGCGCGTCGACCGAAACCTCCGAGCGCCACCAAGGCAAAATTCTTGGCCGGAGTGCCCGGCGAGATCAGTTCATCCCACAGCCGCAGCAGGATTTTCTCCACCAGTTCGGTGCGCTGCGCAATCGCCGCCGAGCCGCTGCCCGCAGCAGCAAACTCCTGCTGAATGCGTGCCGATTCAGTGAGGTAGAGGTCGCGGAGCTCATTGCGTAACGTGACGGCTGTGCTCATCGTTTGCGGCTAGTTGGCACAATTATAGGCATCCGCTGCGAGGCGGGCCCTATCTTTACTGTACCCGCCACGGCAGCGCTACGGAAATCGAAACTATTTATGGGGTGAATCAGGTTTGGTTATTCGTGGGGAAGCTTCTAGCTGTTAGTTCCTAGCTTCTAGCTTTCCTGTTTTGGGCACGCGGCCTCCGTCAAAATACCGTCCGCAGTGTGACGGGTGACCTTGACACGGTTTTTCGCTGATGCTTAGTGTCGGCATTGTTCCGGGCGGTGGTCCGTCCCAGGAGGGCTTTTTGCCTGTTGCCATAGTTGCCGCCGACCCAAACCTTGCGGTGTCCGAAGCGAATGCGAACCAGATTCTCTGGCTTGCTCTCACCCTGACTCCCGGCCTTGGCCCAACTCGGTCCCGGCGGCTGGTCGAGTTTTTCGGCAGCGTGGACCGCGCATTCCAAGCCTCGCTCACCGAACTCGAAGCTTCCGGACTGCCCGTGCAATCGGCGCAAGCGTTGGTTACGGGCCGGTCAGTTGAACTAGCCAATGAAGAAATCGCGCGCGCCGCGAACGTGCACCTGGTGGCTTTTGACGATCCTGCGTATCCATCGCGGTTGCGCCAGATTTACGATCCGCCGCTGGTGCTCTATATGCGCGGCAATCCCGCCGCACTATCGCTGCCCGGCGTTGCTAGCGTGGGCACGCGGCATCCTACTCCTTACGGCACCGGCATGGCCGACGTTTGTCCTGCGATCTGGCAACCCGAGGCCTGGTCATCTTCAGCGGTATGGCGCGCGGCGTTGACACGGCACCCCATCGCGGCACCATATCCGGCAAGGGCAAGACCGTGGCCATGTTCGGAACCGGGGTGGACGTGCTATATCCGAAAGAAAATTCGCGCCTTGCCGAACAGATTCTGGCTCACGGCGGCGCGCTGGTCTCCGAGTTTCCGCTGGGAACGTTTGCCGCCCCGCAAAATTTCTCCATTCGCAATCGCGTCATGAGTGGCATTTCAGTAGGGGTGCTGGTGGTTGAAGCCGCCGAATACAGCGGCCCGCATCACGCAAAAACTCCTGGGGGACCGAACACCTTGATCAAACAAGGCGCAAAGCTGGATGCGACCTGGGAAGACGTTTGGGAAGAACTGCCGCAGGATGTGCGACTTGCGCTCACCCCTCCGGCGGGCGCTGAATCGCAAGCTGGTCACACCGCATCTCTATTCGAGGAACCTTCGCTCTCTCCGCACGAAAAACGGATCTATTCCGTGCTCAAGGCCGATGAGGCTATGCACCTGGACGAGATCATCGATAAGCTGGAGCCGAACCTGTCGTCCTCCGAAATCTTCGCCGCGCTGTTTGAATTGGAGTTGGCCGGAAGGGTGAAGCAGCTTCCGGGGAAGAATTTTGTAAGGAGCTTTTAGCTGCTAGCTCTTAGCTTTTAGCTCAATCTTACGAGCGGAGAACATTTATGAGGAACTACGAGGACCTACAAGTCTGGAGAAAAGCACACGAACTGATTCTCTTGATTTATGAGAGTACGGAGTGCTTCCCCAGCGAGGAAGAGTTTGGGCTGACGAATCAGATTCGGAGGTCCTGCGCCTCGATCGGAGCGAATCTAGCCGAAGCGTGCGGAAGAAGGTCGGACCCGGAGATGAGGAGATTTGTACAGATCGCAATGGGATCGGGTGCAGAATTGTCGTATCATCTGCTGCTCGCGCGAGACTTAGGTTTCATGCAGAAAGCATCTTTTGATCGGCTCCGTTCCGATCTCAGCGAAGTGATACGGATGCTATCGTCACTTTCGCAGAAGCTGACGCCAGCGCCCCATGTGGTTCAGCGAAAAGCTTAAGAGCTGATAGCTGAAAGCTGACAGCTTCGCCCCATTCATGCTAGCTTCAAAACAATCGAGGACAAATTGGCAAAAGGGTTAGTCATCGTCGAATCGCCGGCTAAGGCCAAGACGATACAAAAATATCTGGGCAAGGGCTTCACGGTTGAGGCTTCGCTCGGCCACGTCAAAGATCTGCCCAAAAGCACTCTCGGGGTGGATACCGATAACGATTTCGAGACCGAATACGTCATCATTCCCGGCAAAGAGAAGATCGTCGCCAAGCTGAAAAAGCTCGCGATTGGCATGGACACCATCTATCTGGCGCCTGACCCGGACCGCGAAGGCGAAGCCATTGCCGCGCATCTTGCCGAAGAACTCGGCGGCAACGGCGCGAAATCCAAGAAGAAAAAAAAGAAGCGTAAGGATGACGAGAACGGCCAGCAGATTCGCCGCGTCACCTTCAATGAAATTACGCAGCGCGCCGTCCGCGAGGCGTTCGAGCATCCGCGCGATATTGATCAAAACCTGGTAGACGCGCAGCAAGCACGTCGCGTCCTCGACCGACTGGTCGGATATCAAGTCTCGCCACTGCTCTGGGATAAAGTTCGCCGCGGCCTCTCTGCTGGCCGCGTGCAGACCGTTGCGCTCCGCCTGATCGTCGAGCGCGAACGCGAAATCAAGGCGTTCGACAAGAAAGAATATTGGACCATCGACGCGCATCTAGTCGGCCCCAAGCCCCCCGCCTTCGACGCCCGCTTCCTCGGCAAAGGTGAAGAAAAGATCGAAGTCCCGAACGGCGAGGAAGCAGAAAAGATCCGGCTGACGCTTGAAAATGCCGACTGGGTTGTCCGCAGCGCCGAAAAGAAGGAGCGCCGCCGCAATGCGCCCCCGCCGTTCACCACCAGCAAGCTGCAACAGGATGCTTCCCGCAAACTGCGTTTCAGCGTGAAGCGCGCCATGATGATCGCCCAGCGTTTGTACGAAGGCGTCGAGCTCGGTGAAGAGGGCCTGGTCGGCCTCATCACCTACATGCGTACCGATTCCACGCGCGTCGCGCCCGAAGCGCTGGCCGAAGTGCGGGAGTACATCACATCGCAATATGGCCCCGAGTATCTACCGCAGACCCCGAACACTTATAAAGAGAAGAAGGAGGCGCAGGCTGCGCACGAAGCCATCCGCCCGACTTCGGCAATGCGTCATCCCGACCAGGTGAAGCAGTACTTAAAGGAAGATGAGTACAAGGTTTATAAGCTAATCTGGCAGCGCTTCATCGCCTCGCAGATCACTCCCGCGGTTTTTGACCAGACCACGGTGGACATTGACGCGAAATCCGGAGCCGACGTCTTCTGGTTCCGCGTAACCGGATCGGTAATGAAGTTTGACGGCTTCTTGCGAGTATACGAGGAATCCAAGGAAGGCAAAGACGAAGAAGACGAGGAACTGAAGCACAAACTTCCACCGCTCGAAGCCGGACAGAAACTTACGCTGAAGGAGTTGAAGCCGGAGCAACATTTCACCGAACCGCCTCCACGCTACAACGAAGCCTCGCTGGTCAAGGAACTCGAGGAACGCGGAATCGGCCGTCCATCAACCTATTCGGCGATCTTGAGCACGATTCTGGAACGCCAGTACGTGCAGAAGGTCGGCGGCAAATTCTCGCCCACGGAAATTGGCTTGGTCGTAACGGATCTATTGGTCGAAAATTTCCCTGACATTTTTGATATTCAGTACACCGCTCGTCTCGAAGAAGAACTCGACGAGATTGAAGAAGGCAAGGAAAACTGGAAGCACGCACTCGGCGATTTCTACAAGAAATTCGAGAAAGACCTCCGCTATGCCCAGAAGCACATGGAAAACATCAAGCGGATGGAAAAGCCGACGGACGAGAAGTGCGAGCGCTGCGGATCTCCTCTGGTAATCAAGTGGGGCAAGCACGGTTCGTTCTACGCGTGCAGTTCCTACGACAAGGAAAATCCGGAAACCTGCACCTTCACCAAAGAGAATCCGATTAATCTCCCCGATTTGGATTCCGCCGATGTGCAGGAGACCACGCAGGAAGAGTATTGCGAAAACTGCGGGCGAGTCATGGTACTGAAGCGCGGGCGCTTCGGCCAGTTCATGGCCTGCACCGGATATCCGGATTGCAAGACTACCCGGCGCCTCGATCAGGGTAAACGCGTCCCCGACATTCCGCTCGAAGAGATGTGCCCGAAATGCGGAACCCGCAATCTGATGATCCGCCACGGCCGCTACGGAGAGTTCACCTCGTGCAGCGGCTATCCCGATTGCAAGTACGTGAAGCAGAATTTCATCGGCGTGAAGTGCCCGCTATGCAAAGAGGGCGACCTTGTCGAGAAGAAAGCCCGCAAGGGAAACACATTTTACGGATGCGGCAATTATCCCGCATGCAAATTTACGGCGGCGCACAAGCCGGTTGCGGAGAAGTGTCCAACCTGCGGCAGTGAATACCTGGTTGAAAAGTTTTTGAAAGCGGGTCCGGTCATCGCCTGCCCCAACAAAGAATGCGATTTTGAACGTCCGGGCGAACCCGCGCAGGAGCCCGCGCCGGCAGCCAGCTAGACAGACTCGAAGGAGAACACCATGCCAAAGAAAGCCACAGCAGAAGACGCAAAAATCATCATGCGGCTCTATGACCTTCGGCGCGAGCCGGAGATGCGCAAAGCCCGCGGCTGGTTCGCCGGCTTTTGGCCGCGCAACGCCGACGAAGTGGTCCAGGTGATCAATTCCGTCAACCCACAGGAGAATGCCTGGCTCCGCCAAGTCAGCAGCTATTGGGACATGGCCGCGTCGTTCGTTTTGCGCGGCGCGCTCAACGAAGAGCTTTACCTGGACAACAGCGGCGAAATGTTCTTCGTTCTGGGGAAGATTTATCCCTTCTTAAAAGAAATCCGCGAGAAAACCAAAACCCCATACCTGCAGCGCGTAGAAAAAGTGGCCACGCGCACCAAAGACGCGCGCGAACGATTGCAGATGATGGTGAAGAGAGCCGAGGCCCGGCGGGCGGCAGTTGCTAAAGGCTAACAGCTAAAAGCTAGAAGCTGCTTTTCTACGAAATATATTCCCGGATGTACTCGTCCCGGGTTGCCCGCAGGCCATCCAGATCGCCGTCGAAAATAACGTGCCCATCGCGCAGGATCAGAAAATACATGGGAACGGTGGCGCGCGAATGCGGCGGCAGCGGCTTCATCTTGTTTTCCGTTTTGTCGAAGTAGTGCGTACCCATGGTGAACGCGTCCTGCAGCCGGTGCGTCACCAGCAGCGAGCTGGTCTTGTAAACGTCACGTTGCTTGACCAGTAGCTCGATGATGGTGTTCGAGGTGACCGGATCAAGGCCGCCAGTGGGCGAATCGTAGAGCACGACTTCGGGATGCGTAATAATCGTCCGCGCAATTCCCACTCGGCGCCGCATTCCACCTGACAATTCGGAAGGGTACAGGTCCACCTTGTTCTCGAGTTCCACAAAGCTCAACGCCTCGCGCACCCGTTCCTCGATCTCGCTTTCCGGAAGGTTCGCTTCTTCGAACAGGCGGAACGCCACGTTCTCGCGCACGGTCAACGAATCGAAAAGCGCGCTCTCCTGGAAAACGATGCCTACCCGCAGGCGCAGATCAAATAGCTGATCTTCGCTCATTTCGGTGACCTCTTCGCCCAGCAATCGAATCCGGCCGGAGTCCGGCTTCATCAGCCCCAGCGCCAGTTTCAGAATTGTGCTCTTCCCCGATCCAGCGACTCCGAAGATGGCTTTGGTCTCGCCGTGCCGCAGCTGAAATGAAATCCTGTCGAGGACTTGCCGTTCCTCAAACGCGATCGACACGTTCTCGAATTCCAACGCGATCGCGGATGGCTCCCGCGAAGGTTGGGTCGGTTGCTCGGCGACTACCGGAGGAGCGGCCATGAAAAATCCTGGTTGCTGCAAACTTTCACTGCCCAAAAATTGTCATCGAAAGCCGGGTCACAAAAAAGTCCACCGTAATAATCAGAACCGAGGACCACACCACCGCCTGCGTAGTGGCGAGACCGACGCCTTGCGTGCCTCCGCGCGCCGTGATTCCGTAATAGCAGCCGATGGTCGAAATAATGAAGCCAAACAAAATCGGTTTGATCAGCCCCATGAAAACGTCCTGGAAAACAAGAATCTGCCAAGCGGTGCTCCAATACTGGTGCGGATCGACGCCAAACAGAAAGCTGGAAACCCAGCCGCCGCCAGCAAATCCCAGCGCGTCAGAAATAATGGTGAGAAAGAACAGCATGAAGACCGTGGACACCACCCGCGGGGTCACCAGCTTCTTCATCGGGTCGGTGCCCAGGGCGCGCATGGCGTCGATCTGCTCGGTCACCACCATGGACCCAATCTCGCTGGCCATGCCGGACGCATTCCGACCGGCAACCATCAGGCCGGTGATCACCGGGCCCAACTCGCGGACCATGCCCAGCGAAACCAATTGGCCAATCAAGGAAAGCGAGCCAAATCGCTCCAGGGTGCTGGCGCTGTTTTGCGCCAGGGCGGCGCCGGTGAAGAATCCGGTCAGCATGACAATGGGCAGCGATCCCACACCGATCAGGTCGGCCTGCTGCACCATGTCGGCGAAATAGCGCGGCCGCGAAAACACATTGACCACTGCCTGGGACGCGATGCCCGCGTATTCCTGGACCGATTGGATCTTTTCTTTCGCGAAATCGCTGGGCGAGATCAGTTCCATGAGCGTTCTGGGAAATATAACAGAGACGCAGCCATCAGCCGTCAGCTATCAGCTATCAGCTATCAGCTATCAGAAAAATCCACACCCCAATATTCCTCTCATTCCGAAGCGCCTGCGGGCGCAGAGGAACCTGCGGTTCGCCGGTGCGCGCCGACGCTGCTGCGGAAAAGCAGGGTTTTCCTGATGGCTGACGACCGACGACTACTACTCCCTTATCTTCTTCTTGATCTCAATGCTCAACCGCTTAATTTTCTGATTGAGCGTAGAGAGAGGAATGTGGAAGCGCTCGGCGGTTTCGGTCTGGTTCCAGCTGCATTTCTCCAGCATGTCGACGACCAGGCGGCGCTCGCATTCTTCCATCATGTCGAACAAGGAGGCGTCGGCGCGGCTTTCGATGACGGGAAGCAAGGCCCCGCGGCCGGCGATGTAGTCGGGAAGCAGGTCCGGCCCAATCTCCGGCCCGGACGAAAGGACGACCGCCCGCTCCATGATGTTTTCCAGTTCCCGCACGTTACCCGCCCACGAGTAATTGAGCAGCGGGCGCATGGCTTCGGGAGTCATGACCCGCGCTGGCCGCTGGTTTTCTTCCGAATACTTGCGTAGGAAAAAATCCACCAGCAGCGGAATATCTTCTTTGCGCTGCCGTAACGGGGGCAGATCGATGGCGATCACATTCAATCGATAAAAAAGATCTTCGCGAAACTTGCCTTCCCGCACCAACTGGCGCAGATCAACATTGGTAGCGGCGATAATTCGCACATCCACCTGAATTTCATGGGTGGCGCCCAGGTGCATGAAGCGGCGATCTTGCAGCACGCGCAGGATTTTCGATTGCGTGTCCAGCCCCATGGTTCCGATCTCGTCGAGAAATAAAGTGCCGCGGTCAGCGATCTCGAACAGCCCCTTTTTCGAAGCGATGGCGCTGGTGAAGGCTCCCTTCACGTGACCGAAGAGCGTGGACTCGAGCAGGTCCGGCGGCATCGATCCGGTGTTGACGGGAACAAACGGCCGATCGCGCCGCGTCGAATTCAAATGCAGCGCCTTCGCGATCAGTTCCTTGCCGGTCCCGCTCTCACCCTGCAGCAGTATGGTTGAACGGCTGGGAGCGACCTGCGCCACCAGGTCGAAGATCTTGAGCATGGGCTCGCTCTTGCCCACAATGTTTTCAAAGTTGTACCGCTGTTTGAGGGC
>CAAGKR010143325.1_pt1 | contig 10899 bp, 6 predicted proteins | sample 2556971 | NCBI WGS metagenome assembly CAAGKR01 (sample SAMEA5207829, study PRJEB30636) | soil metagenome | biome: forest; feature: boreal; material: soil | place: USA | collected 2011-09 | depth 1 m
CAGGCGCTGCACGAGCTTGCCAGGGGTTTCGCCCACTACCTTCCTCGTCTCATCGTAATGCTGATCCTTGCATTCGTAGGTTGGCTGGTCGCGTACGTTGTAAAAGTGGTTGTGCGCGCTATTCTGAGGCTCATCAAGTTCGACAAGCTATCAGAAAACGCGGGCGCCTCTCAACTCCTCACCAATGCCGCCCTGCCTTCGGCGACCGAGATCTTGAGCCGGTTCGTCTTCTGGGTCACTTGGCTCGGCTTTATTCTGCTGGGAGTGAGCGTGCTCGGCATCCTGGGATTGCAAGACCAAATCGCAAGATTCTTCCTCTTTCTTCCACGCCTATTCGTGGCAATGTTCGTCCTGTTCTTCGGACTGCTCGCAGCCAGCTTCTTTTCCCGCGCGGCTCTTTTGGCAGCGGTAAATGCGAACGTGCGTTCTCCCCGGATTCTGAGCCTCGCCGTCCGCAGCATCATCATTGTTTTCGTATTGTCGGTGGTCTTTGAAGAACTGGGCCTGGCAGAACAGACCATGCTGCTTGCCTTCGGGATTGCCTTCGGAGCTTTGATGCTTGGTCTGGCAATCGCATTCGGAATCGGGGGACGCGACTTGGCGCGACGTTTTCTGGAGGAGAAGTTTGTTCGCGGAAAAAAGGAAGAGAACGAAGACGAACTATCGCCCCTTTAGGGTGCCATGACTGAAAGCGAAAGACCGTCAACGATCGTACAGATGGGCGAGCTTCCGCAATCGTTCCCTGATTTCCTTCGTCAAAGCGCCCGCCTTGTACCGCCATCTCCAGTTTCCACTTATGGTGCCGGGTAAATTCATTCGAGCGTCACTTCCCAGACCCAGCACATCTTGCAAGGGAATGATCGCGATGTTTGCCACCGACGCCAGGACGGCACGAATGAATACCCAGTGGATAGCCTCCTCCTGGAACCCTAGGTATTCCCGAGTGATATTGCGTTCGTTGCGAATGTCTTCCGCGGTTCGAGTGCTCTCCCCTGCGCCGGAACTCGTCCACCATCCGACCGTGGTGTCATTGTCGTGTCCGCCGGTATACGCCACCAGTTCGCGGGAATAATTATGCGGACGAAAGGTGGGCCCTTGGGGGTCGTTTCCGAAGGCAAACTGGAGCAGACTCATGCCGGGGAAACCAAATTCCGTGCGCAGAGCTTCTACTTCGGGAGTGATCACGCCGAGGTTTTCGGCAACGAACGGCAGCGCTTTCAATTCAGATTGCAAGGTTCTGAAAAACTCCGCACCCGGGCCTTTGACCCACTTGCCTTCGGCCGCTGTCGGAGCGCCTGCCGGGATCTCCCAATAGGCCTCGAATCCACGGAAGTGATCCAAGCGCACCAGATCAAACAACCTGAGCGATGCCCGTACGCGATCAATCCACCAACGATGACCGGAAAGAGAAGACACGTCCCATCGATACAGCGGATTTCCCCAACGCTGGCCAGTTACACTGAAATAGTCCGGGGGAACGCCCGAAACGGCGGATGGTCGACCCTGCTCATCCAAACGGAACAACTCAGGGTGAGCCCACACATCGGCGCTGTCGTGAGCGACATAGATCGGGATGTCGCCCATAATTCGTATCCCACGATGCCTACAGTGTTCTCTTAGCTTCTCCCATTGCCGGACAAATTCGAACTGCGCAAACTTGTGAAACGCCGTTTCGGAAGACAGCTGGTCTTGCCATTCTCTCAGCGTCTCCGTCTCCCGCAGACGGATTCCCCGCGCCCAATGCACCCAAGCCACGTTCTTGTGTACGCTCTTGCACGCCATGAAGAGTGCATAGTCGTCCAGCCAGTCGCGGTTGGTGCTGCAAAAAGTGTCGAAAGCGCGAGAGTCTGACTGGGCCGGCCCGGCGAGAAAAGCCTGGGCGGCTTTGCGCAGCAGGCCCAGTTTGAAGTCGCTTACCCGGTCATACTCCGCGTGTACATCAGAAAACCTCGGCACTGTGCTCAGATCTTGCGCGGATAGAAGGCCTTGTTCACGAAGGGCGCTCAAATCGATAAATAGCGGATTGCCGGCGAATGCGGAAAAGCACTGGTACGGGGAATCGCCGTACCCCGTGGGACTCAAAGGTAAGACTTGCCAGAGTCTCTGTCCTGACTCCGCCAGAAACTCCACAAACTCATGCGCGGAAGTTCCGAAATCACCAATACCATGGCCGCCGGGTAGAGATGTGACGTGGAGTAGGATTCCGCCGCACCGAGGAAAGATCACTCGATTAACGTACTGCCTCTCGGGACAACCGCGCAAGGGCTGTGGGGCCACTGCCCTTCGAAGGTCGCGACGACAATGAGCTTGGAGCCCGGCTGGCATCCGGTCGCCTGACGAGGTCCCGCTTCGACTTCGCCTACCGCGGCCTCACAACACTGTCGTTCGCGGCGGATACGGCATCTGCTCCGCCTGGCGCGGTTGCGGGGACCTCCGGTGTCGGGCAGCAAGGCTTCGACCAGTTGTCCTACATGGTGACCTCGTTCGGGGGAGACGGTTTATCCCGGCGCACTCCGGATGGCCCGTCACTCGGGCAGAACCGGTGTTGGGCTTCCGCGCGCTACCTAATCCTTGGAAGTGTCCAATATTGACCAGCGGTAGCATGGTGAATCGCTTATGTTATTGCTTCTTAGAACTTAATGATCGCCGCGAATCATCACCGTCCAGGCAAACGTGTAGGGCGCGGCGTGTTGGGCGCCTCCAACTCAGACGACAATACCGGCCCTGAAAACCACCGGTCGCACATGGCGAAAAACCGGAGGTGTCCGACGGGCCTACCAACCCAATCAAATCTCGCAGCTTTTCCATCTCTTCTGTTGATCTTCCTTCTTTTCGTCGTCGCCTTTGCTCCCGGCCAAACCAGTACGCCAGCCGCAGGTAAGAGCGTTCAATCTGGCACCGCGACAGCGACCGGAGCCCCTTCCCACGAAGTGTCGAAGTATGTCGGAGCAGACACCTGCAAGACCTGCCACGAGGAGATTTATAACGCATGGGAGAAGACGCCCCACTGGAAGACCACGCTGAATACAAAGGGCGGTCCGTCGAAGCAAGGGTGCGAGGGCTGCCATGGTCCAGGAGCCGACCATGTTGCAGGCGGCGGAGATAAAACCAAGATATTTGCGTTCGAGGGAAAGTCACGGCAGGACACCAGCGCTCGTTGTCTTAGCTGCCATGGGGAAGCTCACGAACAATCGCACTTTGCGCAATCCGCCCACTCCAGTAGCGATGTTGGATGTCTTGACTGCCATTCTCCCCATCATGCCAAGGAAAAAGAGTTCCTGCTCGTCCAAGAGCAACCGCAGTTATGTTACGGATGCCACATTTCCGCCAAGGCAGATTTCGCCAAACCCTATCACCACCGCGTAAACGAGGGCTTGGTGCAGTGCAACGACTGCCACAACCCGCACGGCACGGGAACGGTGCGGCAGTTGCGGACCATGCCGAGTGGCGACGCGATTTGCTACAAGTGCCACGTCGACAAGCAAGGTCCTTTCGTCTACGAACATGTGCCGATGAAGACTGAGGGCTGCACCAGTTGCCACTCACCCCACGGTTCCACCAATCCCCGGCTGCTCAATGTGATGCCGGTGAACATGCTCTGTCTGCAGTGTCACACTTTCTCGACACAGTTAACGGCCGGGGGCCCAAGCGGTCCCGCGCACAATCAGTCGGCGAAGTATCAGGCTTGCACCATGTGTCATACGCAGATTCATGGCTCCAATTTCAGCACTGTGTTTTTCAAGTAGGGAGTACCAATGGAGCCGTCCACAAAACTCGCCCTCAGCCTGCAACCTTTGCTACTGGAGAGATCGGCGTCCGCGCGAGCCTGTCCTGAGCGAAGCCGCAGGGCGCGAGCGGAGCGCAGCTCGGAAGTCGCCTCTGGTCCCGGCAAAAGGCGAACGGTTACAGCTATAGCGGTTCTTATGTGGGCGACAATGATCGCTTCGTCAGCAAATACACTTTTCGCCCAAGCTCCCACGGCGAGTCCACCGCCAGCCCCTACTGCGAGTCCAACCGCGGCACCGCCCGCCGAACCCGATGGCATGACCCGCGGCGGGTACCAGATTCACTCCTCAGTCGAGCTTGGCTACCGCTCCAACGACGTGACTGGCAGCGCCGATATGTACGACACCTTGGTGAATCTGCAGACCGGCCCGCGAATACTTGACCAGACGCTCACGATGCAGTCGGTCGATCACCAGGGCCTGCTGTTCGACAATCTCTACCTCAACAGTGCGGGATGGGGAGGCGATCCCAACAACTACATGCGCCTTCGTGCAGACAAAGACAAGTGGTACAACCTGCAAGGCAGTTTCCGTCGCGATCAGAGTTTCTTTGACTACGATCTCCTGGCGAATCCGCTGAATCCATCAACCTCTACTCCATCGATTCCGATACTGAGCTCGCCTCACCTGTTCGATACGACGCGACGCATGACCGACGTCGATCTCACGTTGCTTCCGCAGTCCGTTGTGAGTTTCCGTTTGGGATATTCGCATAACAACATGACCGGGCCTTCGTATAGCAGCATTCACGAGGGTACGGAAGGTTCGCTGCTGCAAAACTGGAACACGACCATAAATTCGTACCGAATGGGAGTGGACTTTAGAATCGCGCCGCGAACTGTCTTCAGCTACGACCAATTCCTCGATTACTACAAGGGAGATACTGACTACCAACTGAATCCAATCAACCAGGCGCTCTTACCGACGACGCCTGCAAGTTCCGTTTCATTGGGTTTATCCATGGATACTGTGAACAAGGTACCCTGCGCCGTGCCGACCGGCCAAAGCAGTTTGATTGTCAGCGGGACTCTGACCAATGTGACATGCAGTGCGTACTCCAGCTACTTGCGGAATCAGAGGATTCGTACTTCCACGCCCACGGAGCGGATCAGCCTGCGCAGCAGTTACTTCAAGATGTTAGAAATACTCGGTTCCTTTTCCTATAGTTCCGCGACCTCCAGCACACCGTTGGACGAGTCTTTCGGCGGCCTGCTCTCGCGCACCAACACCCTCGCCTTCACTGGCACTGGGACAGCCGCAGCCAACCGCATTTCTGACGTAGTCGATCTCGAGGCCACATTGCACCTGACCCAGCACCTGCGCCTGATCGAGAAATTCTATTTCTGGGCCTACCGCATACCGCAGAATGGCAATTTCAACGAACTCGACTATAGCTGTGCAGTGCCACCGTGCACCCTGCTGAGTGCTGCACTCACTACGCCAACAATTCCTGGAGGGACGCCTACCATAACCCAGTCGTCCTTCAACCAGACTTGGACGAGAAATCAGACCGAACTCGCCTGGGATTTTTCAAAAAAGGCCGGCGTCCGCATCGGTTACCGCTATGGCGACCGGGACTTCAACCACTTCCTTGATTATCTGCCGGGAGACGTGGACCATTTCGTGGGTCTGGAGAAAACGGCGCTCTTCGGGCTCTGGGCACGGCCCATCCATGCCTTGCGATTGAATTTCGATCTGGAGCACACGAACTTCAACGCCGTCTTCGTCCGCCTGTCGCCACGTAAAGAAGCGCGCTACCGTTTCCAGACGACCTACGCACCGCGCTCTTGGGCGACCCTGGGCGGATCTATCAACATCCTGCAACGATCCAATGCCGACGCACAGACCCAGTACCTGGGACACAACCAGAACTACGGGCTGACTGCGTCGCTCGCGCCGCGCGAACGCTTCGGAGTGGATCTGGCGTACAACTTCAACAGCGTGATCCAGAATGCCCTGATCTGCTTCAACGACACGCCGCCAACCGGCGTGATCCTTCCTTTCGTGGCCAACGCCAATAACAATGACTGTGCAGGGAACGATACGTCAAACAACTCGATGGCCAACTCGTACTACACCAACCACACAAATTTCGGAATGGCCGCTGTCAGGTTCAAGCCGGCGAAGCGAGTGATGGCCAACGTTGGCTACAGCATCACCAGTGTTGACGGCAGCGTACCGCAGTTCAACAGCCTGCAGCCTCTCGGCTCGTTGCAGTACAAGTACCAGCAACCGGTGGCCAGCCTGAGCGTGGATATTGCTCGTAGGTGGGCTTTCAACATGGGCTGGAATTACTACCAGTACGCTGAAGGTTCGTTCGTCGGTCCAACAGCGCCACGCTATTTTCACGCCAACTCGCTAACTGAGTCGCTACGTTACTCGTTCTGATGTTCTAGCTTTCATGGAGGCGTGGGGGCTGCCACGGCGACTGCTACATGAAGCGCGATTCAGAGTTGTTGGATCTAGCAAATTGAGAACGCAAATCTAACCAGCAAATCGAAGGGACTGTGAATATGAAAACAATCAGAATGAAATTGTTCGCCACAATGACAGCAATCGCGGTCGTGTTTCTTCTCGCTTTGTCGGCTCAAGCGCAGAACGCGTCGGAAGCGCTCTACAAATCCAAATGTGCCACGTGCCATGGGGCCAATGGAGCCGGTTCGGCGGTGGGGACAAAAATGGGCGCCCACGACCTCACAGCCGCCGCCGTGCAGGGAATGTCGGACACGGAACTCACAGACATCATTACGAACGGCAAGAACAAAATGCCGAAGTATGGAGCATCTCTGAAGCCGGAGGATATTAAGGGAGTGGTGGCCTATATCCGGACATTCAAGAAGTAGTCAAGTAGTTCAACAACGCCAAGACCCTTAGCTCTCTCTAAGCCTCAGCGCCACCTCGCGAAAGTCCTTGGCTTGTTTGCGACATGGCTACCTGTAACTGGGCAAGCTGTCAGATGGGAAGTTCCCCTACTGGCCTTGACTGTCACACAATTCACAGAAAAACCGCGCCCTCGAGGGCGACAGCGAGCACACTGCCCGCAAGGCGGCGGAGGCGATGAAACGCCCCTTCTCAAGGACTTCCTCGCCAATCCAGGATCCCGTTTGGCCCCACGCGGGATCGATTTCCAGTTCCCGAACCATCGCAGCACTAGTGGAGCGCACGCGTTTGTGTCAACAAGACCTGTGAACGAGGGCATTGTGATCTTTACTTCGGCGGCGCCGCAGTTACCGGTCTGGTGACGACTTCCCTCTCTCTCCGTCGTGGGGGGACGCGAAGGGAGTACAGTTGTGAGGTGGAACGAACGAGTGCGTTATCTCGGTCGCGCCAGGCATACTAGCAAAATGAAATCAACCGCGGATTTCGTCTCGCGCCTCGTGTCCGGCGGTTCAGCGGCCGCGACGGACAAATCCAGGCGGGAGTTTTTGCGCGCTGCGGCAGCGGTGCTCGTCGGCCTGAATCTGCCGCAAACCTCGCTCGCTGGTGGAGGCCAACACGGGGCCGGCGGCTCAGGACAGCGGGTCGTGGTGGTCGTTTTTGGCGGAGCACGCCGCGCCGAAACATTCTCTCCGGAGGGGCTGGAGAACATTCCGCACTTGTCCCAGGATCTGCTCCCCAAGGCCCTGTTCTATCCCAACGCTCGCAACGAAGGCGTGACCGCGCACTTCAACGCCATATCGAGCATCCTCACGGGCAACTGGCAACGCGTCGACGACTGGGGAAAGCTCGCGCCGACCACCCCCACACTGTTTGAGCATTTTCGGAAGCGGCTGGGGGCGGCGCAGAGCGATACCTGGGTCGTGGCCAGCAATAAGGCGCTGACCAGCATGATCGGCGCCAGCTCAGCCTCGGATTATGGCCCGGCGTACGGCGCGAACGTTGTGTTCCCGAAGCAGCTCATAGTCGCGGCCGTGGCCAACGCCCTGCGGTCAGGGCGCAGCGAAAACATGGCCGATCGGGCTAAGGTTGAGGCCGAATTGGAAGCCATGCTCGAAGCGGGAAACTACGAAGGCCTAGGATGGACTGTCTCCGACATGGCCGACAGGCTCGACCCGCGCGTGCGCGACACAATCGAGGAAGCTATCGCCAACTTTGTGCGCGGCGGCGGCCCAACTTCGGGGGACGAACTTACGTTCTTAGTCAGCCGCGAGGTTCTGCGAAAATTCTCACCGCGCCTGTTAGTGGTCATTTTTTCGGATGTGGAAGTGGCGCACTTCGGTTCTTACGCACTCCACGTTGGGGGGATTCGGACCGGCGACCGGCTCGCCTTCCAGCTCTGGCAGGAAATAGAAGCCAACTCCGAATACAAGGGCAAGACCACGATGGTCATCCTGCCCGAGTTCGGGCGTGATCCGGACGGGTCGACGACCAATGGCTTCTTCAACCATCGCGGCGACACAGAGTCCACCCGGTCCACTTGGATGATGACGCTGGGCGCGGCGGTCGACAAACCCCAGATCATTGAACGACCTATAAGGCACGTGGACCTCTGCCCAACGCTCGCGGGCCTGCTGGGGTGCCCACCGATGGACTCGCAGGGTGCACGTCTGACGGAGTTGCGAGTCTAGCAGGCCGCGCGAACGAACCAGGGAGCCGTGATGCGGTTGGAAGAAAAGCTGCCCGAGCAACTCCAAGACGCCTTGAACAAGGGCCTGCTGGATCGCCTGCCCATTACGTTCCTCCCCTTTACCCGGGAGCAACTCCGCAACTGGGACCACCTGTTTCCCTACGAACGCCGATCGATTCTGCACTTGCTTCTGTATATGGCGAGTTTGAGCGAAGGGCAGTTCACGGCACTTTTCCGGGAAGTCGTTCAACTCGAGGAGAAGATGGGGGTGCGCAGTTGGCAGTTCTCCACCAATCAACAGACTATTCAGAATGCTTCGCTGCTTGCCCGCTCCCCCTACTATCAGGATTGGCGCAGAGCGGTGCAGAAGGTTTTCGACACAGCCGACCAGTATGCGGAAAGAGAAAAACCCGGCAATGCCGGAGGCAATCGACTCATCCTGATGGTACTACCCCAGCGTCTTCCACTCGATCGCTCGAAAGTCTGGCAAAGATGGCAGGGGGTCGGTCGGCCAGTGCAACTCGATCTGGCATCGTTCAGCGAGAATCGCAGTCCTGCGGAAGCGATTCTCAGCTCGGCCAGTGTGGGCGACGGTCGGCGGCTCATGGACGTCATGTCGAGCCGGTCCAATGCTTCGACCGCGGACACGTGGATTTTGGACGCGGGTAAGAATCTGGTGGACTGCGCGCTGAAGCAGGCGCCTTCCGGCACAAGCGCTTCACCCGCCATGTTGCTCAGCCACGAGCGGCTCGCCACGTTTCGCGATCATTTCTCGCACGAAATAAACACCATCCGAAAAGATCTGGCCGACGCTGACACCGTGTACGAACGTCTGCGGAATACCGACGTCACATCGTGGTGTCCTCCCGAGGTGGCTGCGGAGCCCGTGATCCGGGAGTTTCTGCGGTCGCTATACCTCAGCGGGAACGGAGCGCTGATCTTCGGAAATTCCTTCGTGGAGTGGTGCGCTTCGGAAGCATTTCGCCGCGCACGGCCTTCATGTCTGGTGGCGCAGTTCGGGGTGCGCAGCAAGCCGAAGCCTTTCACCAGCGTGGTCGTGTTCGAGAATCCCGACCAGGTCAATCCTTTGCCGGCCGTTGACGACCTGCCGGGTAGCGCCTTGGACGCGCAGCTTCTGGCATTGTATGTGTGGTTGGCCGCAAGTCGCTACGACGAATACCGGCGTGACACGGTGTGCCTGTGTATGGCCGAGAGCCTGTCGGAGGTGTATGTCGTCGCTCCGCCGGAGTTTGCCTTAGGGCATCAGGCCAAACCAGTCCCCTTGGAACTGCTTCGGACGGCCGTGATTCAGTGGCTAGCGAACGAACACGCAGCTTGAGGGTTCTGATCGTCGGCTGCCGTTGTTCCCTCACGACTCACCACACGCTAGACGGTTTCCTCGGTGCTTCCGACAATCTGGATTTCCGCCTGCTGGGCTCCCAACTGCGGATGCACAGCTTTGAGGATCACTTTGCCGGACTTTTCCTGGGCTCGAATCCACACTGCTCCGGTTCCACCGATCAACGAAAATGGATTGTCGCCAATGATCTCGGCTGGGCCTTCTACTTCGAACTTGATCGCGTCGTTCGCAAATGGCTGAACCGCACCGAATTCGTCGGTAACGCGGAGAACGACACGGGTGGCGTCCGCGCCATCGGCAATCAATTCGGCGTCGTCGGGAAGCAGCAGGAGCTTGGCATCAACACCCCTTCCCGAGAAACGCTTCGAGATGACTTGCTTACCCTGGATATAGCCATCAAGGCGCAGGTCTCCCCATTTATGGAACAACTCCCCCATTTCGAGGACGAAGGGGGCGTAGCGAAGGTGTGCGAACTGCTTTCGGTCGGGGTCCACTTCTGCCACCAACTGGTCGTCGATGTAGAACTTGAGGTGGTCGCAATTCGAACACACGACTGCCTTTGAGAATCCGATGGATGCGTCCCCCCGCGCCCAATGAAACGCCGGTTCCAGCACGACTTCCTCCGCCGGGTCGCACTGCGATTTGTAGAATCCTGCGGCGGACTTGGGTTCTCGGAACATATCCGTGACGCCGTGATAACAAATACGATCGCCAGAACCGAAGTTGCCGTGCGTGTTGTAATCGAAGGCGCACCAGCCAATACCGCCGGCATATTGCGGATCGGAGGCAAGTTGGTCATGGATGCGGGCGTGGCGCAACGTATGCTCGGTCAGGCGCTCCACCTGGTCGATGGTCTTCGTGGGATAGGTGTGCCCGACGAATTCCGTGTTCAGGTAGCGCGGATGATTCGGCGGCTTTAGTGGAAAGCCGAAATCGTTCATGGTGAAGACGTCTTCCAGAAATTCAGATTCCTGGAAGTAGCGGATGCCGCCGGTCTGGCGGGTCGGGTCAAGCTGATGGGCCAGTGCATTTGTCCGAGTATAGAAATCGTGGTTATCTCTTGATTCGTTAATCCGGACCCCCCAAAGAATGACGGAGGGATGGTTCCAGTCGCGGCGAATCATGCGCCGGACGTTATCGACAGAAATCTGCTTCCAGGCCTCGTCTCCGATGTGCTGCCAGCCAGG
>CAAGKR010427654.1_pt1 | contig 10899 bp, 12 predicted proteins | sample 2556971 | NCBI WGS metagenome assembly CAAGKR01 (sample SAMEA5207829, study PRJEB30636) | soil metagenome | biome: forest; feature: boreal; material: soil | place: USA | collected 2011-09 | depth 1 m
GCGGAGATCGTGGCGGCGACTGACCTGCCCGTGAGCGCGGACCTCGAAGGCGGGTTCGGCGATGATCCGCAAACGGTGGCGGAAACTTTTCAATTAGCAATCAAGACAGGACTGGCCGGTGGTTCGATAGAAGATTCAACGGGCCGTCGAGACAATCCGATCTACGAACATCAACTTGCAGTTGAGCGAGTACGCGCGGCCGCGGAAGTATCGAAGGCGCTTCCGTTTCCTTTTGTGCTCACGGCGCGTTGCGAAAACTATCTCGTCGGCAAAACAGATCTCAAAGACACGATCGCGCGGCTTCAGGCTTATCAGGAAGCGGGAGCTAATGTGCTCTACGCGCCTGGTCTCAGCACGAAAGAAGACATCGCGGCAGTAACAAGTTCCGTCGATCGGCCGGTGAATGTCTTGATGCCGCTGCAAGGCGTGCATTTCAATCTCGCGGAACTTTCCGAAATCGGCGTGAAGCGCGTCAGCGTTGGGAGTGCGCTTTCACGCGCGGCCCTGGGCGCGTTTCTGCGCGCGGCGCGTGAGATGAAGCAGCACGGCACGTTCACCTTCGCGGATGAGGCAGTTAGTTATCAGGATATCAGCGCGATGTTCGAAGCTTGATTTGTGATAAGCTGCGCCCGCCAAAACACTCAACTCGATTAAGGGAATCGTGATCACAGTTGAGCAAGGTCTTATTATTCTTGCTGGTCACGATCGCCCTTCCCGGCCCCGCTGGTCGCAACGACAAGACTGAAAGGAGAATTTCATGTCATTGACTAAACGATGCTCTGCTGAATTTCTCGGTACGCTCTGGCTGGTTTTCGGAGGTTGTGGCAGCGCCGTAATTGCCGCCGCGTTCCCCAGCGTGGGCATTGGCCTGCTCGGTGTCGCGCTCGCGTTTGGTCTGACGGTGCTGACGATGGCCTATGCGATCGGCCACATCTCGGGATGTCATCTCAACCCGGCCGTCTCGGTGGGGCTGTGGACGGGAAAAAGATTTCCGGCGCGCGATCTGCTTCCTTACATCGTCGCTCAGGTGCTGGGCGCGATTGCCGGCGCCGGCCTGCTCTACGTAATTGCGAGTGGCAACGCCGGTTTTAGTCTAGGCCGCTTTGCCTCGAACGGTTACGGCGATCATTCGCCCGGCGGCTATACGCTGCTGTCATGTCTGGTCGCGGAAGCATTCCTGACGTTCATGTTCCTGATGATCATCCTGGGCTCAACCGACACGCGAGCGCCAAAGGGAATGGCGCCGCTGGCCATCGGACTTGGCCTGACCCTGATTCATCTGATCAGCATTCCGGTTACCAACACGTCGGTGAATCCGGCGCGCAGCACCGGGCCGGCGTTGTTCGTGGGCGGGTGGGCGATCCAGCAGCTGTGGCTTTTCTGGTTGGCGCCAATCGTGGGCGCGGCGTTGGCGGGACTCGCTTATCAGTTCTTTGCCGGGGCCGCGAAAACCGAACCGGAGGCCGAAGCCAAAGCCCAAGCCATGGCGGCCTGAAGGTCGAGCGCTCAGTAGGCAGGAACGTCTCTGGTGATTGTGCTTGAAACAGAACGCTTGATCCTTCGGGGGCTTTCGACCGACGACGCGGAGTTTTTTCTTCGGCTACTCAACGAACCTTCGTTCCGGCGCTACATCGGTGACCGGGGCGTGCGCAATCTTGAGGACGCGGCGCAATATATTTTGAATCGGCTGGTCGCCAGCTATGAACGAAATGGGTTCGGATTGTATCTGGTTGAATTGAAAGAAAGCAGAATCCCGATCGGGATCAGCGGTTTGGTGAAAAGAGATGCGCTGCCCGACGCGGATATCGGCTTTGCTTTTCTGCCGGCATACTGGTCGAAAGGTTATGCGGTTGAGTCAGCCGCCGCGGTGATGTCTTATGCGAAAGAGGAGTTGGGACTGAATCAAATTCTGGCGATCACTTCACCGGACAATGAAGCTTCCGCAAAACTGCTCGGCAAGATTGGTCTGCGATTCGAGCGGATGATCAAATTGTCGGAAGACGCGGAGGAGGTTAAGTTGTTCACGACGGAACCAGGTTAGCGGGTAAAGCAGATGAAAGAACTTCCAATAGCTTGCGAACTTACACCGGCAGAACTGGGCGTTCGTCGTGAAGAATTGCTGACAGGTCTATTGGCCCTGGCACAGGAACGTATGACGATCACCAATGGGCTTCGTTGGAGGTTTGCGCCGACTGCCGGGTTTCTGACTGCGGCGGCGAAGACGATTGACGCCGAGCGTCAGTGCTGTCGATTTCTAAAATTTGTGTTGACGGTTGAACCAGATGCCGGCGATATGTGGCTGGAGATCACGGGCCCTCCGGGCACGGCCGAGTTCCTGAACACCCTGGTGTAAGAACAATCCATCTTGACGGCATGGCCATATGAAGCAAACCGCGAAACGAAAGCCGGTAGACAGTGCGCAGTATGTACAACGAGTGCGTCGCATCTGTCTGTCGCTGCCTGAGACGATGGAAAAACTTTCGCACGGCGAGCCGACTTTCTTTGTGAGGAAGAAGGTGTTCGCGATGTGCTCGATCAACCATCACCACGACGGGCACATTGCGGTTGTTTGTCCCGCGCCGATCGGTGTCCAGCGAGCGTTGATCGAGGCATCGCCCAGGAAATACTACCGGCCGCCATACGTCGGCGGGGCCGGCTGGGTCGGCGTCGAGCTACCGCGCGTCAGCGACAAAGAATTGAAGATGCATCTGCGAGAAGCGTGGCGACTGATCGCGCCGCCGAAATTGCAGGAGACGCTGGACGCATAGGTACAGAACCGCTCGCGGTAGCGAGCGGGTGTTTTCGTGCAGTCGTGCAATGAACCCGGTCGCTACCCCGACTCGTCGGGGTTCTGTAACAAGCCCAGGAGGAAACCATGCATCGTGAAGATCAATTTATTCCACACCTGTGCGTCTCTGATGGACTCGCGGCGCTCGAGTTCTACAAATCAGTCTTCGGCGCGGAAGTGGGCGACAACATGATGGCGCCTGACGGCAAGCGGCTGATGCACGGCGAGATCGTTTTGGACGGCCACAAGTTTTTTGTCTCAGACGAGTTCTCAACCGGTGAAGGCGGCGTGTGCAAGATGCCCGAGACCCTGGGTGGAACCAGTGTGCGCATCACTCTGCAAACCGACAATGCAGACGCAGTGGTCGAACGCGCGGTCGCCGGCGGGGCGCGCGTGATCATGCCGCTGCAAGACATGTTCTGGGGCGCGCGTTACGGACAGATCATCGATCCGTTCGGCCACGCTTGGGGCATAAACCAACAGTTGAAGGAACAGAGCGCCGACGAGACGCAGGCCAAAGCCGACGAGTTCTTTGCGAAGCAGCAGTAGCGGCTTCACGAGCAATCAACCTCTCTCTGCGAACTAATCTTGATTTGCTTGAGTGCTCCGGCGGATTGGCAGTACTCTTACGCTTGCGTTGAATCCTGTCCTGTCCAGGCAACTCGCATGCTCGATCGCTCGTCAATGATCACTCGTCCGCGCGACGACCGATCTTTTTCGTTGTTTCCGCAATCCTCTAACAAGGAGAGTGTCAATTGGAAAACAAAGCGCTAATCCGTTTGGTGCTGGCTCTGATTACCGCCGCGTCTATCGTGTCTAATGCGATGAGCCAACAACCTTCCGTAGTCAGAGAACCCGGTCAAACCCCGACCGGCCCTGTGCAGCAGCGCCAGGCCGGAGTGCCGCCGCCTTATTACGATTATTCCTACGGCAGCGAGACGACTGCGAGCCGCACCCTGTCGGTCGAGCAGGCCGTGAACCTCGCGCTGGAGAATGCTGCCAGCTTGCGGCAGGCGCAATTCGACGAACAGAGTGCCGGCGAGGATGTAAAGCAGGCGCGGACCGCACTGTTTCCCCAATTCAATATGCCTTTGACTTACTGGGGAACCACGCCATCGACGGTTCGCCAACCGGGAGATCCGCTGACGTTCAGTTTCGTTTCGTCGAGCGCAATCAACGAAAGCGTTGGGTTGATGAGCACGACCGGCACGATCGATATTGCCGGCAGGTTGACCGCTGTGTTGCATCGCTCGCGAGCTTTGCTTGCGGCTGCTCATGCAGGAATGCTGGCCGCGCGGCGAAATCTGGCGCTCGCGACGATCGACGCCTACTACGGCCTGGTGCTGACGCGACAACGGCGTCGGTTGGCGGATGAAGCTCTGGCGCTCGCTGAAAGTTTTGTCACCGTGACTGAGGAACAACTGAAACGCGGCGCGGGCGAAGAGTCGGATGTCTTGCGCGCACGCTCAGCCGCGCATTCGCGGCGTGACGAACTGTCGCAGGCGCGTTTGGTCGAGTCCGTCGCGATGAGTCAGTTGCGAGTTCTCACCGGAGTTGATAACAGCACCTATATCGCAGTAATGCGACTGACCGAGAACGTGCCGAGGGCCAGTGACTTTCTCGATTATCACGAGGACGTGATCATGGCGCGTCCCGAACTGGCGCAACTCGACGCGCAAAAACGCGCCGCGTTGGCAGACGCCAGCGCCGCGCGGCGCGAGCTTCGGCCGCAATTGACCTATACACTTAACGCCGGCTTTGACGCGCCGAACTTCAAACCGTTAGGTCGATACTCCGGCGGCGATGCTATCGTCACGCTCAACGTTCCGATCTTTAATTTCGGAGCGAGCAAGAGCCGCGCGACGCAGGCCCAGTTGCGCGCTCGCTCGCTTGACGTGCAGCACGAGAACGCAGTGCGCGGCCTGCGGCAGGAGTTCTATGCGGCGCGCGCCGGCGCGCTCTCGGCGCTCGATCGCATCAGCGACACAATTGAGGCGGCGACGGCGGCTCAGACAAATCTCAATCTGATGTTTGAACGCTATCGTTCAAAAAAGGCAGGTTTGCTGGAAATAATCGATGCTCAGTCAAACTACTCTGCGACGCGTCTAGCCTACTATCAAGCGATCGCCGACTATCACTCCGCCCGCGCGCGGCTGGAAGTTGATCCCACGCAGATGTTTGGCAAGCCAGGTCCGCCGACAGTGCGACCCGACGTCAAGACTTCTTTGACTTGTACGCTGACGCGCGAGCAGGCCCCCGAAATTGGCGGCTTTCGTCTGGGAATTACCGAAACGCAGGCGAAACAACTCGCGCCCGGAATTCAAATCAGTTCGACGAACGAACTCGGCGTCTCCCACGCGGAATTAGTGGGGGACGCGATCGGGAAACTGGCTCGCAGCAGTTCATTATTCGAGGACGTCGAAAACATCACCCTCGAGTTTACCGATGGACGCTTGTCTTTTGTGCGCGTGGCGTACCCATCGACGAGCAAGTGGACGAGCAAGGATCAGTTCCTGTCGGTTATGGCGCCAAAGCTGCGAATTCATGGCGACTGGAGGCCTTTTTATGATTGGCAGAACAAAGACGTACGCGACGCCGAGGATCTCAGGGACCTGGCGATTGAATGCGTAGGTTTCCGGCTAAGCGTGGGCATCGGCATCGAAGGGGTCGGCGGTGACCAGATACCGCACTACGAACTTGACGATATGGCGGCGGCGCAAATCGTAAAAGCGCGCGAAGAAGAACGCAGCCGGCGCGAGGAACAACAAAAGCCGAAGCCGTGATTGGTATGCAGTCTGAGAGCGATTCGCGATAGACTGCTAGAAGACAGGAGCATCCTCCTTTCTTATGCTCGAACAACTCGTCGAATCATGGCAGATCAATCATCGCGTTACGCTTCGACTACTCGACGCGTTGTCGGATGACGCTCTGCAGGCGACGCTGTCGACGCGTGGTGGCCGCGACGTGGCCCGGCAACTCGCGCACGTGCATGAAGTGCGCGCCGGTTATGCAGAGGTCACTTCCAAAACCAACCGCTGCGCGAAGCTGCCGCATTTCGCCAAAGGCGAATCGCCGGCGAAAAAGAATTTGCGCGCGGCCCTGGCAGCGTCGGCCAAAGGCATCGAGACGTCGATTCGCGAAGGCTGGGCCAACGGCGGCAAAGTGACGGGATTCAAGCGCGGCGTCATTCCGATGGTCGGCTATCTGATCGCGCACGAATCGCATCATCGCGGCAGCATTATGCTGACTTTGAAACAGACCGGCTACAGGCTCAACGATGAATTGAAGTGGGGCTTGTGGGATTGGAATAAGATGTAATTTGGAGTGCGGCGGCGCGGCTTTCTTATTTCGATGGAAGCCGTTCAACGATCACGGAAAAAGGATTTGAACGAACGGCCGCACCTCCGATGGTTGGAACCATCTACGGTTTTAAGATAGATAGGTTGCGCATCGCCGACGATTATTAAAAAGCGGCGTCAAGCCGCCGCATTCCAAATCTTCGTCAAAAGAGGAGACTAACCATGACTTCGAAAAAACTTTCGCAGCTCTTATTGATTCTGGTCGCATGCGCGGCGGCTGTGTTGGCGCAAACCGCGCCGCGACCGTTGAATCTCGACGACCTCGCGCGCTTTCGCGAAGTTCGCGATCCGCAAATCTCGCCCGATGGCCAATGGGTCGCTTATGTCGTCGCCACGATTGACGCGAAGGAAGACAAGGGCAGCTCGCACATTTGGATGATCGGCTTTGACGGCAAGAACGATCGCCAGATCACTTTCAGCCAGGACAGCGAAACTTCGCCGCGCTGGAGTCCCGATGGAAAATATCTCTCGTTCACTTCGTCGCGGCCGGGCAAAGCAAAGGGCAGTCAGGCGTGGCTGCTCGATCGCAACGGCGGCGAAGCTTACCAACTCACTGAATTGAAAGGGCGCCTGCAGGGTTACGAATGGTCGCCGGATGCGAAGCGGCTCGCGCTAATCATTGGCGATCCGGATCCCGATGCGCCAGATCCGAATGCGACACCAACACCCGGCGCTCCGCCAAAACCGCCCAAGCCAATCGTGATCGATCGCTACCGGTACAAACAGGATGGCGCGGGTTATCTCCTGTCGGGCCGCCACAGTTACATCTATCTTTTCGACGTCGCGACAAAGAAACTCGATCGCTTAACAAAGAGCAAATGGGACGAGTCATCGCCTTCGTGGTCGACTGACGGCGCGCACATCGCGTTCATGAGCAATCACTCTGACGATCCCGATCGCGATCCGTCCGCACAATTGTTCGTTGCGGACGCGCAAGCCGGCGCGAGCGAGAAGCAGTTAACCACAACGGCGAACCGCGCCAGCCGCGCGCGGCCGGAATGGAGTCCCGACGGAAAATGGATCGTGTTCCTCGAAGGCGACGAGAAGAAATACGGCGCGTACAGCATGGAGCATTTGATGTTTGTGCCCGTCGACGGCCGCGCCGCGCCGACGCGAGTGAAGGCCGTCGAGGATCTCGACCGCGGTGTGTCGGGTTTGCGCTTCGACAACGACGGCAAGTCGCTCGACGTTGTGGTCACGGATGATCGTTCTGTCTATCCAGTCAGTATTACGCGTAACACGGTGACGCGTCTGCTCAATTCGCCGGTGGTGGTCTCAAGCCTGAACAACGGCGGCGGTCACACGGTTGTGCTTTCCGGCAGCGATACAAAACCCGCCGAAATGTACGCGATGGAGGGAAGCGCGCTGCGACAACTAACTCATCAGAACGACTCGCTGATGGCCGAACTTCAGATTGCGCAGAGCGAAGAAGTGCAGTTCAAGAGCAAAGACGGCACCGACGTTCATGGGTTGTTAACTTATCCCGTTGGTTACGCGAAAGGAACGAAGGTTCCTTTGTTGCTGCGCATCCACGGCGGACCTAACGGACAGGATCAGCATTCGTTCAGCGTCGAGCGCCAGGTGTTTGCGGCGAACGGCTACGCAGTGCTGGCGATAAACTATCGCGGCAGCGCCGGTCGCGGCCAGAAATACTCGCGTTCGATTTTTGCCGACTGGGGTCATTACGAAGTCGAGGATCTACAAGCGGGCGTCGATCATGTGATTGCAATGGGCGTCGCCGATCCCGATCGCTTAGGCGTTGGCGGCTGGAGCTACGGCGGCATCCTGACTGACTACATGATCGCCACCGACACGCGTTTCAAAGGCGCCACCAGCGGCGCGGGCACGGCGTTTACCGTGGCTTTCTATGGCACCGATCAGTACATCATTCAATACGATTACGAAATTGGGCCGCCGTGGAATCCGAAAGCGTGGGAAACTTACGTCAAGATTTCATATCCGTTCCTGCACGCCGATCGCATCAAGACGCCGACGCTGTTTCTCGGCGGCGAGCGCGATTTCAACGTGCCGGTTCAGGGCGGACAGCAGATGTATCAAGCGCTGCGCAGCCTCGGCGTCGAAACCCAACTGATCATCTATCCGAATGAGTTTCACGGCATCACGCGACCGAGTTACGTTCGCGATCGCTACGAGCGCTACCTGGCCTGGTACGATAAATATGTGAAGAAGAATCCAGCGCCGGCGAAGAATGTGGCGGAGACTGGAACCCCTTAAGAGTTCGGTACAGAACCGCCCGCGGTAGCGAGCGGGCAGTAGCCCGACCGCGAGGGAGGGCGTAATTGGTCAGAAAAGATGCCTAATATTCTGCGAACAGGTCCGTATCGAATTTACTTCTACAGTCATGAGCCGAATGAGCCTGCTCACGTTCACGTCGATCGCGATGCGTTGTCAGCGAAGTTTTGGTTGAACCCAGTGGGACTTGCGCGTAATCTTGGATTCGGCGCGAGAGAATTGCGCCAAATAGAGCGGCTGATCCGCCAGCACCGTAACGAATTATTGGAGGCTTGGAATGGGTATTTTGGCATTGGCGGCTGACGAGCGCGTCGCAGACGTGGCAGTCAGCGAAGACACTTTGAGCGTCAGGTTGATGGACGGCAGGACTATCACCGTGCCGCTCGCATGGTATCCACGTTTGTTGAGTGCTACGGAAGCGCAGAGAAAACACTGGCAAATCAGCGGCGGGGGCTACGGCATCCGTTGGGAAGAAATAGACGAAGACCTCAGCACTGAAGGTTTACTGCGCGGCGCTCCCGCCCCTCGACAACCCTTGGCGAAGGCTTCGTAAGCCTCGCGCGGCTTGCTGAAGTTTTTGGTTGAGTGAATGATCATCGTAGGTTTCGACCCAGGCGGTATCAACCAGTTCGGTTGGTGCCTAACTGAGACGTCCAAAGAGGGACGTCTCAAAGTGCTCGACTGTGGCCTAGAGAGTCACGCCGCCGGTGCTGTGGATACGATTCTAAAACACATTCCGGCGCGTAGCGAAATTATGGCGGTCGGGATAGATAGCCCGTTGTATTGGAATCCTAGCGGCAGTCGAAACGCGGACAAGCTCATACGTCGTGCGATGAGACAGCGAGGTGCAAGCAATGTCAGTGGAACAGTTCAAGAAGTTAACTCGCTCCGTGGTGCATGCCTGAGCCAGGGCATCATGACCGCCCACCACCTTATGCGCCAACACAAGCCCAATGTCCGAATTACTGAGTCCCACCCTAAGGCGCTTTTATGGCTCCTGGGCTATGCGAGTCCCGCGCGAAAAGTCAGAAACATATCGATCGCGGATCTCGGAGACCGAGTCATCGGCATGTCAAGGGAAACGAGTGATCACGAACGCGATGCCGTACTAGGGGCCATCACAGCGAACGCCATGGTTACAGGGCAAGAAGACTGGCGCGAACTTCGCAACGACGAGCGAGATGCCTTCGAACCTGTTTCGGAAGTTGAATACTGGATGCCGATCAGTCATGAAGAAGCTTAAAGAAAACGTTTCCTTTTTCGGAAATGAACTCTGATGGAGCAATTTATTTCAGACGCAATGGCGCTTCCGCTTTCAGAACGCGTCTCCCTTGCCCAGGCACTTTGGGAGAGCATCGATGCAGGCCTGCCTAACACGGACGAACGTGCTGCCGTTGCTGAGGCTATCCGTCGCGACGAGGAACTTTCGTCAGGCCGCGTAGCCGGTCGCACACATGAAGAAGTCATGCAGGCGGCGCGAAGTGCGCTCGAATGCGACTGATCTACGAGCTATCGAAAGGCGCTCAATATTCTTGTTGGGCGTTCCACTAACTCTTCAGCGCGCTTCAAATACTTTTCAGCCTGCCGCCAATGGATTGCGACGGTGTGAGGAACGTTTGCGAGAAGAGCTGTGTCGGATGGTGTACGAGTAGCTTCGGAAAAAGCGAGCGCTGAAACATGCACGACGCGCGGTTGATCGATCTTCTGCCACCAGAAAGCACCGTCGCGGTAGGAATCTAACGCGTTATGAATCTCGGTTTTCAATCTGCTCGGCGGTAAGCGTGAAAGCAGCGGCTCAACTTCCTCAGTAACCGCTTGCAAATCATTCTTGAAAGAGTCGAATGACACGCGGGCGAGTTTGCCGTTCTCTTCAAAATCCCCGAGCGAGCGATAAACCAGGACGTCTTTGTCCAGGCGCTTCAGCGCGGCAATCGCGCGCGCGGCAAGCATCTGATCATTGCCGGATTCGGTTTGAGAGATAGGGTGGCGCGATGGATTGGCGCGCGCAACGGATTGGCCGTGCGCGACTGTCGGCGCAATGAAAAGGAGCCCAATCAGGACAAGAGATGATGGGTTGGTTTTCATCGAAACTCTGTTGAGCAATGACCGTGCCGAGCCCTCTCCTGCTAAATCGGAGATATGACGCGCGTCGGCTGCGACTATTTTCCCCAAATCGATATGAACGGGACGGGAGACTTGCCGCATCAGCGACACCTCCCGCTTTGAGAATGCCCCGTAACGCCAGCCGCCGCCGCGATCCTTCATTACTTCGGTTGCATGAGTCATAAACTCGCAATATGATTCGCATTCCCGATTGACTACGCTGACAATCGAAAGGCTTTGGCAAATGAGTCGTCCACTCGAATCTGAATACGCGCCGTTCTATCGCGGCTATGTCGCTCACGTTAGTGAGGAAGAAATCCTGCCGGTGTTGCGCGCACAACTCGATCAACTGGACGTGTTGTTGGGCCGCGTGACGCCGGAACGCGAAACGTACGC
>CAAGKR010271270.1_pt1 | contig 10897 bp, 12 predicted proteins | sample 2556971 | NCBI WGS metagenome assembly CAAGKR01 (sample SAMEA5207829, study PRJEB30636) | soil metagenome | biome: forest; feature: boreal; material: soil | place: USA | collected 2011-09 | depth 1 m
AAGCACATCCGACAAGGAAGGGGACCGCCATGAAGAACGTACCTGTTGTGGGTCTGGTCGGGCGCGATGACGCCCGGGAGCTGCCCGGGCTATCCGAGGAGCTGCGTGTTGCGTTGAGCGACGTTGCCGGGTCGGCTCGTGAGGGCTTGCTGGCGATGAGCGTCGGCGTGGGCCTGCGGGTGATGGCAGAGATGATGGATGCGGAGGTCACCGCCAGGGTCGGTCCGAAGCACGCCAAGATCCCGGGCCGGACCGCGACGCGCCATGCGAGCGCGCCGGGCTCGGTGGTGCTGGGCGGCCGACGAGTGAGGGTGTCGCGGCCGCGGGCCCGCACCACCGACGGTGAAGAGGTGCAGCTCGGCGCCTACACCACGTTCGCGGATGATGACCTGCTCAGCGAGGTGGTGATGGCACGGATGCTGGCCGGGTTGGCGACGCGTCGCCACCGGGCGGCCAACGAGCCGGTCGGCGCGGCCATCGAGGCCGAGGCGTCCTCGACGTCACGTTCCGCGGTGAGCCGCCGCTTCATCGCCGGCACCGCCCGGGCGCTCGAGGAGCTGATGAGCCGGGACCTGGGCGAGCTCGACGTGGTGGCGCTCATGGTCGACGGCGTGCACTTCGCCGAGGCGTGCTGCGTGGTCGCCCTGGCCATCACTGCCGACGGGACCAAGGTGCCGGTCGGGTTGTGGCTGGGCGACACCGAGAACACCACCGTGGTCACCCACCTGCTCGTGGATCTGGTCGGCCGGGGCCTGGACACCTCCGGCGGGCTGGTGGTGGTGATCGATGGCGCCAAGGCCCTGGCGGCTGGGGTGCGCAAGGTCTTCGGCGACCAGGCGCTGGTGCAGCGCTGCACATTGCATAAGCGCCGCAACGTCGCCGACCACTTGCCCAAGGACACCCAGGCCTGGGTGGACCGCAAGCTCGCTCAGGCGTTCGCGAACCCGGATGCCGACACCGGGCTGCGCGCCGCCAAGGACTTGGCCCGGAGCCTCGAACGTGTCCATCCCGACGCGGCCGCGTCGTTGCGGGAAGGACTCGAGGAGATGTTCACCGTGCGGCGCCTCGGCGTCAGTGACCGTCTCGCCCGCACGCTGACCAACACCAACTGCGTCGAGTCGATGATCTCGATCAGCCGCAGCACCGCCCGCAACGTGAAGCGGTGGCGTGACGGGACCATGGTCAAGCGGTGGTGCGCCGCGGGGATGCTCAACGCGCAGCGCAGCTTCCGGCGCGTCAAGGGCTGCAAGGACATGCCGATCCTCGTCGCCGCGCTGCAACGTCACATCGAAGCTGTCACATCCGAGCGCGATACTCGCGAAGCAGCCTGACAAGAAATGGGACCGTCACCGAACTTCAACAACGGACGGGACATCCTCGCTGCCGAGCCCGAAGAAGCTATCCCTCTCTATTGCATCTACCGCATTTCGTTTGCTTATCGAGTGTCTGGGCGATGAGCAAGAGGACCGACCGATTGGGCGATGGTGTGAGCAGCGTCGTTGGCAGCTCGTCCCCCGGTGTCACCCACCAGGTGTGCGACCGTCGAGCCCCGCGAGGGCATGCCCGGTAGGCGAGGCGATGGGTCAATTCGAGCGGGTGTTCCTCTTCGCTGGCTTCGCCGTGTGTTGCGTCTTCTTGGGTGGCGTCCCACCGTGGATTGCTTTTGATGACAAGCGCCGCTCCAACACAGGTCGGTTGAGTAGAGCGCTGACGCCCGCCAGGATGCCGGCCCCGCCGATCGTGATCGCCAACGTCGTCACGGTAGCGGCTTGGCCGGTCATGGTGGCAGTGAGGGGGTTGCCCGGCATAACCAGACCCCAAGCACCTGCGGCGACCGTGGCCGCGCAGGTTTCGGCCAGAGGAAACCTGCGATGCCGGCGCGGGGGAGCGCCTCGCGACATAGCCCCCCCACACAAAGCCCATCGTCGCAACGAGAAAGAAGCCAAAAAAGAACCATCGGAGCAGCAACAGTTCACTGACGCCGCCTTGCTTCTTGTGACCGATCGTGGCCAATACACCCCCAACCAGTGCGGTATAGCCGGCCAGGACCTCGGTTGGGATAGCGGAGGTCAGGAGCGCCTGGTATTTCGATGGGTGTTGGGCATCACGATTCGTTGCGACATCGATCACGCCATGGATACTCACAACTGTCCGTCCTTCCCCGCGCGTTCGCCAGCTGTGTCGACCTCACGCGCTTGACGTCGAACCGTACACGTAGCCGCCATGATCGATGCGGCCCGTCGACCGCTTAACGATCTTCGCCAACCCGCTCGTCGCTGCGCTGCACGAGTCCCAGCGGATCCCTGACGACCTACGTGCTCGCAGTCGAATAGCTTTTGGAATCTGCAGGGATGGAGTCGGGATCTGATTGACATCGTGCGGAGGATCCGTAGGGACACTGGTCAAGCGGCAAGATTCTCACCCCTCGATCTTCGGTGCTGATCGTGCTGGTCGGCGCGGGAATGACCGACGAGTTCCCGTCCGTCGATGGTGCCAGCCGTGGGTGAAGCAGCGGTCTGTCCTCAAGTTTCGGAATCCTATTCGTGTCCCCGCCGGGGAATGGCGTCTCGCTGTTGCTTGGGATCTACTGTTGGCGGCGCGGACACACGATTTGTGTCGAAGAGCGGGTCGCGGGAGCAGAGGGGGCCACGGTGGCATCGATATACCCCATCATCTACGTCCGGGGATTCGCGGGTGGCACCGGCGGGATCAACAAGGCAGTCGACGATCCCCTCTACGGGTTCAATGAGGGATCCACGCATGTGCGCGTTGGTGACGCCGATCTTCCGCAGTTCTTCCAGTTTGAGGGCCCGGTGCTTCGCCTGATCACCGATACACACTACGAAGTGCCGGTCCATGGAAGCCAACAGACGTATCTGGACTCGCAGCCGGACGGCTCAGTCAACCCGGTGACGGTCTGGATCCATCGTTTCTACGATTCGTCGGCTTCCACCTTCGGCAAGGATCCACAGCCGTTCAGCATCGAGAACTCGGCAGCGGACCTGTTCGCATTCCTGCAGCTCGTCTTGCAAAAGACGGGTGCAGAGCGCGCGCATTTGGTCGCCCATTCGATGGGGGGTCTCATCTGCCGCTCGCTGATCCAGAAGGTGATCCCAGAGGCCACCGGCAAGCCGAACGGCGCAGCCGATTACCTCGACCGCTTCTTCACTTACGCCACACCGCACGGCGGCATCAACTTGGCAGTCGGCTTCGGGCTACTCGAAAAGGTGCGCGACCTGTTCGACATCGACGGCACGGCGATCTTCGGCCCCGACCGCATGCACGAGTACCTGACGCCGAAGCCTCCCGGGTCCATCGACGTCGGTGACCCACCGCCAGACTGGCAGGCCGCCGCGATACCACCCGAGTGCTTCCCGCTCGAACGTGTCTTCTGTCTGATCGGCACAAATCCCGACGACTACGACGTCGCCATGGGCCTCTCCGCGAAGGCGGTCGGCGTACAAAGCGACGGACTGGTCCAGATCCGCAACGCCTTCGTACCCGGCGCGCCCCGCGCCTATGTGCACCGAAGTCACAGCGGCCGTTACGGAATCGTGAACTCCGAGGAGGGCTACCAGAATCTGCGCCGGTTCCTGTTCGGTGATCTCCAAGCCGTGGTCGAGCTGCAAAACGTGGACCTACCCGGTTCACCGGACGACGACATCATCTGGCAGTTAGAGACACAACTCGCGATTCGCGGACTTCCTACGCTCATGAATGAACAGACCACGGCGCACCATTGTCCGATCGGGATCGAGCGACGAGCACCCGACGCTTCCGGCAACACGCCATTGCTCACGACGTTCCTCGATAGCAATCTGGGCTTGGAACCGGCGACCGGCAACGCGACGACGGTTCGCTACTCGTTGTTGCTCCGTCTCATTTCTCTACAGCGACAAAGGAACGGGATCTTGGACTTCAAGGGCCACATCGAACAGACCGCCGACTTCGATGACTCGCTCATTATTGACTACCAACCCGCCGGCGCGCAGCAACCTTCTCGGATGTGGGCCGCGTGGAACTCGGCGATCGCCGGAGCCATACGCGACTGGCAACCGCGCGAACAGGAGCCGATCACAGACTCAGAACCAGAACCCGACGCGTGGCGCGGCGTAATGCCACTACCCGAAACCGCGAGACCGATCCTCGGTGAGCGCGCCCAACTCGCCATCACGGTCACCCCCCGGAACTGACACCCCGATCCGACCCGCCGCTCCTAGGCCGACTTCTGCCATTCGCCTATGGGCTCGCCCCGTGATTCTGCGCACTCCAACCGCTCGGCGCGCGACGTGAAAGCCGCCTTGTAAGGGCGGTCCAGTCGGTCGCGACAGGCCTGGTCACAGTGTCGAAAGCCGCTCCGACCAGCGCAGACACTTGTCACTGGTTGTCGTTGATGTGCAGCGTTTTTCGGCATTCCACGGACTTGGCACGGACCTGAGACGCCCAATAAGAAGGATGCGATTGCGCCCAAATCGGCCCGCGCCTCGGAGATCGGATCGAGCAGCGCGCCTGGTCGGTGCTTGCCCAGGGCGCCGCAACATCGCTCCCCGGCTCGTCCCTTTACGCCGCCGGTGTGAGGCCCCCGGGCGCTACGAACGGCGAGCGGCGGCGGCTCCCGACCATCCGCCATTCCCGGTCGGGACAGCCATACGGTCGATCGATGGTCCAAGAAGCCCCATCGATTCCGACTCCGGCCGAGCAGAGCGTTTGTCGCTCCTGGGGCGAGCCGATCGGCTGGGTTGTTCTGCCCGGCCACCACTTCCGGCCGATCAATCTCCGTCCTCACCCAATGGGCGAGTACGCGCTGCTCCCCGGAGGGATCCGGGCCCTGAGCCTCCACGACGCTCCGAGACTGCCGCCTGACGAGGCCGCAAAGGTGCACGGTGAAATCCGGTACTTCGACCATGTTCGGACCTGCATCTCGCCGAGTATGCGGACATGTTTGGCCGCAATTGGCAACTGCCTCGGCTGGCTCGAGGCCAAGTACGACGGTGACGACGAACGGGTGGCGCGTTTTGAGGGGCACCCGCAGCGAGAAGCGCGACGGCGCCGCATGCTCGAAGAGGAGCGTTGGCGTCGGGCGAGCGATGTCGATGAGGCATCCGACGAGTAACTGATGGTCTCGCCCGGCTTCGTTGAGTGGCTAGCTGGGCAATCCAATCGACGCGACGCCGTCGGGGATCTCGCCCGCGACACCCGTGCTGATCTCGACTGGCCTCCAGTCGGAAAACCGAGCCGATCCAGGCTTCACAACTACCTCGAGTCGTGCGGCGCGATCGCGGCGGCGCTCGACGCGTTGGATGTGGCATGGGATGAATGGGATATCGAGCGACGCCAAGCGAAGTAGTCGCTTCTCGCCCGCACTGGTGGCAAGGGCTTGGACATCTGGTCGCCGAGATCGTGCCTACTGATCCCTCGGAGCTTGCCGACCGTGCGGAGCGTCGGGATCGGGGTGCGGGCAGATTGACCGACACCGCGGGCTAAAAACCCCATAGGGCGATCAGCCTTCCAGGGGCGGGCGGGCGAGTACCGGGGCGCCGGATCGTCCCGACGCGATTGCCAGCAGAACCCCGGTCGGCCAGCACACCCACCGCAGCGGGAATGAATTTGGCGCGATGCTTTGGCGATGGACGGCCCAGCGGTCAGAACAGTCGAACCGCCTAACCCGATCAGTAACAAGACACCCCCGAGACGCGTTTACCGGCGACTCTTGTTGGGCTGGCTCAACCAGATCAGTGCCCACCCAGCCCGCTGGCACCTCGGAGTGGCGCTGTCCATCGTCGTGGCTTCAAACCTGGCATTCCTCGCGACGAAAACGCGACCGAGCCTTCTCGTTGATCTTGCCGTTGAAGCACTGATCGTCGCTCTCGCACTCGGCCTGCCTGTCACGCTGACGGTCGCGGCGCTCTCAAGGGAGTTCTCGAGCGTCCTGGACGCCATATCCGACGCGCCTCGCGGCGGACTCCCACTCATGTTGCGCGTCGTGAGCGAGGAGATGCTGGATATTCAGAAGAATCTTCAGTCACTCCGCCATCGGGGCTTTCAGCTGGAGACGGCATCCGCTTCGGAGTGGGCGCGCCGCCGATTCTTCGCGACCGCGAACGGCCGATACATCGGCGCGGATAGCAATCCACCCAGTCAATACCTAGCGACCTATCACGAATACCTAACTGCACATGCCGACTACCTAAGACGCACGAGGCGACTCGACTCCGTAAGGATCCTGCTCATCGATGCCGAAACCTTGCTCTCAGATCGAAGAGCATCTCCCGATGACTTCAATCGCTTGGTCGACTGGCACGAACGCCACTCAGTGCAACTTCGTTTCATTTCCCATGAGCGCGCTCGTGACTACGCAACTGGCGAGGGACTCGGCACGACCACAGACATGGCCTTCTGGGAGAACGATCTTGCACTCTTGTGGACCGACGTTGGTCAAGACCATCTCAGCTTGCAAATGACGATGCCAGGGGAAACCGACTACGAGCGATGTACCGGCTATCTCAACTCCATTCTTCAGCACAGTGAACCGATCGCGGCCCTACCAGACGTCAACAACTCCGACCAGGTCGGACAAATTGAACTGGGACCTCTTATCGAACATGCGTGCCGCGTCGCGCGACGCCTGGCAGCCGCACTCTCAACACGGCCTCATGCCACCTGAACGCGCGCCGACCAAGCCCTGCTAGATCGAAGGCCCCGGATCCGGAGAGGTCCCGATGGGCCCGCCCGAGAGCCGCTCGACAGCGCTGAGGTCGCGGCGACCCGCTGCTACTTGTCCTTTCTTGTGGTGCTTCCCGGTGTCGCAATTGCCGTGGGAGCCGAGAGTTTCCCTCGTTCGCAGCCCTTCATGAGGTAGGGGCGTCGTCCTGGGTGTGGAATCGGGTGCAGTAGTGGCATCCGGGTGCGGGCGCGTCGCGAGAGCTATTCACGACCCCGCGCTCGGCTCGGTAGGTGAGCAGACGCTGCGGTGCTCGGAGGCCCGTCATCAGGACCATGAACTCGGTTATCGCAAGCGATGCGATCACGCCGTTGATGGAGACAACGGACGGTCCGGTGGCGTTAAGTGCTTCAATCGGTATGCCGTAGATGCGCGCGTGTTCGACGCGTTGGCCCGGAGTCATCGCTGCGATGGCGAGGGCCTCTTGGTCTATGACGTCTAAGCACACGGGGCAGCCGTCGCCGGTTGCGACAACAACGCGACCGCCATACCACGGCGTTCCGTCGGGATGCCGGCCGATATCGGTGGCGAGATCGACGAGGGGTATGCCCCGTGCGGACGCGAATTCGAGCACTTGGATGCGGGCAGGCTCGCTATCGACGCAGCTGAACAAGACGCTGTCGTCGTGATGCGTGGCCGTGTTCGAATCGTCGGCTGCGAACGGGGCGTCAAGGGTGATCACCTCTGCGCCGGGTTGGATGGATTTGATGAGGCGCGTCGCGACCTCGAGCTTTGCCTTTCCGACGTCGCCTGGCCCGGCACCCACGAGTCGATTGAGATTGGTGATGTCGACGGTCTTGGACTCGCTGATGCGGTACGCGAGCACGCCAAGGTAGGCGAGCTGCTGCGCGACGTGCATCCCGAGGCCACCCGCGCCGATGAGCCCGACGATCGCCTGCCCAATGGTTGTCTGTCCCTCGGCACCGAACAGGCCCTCATGCCGGGCATAGCGTTCATCATTCATTTCTGTTGCCCGTGACAATGCGGGTCTGACAGGTCGAACGCTCAACGCGGCCAGCCACCGAGGAAGTGCTGATTCGGACGGTCATTGCGTTCTTGTTGCCCCGCCATGCGAGGCCGTCGAAGGTTTGGGGTCCAAACACAAGCGCGGCGTAGGGGCGCCAGCGGAGACGCCACCGGACGTGAGGCACCCACTCAGCGAGCGAGGCGAGGTCCACGGACGAGAAGGCCGCGGGATCGCCCAGCGATCCGAGGTGAGAGTGAGCCTCGATCAGCCAGCCGTCGCGGCCCGATGCCCACTGCAGCACCCGGCAACGAGCGTCGTCGGCGAGTTCCACGCACCACGCATTGTCAATTACGTCGGCGTCTTGCATGAGCAACGCCTCCACGATCTTGGGACGTTCGTCGTTCTCGGCTTGCATGAACGCGACGCGCTCGGGCGCGCTGCGAAGGTGCGCGACCACGTCTGCGTACACCTTGCGGGTCCAGGTGAGCCCGACCTCCGGCGTCATGGTCCCTCCCGGAAGCGGTCGGCGATGCTCCTCGCAAACTCGAGCATCGTGCTGCCGATGGCAAGCAGGTCGCGGGGGTGCCATTCGGTGAGCTGCCAGGAGAAGCGGCCCCAGTCGTCGCCCCACGGCGTGGACGCGGGATAGGTGTAGCTGCCGATGGCGGCGGACTGCTTGCCCGAAAGATTCGGCCGGTGCCCGTCGAGGTCCGCGACGGCCCGGGCGTAGAAACCGTAGGGGTTGGTGGCGCGGTCGGGCGGGATCTGCAGCGCGACCTCGACGACCTCAGGTATCCACAACTCGGCTGGAACGCGGTACGCGGGGAGCCGGACCCACTGTCCTTCGTGGAAGTACTCGACGCTCTCGCCGAACCACCGTCGCAGCAGGTCCAGCTCCTCCTCGACGCGTGTCATCCCCGCTGGTACCGGACCTTGCGGGCAAAACCGCGGCCCGGCTTCAGCTCTTCGACCTCGTCCTCGCGCAGCTGCCGCTCCGAGTTGTCCTCGAGGTCAACCTCCACGATGGGTTGTTCGCCCGTGAGGTTTCCCAACTGGCGGATCTCGGCGACCGTGATCGTCGATCGATCCCACTCGTAGTCCGTGCCCTCGATGTCGATGAAGTACTTCGGGCCGGGCTCGTGGCCACCCCGGGGGCTGCTGTGGTCGGTAACGGTCATGATGTTTCCTTTCGTTGGTTTTGGGCCGCTAAGCGGCTGAGCGCTCATCACCTTAGCACTTGCCGCTCAGCGCCTGAGCACCCCGCTACGATCTCTGAGAGACGACCCGATGGAGAACCCGACATGGCGCGATCACTCGGTGAGGTACTGACCAAAGCCCGAAATGACAAGGACCTAAGCCTTCGGGATGTGGAGAAGCTGACCGGTATCAACAACGGCCACCTCTCCCAGATCGAGAAGGGCAACATCACCAAGCCAGCCGTCGGGATCCTCTGGCAGCTGGCGAACCTGTACGAGCTCGACTTCTCCAAGCTCATGGAACTGGCTGAACGCGCAGGCCCCAAGGCGCGCCGCACGCCAAGCCGGTCTCTCGTCGGCGCCGCCCTCCACACGGTCGGCGATCTTTCGCCCAGTGAAGAACAAGAACTCCTCGACTTCATGGAAACACTTCGGCAACGGCGCCGAGATCAGTCCCCGGGGTAGCCATGCCAATCGACCCGTTCCTTCGTAAGCAGATCATGGGTATCGCCGAGACCGCGCTGCAGGCCGCAGATGCTGTCGACGTGCTCCCAACCCCGCTCGAACGCGTGGCAAAGGAGTCGGGGGTCGCCGAGATCATCGACATCGGTGATCTCCCCGAAGAGCTCGTCATCGCCAAGCCGAACGGTTGGCGACGAATTCTTGGTGCGTACCTCTATCGGGCAAACACCGCGTTCGTTGACCTATCCCAACCGGTCGGGCGTCGCCGTTTCATCCTCGCTCACGAGACGGGCCACAAGATCGTGCCCTGGCACACCGCCAGCTATCACCTCGATGATGAAACGCGACTCTTCAAGGACGCGGAAGACGAACTCGAGGAAGAAGCCAACTTCGCCGGCAAACTGCTCATGTTCCAAGGTGGACGATTCCACGCGCGAGCGCTGGACTACGAGACAGGAATGCGAACCCCGATCGCACTCGCTGCCACCTATGGCGCGTCGCTTCACGCCAGCATTCGCTTCTACGCTGAACATCACCCCGAACCGATCGGTCTTGTCATCGGGGGCCGCTACGCGAGATCCGACGGCACGGTGCCGATTTGGGTCAGCGTCCAGTCGAGGACGTTCCTGAAGAGGTTCGGTTCCTTTCGTTCCTTTTTCCCGGAGAGGGGCATTCCCCTCACGCCGCCCGCAGGCCACGCACTCGGCTCGGTGGCGTCAGCCGCCTTGCAGGCCGGCGACATCGTCAGCGAACAACTCGGCTTGCATGATCTCTCCGGGAACGCAATCCGATCCAACGTCGATACGTTCTTCAATCGGCGATGTTTGTTCGTCATGGCGAGCACTCGAACGATGCTCCGTCGGGGACGTCGAGTCGCGATCCAAGCTGGCTAGCGCACCGGTGGTCTCGCGGCCTCCGATGCTCAACTGGACATGCATTCGTTGTGCGACCGGACAGAACGCCGGATTCTGTCCGGGGGGTTCCGCTGACCAGCCCAAACGCACAGAAACGCCGGCTGAGCAGCGAAAACGTCTTTCATCGTTTGTCGTTGTTTTGCACTGTTGCGCATTGTCCTGAGGACTAATTGAGGACTGACCGCCATGTTGCTGGCCTACCACGTCGCGCGCCATCAAGCGCTGCATGGCTCCGGCGTGACGGGTTCCAACGCGTCTCGCGGGTCAGGTCTGGGCGTCGGGTACTGGCCGCTCGACGGGATCGGTTCCCCCGGGGCGCAACTACTCCTCGGGCGTGTCGCCTTCGAGGCCGTCGGCGATGGAGCGCAGGGTCTCGCTCACCACCAGGAGGACGAGGTGTGGGTCGCCGCCGGTCCAGGTCACCCATTCGGCCACCGGGGTCACTCGGTCTTGCACGAAGTCGAGGACGCAGGTGGTGAGGTCTCGGGCGAGCGGGATCTCCTGGGCGGGTTCGTGCAGCTCGGCGGGGTCGTCGTGGGCGCGTGTCGGCGTTCAAGTAATCCACCGCGTGATGGGGGTGGCGTTCAGGTAATCCACCGTCTCGACGTTCAGGTATTTCACCGCCTTGGGGGTGGTG
>CAAGKR010471185.1_pt1 | contig 10897 bp, 11 predicted proteins | sample 2556971 | NCBI WGS metagenome assembly CAAGKR01 (sample SAMEA5207829, study PRJEB30636) | soil metagenome | biome: forest; feature: boreal; material: soil | place: USA | collected 2011-09 | depth 1 m
CCTACGACCCCATCGCCGGTCGGTACTCGCTGGAGGTGTCCTCGCCCGGCGCCGAGCGGCCTCTGCGGACAGAGAGCGAATGGCAGGGGGCGGTGGGCCGTCGCGTCAACGTGCGGGTACGGTCCGGTGACGCCGAGTTGATCGTCGAGGGCCGGCTCCTCCATCTCGACGACGCCAGCGTCGAGATCGAGGCGCGCGATCGCAATCGCCGCCGCCTCACGGCGGTGTCCCGCGCCGACGTGGTGGCGGCGCGCATCGTGGTCGACATCTGAGTCCCGTGAGCGCGACACCGCCCACCCCGCTGGACAGCGCCATCGCCACGCTGCGCGAGACAACCGAGCTGAGCGACGACCGCCTCGCCGCCCTCTTCGAGTCGGCGTTCGTCGACACCTACCGCCGGGTGGTCAACGACGACGCCAGCATCCAGGCGCGAGTCGACCTGTTCACGGGCCGCTGCCGGATGTACCGCCGCGGTGCGGACGGCGAGGAGGTGGCCGTGGAGGTGGACGTTCCCGACTTTCCCCGCCAGGCCGCCCAGGCTGCCCGGGTGGCGGTGGCCACAGCGCTCCGCGAGGCCGGCAAGGACCGTGTGCTCCGCGAGGCGTCACTCCATCGCGGTGAGCTGATAGACGCGATCGTCGACCGTTCCGCCGGCCCGGTCTGGTACCTGCGCACGGCTGACCTGCGCGTGCTCCTGCCCCCCGAGGAGCAGATCACCGGAGAGGAGCTGGTGGCCGGCCAGCATCTCAAGGTGATGGTGCTGGAGGGGCGCCGGCGCAGCCAGGACGCGGTGGTGGTGGTGTCGCGCTCGCACCCGCAGCTGCTCCGCCTTCTCCTCGAGCAGGAGGTCCCGGAGGTCGCCAACGGCCAGGTGCTTGTCCGGGGGATCGTCCGCGAGGCGGGGCGGCGCAGCAAGGTGGCCGTCGAGGCCGCCGACCCCGCCGTCGACGCACGGGGCGCCTGCATCGGTCCGCGGGGGGTCCGCCACCAGGCGATCACCTCCGAGCTGGGCCACGAGCAGGTGCAGATCGTGGTCTGGTCGGCGGACACCGCCACCTACATCGCCAACGCCCTGGCGCCCGCCACCGTCGCGCGCGTCGATCTCGACGAGGAGAGCCGCACCGCCACCGTGACCGTGGAGGCCGATCAACTGTCGCTGGCGATCGGCAGGGGAGGGGACAACGCCCGCCTGGTGGCCAGGCTGTGCGGCTGGCGGATTGACGTGATTGGCGCGGATCAGCCCCCATGAGCGCTCATGTCCCCGAGCGCACCTGCGTCGGCTGCCGGCGTGTCCGCGGCCGGACTGAACTCGTCCGCCTCGCCATTGGAACCGGCGGACAGGTTACTCTTGACGTTCGCAATCAGCTTCCCGGCCGGGGAGCCTACCTCTGCGCGAATGGCATCGACTGCCTGTCGCAGGCACGGCGCCGGCGGGCGCTGGCGCATTCCCTGCACGTGGGGGAAGATCTCATCGACTACGACGAATTGGGCGCCGGTATCGCAGCGCTCGCACAGGAGGTGCAGCCATCGCCACGGTGAACAAGCTCAGCCTGCCGGCCACAGTGACCGTCAAGGAGCTCGCCGAACGCCTCTCGGTCTCCGGATCGGAGCTCATCAAGTACCTGATGAGCAATGGCGTCATGGCGAGCCTCAACCAGGCTGTCGACTTCGACACCGCCGCCCTGGCCGCCGATCACTTCGGCTTCGAGGCGGAGAGCGAAGAGCGGGTCGCCGCCGCCACCCCGACCACGGGGAGGCGTCGCAATCCACTGCTCGACCAGTCGGACGACGACCCCGCCACCCTGGTTCCCCGCCCCCCCGTGGTGACGGTGCTCGGGCACGTGGACCACGGCAAGACCTCTCTCCTCGACCGCATCCGCGAGACGTCGGTGGCCTCCGGTGAGGCCGGAGGGATCACCCAGAAGATCGGCGCCTACCAGGTGGAGAAGAACGGCCGGCCGATCACCTTCATCGACACCCCGGGCCACGAGGCGTTCACGGCGATGCGCGCCCGCGGCGCTGACGTCACCGACGTCGCGGTCCTCGTGGTGGCCGCGGACGACGGCGTCATGCCGCAGACGGAGGAGGCGATCCAGCACGTCCGCAGCGCCGAGGTTCCGATCATCGTGGCCCTCAACAAGATCGACACGGACGGCGCCAACCCCGACCGCGTCCTCCAGCAGCTCGCCGACCGCGGCCTGGTGACCAGCGACTACGGCGGTGACATCACCGTGGTGCGCACCAGCGCCAAGACCGGCGAGGGCGTCACCGACCTCCTCGACATGATCCTGCTGACCGCCGACGCCGAGGTCGAGCCCAAGGCCGACCCCAAGGCGAGCGCGGCCGGGACGGTCATCGAGGCCGACCGCGACCCCGGTCGCGGGCCGATCGCGACCGTGCTGGTCCAGAACGGCACGCTCAAGGTGGGTGAGTACATGGTCGCGGGCCAGGTCTACGGGCGCGTCCGAGCTCTGCTCGACGAGCGGGGCGAGCGGCTCCAGAGCGCCGGCCCGAGCACGCCGGCGGTCGTCACCGGCCTCTCCGGCGTGGCCGCCGCGGGCGACGTCTTCCAGGTGATGCCCAACGAGCGGACCGCGCGCGCGCTCGCCGAGGAGCGTGCCATCGACGCCAAGCAGCGCCAGGCCCAGCCGGTGCGGCGGATCACGCTCGCCGACCTCGCGTCGCAGGTGGCCGAGGGCTCCATGAAGACGCTCAACCTCACCGTCAAGGCCGACTCCAACGGGTCGCTCGAGGCGCTCCGCGGCCAGATCGAGAGGATCGAGGATCCCACCGTGCGCGTCGTCATCGTCGCCTCCGGGGTGGGGCCGATCGGTGAGGCGGACGTCAACCTCGCCGCCGTCACGGACTCGATCGTCATCGGGTTCAACGCGCGCCCCGACGATCGCGCCAAGGTGGCGGCTGACTCGCAGGGCGTCGACGTCCGCTTCTACGACGTCATCTACCAGGTCACCGACGACATCGTGAAGGCGATCAAGGGCCTGTACGAGCCCACCTTCATCGACGTCCTCCAGGGTCGCGCCGAGGTGCGCCAGGTCTTCACGGTCGATGGCAGGAACGCCATCGCCGGCTCCCACGTGGTCGAGGGCCGTGTGCCGCGCAACGCCACGGTCACCGTCCTGCGGGACGGCAGGCAGGTGGTGCGCAGCCGGATCGCTGTGCTCAAGCGATTCAAGGATGACGTCCGCGAGGTGGCCCGCGGCTATGACTGCGGCATCACGCTCGAGGACTTCAGCGACTTCGCCGTGGGCGACATCCTCGAGGCGTACACGGTCGAGCAGCAGAACCTGTGAGAGCCACGTCGGCTCGCCGCCGTGGCGGAGCCGGGTGATGACCACCAATTTCCACAGCCATGCCCAGCACGGCTCGCGGCCTCCACGCACTGAGCGCGTCGCCGAGCAGCTGCGCCAGGAGATCTCCCAGATGATGCTCATCGACATGAAGGATCCGCGCGTGCGGATGGCGTCGATCAGCGAGGTGAGGGTTGCCCGGGACATGAAGAGCGCCCGCCTCATGGTCAGCGCGGTGGGCGAGGAGCGCGAACGCCACGCGGTGGTGAGCGCGCTGCGCCATGCGGAGGGCTACCTACGCGGACAGCTCGGCGAGCGCCTCGAGAACCTCAAGACGCCACCTCGGCTGCGCTTCGAGCTCGACGAGTCGATCGCCTACAGCGTGCGCATCAGCAGCATGCTCCGCGAGCTCGAGCCGGCCGGCGGCGAGAGCGAGGAGCCGGCGGTGGAGGTGGTGGAATGACCGCCGTGACGTCCACGTGGCCACGGCTCGAAGACGTCGTCGACGACATCCGCGGGATCCTGGACCGGGCCCAGGTCATCGCCTGCCTCTCGCACAAGGACGCCGACGCCGACAGCCTCGGGTCGGCGCTGGGCTTCGCCGCATCGATGCGCGCCATGGGACGGAAGACGCGGGTTCTCGTGCCCTCGCCGCTGCCGCGCATGCTCGAGTACCTGCCTGGCTTCGACGGCATCTCCGAGGACGAGACCGGCATCGACGTGCTCTTCACGTTCGACTGCGCCACGGTGGCGAGGTTCGGCGACAAGCAGGACCTGATCCGCGACACGGCCACGGTGGTCAACGTGGACCACCACGTCAGCAACGAGGGCTTCGGGACGGTCAACCTCATCGAGCCGACGGCCAGCGCCACCGGGCAGGTCGTGCACCGCCTGCTGACCAGCATCGGAGCCCCGATCACCGCCGACGTCGCCACCAACCTCTACGCGGCGCTCTTCACCGACACCGGCGGCTTCCGCCACGAGAACACCACCGAGGAGGCGCTGAGGCTGGGCGCCGAGCTCGTTGCGTCGGGGACCAACCCGGGCTGGGTCGCGCTGAAGAGCTACAAGTCGCGCTCGGTTCCTCAGCTCAAGCTCGAGGGCCTCGCCGTGGCCAGGCTGCGCACCGAGCTGGACGGCCGGCTGGTGTGGTCGGAGATCACCCAGGCGATGCTCGAGGAGGCCGGGGCGGACATGATGGAGTCGGAGGGGGTCATCGACCAGCTCCAGAGCGTCGACACCATGCAGGTCGCGATCCTCTTCAAGGAGAGCGCGGCCGACGTCAGCAAGGTGAGCGTGCGCACGCGTGACCCGCTGGATGCGACCGATGTATGCCGGCCGTTCGGTGGCGGGGGACACCATCGTGCCGCTGGGGCCGAGCTCGACGTGCCGCTCGCAGACTTCGAGCCGCGGGTGCTCGAGGTCGCCCGGGAGCTGCTGCGGTCGTCGGGGTGACCCCGGTCGTGGCCCAGCCGCGCACCGCAGCCGCGTCGCGCAGCGGGATCCTCGCCATCGACAAACCCGCCGGCATGACATCGTTCGACGCGGTGCGCGTGGTGCGGCGGGTGTTCAACGAGCGCCGTGTCGGCCACGGCGGCACCCTCGATCCCACCGCGACCGGTTTGCTGCCGGTGTGCATCGGCCAGGCCCCCCGCCTGGTCGACTACTTCCACCAGCAGCCCAAGACGTATCGCTGCGTCATCCGCCTCGGTGAGACCAGCAACACCCTCGACACCGAGGGTGAGGTTGTCGCCGGCGCCGATGCGTCGGCGGTGACACTCGACGATGTGCGTGCGGAGGCGGTGCGGTTCGTCGGCGACATCGAGCAGGTGCCGCCGATGCACTCGGCCGTGCGCCACGAGGGCAAACACCTCTACGAGCTGGCGCGCAGCGGCCAGCACGTCGAGCGCAAGGCCCGCACCGTGCATATCGACAGCATCGACGTGACCGGCTTCCGCGCGGGCCCGCGCGCCGAGGTCGAGCTGACCGTGGTGAGCGGCAAGGGTGCGTACATGCGCGTGCTTGCCGCAGACATCGGCGAGCGGTTGCGCACCGGAGGTCTGCTGGCGTGGCTCTCGCGCACGTCCTACGGCCCGCTGCGTCTCGAGGACGCGATCACCCCGGAGGCACTCGCCAACGCTGAGGATCCCGGCGCGGTCTTGCTCCCACTCGACGTCGCGGTGGACTTCCTCCCACGTGTCGACCTGCCGCCGCAGGGGGCGACGATGGTGTGCCGCGGCCAGTCCGTCTGGCTGCCGCGCCTCCCGGGGATGACCGCCGGCAACCAGTGCCGGGTACACAGCGCCGACGGGCGCCTCATCGCGATCGGCGAGATTGCCGGCAACCTGTTGCGTCCGACGAAGGTTCTCACCAACTAGGGATGCGCCTCGACAGCGGCCTGACGCCGCGCCAGGATGGCGATGCGCCCGTCGTGCTCACCATCGGCAACTTCGACGGCATCCATCTCGGGCACGTCGGGCTCCTCGATGCGGTGCGAGCCACCGCGGCGCCTCTTGACGCGCAGTCCGCGCTGCTCACCTTCGACCCCCACCCGCGCTGTGTGCTCGACCCGGCACGGTGCCCTCAGTCGCTGACCACGCTGGCCGAGAAGCAGTCGCTGCTTGGGGCGTACGGCCTCGATCGGCTCGTCGTGCTCGGCTTCACGCGCGAGGTGAGCAGCTGGGGCGCGGAGCAGTTCTGTGACCTGCTGCGCTCGAGCTTCGAAATCCGCGCCCTGGTGGTCGGTCACGACTTCGCGCTCGGTCACAAGCGGCAGGGGGACGTCGCATTCCTGCGCGCTTATGGGGAGCGCCACGGCTTCGTGGTGGAGCAGGTCGAGGCGGTGCTCGTCGACGGAGAGCCCGTGTCGTCAGGACGGGTCCGCGCCGCCCTCAGCGAGGGCAACGTGGGAGGCGCCGCGACCCTTCTCGGCCGTCCTCATCTCATGGACGCGGTCGTCGAGCACGGCGACGAGGTGGGCCGGCACCTCGGATACCCGACGGCCAACCTCTCGATCGACGCCTCCAAGTGCCTTCCCGCACCGGGTGTCTACGCGATGTGGGTGCGAGTCGACGGCGAATGGCACGCGGCAGCCACCAACGTAGGGTACCGGCCGACGTTCGGCGGCGACCGGCTCACCGTCGAGGCGTTCCTCCTCGACTTCTCGGGCGACCTGTACGGTCGCAGCGTGCGTGCGGTGTTCGTGGATCGGCTTCGTGAGGAGCGCACCTATCCATCCGTCCACGAGCTCGTGACCCAGATCGGGCGGGACGTGGACGAGGTGCGTGATCTGCTGGGCAAGTCCCGGCCACCGTTGCTCTGACCGCCGGCGGGCTCGATCGCGCTCACCCCGCGGGTGCGTACGGCACGGCTTCGATCTGGTAGACGGGATACGGTCCGCTCGTCCACACCACTGGCGAGTCCGGCGGCTCGTACCTGTACGCGAACGAGACCGGCGCCGCCGAGCCGGTGCTGTACACGCCGGATACCTCGATGTGGAAATGCTCGGTGGCGCTCACCATCACGCCCGGTGCAGCGGCGAGCCCGCGGTACTGGTGATACACGGTGCAGACCTGATCCGCGTTCAGCCAGGTTCCTGAAGCAGCGTCGAACGTCGGTGTCCCCGTGGGCGGCGACGGGTCGGACGAGCCCTGCCCGTACACGCTGACGTCTCCAGCTGGATCGTGGAAATCCCAGTGAACGCCATCGGCAACGATGGAGACTGCAATCCGTCCTGCTACCGTCACCGGGAGGGCGCCTGCCACACCCTTGAGGCTCAGCGGCAGGGTCAGGGTGAACGGGTTGGGCGTGCCCGACCCCGTCGGCAGCCCGGTGTTGAGCCCGACGCACGTCGGCACGCCCACATACGTCGGTGAGCCGTTGGCCGGCTCGCTGACGATCGAGCCCCGCCGGAAGCTGTGCCAGAGTGCGTCGGCGATCGAGTTCACCTGGGTGGTGAATGTCGGGACCGTGGTGCTCATGTGCGACTGCAGGAAGGGACTGTCCGTGCCCGCGACCGTCAGCCCGCTGCAGTACTCCGGTCCGTACACGGGCACACCTCCCGCACCTGTGGTGACCTGGTCGTGGACGACGCGGCCCACATGGAGGTAGACCAGCTCACGGAGCGTCCACGTCGTTGCATCCTGCGACGCTGCCTGCATGCCGGCGATGGGCGGACCCAGGGGCATGTAGAAGTCGGCGGCGGTGTACGGAGCGGTGGTCAGCAGCGCCTCGATCGCAGCCGAAGGATGGTCGAATGCATTGGCGGACGCGGCCTCGTCGATCTGTTGCTGCTGGTACGTGTTGAACTGGTCGGCAATTCCCTTCGCCTCGGCTGCGGCGTCGGCGTTCAGCTGCGCTGCTGTCTCGACATGCTCGGGCGGCACCGTCACGTCGCTTGGTCCGGTTGGAGAGCCGATGGGGAGAGGGGAGTGGATGGTGGCGGTGGCGGTCAGACCCGTCTCCGGGTTGCCGTTCACCGCAGGCGTGAGGCTGACGTACTCATGACTGGGCGCACCGCCGGGGTTGCCCGTGCCGCTCGGGATCAGCTCAGTCTCGAGGCACGGTGAGCCTAGCGGCGGCCCGGTTGGCGGGCCGAAAACGCCCGGCCCGTTGTCCTGCGGCGCCAGCGCGGCCGGAGGCGGCAGGCCACAGCCGAGCTGCGCTCCGATTCCCCCGGTGCCACCGCCCCCGGCGCCGGCGCAGCCACCATCACCGCGCCCGCCAGTCGCTCCGGCTGACGTGACGTTGAACCCTAGCGAGACAACCCACGCGACCGCCAGCGCCGCGAGCACCTGCCTTCTCACGATCGACACCAACTCGACGGCGCCGCCGCCTGCGTGCAATTCCCTGCACCGTCGTAGAAGAGCAGTGGTCCGAGGAGGGGGTCTTGAACTTCGTGACCCGCGAAGAAGGTAACGCCCGTTGAGGGGTAATACGCAAGGGTCACCGACTGGCCCGAAGAACTCGAGGCAGTCACAGTGCACGGGCCTGAGTGCGTCCCTACGAAGACATACGAGTCTGCTGTCGTCTCTGGCTGTGACGCGAAGAATCGCCTGTCGGCAGACGTGATCGGGAATACCGACGCCCTCGTTGGGAACAAAGCGCAGTCCGGCTGCGCGATCGGTTCGCTTGCTGCCATGGCCTGCAGTTCAGCCGGAGGATCAAGCCTCACCAGCCCGAGGTGAGACATCAGTTCAACTTGATCATTCGCTTCCGCCCAGCGATACCAAAGCGAGTCGCGGTTGGAGGCGACGATCAACTTGTCTACGTCGGCCTCCGACAGTGCGCCATTCGTGCCATTGACCACAGTCGGTGGCGGCGGCGTACTGTCGGTCAGATTGGCCGGCGGAACCTTGGTCACGCCGTAGGGAGCCCACAGGGCCGCGCAGGCGTCGGGTACCTGGCCGATCGGCGTGGTGGTCGTGATGGAAGCGCACGGCCCAGCGGCCGCGCTCGGCCTGGATGCGGTGGTTGCGGTCGGCCTCGGGGTCGCGGTCGGAGTGGGCGCCGGGTTGCCGCACGACGACAGGGACACGACAGCCAGGGTCGTGAGCACGACGATGCGCATGCTGGTTCTCAGCACGGTTCCGTGGCCTCCTCCTCTCCGCGGATTGGGGACAGTACCGCACGGCGCGGCACCCTGTGGTGGACCCTCCGGTCCGCTAGCAAGTCTTTGCCACCAGGCACCGCGCGGGCAATGACGGGACGGCAACAGGTCCGGGAGGCGACGAAGCGGCCGTCACGTCAGCGTCATTCGTTCCGAGTTCGCGGGCGCGGCAATCGCATCTGCGACGGACTCGGCCCGATGACAGGAGCGATTCCGGTGGCGTCCTCTCGCCCGATACCATCCGCCCCGATGAGTGGGGGGATCGGCGAGCAGCCGCGGACGCTGGTGGTCGTCAACCCGGCCAGCGCGGGCGGCCGCACCGGCCGGCGCTGGCCGGACCTTCGTGACGCGCTCTACGACGCCGGCCTCGACTACGACGTCCACCACACCAGCGCCCCCGGTGATGCGACCGTGGCCGCCCGACGCGCTCTCGGCCAGGGCTGCGAGCGCGTCGTGGTCGCGGGGGGAGACGGCACCCTCAACGAGGTCGTCAACGGCTTCTTTAATGACGACGGCACCGCCGTCAACTCGGAGGCCGTCCTCGGCATGCTGCCAAGCGGCACTGGCGGCGACTTCCGCCGCACCGCAGGCCTCCCCAGCCACCCCAACCATCTGGCAGCGGTCATCGCCGCCAACCACACGCGGATGATCGACGTCGGTCGCATCGCATACGACGACGAGGGCACCCCGCCGCGGCAATTCATCAACATCGCGGACTGCGGCGTCGGTGGCGAGGTGGTCGCCCGCGTCAACCGCAGCGGCAACAAGGGCGGAGGGGTGCGAGGCACAGCTGTCTTCCTGGCGATCTCCCTCAAGGCGCTCATGTCCTTCGGACAGCGCTCGGTTCGTATCACACTCGACGGCAAACCGCTGACAGCCGATACGCAGAATGTGATCGTCGCCAACGGCAACTACTTCGGCGGCGGAATGCGCATCGCCCCCGATGCCGACCTCGCCGACGGCCTGTTCGACGTCGTCATCCTGCCCGCCCTTGGCCGTGTCCGCACGCTCGCCGCGATGCCCTCAGTCTATCGCGGCACCCACATCCGCCAGCCCGGTGTGATGATGCGGCGAGCGCGTGAAGTTCGCATCGAGCCCCTGGATAGCCGGCCCCTCCTCTTCGACATCGAGGGCGAGCAGATCGGTCGCGCTCCGGCGACGCTCACCTGCATCCCCGCCGCGCTGCGCTTCTGCGTGCCGGCGCGAGGGGCGGCCTGAACTGGATTGCTGGTAGACTGACGTCGACCTTCAGAGGGCCCCGCTCGGTTTGACGCATGGGGAAATGCGCCACGCGGCTCCGCTCTCTGACCGGCGACAGGCCAACAGGCCCCACGGAGAATCACTTGACAGCAGTTCGACCGAAGTCGGAGATCATCGCCGAACACCGCCGCCACGACACCGACACCGGGTCGGCGGAGGTGCAGATCGCCGTCCTCAGTGACCGCATCGCCATGCTCACCGAGCATCTCCGCGATCACCCCAAGGACCACGCCTCGCGCCGCGGTCTCCTCAAGCTGGTGGGCAAGCGTCGCCGGCTCCTCGACTACCTCACTCGCACCGACGTCGAGCGCTACCGCGCGATCATCGCCCAGCTCGGGCTTCGCCGGTAACCGATGCGCTCACGTTCCTCGGTCCACTCCACGGAGGGCTGCGCACAGCCCGCCTGATCGGTGGGCCGACACTTCAGACAACCAATCGATTCTCGATCCGGGAGCGACATCCCCCGCAGCCACGCGCAGCGGTGAGAGGTTGGCGCCTGGACCTCGGCACACGCGGCACCGCAGCCATCCGGCGCGAGCCGCACGCCGACCTCCAGACACCAATCTCACCACCATCCGCGCGGGGCGGCACCAGGTCTGATCGCACCCGGGTCATCCACTCATACAGGAGACCCAATGGCCTACCAGAAATTTGAATCCGATTACGCAGGTCAGCCGCTGATCGTCGAAACCGGACACATCGCCGAACAGGCGAACGGAGC
>CAAGKR010150568.1_pt1 | contig 10895 bp, 10 predicted proteins | sample 2556971 | NCBI WGS metagenome assembly CAAGKR01 (sample SAMEA5207829, study PRJEB30636) | soil metagenome | biome: forest; feature: boreal; material: soil | place: USA | collected 2011-09 | depth 1 m
GAGGACAAGCCGTCGCCCCTACATTAACTCAAAGAGCGGGCGAGGACAAGCCGTCGCCCCTACATTAACTCAAAGAGAACGAAGGCGGGTGTTCTATTTGATGCTTGCAAATCTGTGATGCCATGGTGAGATCCTATCTTCTCTATGTGACCGTCCTGTGAGGAGATGAGCATATGCTCGTTCTTGAACAAGATGTTCATGATATGCCTGACTTTGTTTCCTTATGATGGAACAATGCCAGGGATGCCGAAAGGAGCCGAATTATGTTTCAACGCATCTTAGTCCCCTTAGATGGATCCGCTCGTGGAGAAAGTGCCATTTCTGTCGCCGCGCATCTTGCGCTAGCTTCTGGTGGTTCCGTTACCCTCCTGCGCGTGGTCACTTCTCCCATTGAATTCGCCTGGTCTACCATGGAATCACCCATGTCGATGCAAGAGCCCTTGGAAGCCGACCGCGCGATGGTAATCAATTACCTCGCAACTATGGCAGGGTCGAAAGCTCTGGCAGGGGTTGCGACGAAAACGGAGGCGGTTGATGGTCTGCCAGCAGATACTATCCTCTCTGTCGCCCGTTCGCAGCAGGCGGATCTCATCGTGATGTGCAGCCATGGCTACTCTGGCTTCAAGCGTTGGGCTTTGGGTAGTGTCGCACAGAAAGTCGCACGTCATAGCCCTGTCCCCGTATTCGTTCTGCATGAAAATGCAGGTGTGCCAACCGATCTACATACAGGTGGCATCCGACCTGTTCGTGTCCTTGTTGCACTGGACGGCTCGCCCCTTGCCGAAACCGTGCTGGCTCCAGCAGCGCAACTGAGCGCAGCCTTGTCAGCTCCGGCAGCGGGAGCGCTCCATCTGGCTCGTGTACTCCCTCTCGCTTCGCTACCTGAGCAGGATCACGTTGAACCTCTTGCGAGGGTGAGGGACATGGCCAGAGCAGATGCAGATGCCTATCTGAGAGCCATAGAGCAACGACTGCGCGAAGGCGAACTGGCACGATTGCAACTCTCGATCACTTCCTCGGTCGTCATCAACACAGATAGCGCTGAGACGCTTATCAGGATGGCAGAAAACGGCGAGCATATGGTCAAGGTCGGGGAGTCCACTGGATGTGATGTGATCGCCATGGCAACGCACGGACGAGGTGGTCTGCAACGATGGGTGATGGGGAGCATCACTGAACGTGTGCTTGCTGCCACAAAGCTTCCCCTGCTCATTGTCCGACCGCAGAAGACGGATAGCGCAGTTGAGAAGGATGAGGAAACTATTGGTGTTGGGGTGCGTGAGACGCAAACCTGGGTAGGGTTGTTCTAGTGCTCCTCGTATGGACGCCTCTCAAGCAAGAGAGGCGTCCATTGGCTGGGTACATCACAGATCCACTGTAGAACGGTCAGCACTTTCCAAGCTTATCAGGATGATCCTACGTGTAACTCTCTTCGTATGACCTTGCCGATCAAGGACTTGGGCAAGCTCTCGCGGAACTCCACTATCCTGGGTACCTTGTATGCAGCCAGTTGTTGCTTACAATACTGTAGAAGCTCTTGTCTGGTTTTCTCAGATGCCTCGATTCCCGCTTTCAGCACGACGAACGCGGCGACTGTCTCACCCCGGTAGGCATCTGGCACACCTGCCACACCTGCTTCTGCTACAACAGGGTGCTGGGACAGGACCTCTTCCACTTCTCGTGGGTAGACTTTAAAGCCGCTGGCGATGATCACGTCCTTGGCACGCTCCACTATAGAGAAGTAGCCCTCTGCATCCATCCTCCCCAGGTCGCCTGTACGCATCCACCCGTCGCGGAAGGTGACCTTGTTTTCTTCTTCGCGCTTCCAGTAGCCCTGCATGATGTTTGGCCCCTTCACTACAAGCTCGCCCAACTCGCCGATAGGTACAGGTTCACCCGTCTCCTGATGCACAATGGCGGCATCTATATTGGGGAGTGGGAGACCAATACTTCCGTTGCGACACTCATCGGTCAACGGATTGCAGTGCGTCACCGGTGCCGCCTCGCTCAGCCCGTATCCCTCGACAAGCTTCCCGTGCGTGATAGCCTCAAAGTCCGCTTGTACCTTTGCGGGGAGAGGAGCTGCGCCACTAATACAGTACCTGATTGACTGCAGATAGGCAGGATGCTTGCTCGCCTCGCGCATGATGGCAAGATACATAGTCGGGATACCCGGGAAGAGCGTGGGGTGATAACGCCGTATGGCTTTTACGACCTCTTGTACCTTGAAACGAGGTAATAAGACCATTGTTGCAGCTACGAGAATGGAGAGGTTCATGCAAACGGTCAAACCATACGAATGGAAGAAGGGAGCCGCACAGAGCATCACTTCTTCACCTTCACGCGCCTTGGCAAACCAGGAGCGCGTTTGCATGGTATTGGCTAGCAGATTGCGGTGCGTCAGCATGGCCCCCTTGGAAAGCCCCGTTGTTCCGCCCGTGTATTGAAGCACGGCGAGGTCCGAGGCCGCGAGCGGCACTGGTAGATTCATCGCCTCAGCCTCACCTCTGCTCTGTGCTTCCAGAAAAGTATGCATTACGTGTAATGTCTGGTCTTCATGCAGTTCCCTGCGAGTGAGACGCGGTTCGGACTGCTTCGCACGCCACTGGCTGAGCCTATAAAGGGCACGTAGCATCGGCGGCAAAAAGTCAGCGGGACTGGTAACAATGACGTGTGCCAATGCCGTCTGTGCGCGTACAGCGCGTACAACTGGGTAAAACGTATCGAGCATGACCATCACGCTCGCTTCTGAGTCTGCGAGCTGATATTGCATCTCGCGCTCGGTGTACAGCGGATTGACGGGAACAACGGTAGCTCCTGCCATGAGCGCACCGTAGAAGGCAATGGGATATTGCGGAATGTTGGGCAGAGCAATCGCTACGCGGTCCCCTTTTTTCACACCGAGACGTTGTAGTTGGTTGGCAAAACGGTGTGCATAGCGAGAGAATTGGGCATAGGTGAGTTTTGTTCCATGGTAGATGAATGCCGTGTGGCCTGGGTAGCGGCTAACTGTGCTAGCAAGGAGCCAGGTCAGGGGATAATCTGGAACAACTATGCGAGCGGGAACGCCCTGCTCATAATGGCGAATCCAGGGGTGGCTGGCCAGGAACGCTTCATCTCCATCGAAGACGGGGGGAGATGAGTAAGGCTCTCTAAGAGCGTTGTTGATGCTTGATGTGTCAGACATTGCGTCTATCTCCTCTCTATTGAGGTATCTCTCGTCAGATGCCAGGAGCAACTTCGAGAACTACTCCCCTGAGCACAATCAGCCTATGTACGTGAAAGGTACATCTCCCCAGGAGATGACCAACGACCACAATAGGACTGGATAACTTATACGCTTGAAATATAGTCTTTCGGACTCACACTGCCATCACATTTTAGCGCCTACCTCTTACAATGCCGTCACAGTCCTACCTCATTTCACAAAGTTGCTCGATGCAGATTTGTGATCTCTCTGTAACGATTAATCGCATGAATGTGAACGTATTGTGATGTTCAAAGCCTATACTTCCTGAAGAAGGAAGGAGAGAACACGAGGAAAGGAGGGAAGGCCATGAAGCTAATAAGCGCCAAACACCCAATCAATACACCGCAGGAACAGCTTCACAATACGCGGCAGGAGCGGCTTTACTATCTCGACTGGCTAAGGGTAGTGGTCGTGCTGGCAGTATTTTATGCCCACGCCACCTATTATTTTGATATGCTCTTCTGGCATATCAGAAATGGGGAACAAAAACCAGGTCTGGAGGCCCTCTTTACCTTTATCTCTCTATGGGGCATGTCACTTATGTTTTTGCTTGCAGGGACCAGTGCCTGGTTTGTGCTGCGTTCCAGAACAGGGGGGCAGTTCCTCTCTGAGCGGTTTAAACGCCTGATCATTCCTTTTATCGCCGGCTTCATCGTCCTTTCACCTTTCCAGGCCTATATAGAAGCCCTGATCCGCTCGCCCAATCCAGGATCATTCGTCCAGTTCTATACTCATTTCTTTACGAGCATTCAGGTAAGCTTGAGTCTCCAATGGTTAGGGGCCTATGGTTACCATCTCTGGTTTCTTGCCTTCCTCTTTCTGATTTCTGCGCTCGCTCTCCCGATCATCTTGTATCTGAGGCGAGAGCAAAGCCAAAAGTTCATACTCAAGCTCGCTGCTCTGAGTGCAAAAAGAGGGGGCATCTTCGTGTTTGTCCTTCCCATTGCGCTGATTCTCATTACCCTGCGGCTACAATTTCCCGGCTATCAAAACTGGGCGGATTTCTTTGTATGGCTGCTGTTCTTTCTCTATGGATATATCCTTTTCTCCCATCCAGGCTTTGCATGCGCTATCGAGAAGCAGGGAAAGATGGCATTTGGGATAGCGATAGCCTGCTCTCTGATCCTCGTGGTCTGGGTGTTGACCGGGGTTTTCAATCCGCTGGGAACCACTCACGGCTATTCGGTGGAATACATGCTCTACCAATTCCTCTACAGTATGACTATCTGGTCCTGGGTCGTCTTTATACTATATTTTTGGATGCGTTTCCTCAATGCTAGCAACAAGGTGGTCCACTATGGGAACGAGGCCGTTTTGCCGTTTTACATACTGCATTATCCGGTACTCCTCGTCGCTATACTGTTCTTTAAGCAGTTGAATATCAGCACTATCGCCACATTTCTGATCGTCAGTACAGTTTCCCTTATGGCAACGCTTACCCTCTATGAGCTGTTGATTCGCCGGATTTCCTTCATGCGCTGGCTGTTCGGGATGAAGCCTCGCAAACCTGTTATTCGCAAGGACGTCATCTGACTAACTTAGCCAGTGGCATGTCCAGCGGGGCCAAGCGCAGTAGTGAAGAAGGCTACAACACGGTTAACGTATTCGGCTTTCATCACATGATAAGATTGGATGTGTTGGGCGCCGGCAACAAGCCAACTCAGAACGTGTGCATGAGGCGCAGCGGAAGCCGCGGCAGCGAGCAGTTTCATATTCCAGGCGGGGACTACAGTGTCGGCAGTACCCTGGATGAAGAAAAGAGGACGTGGCGCAATGCTTGCAACTACATCTACAGGCCGTACCACGTAGTAGTCGATGCCATAGAGCATGCGCATCGCTTCGGCCACACTGGGGATCAACGCATTAGGCATTACTGAATCCTTCTCAAGGAGTGGCACAAATGCAGCAAAAGCACTATCCGCGACAACTCCCCGAATGGCCGGTTCGTGTGCTGCTGCCAATAACATTGTTGCCCCACCCATCGAAATGCCCCAACCACCGATAGCGCGAGGACGACCGAGTTCTGGATAGGGGAGCGAGCCGGAGCGCAAGAAATCTACCGCACCCAACACGTCGCGCTGTTCGAAGTAGCCCATGGAGAGCGGCGCTGATGCTGACTGACCATGGCCGCGCATATCAAAGGCCAGGATGGCGAAGCCATGCCCGGCCAGTGCAGCACTGAGATCGAGAAGTCCGGCCTCAAGAGCAGCCCGGTTGGAGTGTAATCCGTGCAACATAATGATCGTGCGCTCTGCCGTCAGTTGTCCATCAGGTAACACACCCGGGATGAACCAGCCGCGCAGCAGCAGGTGGTCCTCGCGGCTGAGAAAGCTCACGTCACGGTAGCTCATACCGAGATCCGCCGGTGTCTTTGTGATAGCTTTCGGCTGCGCGTAGGCTACCTGTGTGGCAACAAGAAAGGAGATGCCCACGTAGCACAGCGCCAGCAGCTCCGAAGCAATGAGAAGTGCTACCACGAACTTGCGCACCCGGCTACTCTTGCGCCTGGAGTTAGGTTCCAATCCCCGTTTTATTGAACGAAACGACACAGCATGCTCCTCCTTCTTCTTAGATTTCTGCTCTCGCTGAACTACTTTGCGCAACTTCCAGTACTCGCTCGATCATACGCATCATATCTGCCTGCTCGTCTGGTTCGAGGCGATCGAGAAACTGTGCGAACACCTCTCGACGACGCGCAAGCCAGACCTCAAGGATCCCGTTGGCTCCAGGAGTAAGGGAAACTCGAACGATCCGTTCGTCCTGGGTCTGACGATCGCGCGTCACATGCCCATCCTTTTCCAGGCGTTTACAGGCAATAGTAACCGAGCCAGGTGTGATACCAAGAGCCACTGCCAGCTCACCGATGGTCATAGGCCCCTGACACCATAATTGACGGAGGAGCCAGAACTGTTCTAAGGTGAGCGTAGACTGCTGGTGAAGTGAGATGGCCCGCCGCATGAGGCGCCAGATGGCAAACAAGCCATCTAAAAGTTGATCGGCATCCATAAAACGAAATCCCTTTTGACTATAAATTATTTTGATGCTAAAAGTATTGTAGCCTTTAGGAAGTGTGGTTGTCAAGGATGGGAGGAGGTAGATTGCAACAAATCCACCAATCAACAGCATTGTGGGAACCTGGACCGCGCTTTGCACCTCATCCTGCCGTTTGACCAACGCGCCAAGCCCGGCATACAGGGTCGCATACAGGAAGAAATCCAAAAGAAAATAGACCAGGAAGAGGAGGTAGAACGGAATGGAAATGCTGGTGAGATACTGGATGAATCCTCCCCCGTTCGCCCCGAACAGCGCAGCTTGTAACGGGATTTGCAGCAAGAGCGCACCAATGCCGACCGCAACCAGGCAAGCCATTTGCGTCAGGCAAGCCGCTCCAATACCCACAATCTTCCCGACCAGCAACTGCAGCGGAGTCGCGGCATTCAACAGAAGCTCCATCACCCGGCTGCTTTTCTCTTCCGCGACTCCTACCGCCACGCTCGTTGCGTAGAGCATGAGCTACACGCTCTTCTCGCAGGCAGACTTGCTCCTTTTTGCCTGGTGCCAAACATCTATGTGACTCACTCCTTGCGGGTTGCTCGGTCGAACAGCGTTACGAGTTCCCGTGCATAGGAAGCTACATCCAGGTTCGGATTAGCTGCAAAGAGGGGAGGCACCACATCACCGGAACACCTTTTATAAATATTATAAATATGTGGTCAACAGAGTGAGGCAGTCATGAAGTGAATCAACAACGCTAAAGTCTCACAAAACCTTAGCGTTGTTTTTCGTTCCACTGCTCCTCAGAGGCCAAGACCTAAACATGTGTTGCTTGTAGGCGATCCCTCATCTGTTCAAATGTTGCCATATCAATCTCTCCGCGTGCGTAGCGTTGGCGGAGAATCTCCATTGCAGAAGATTCGCTTGCTGAAGTGCGGCCATAGGTATCGTTGGGTGCTGGGCGGCGATTAATCCAGCGTACAATCCCCCAGATAGCCAATCCCAACAAGACAAGCCAGAAAATGGCCCAGAAAGTCACCCACAACATCATCGGCCAACCGTAACTAAATCCCCACATCATACAATTACCCTCACTTTCTTTATAAGAGAGTCAATTGCTCTCTTGACCGGCTACTCTTTTTTCTTCAAAAGTTGTGCGAGCACTAGCGCGCTCATACTCGTAGTCAGAAAAGTAATCGCCGATCTGCTAGCTAAACGCCCGTTTCTCCACTGCATTTATCGTACCGTGACAACCTCTCAAAAAGATCACGGGACGGCGCCTTTCTCTAACGATCAGCGCACAATTTTCCCTTTCCCTCTTCTTACAAAGCGAGCTGCCCTCATTTAGAGGTTCAGATAGAGAATCAGGCAGGGAGTGAACGACTATGCTTACATGCTCAGTGAATGATGACCCACGTTAACCATAAACCATAGCCAACCGTCAATATCGCCATCACTGTGAGCGCCTGGCTCAGCCGCTTTTCGGCATGATCGGAAAGACCAAAATCCAACAGGATCGCGCGCACTCCGAGCATCGCGTGGGTGGTTACGACAACCAGGAACAGCACTTCGAGTACAAGAATAAGGGGACTGCTCAAGTACGCCACCACATCTGCGAAATTACGCAATCCTCCTTTGGCGATGAAGTGATTGGCGACGAAGTGGAGGCCGAGCAATAGCACCAGGCTCACCCCTGTGAACGCCTGCCAGAGCCAGCTCGAGCTTGCTTTTGGCTCCTTCGCAAACGGATTTTTCATTGCCTCAGCCTCCATAAATCTTCAGTGCTGCGACGGCCAGCGTGACGACGGCCACCAGCATCAGGACGCCGAAGAGGACTTTGTGATCCTTCACACCCACACCAAGACCTGTAACCGTCAAACGCAAGCCGTTGAGACCATGAATGAGTATGGCGGCGAGCAATATGACATCGAGTGTCAGGAAGAAAGGCGAACGCGCCAGCGACATGAAGGCATCCCACGCACCTGGTCCACGTGACAGCATGCTCAACACGGCAAGGTGCAGGTACAGGTAGAGCACCAGCCCAATGCCGGTGATGCGATTGAGGGCGTAGGCCCACATGCCCGGCCTGCGTCTCCGCACATCAAACCAGCGGCCAGCGCGCCGTACTTTGTTGGGGTACTTGAGCGTCGCCATCGTCATCTTCTCCCTATCTTCTTGAAGCGGCGCACCGTAAGTTCGCGGCGCAGCGCCATAATCTTGCCTGCCGGATCAACGGCCTGCGGACAGGCCTCCGTGCATTCGAAGGCACTGTGGCAGCGCCACACGCCGTGTTCGCCATCCGCCAGCGCCAGCAAGTGTGCCACTTCCTGTGGGTCATCGGTTTCCTGGCGTGCACGATAGATGGCCGCCAGGCCCGCCGGTCCCAAGAACTTTTCATCGGCTGCCACTGTTGGACAGGCGCTCATGCAGATGCCGCACTCGATGCAGCTCTCGAAACGACTGAATTGAGACAGGTTGTCCGGTGGTTCGACCGCCTCGGGCTGCACATCAGTATCGAGGTCGTCGACGGAGAGCGGCAGGAGCGACTCGGAATGGCGCGTGATCGACATACTCGCAGCCGAGATACGCTGGAAAAAGCCGCTCACATCCACAACAAGGTCGCTGCCTGGCGGAAAGTTGCGCAGCGGATCGAGGCGCAGTGGACTGTGCCCATCCCACACATCGGTAATCAGTGTGATGCAGGGAAGCTTTTCGACGCCATTAATGCGCAGAGCGCACGCCCCACAGGAGGAGTGGTGGCAGGCGCGGCGGAAGGTGAGGCTGTGATCGTGCACAGCCCAGGCAGTGTCGATGGCATCGAGCACGTGCGCCGTATCGGCTACCTGCACGGTAAACGTGTCGTAATGAGGCGACTCACCTGGTTTGTAACGGAAGATTTGAAGCGGAACTTCGAGGAATGTCATAATGGACCTCACTGATAGAACAAACGATACGACGCGAGGGGCACCTCACGTGTGCGACACGTCGCCGCAATGCCGAGCTTGCTGCAGGCTATATCGGTGACCCGCTCCGCCATCGCTCGCGAGGTCGTGGTCTTACCTCCAGCGATCGTCACAAAGCCATCCACGCCGTCATAGGTGTGATCGAAGCACTCGAAGGTGCGGCTCACCTCGCGCGCATCCGCACCGCTCTTGATAATAAGTGGGCGCGCGGCAGCCATTACCGCACGCACTGGTATCTTCTCAACGACGGGCAGCAGTTGCTCGCCCAGGGCGATCATCTTTGCAACGTGTTCAGGCAGGATTGGGATCAAGTCCGGGTCTTCGACTTTCCATGAGGTGGTGCCGATGATCGAGGTGGCGCGTTGTGGCACGACAATATCGCCGTCGGATGGCTTATTGAGTCGATTCAAGACCATATTGTTGAGCCGGCTGTCGAGTGTCACCATGACGCCTGCGGTAGGCGTTACAGGGACTTTTACCCCAGCCATTGCGGCAATGTCCCCAGCCCAGGGACCCGCCGCATTGATGACCAGGTCGGCGCCCACGGTTTTGGTTTTGCCTGTGCGAAAGTCCTTGACCTTCACGCCCATTACGCTTTTGCCTGAACAGATGAGGTCAGTCACCTCGTGGTATGTGAGGACGACGGCGCCGTTCAGGCGCGCCGTCGCGAGGAAAGCCAGACAAAAGCGGTAGGGCTCGAACACGCCATCTGGCACTTGTACGGCGGCAAGCACCTTGGGATTGAGAAAGGGTTCCATTTCAAGTGCATGCTTAACAGGAATGTCGCGCGTGGGGATGTGACAAGCCGCGCACCCCTCCAGAAATGGCTCTTTGTAGGCGAGATCGGCTTCCGTGAGAGCGACGAACAAGCCATCGTTCAATTCCAGCAGATCAGGCATGATGGTGCGCAGGATCATGTTCTCCGTAATGCACTCGAAGGCGGATTCCCGATCCGTGACACAATAGCGGCCGCCGGAGTGGAGCAGGCCGTGATTGCGCCCCGTCGTGCTGGAGGCCACTCCACTGCGCTCGATGATGGTGACGCGCAAGCCGCGCAGCGCGAGATCGTGTGCTGTCGCTGCTCCGGTAGATCCGGCGCCAATCACAATGACATGAGGTACAGACATAGGTTATCCCCATCTGCTAAAGTATTTCTTCGCCGAACCATACTGCATAGGCTCGGTGGTCCCTTTCAGCACCTCGCACGTGCTTCCGTATCGTCAATACTATCATCCGAGCTTCACAAAGGGATCACGTTTCATCATAGTGCCATCTCAGACCAATCACAAAGCCATTAGTACGGAGGAAGTTTGATAGTACAGGTGTTCCCTCTGCCATGAGGACAGGTAGTATACCAGATACGACCGTTGTACCACTCAACAATAGTTCTACAGATGACCAACCAGAGACCATTATCGTCTATCGTTACTGGATAAGTATCTATAGCACGGGATCCAGTATGTGAACCTGGTGAGTACTGCTCCTGATCCTGTGTATGGTCCGGTTCAGCATCACGCACCTGGATGACTATTTGCTCTTTCTCCTGGCTGACACATACCTGAATTGCTCCAGCTGGCGAGGCATGCTTGAACGCATGCTTCACTACAGTGACCAGCACCTGCTTCAGATATTCACGATCTATCGATACCATGACCGGTAGAGAGGGAACCTCTAACGCAATAGGTCGC
>CAAGKR010149979.1_pt1 | contig 10894 bp, 11 predicted proteins | sample 2556971 | NCBI WGS metagenome assembly CAAGKR01 (sample SAMEA5207829, study PRJEB30636) | soil metagenome | biome: forest; feature: boreal; material: soil | place: USA | collected 2011-09 | depth 1 m
CAAGGTGGGGCTTGCGGCGGGTTAATTCTTTGACGGCAAGCTTGTACGGAAGCCGGCGGACGATCATCAGATAGTGGAGTGAAGCGGCGAGCTCTAGCCAGTCCTCGTCAGTGAGGGAAAAGGCATCTGGCTTTTCGATAAGGGGGAGAGTTGACTTCAGTGCCGTCTCGTATACCAGCTTTAGATGTTGGTCAGCGCTGTCATCCTCGGTAGCGAGCGCGTGCGCGAGGGCGAAATAGTCTCGCGTGAGTCCAGGGCTGTAGGGCCCCTTCTTGTACCACCCGAATCGATACCCGAGGTCGAATCCACCCAGTTGACCCAAGTAGACTGCCTTTTGGATGCGCTTGCGGTCGTCCATTGTCTCGATGTCGATTGGCACGCCCAAGGCTTCCAGCGCCAGCTGTAGGACCTTCAACCGCGTTTCCATTCTCGACTCCTAAGCTTCCGTCCGGGGGCGAGGCTCAATGAGCATAGCCGAACTGGTGTTCGCATCCTTATGTCCATGCCACATCTGGCACAGCCTTTTTGATGCGTCGATGGAGTTCATGCCTCCGTGATGAATCCGCCGTGTCGTCGAATATCCCGTACACCCGCAATGAGTAAAAACTCTGCTCTCCTAAGACTTTTAGTAGTGAGTTGTTGCACGAAGTGATGGGCCGGGACGTTCCCTTCCGTCGGTCGAGGATTCGGATCGATTGCTCATATGCATCAGCTGAGTCGTCATCTTCCTGCTCATCTGGAACAACCGGGACGAGCGCGCCAATCTTTGTTAGAGGCATGGGTGGAGGATCCCACAAGAACAACCTGCCTGCCAGGTCCGGCTCATCCTCGAGTACCTTCAATTGGCGCTTCACCTCCTTTACTTCCAAACGGAACGTCCTACGCTGATCCGCGTCACGTGACGCGAACCGCTCCATCTCGACAAGCAGCTTTGGGGGCTGGCGCCGCAGGACTGCATTAGCCTTTAGCCGAACCAGATCATCCTTGGTCTCACGTGCAAGGTCGGCTATCTGCGCCATCACGAAGCTGTCGGTGAACTCGTACCAACGACCGTTCTTGATTAGCTTGGTTACATCTGTCGGCGATGTGGCGACTGGGCTGTCGGGCAATCGAAGCAAATCTTTGATCACGTCTTTAAGAAGTAGCTCGAAAGCAGTTGCTGTCTTGTGATGTGCCACCTGCTGGCGATCGAAGAATCGACACAGGATTAGATGGTCAGCCGTACGGAGGGCTCGCGGGTCGAGACAGACAGCCCCATCGTTATCCAAGCGGAGTTGCGTAATCAGGTACGGAAGATCGACCGCACCATACGGGAGCCCCGTATGCAATGCCGTTCGCAAGAGATAGTCAACCCGGTCAGCATCAAGGTCAGAGCTAACAAGGTTTGCGAGTGGTCCTGGCTGTTCTCGATTGAAAAAGGAGGCAAGCTCCGCCGCCTCGATCTTAGCTTTCTCCAACAACCGCTTCAACTCGGGGTCGTGAAGGAGGAGTTCTTTCGCAACTCGCTCGTGCTTCCAAAAAAGATCGGAGTTGAGCGTCGCTTCGCCGACTACGTCTGACTCATGCTTGGGTTCGAGAACTTGGCTCTTGTAGTGGTTCTCGGCCACCTGCTCCCACGTATGCGAGAACGGATAGTGGCCGATGTCATGGACGAGGGCTGCAATTCTGCAAGCGCGGTAGACCTTCTTCTGAATCTTCTGACCTGTCGCCTCTAGAGCTGACAGAAACTTCCCCGTCACATGGAGGACACCGACAGAATGGGGGAACCTCGAGAAGTCCGCACCCGGGTAGACGTAGTGTGCAAGCCCGAGTTGCTTGACGTTGCGTAAACGCTGGACCGCAGCCGTGTCAAGGATCTCCCTTTCGAAAGTGCTTAGCCCGATCGTCCCGTGAACCGGGTCGGCGATCATCTTTTGCTGGTACTCAGGACCGGCCATTAGTTCCTCGGATGACGCGGTGCAGAGCAGGCAATATGACCGCTGTTATTGCCTAGCTGAGCGACTTCTTCCGTTCGCACACAAGTTTCTTGGTACGAAGCTGAATTACTATCTGCGCCGTCGTCTGCGTGCCAGGGCAGCCTGCTATCGGGCGAGACCCCAAGCGGTGGTGGAGGGCCGCTCATAGCGGCAGGGTATCAGCGGCCTCTCTCCCTGTCCTTCCCATGAGTTCATGTGGGATGAGTCGCATTTGTTGTCAACCCAACTCCACGACTCCGTACCTAGTAAGTAAGGTCCGTCCCAACTGACACGTTTGATGACCACGTCCTCGCTCCGGGAGAGGATGCTGCGATAACGTACGTCTATCAGAATTGCGTCCCCGCGACTTGGTCAACCTAGTGGGTGACTCGGTGATCTACTAGGATGGAGTGGGTCTCAGCTACCGCTCATGAAGATCTCAGAACGCTCCGTTTCCGCCATTGCAGAAATAATCACTGGCGATAATGGCCTTGCGAAGTACCGAAGCGGTCCAAAGCTCGTACGACTGTTCAATAACCACGGGTCAAATGATGTCTACGGACAGGGCTTTCCTTCGCGATTGCCGTATACGGAGGAAAAGATTCGAGCCCTTAACAACTCCCCTGCCCTGGTCGGGCTTCTGCGCGAGGCCCTACATCCAGCAGAATTTCTCGGCTTCGACGGCGAAGCGCAAGCGGCTTACGACCATATAAATGCCAGGCTGACGTTTGATGGATATGAGATCGCGTTAACTGCGTCTGGCTCACCCGTCGTTAGGACATTGCACGGATCGTTGGTCGAGTTTGCTCATCCGCTAGCGAGCACCGAAGCAGACGCACACCGGTTCTTGGACGAGCAATTGACCAAATGTGACCAGAAGATTCGAGAAGGCGACTTTGACGGCGCCGTTACGAACGCGAGATCTCTCATTGAGGCCGTACTGCTTGACATCGAGGTACAACTCGGTTCAGATCAACCGGACTACGACGGGGACTTGCCCCGCCTATTCAAGCGAGTACAGAAGCTTCTTGCCTTAGAACCTGCGCGGCCTGATGTAGACACCACTCTTAAGCAAGTTCTGTCCGGCCTCGCCAGTATCGTTTCGGGACTGGCCGGAATCAGCAACAAGATGGGGGATCGGCATGCCCGTTCTTACAAGCCCGCAAAGAGGCACGCGGTACTAGTCGTTGACAGTGCAAAGACTCTCGCCAATTTTCTGATCAGTACGCTCATGGAGCGGCAGAAAACATAAGGGGACGGAGGGACAACCCGGGATTCTCCGGGCAAACGCTGACGGCTTACGCCCTCCACTACGTAAAGGATGGTCTCCTCGGCTTGACGGCCCGGTGACCGTTGTATTGCACCGAAGATAACCGGAACAAGCCTCGAGGTTTGTGCCTCAGCGGCACGAAGACTTGCCGGGCGTTACGGTCCCCGGAGGCGCACTCTGGCCCGAGGAATGTACTGCAGTTCGTACTGCAGTCGTACTGCAGTCGTACTGCAGTTACGGTGTAACACCCCGGCATTGGGCGGCCCTGGGCGGTAAATCGAACTCACCACCTACAATTCAGAACGCCCTTTTCCGGAGTAGCTCAACGGTAGAGCAGGCGGCTGTTAAGGATAATTGGGCGGTCAGGAACACGACCGCAAACAAGTAGTCCGAATTCACCGGCACAGCCATCGCGGCCAACCGACCAATTTTGTACCGCAGTTACAGCTTCTAGCAGGCGGTTATGGACAGTTAGGTCTAGACGAAGGCGTTCGACGAAGCCTCACGCTTGGAACACACGCCCTCGTATAAGTTCCGGCGATGAAACAGGACGATGATTCGCCGCGGAAGGTCCGTCGTTGGCTCCCGGCGCCACGAAGCACTAGACCTTTGGGTCGAGGGTACCGAACCGCAGGTGAGCATTGAGCGCATCCCTCGCGCTGGCTGGTAGCCTGACCTGGCAGTCGGTCTTGCATTCGGGAACTCGCGCCACTTGCGGAGAGGGCAAGACTCCTTCGAGCGTCAGGTCTGCTTTGTTCTCCGCTACGTCGGCCAGTTGGCCGAGTTGGAGCCGGATCAGACCGGCAAGGAGCAGCAGCCCCGCTGCCGCTGAGAGGTGGCCGATCGCCGCATCGACAGGTTTGCCATCAACCTGGACTTCTCCGCCGCCACATCCCAAGTCGAGGACCGCGGGCGGGAGTCTGCACTCGATGCAATCGTCGATGCCGGCGATGTGGCGATGGAACTGCGCCCCGAAGCTCGTGCTAGTCGTCGCGTGCAGTAGCACGGTTGGCTGCCGCGCCTGGAGGAAGCTTCGGGCACCGTGTTCGTTGGCTAGAGCCAGGACCACGTCGTATGTATCCTCGACGACGTTCACGTCGGAGCCGTACCACTTAGTCGAACTCTCGGCCCCCAACGCCCTCGCCGCGACCTCGGCCTTGTTCTCCGGCTGGTCGCGCGAGTACCCGGCGTGGATGGCGAGGAACATGAGCTGGCGGTTGAGGTTGCTTACGTCGACAACATCACCGTCGACGATTCGCCAGCCTGGCGCGACTCCGACCAGCGCGGCAAAGAAGTCCAGCGCGGCGCCGACTCCGCCGGCGCCGACTTGGAGAACGCGTCCGACGTCGATCGGGCCCTCGAACCTCGGACCTTGTTCGCCTCCGTCCATCCCCCAGCGCCAGAGCGAGTACGTTCCGGCGACGTCTCCCTTGACGCCGCGCATCAGATTGAAACTGACTGCAGCTGCGAGCACGGCCGCGAACATTGCGCCCCAGATGGAACTCGCGTCGGGATCCACCACTGAGCCCGGACCTAGGCTCGCCAGCCAGCCATCGCATCCCAGTGCCACGTCCACGTCGTTGTGGGTTCCAATGCCGAATGCGATGAGCCGGTCGCCGGAGACCTGCGTGGATGCGGTGACCTCGATGAACGGGTTGATGGCTCGCACCATGCCAACAGTGGCATCCCCGATCGTCTTCCATCCGAACGGGGTGGTGCCGATGAAAGGTTGCTCCATGTTGCCGACGAACTCGATTTGCCGATGCGCTCGGCCGAGAAGGTTGGCCAGGCTCGCGAGCAGTACGTGGCCCGGACGGCTGTGCGCTCCCTCGCCGATCACCACCACGACAGGCCGGGCGTCGAGTTTGACGTCGGGAATGTACGCGAGTGTTCTCGATTCGAAATTCCGCTGGAAGTCTTCCGCAGTCATGAGACCGGCCTTACGTCGAACCCGGCCGGAACGATCGTGACCATGTTGATGAGACTCTCCGTCGACACACGAAACCAAGCGCCATCCTGGCGCTGATGGACTCCCAGCGAATGCAACGGGCGCAGCCCAAATCGCGCGTAGTTCGGCGCAACGATGGACAGCATCCCGTCGAACTGCATGAGGACCAGGTCGTCGTCGCCTTCGGAGTGCTCCGTCCAGCCGCCCGGATGGGTGTGGATTTGGCCGAGGACGGCCAGGCCGTGGCGATGTGCCACTTCGGTCGCAGAGCCGACAGCCCCGCCGCTTACGATGACCCGTCCCCGCCCGTGGTCGGCGTCAGGCGCGGCGACCGCGAGTATCAGGGTCACGTCGACGGTCTCGTACCCGAGCAGCAGGACGATGCCCTCGTGGTCACCATCCGCACCGCGGTAGGTCGGCAAGAGCCGTTCCGCCGCGTCCAACGCCGCACCGCTAATCAGATAGCGGCCGCGCAGGTCGCGCTGAGGGAGTCGCCACTCCCACTCGTCCTCGGTCTCGCGCTTCAAGACGTCACCGCAGGAAGTGGCGCCATCCGGCCGGAGCTGCGTTCGACCTCGCGTATGAGCCGATCAAGCATGTCGGCGATTGTGAAGGCCGTGGTTTGACCCGAACCTGGATTGCGCCAGTTGCTAGGGGGACCCCAGTCGCTATGGATACCATCGAACTCTTCGGTCTTGTAAGCGCGCCGGCTCCAGTGAGCACAGACGAGTCCGTTGCCGTGTAAAACCGTGCTACCGGTGCCCTTCGGGAAGCCGGCCTGGCCGATTGGAATGCCGGTGCGCGGGTCCAGAAACTCCCAAATGGGCGGCAGCGCCCGGTAGCCGTCGAACACAGCTTGAAGGAGGTACTGCTCCTGCGCACCGCCCATTTGCGCGGGTGGACCAACCAGGCCCATGCTGGCGGCCAGCGCTTCCTCGTCGTACTTGAAGGCGTGTCCCGACCGCGCCGCGTGAGCGGTCGCGGCCGGGATCTCTTCGGCAAGATAGGCGCGGACGGCCCGCAACGGTACCGGTCTGGTCAGGTTAGACACCGCCGCCAGTGTCGATCAGGCCGAGCTTGTCGCCGGAATCGACACCTGCCGCCGACAACGACAGGTTCCGCTCGAGTTCATGCCCTTCCAAGTTGAAGGACCAAGTACCTTTGTCGTAGCCGAAGGCGTGCGCTGCCTGCTCGGCAGCTGCGCCAACAGTGGTCTCCGGCTCGAACGTGAACGGACGGTGCTCGTTCGGGAACCGCGGTGCGGTCACCTTGACGTGCAGGTCATGGTCGTGCTGCGGGCTAACATCGGCTTGGGCTTCCAATTCAATCCCTCCTGGGATTTCAATACGAGCGGACATCGCCGCGGAGGGATCAACCTCGCCAGCGGTTATGCTGGCGGTGCGGTGTCCGTCGATCTCCGACGCGGCGCAACAAGGGTCGCGCTGGTTCTGCTAAAACCACGCGGCCCTATTTCTTCTCTGCCAAAGGCACCACCTCAGCTCATTTCCATTGCAGGCTATACTAGGTGCATAGTGAACGCGGACCCTGCTGCCAAGCGTTCGCTCAAACAGAGCTTACCAGATCCTATCGATAGCAAACGCACGGTCCAGCTAGAGAAGCTCGCGCGCGAGAGCGTCATCGCGCAGCACCTCTCTCATTTGGCCTCTCGGGCTGAGCTCGCGGAAGCCTGGGTCCAATACGAAACTACCCTGCGAGAGATCAAGGCGTCCGACCTCGAGATGCTCGGGCCCATCGAGCTGGCGTTCGAAGAGGGTGACGACGCCGATCTCGAGCAGCTCCCAGCACGTGTCCACGCAATCACAAGGTGGCTGCGCTCCGATCTACAGGACACCTGGGCGCGTCTGCGCGCGCGAAGCCTGATCGAAGCGCTGAAGCAGGTGGGTTCGCTTCGCAAGCTCGCCTCCGAGATACATGTCAGCGCGCCCTACCTATCGCAGCTCTCCAATGGATCCGGTCCCGTTCCATCTGAGCGCATCCTCGCTCGGCTCGAGGCTGGTCTCAGATCGACTGGCCCGGAGTCTCCCACCACGCCGATGCCGCCCGGCGATACCTTGAAGCCGGTCGAAGAGCGCATCGAAGAGATCACGAAGAGACTGTTTCTCCTCGCGCGTCGGCGAGCTAAGCCCGCCGTCTCGGTCGAGTTTCCGGACACGCGCATCCGCAAGCACCTCGAGGATTGTCTTGGCGCGCTTGCGAACCGATTCGTTGATCCCGAGGAAGGAAAGCTCGTCGAGGAACTCCTGGCTTCGCTCGTCTCCGCGGACGGCCCTGAACTCTCCCAATGGTCACAACTTGCTCGCAACGATTCCCTTCGCGAGTTGGTGTCGTTGATCACCCTTCTAAACGACGAACAACGCGATGCGATGCTGGCGTTGGTCAAGTCCATTCCGGCGCCCGACCCGACACCGCAAGTTGCCGTTGTCAAGAAAGCACAGCGTCCGCACTAAAACGCAGGAGGACCACTATCGAACAACCAGAGCGAAAGCGTCTTGAGGATACGATCACATATCTGCTGGAGACTGCCAAACGACCGCTGACCCGGACCTCGCTAATGAAATTGTTGTTCTTCATCGACCTTCGCGCGATCAACGAGCTCGGCAAGCCGATCACTCCACTCACGTGGGTTTGGTACAACTACGGACCATTCGCCGGCGAGGTTTACCAAGTCCTCGATGATCTCGATGTGACCGACGAGATTGGCGTAACCGTGGGACGGAATTACTTCGGCGCGCCCGAGTACCAGATCGCGCCCGGCCCGAACGCCGGATACTACCGCATGCTCGAGAGACGCGAGATCGCTCTCATTAACGAAGTCGTCGGTGAGCTTGGCGCACTCTCACCCCATGCCTTAAAAGAGCGTTCATACACGACACCTCCCATGCAATTCGCGCAAGCGCATCAGACTCGCGGCGCGAAGTTGCGCATGGATGTCAACGATTCGCCGGCCAGTTCTTCGACGAATTAAGAATCATTTGCCCAAAAAAGATCCAACCAGGCATCACCACCGGAGTCGGCGTCGCCAGAGCTGGCGATTGAAGAGAAGATCGTTGGTTCGCTTACTGGTCTCGATCTCATAATCCTCACGTGCCCACTGCGTTAGCTGCTTACAACACGTCCAAAGGCCGGGCGCGCAATCTTCTTGAGACGAGCAAGGCGCTCGTGGCTCTCGCGCCGGCCGTGGGATTGGCCTCTCGTCCTTCCGCGGCCGATGACCTATTGCGGGGATCGGTGGTGCTGGCGGTCAGCGCACTAGACGGCTTTGTTCACCATAGTTTTTCCGCTCGTTTCGTGCCGTACCTCCGGAACAATCCCGGATCCATGGCCGCCGGGCAGTCGCTCTATGACTACCTGCGTTACATCGGCTTCCCAGTAACTGCCTTAAAGTTGCCACCACCGGTTAAGGGCAAACGGCCCCTTGGGCGAGTGAGAGCTGCCGTTGACGCTCGTCTATTTCTCCGGCCACTGCAGAAGGTAAGTGAAATTGAACGAGCGCTTGGGGCGGTTGGCCTGCCGACGGCAGTTGCCGATCTCGCTGCGGCGATCGGCCTGAAGGCATCAACACTTCGCTCGAGAATCACCAAGATCACCAATCGTAGAAACGCTATCGCCCATGAAGGCGACCTGTTTAGAGGTAAGAAGAAGCGCTTCGTGACGAAGCCAATCTCAGAGAGCGAAGTCGCCGACTGGCTCAACCAAGTCGACGACTTCGTCACTCGTCTGGACTTGTATATAAGTGCCAATCCCCCGTAAATGGCTAACCCGCGAGATAAGGACGGACGCAAGGGGATGCATTCGGTTTGGGTAAATCATGGTCATTCGCCAGCACACATGAGGCTATCGATAATGGCGGCCTATCGGAAGGAATCAGCACACAGAGACTTCCTCCTAACTTGCGTGATTCACCCGCCGACGTGACTTGGAAGGAGCTCGTGTATACGGTTGTGTTATGGAGGCGTTTCGTCAACCAGACAATTCGCCAAGCCGTCACCCATCGCGATCTTCTGGTCCTGGTGCTTCGGTCGGCTGACGGTGTCACCTGACCTGCCGTTGGATGTTTCGTCAGCGAGCCGTGACCTAGGGCCGCTGATAACGATGCGCGGAGTCACCAAGTTCGGGGGCCTCCTTATAGAGGCCGCCGAGGCATATCGAGACCAGCTTGCGGCGGTCGTTCGTTCGGCGGCGAGCGAACCGCTTCGGATAGCCGCCGAGAGCCTGAGAGCCAGCATCGCCGTAGCCCTAGCCACCGGGACTTCTCTTGAAGTCGGTCAGGTGCCGTTTACTGCAACCAGCCTCCGTGGCGTAGCGCGGACTCCCCTAATGGATCAATGCCAGCTTGGCTTTGGATGCGAATCTGCGCCCATCGTTGCGATCGGAACCGAGCAGGGTTGGTCTGCTGATGACGACCTTACGTTTGCCCTATCCCACTGCGCTGTCAACCTGTTCTGGCTTACGGGCTCGCCGACCTCCCTAGTCTTGAAGATTGCCGACCGAGACGCCTGGCACAAGCGTTATGACCGACCGTTTGTCGTACTGCCTGCGGACTACTACACGCAAGGTCGAGGACCGGGCCGAGGGCGCAATACATCCCAAGTCCTCGCGGAGATCGTGGAGTTCACTCTTGGCTGGCGGCCGACAGGCGGCTTTCTCGCAGCGGCGGGGGACCAGCCCTGCTTAGGCGACCTCACCTACATGCTCGATCTGGCTGTCGCACCAGCCCAATACCACGCCGCCGGCAACCTCCCATCCAAAGAACGGATCGCCTTCCTGCGTCAGGTATTCGAACGATTCCGAGACACTGCGCGCGCAGTGATCTTCTATGGCAAATTGGACCGCCCGCTCGATGACCTGCGTAATCAATTGGCCGACATTTTCTTGGGAAGCGCCGGCGAAAGAGAGCCTATTGAGGGGTTAGCACGGCCGACTTGGTTGCGGCGTTCGGTCGACGGCAGAGTCGTCCTTTTCACAGCACCGCTAAACATGTCCATTCCGCAAGCCCACAGCCGTGCGCTGGCCTCCTATCTCCGGCCGGCGTTGGCAACGCGTGACTTCAGTTGGACGGTCCGATGATCGGGTCTTCGATCTGTGCAGAACCATTCGCGCCGCGCGCGTCCGAAAGCCCAGTTACAAAGTGAGGCTCTTGGCCTGGAACGTCCGCTCTGGCAATGCACCACAACTCTTCGACGCGATGGTTGCGTTGGATCCAGACTTTGCGGTCCTTACGGAGTGTCGCCGTGTCCATGCAGCGGAACTGATTGTCGAAGGCCGCACGCGAGGCTACCCGTACGCCCTCCAGGATTTTGATGAGGCAGGTATCGGTCTCTGTGTAATCTCGCGCCGCCCAATCAGGCGCGGCGAAGTTCAGTCTCCACCGCTTCCAGGAAGGTGGCTGCACGCTCTGACTCACGACGGATTAAGCATCGGCGCGGTGTACGGCCCCCTACCCGGAGGGGACGGCGCCGACGCGACCAGTAACTATTGGGCATGGCTGACCACGATCGCAAGCGCTTGGGCTACCATCCCGGCGCTCTTGTGCGGCGACTTCAACAGCGGTAACCCCGCGTTGGATAGCCAGAACTCGTATTCCTTTCCGGGTGCCCGCCACTTCGTCGGCCTGGGCGATATCGGTTGGCGAGATGCCTTTCGTGAGTGCCATGGAAACGTGTGGGAATACAGTTGGCGGTCTCGCCAGAACGGTTTTCG
>CAAGKR010468650.1_pt1 | contig 10888 bp, 9 predicted proteins | sample 2556971 | NCBI WGS metagenome assembly CAAGKR01 (sample SAMEA5207829, study PRJEB30636) | soil metagenome | biome: forest; feature: boreal; material: soil | place: USA | collected 2011-09 | depth 1 m
ACGAACCAGCACAGCTGCAGGCGCGGAGCGCCGTTCTTGCCTTATTCGCAAGTAATTGATGTCGTGTTTCTTAAGAAGCCACGAGGCGCCGGCGAAAATATGTCGACGCTCCCGCCCATGGAGCCGAAAAAAAATCCCGACGGGCATCGCTTCAAAAGCCCCGTCCCACCGTGAGACTCCCGCAACGCCAATCCCAGAAACCACAACGCCGGAACACTAAATAACATGCCTGCATCAAAGAAAAAAGTTGCGGCAAAACCCGCTGTCAAATTCAAGGACCTCAAATCGAAGAGGAATCCGAAAGGTGGATGGTCTGCCTCTGGTGGGGGGGAACCCCCTACGGAAAGCAAGACGCCAAAGTTTACCTGACTCGTAAGGGCTTCCGCAGGTCACCGCCGGAAAATCAGGCTCTTCGTCAAAGGATGGTGCCAGGGGCGGGGATCGAACCCGCGACCAAAGGCTTATGAGTCCTCTGCTCTACCACTGAGCTACCCTGGCGAATCCTGAATCGGCTAGGATGCTCAGCGGCCAGCGAGACCGGCAAGCAAAATTCCGTTGGGTCGCGATTACACTCGAACCGGTTGCAGGCGACGCTTGCGGGGCAGAAAGCGAATATCAACACGGCGCTCTACGGCAGCTGCGATGCGGTTGAGCATTGCGAGCGAATGCCCTTCATAGTGGGCGTTCTCGAGTCGGGAAATTACCGATTGGGTGGTTCCCACGCGGCGGGCAAGCTCAACTTGGGAGAGGCCAGAGCTCTAGCGAAGTTGAAAAATCTTGTGGGCGACTTCTCGATTGGCGACTTCCTCCTCAAAACTTTGCTGGCGCCGCGAATCATTGCCGGCGATGTGGGCCAGAATCTTCAGGGCATCGGCGGTGGTCTTCTTGGGCATCGTCAATTTCTCAACTCATCTTAAGGCAAAGGTTCTATCCTTCCGGGTAGCTCGGAGTTCACTGCCCTTTCCCAAGCGACCAAGAGGTCTTCTCGGTGGGCCGCAGCCCATTCCATCACGAGTCCGAACGCACGTGGTGGAAGGTTGCCCGCGATCACGGCCAAAAGCCGGATGTCGACTGCGACGGAATCGTCGCCGTAGAATGCATGAAAATGCGGCGGCGCGTGGTCGTCGAAATACATTCTGACGATGATTCCGTAGAACCGGCTGATTTCAGGCATGGGCAGGCTCGCCCTTCGCTGAAAATTGAACCGGGAGATTTCCCGTTACCATCCGGTAAAGGTTGTCCGCACAAAGGTCGATATCGCCCGGCCAAACCGGCTGACCAAATTCGCCGACTACAACCTGAGCAAAAGCCTCTGGGTCCTTCCAGGACGCGAATACTCCACGACCAACCTTTTCTGATAGATTGACGGTCCCTTCCGTTCCGTCAGAAAACCGCAACCATAGGCGGTAATCAGGAAGCGGTCTAAGTGCGGTGACTTTCATTGGCAAACAATGCGCCAAAATGCGGCTTCGGGCAAGGCGCTGTTTTGTTGTCACCCGAGTTGTCACCTGATTCGGAAAATTGAGAGCATTCAGGATTACTCAGAATGAAATGAATTTCACGTAAGAGATTGAGCATCCGATGTAAGATGATTCCAGATGATCCAAGAGGACTGCAGCCCTTTACACCATAACGTCTTATGAGTCCTCTGCTCTACCAATGTGCCACCCCGACTCACCCTGAATACGCCAGAATGCTCGGCGGCAATCAAAACGAGCCACCAAAATTCCGGATGCTGGCCATAAGGAAGGGACGGCAGCCCGTCGGGTGGCGTTCCTTGTTGTAGGAAGACTTGTTTCCCATCGAGGTGAGGATGCATCAGGTAGAACACGATTTTCTCGGGCCAAAATGTCCGGCAGGTATTGGCAGCTTTGATCGTTGGATTCTAATCCAGAGGGGTGGTGTCGCTCCGTCAAAGCCCTGACGACTGGCAAAAGCATCCAGGCCAACAACTGCTCGTTAACATACTCTGCTTTAATATTTTCCGTATATGACAAATCACTGGCATAAATATATTGACCCCCTGAAGCCATCGCATGACAGAATCAAACCATCGAGGCTCTCTGCTGGATTACACCTTCAATCGCCCAACTGGTGATCAGAGTGAGGGGAGCCCAAGGTGTTCGGCATACCGAGAAAATAACATGGCCTCACAAAAAAAGAAAACTGCGACAAAAACCTCTGCCAAATTCAGGGATCTCAAATCAAAGAAGAACCTCAAGGGGGGCTCGTTCAGCCTAGGTGCTGTACCGACAAAAATCACCTCCAAGGTGCCCCTGGGTACTTCCCAGTGGATCGAGATCGACTCATTCCAGTTCGGCCCGTGATTGATGACTCGGGTTTGGCTGGATCGTTCCTGAGGACTTGACCGATTCCGCGTCTTGGCGGCGGGGTTTCCGCATGAAGGCGCCTTGTTTCCAAACGAGGCGCGATACCGCCCCGTTACTTCCGTCTTAGGGTGCAAATTCCCGCGTTCCCGTCTCTAGCCGGCTTCCGTTCGGACGAGTCCAGGGGGCCTTGATCGCCGGCCATCGGCCCTCACCGGGTGTTTTGTTATTTCTTTTCGCGTTCCGGCGCGCCGTAATGGCGGCCGATGATCGAGCCCCTTGGCGATAAGGGCCGGATGCAATGGGAGTTGTTCGCGCTGTCGTTCACCGCCCTTTTCCTGGAGATGATGGTGATCCGCTGGGTGCCTTCCGTTGTGCACCTGGTCGCGTATTACGCCAATCTCATGCTGCTCAGCTCTTTCCTCGGCCTCGGAGTCGGGGCGATGGCCAGCGGGAGAAAGTGGAACCTTATTGGATGGTTTCCCGCGTTCCTGGCCTGCGACATCGGCTTGCTCCTTCTGGACCGCAACGCGGTGCTGGCATTCTCGGGAAGCGAGGTCCACTTCTTCTCCCTGGACGCGCCGGCGGCGCACGCATTCGTGCTGGTGGGGATCTTCGCAATGAACGCCCTCGTCTTCGTCCCGCTGGGACAAAGGATGGGGGTCCTCTTCAACATCCTCCCGCGCCTGTCGGCCTACGCGTGGGACCTGGCCGGCAGCCTGTGCGGCACGCTGTGCTTCGGGCTTTTCTCCCTCAGGCTGTTTTCTCCCGTCCTCGGAATGGCGGGCGTCATGGTCATCTACCTGGCGGTATCGGGCCGTCGCAGGTGGCCGGTCGCCATCCCGGTGTTTGGGGCGACCCTGGCCGCGATCGCCTGGAACAGCGATCCCAACATGATCTGGTCCCCGTATTACGCCATCACGGTCAGCCGGTACGAGACGCCCCTGGTGACAGAGTCCGCCCCGCCGAAGGGGCTGCTGACGATGCGCGATCCCCCGATATATGGCGTTAAGGTCAACCAGTTTGGCTATCATCTGGACGGCGCGCTGGACCTGGCGCGCTATACGCCCGGGTCGCCCGGGTTCGAGCTGATCCGCAGGTTCGCGCCGCAGTACGAACTCGCCTACGCCGTCGCGGGCGGACGCGACCGGGTCCTGGTCGTGGGCGCGGGAGGAGGCTTCGACGTCGAGGCCGGTCTCATGGCCGGTGCGCGGCACATCGACGCCGTGGAGATCGACCCGGTGATCATCGACCTCTCGCGCCGCTTCAGCGCGGGCGCGCCCTATGCGGATCCACGGGTGTCCGTGCACATCGACGACGCCCGCTCCTTCCTCGCGAAGGCGACGTCCGGTTACGACCTTATCGTCTTCGGCTACCTGGATTCGCAGGCGCTCTTCAGCAGCATGAACAACGTGCGGCTGGACGGCTACGTCTACACGGTTGAGAGCCTGCGCTCGGCTTTCCGCCTGCTTGGCGAACACGGCCTGTTGACGGTGTCGTTCGGGATACCAAAGCAGTGGCTCGGGCAGAAGCTCTATGAGCTGATGACGGAGGCGACGGGAAAAGCACCTGCACTCTACATCGAGCCGGACGGGGGGCAGATCATCCTTTGCGAGCCCCGGGACGCGAAGATGGCGCTGCCGCCCGGTTACGGACCCTTTCACCGCGCCGCCTTCGCCGAGCTGCCGCCCATCGACATGCCCACCGATGACTGGCCCTTTCTCTACCTGGCCAGCAGGACCATCCCGTCGGACTACCTGATCGCCATCGGCAGCATGCTCGCGTTCTCGGTCATCACCGTCGCCTTCCTGAGGCGCGGATCAATCGGGTGGCAGGACGTTCACTTCGGCCTCCTCGGCATGGGCTTCCTGCTGCTCGAGACAAAGAACATCATTGACTGCACGCTCTTCTTCGGCGCGACGTGGTTTGTGACGATGGTCGTCGTCTCCGGGGTGCTCCTCATGGTGATCGGCGCCAACCAGGTGGCCGCGCGCATCGCGAAATTCTCGCCGTGGATGTACGTCCCGCTCTTCGCAGTCCTGGCTCTGCTTCTCTTCGTTCCCAGGGAATGGGTCCTCGGCTTCGGCCTTCCGGGCCGCGCACTCTGGGCGCTGCTTGTCGTGCCGCTGCCCGTCTTCTTCGCCGGGATCATCTTTTCCCTGACCTTCCGCGAGTCCGGCGCCGCTTCCGCCGTGTTCGGGGCGAACCTCATCGGCGCGATGGTCGGGGGCTTCTGCGAGTACCTGGGCATGGCGGTGGGCAATCACCGGCTCTCGATGCTCGTCTTCATCGCCTACCTGGGAAGCCTCCTCGTCCTTGCAAACGCCAGGCGGCTGGGTCGGACATTCTAGGGGCCCGTGCGCGGCCCATCGCTCCGCGGCAGGCGTTATCCCCGGCGGCAATGCGGTGCGGGCGCCCCCCGCAGCCCGCCAGCCAACGGGCTTAGGTCCTCAGTCGGCTGAGGTTCAGCGAAGCGACGCCCTCGACCGGCTTGCCATCGGCAAGCGCGGGCTTGAAACGGATGGTCCGCACGACCGATTCAAGGTACGGATCATCAATCTTCTTCGAGCACGCGATGTCGGAGAAGGCCTCGTCGGCCAGCCCGTCCTTCGAGACCTTGACATAGATCGTCCCGTCGTATTTTCCCGACGCGACATGGCTGGCCAGGTCTGCGGGCAGTTCGCCCATCACGGGCACTGCGTGCATCGTGTCGCTCTTATGGGCCTCGATATAGGTCCTCTTGACGTATTCGAAGGCCTGGTCGGGGTTCATCACGGTGCGCTTCTCGGCGACGTTCGTCGCGATTTCGATGCCGCCATTGTAGAGATGGAGCTGAAAATCGACCACCTCGTAGTCGAATGGGAACCCCTCCTCCGAAAAATGAACCTTGGTCGGTTCGGCGCGCAGCGGATCCAGGGCCTTTGCATAGACGAGACTCTGGACGGTGCCCGGCTCGCTTCCCCTCGGATGAAAACGCGTCATAGTGACGACGTAGGGATCCTCAAGCGGCTTCGCCGACGAGACCTCAAATTCCACGGTCATCGCGTCGTAGCCCGCCGCTTCCTGCTTTCCCTGCAGGTTCACGCTCGCGGCCGCTCCCGCAGCCGCGCTCTGGCTGGCATCGCCGGACGAGTCCTGCGCCTGGATGTTCGTGGTGCCAGCCGTGTGGCTTCCGGCGGCCGACGCCGTGGTGACCACGGCGGGATTGATGGCGTTCGCCTGGCTCGCGGCGGACTGGTACCCCACGTTCACGGTTGCCGCCTGGTTGAGCTCCCGGGCCATCTTGACGCTGGGATCATTGGCAAAGGAGTACCCCGGCTCCCGTTTGAATTTGCCGATCGTGGCGGAGACCTCCGTCATCTTGAGGGCCGGTACGATCTTCAGGTTTATCGGGCCTTCCTTCCCCGAAACCACCTTTTCCTGGCCGTTCATGTCAACCACCCATGAGGAGCCGTTGACATCCCGGACGGGGTAGATGGTCTTGGCGATGTCGACGGATATGTCGGCGCCCATGAAGAGCGTGTATGCCTTCTGGGCGTCTTGCGCGCCGGCGGTCGCCGGGATCACCGCCCCGCATATGGCGATGGCGCCAATCAGGCAGCGCGCCGCAATTGTCTTTCCAGGGAGTTCGATTCGTAGGGGCATTCTCATAGGTTTTCCCATCGGGAGTTAGGTAACAACGACCCAGCATAACATGCCTTCTTGCAAATTTCCAATCCGGGCGCGTTTTCCCCCGTTTCGGGCCTCCCCTGGCGCGGCAGGGCTCGGCCCAGCCCCAGGGCGAACCGGCCCCGAGAGGCACCCTGCCCCGGCGGAATCGCCTCGCGGTCAGCGCGGCCCCGATGCCACCACGGTCCGCTGCGCCTCGCAGATGATCCGGCCCCGGTCGCCGGTGAACTCGAGCCAAACCGCGTCGCCGTAGACCTCAAAGCCATGAGCTTCCGGACCGTGGTATATCTTCGGGGTCGTCCGCGGCATGCCGCGCAGGGACACTGTAAACGCGGAGGTCCCCTCGCCCGCCAGGGGGATCGCCACATGATCGAAGCCGTTCTTCTTCCCGCAGAATGCGGAGGCATTCACGGTCCTTCCCTGCACGTCGACGACCAGTCCGGATAGGTTGCGCCCGTCGATGTAGAGAATTCCCGCCGGGCCGGCGCCTCCGGCAATCCCGAGGTCGCCCGGCGCGAAGCGATAGACCCATGTCTCCCCCTGCTTGATCGCGCTGACCCACATGTTCTCGGTCCCGGGTCGGTCGCGGGGGGCCGGATAGAGGGGACCCAGGTCCGCGACCCTTGCCGGCACGCCGGCTAGGAACGCGCAGATCCCCAGGCCCAGCACAATCGTCCACCACCGCCTCAAGACCACGGACATCATGACGGCGGCCGAAAACAGCATGCTCAGGTACAGGAGGTTCCGGTTTGCATTGAGGACATAAAACCCTCCCAGCGTCACCGCGCCAAGGCCCACCGCGGCCCACGGACGGGGGATCCGGCGGGCCGGGGCCAGCAGGCGGTCAATAGCTGTCGTGTTCGCCGTCATTCCCGTAGCGCACCTCGACGTGGCGCCGATAATATTCAGGGTCCTCACCGTAATAAATCCCCGCCTGCCTCTTCAGGTCGGTGAAGCTCCAGCATGCGTAGGCTGCGGCGGCCAGCGCGGCAATCCGGGGGACCCATGTTTTCCTGGCGGCCAGGCCCCCCAGCGTGCCCGACGCGGCAAGGATAACCATCACCGCGGCCGGGAAGGACAGGTAGCCGTAATAGAAAAGCCAGCCCGCTATGATCGTCCCGCTGTGACCCACGAACAGCATCGGTACGGCAATGAACGTGAACATCCGCGAGCGCGGCTCGATGAAGAGCCCGGCAACGGCGACGACGAGCAGCGGGGCGTGAAGCAGCAGGAATCCCCTGCAGATCGAGGGCCAATAATCGCTGAAGAAGGAATAACCCGGAAAGTTGAGGAACCTCAGACGGGTCACGTCGCCGCCGGTGAAAAAGGCGAGCAGCCATCGCCAGCTCTGCATGGACACCTGGGAAAAGCTGAATCCGAGGGAGTGCATCACGGACGGCAAGTGATACATTGCGCCGAGCCACGCCAGCCACAGCTCCGAGGCGGCCACGGCCGCTCCCAGGCAAACAAGCGTCGTCCACCTTTCCCGGCCCGGCATCCACAAGGCGCGCAGAAAGATGAATGTGGCCAGGAAGCACCAGCCGCCGTCGGCGAACTGCCCGAAGAACATGATCGACGACAGGGCGACGAACTTGAACGGAAGCGGGGAATTTCTCAGGTGGCCCTCAAACAGGTACATGCCGAGGAGAAGAAAGCTTGTCCCCAGCGGCTGCTGCTTGATCGCGCCGAAGGTCAGGGTAAGGGCCGGATAGAGGGCGACAAGGGTCGCGGCGATCCAGGGGGAGCACCGATCGGGGAAAAACAGCGCGGCAACCCGGTGGGCCAGGAAGACGCTGAGAATCCAGAGCATGACGTTGGCCTGCCAGAACGCCCCCCAGGGGTCCGATGCCTCGCCCGGCGCATGCAGGAGCGCGTAGACGAGAAAGGAAGTGGCCAGCCGCTCGGTCCCGGGAAACCCCTGGACGGGATGCGTGGCCGCGTCAGCCGGCAGTTTCTCCTCGAGCGCAAGCATGTTTGAATAGTTGCACAGCCCCTCGGCGATGGGCGCCCTGTATCCCCCGAGAGTCGCGAAATATTGGGACGCGTAGCCGCCGTAGTACCAGGTCTCGGCGGACCAGTAGTGCTTTGTCTGGAGAATTTCCCAGTCGATGCCGGACCGGGCGTACGAGAGGAAGACCCCGAGAATCACGCCCAGCAGGCCGATTATCAGGACCGGCTGGACCGGGCTTCTCGGCGCAGCCGGGTCCGACAGACCGATTGGATGGTTAGGAATCTTTTCAGACTTCGCCAGGTAGGGCCGCATGCAATAAAATTACTCCGGCTGGCCGACGCCGGCGCCGGAGCCGCAGTCCCCGAGCGGCGGCGCCCGCGCGCCGGGCCGGACCGCTCCAACTTGGGCTCGCCTGACGGGACCCCGGTGCTATTCTCGCGCGCGGAACATGACGTACCGCGCGGTCATCGCCACCCTCTGGCTGATCCTGGTTGGCTATTGGATTATCTCCGCCTCGGGAAACAAGGCCACGGTGTACCGCGCCAACCCGTCATGGAGGGTCGTGACGGTCATTGGCATTGTCGCTCTGTTTTTCATCTTCAGGGCCTATCCCGGATATTTTTACCATCATATGTACGTGCCAACCGACGCGGCCAGGGCGGCGGGAATCATCACCTGCGCCGCCGGCGTGGGCTTTGCCATCTGGGCGAGGCACACCCTGGGCGCGAATTGGAGCGGAAATCCGACGATCAAGGAGGGCCATGAACTGATCGAGCGCGGGCCCTATCGCCTTGTCCGCCACCCGATTTACACGGGCCTGCTCCTCGCCATCGCCGGGTCCGGCATCGGAAGCGGCCAGCTGAAGCATCTGTTCATATTTGGATTCTCCGTGGCCACCCTGTGGGCTAAGCTGCGAATCGAGGAGTCGCTGATGCTGCGCCAGTTTCCGCAGGCCTATCCCGGGTACATGAGGCGCACGAAGGCGCTCATACCCTATGTCCTCTGACGTCTGAAGGCGGGCGCTCCCGCGGCCGCCTTTATTTCGGGGCCTCCGGCGATGGCGGCACCGGCAGAACGTTCGCCTGCGGCGCGGCCTGGTCCATGTTGGGGGTCACGTCCGCATCGACGCGGCCGACGGCCCAGTCGATCCCGCCCAGAAGGACCGCCTGGAAGACGGGGCTTGTCCACACGTCGTCGCGGTGGCCGAGGTTCGTATAAAAGACGCGGCCCTGTCCGTACATGCGCGCCCAGGTCGACGGATAGTTGGGCCTCGCGTACTGGAAGCCGGTCATCCCCGAGGTGTCCTGCATGAGGAGCACGTGCAGGTCGGCTGGAAAGTCCTTCATGGAATACCATTCCTCGGTGAAGCGGTTGTCCGCCGGCACGGCGGCTATTCCCGGGAACTTCGGGTCCACGGCGATCAGGTGCGACGGCTGCTGCTTGCCATGCGAGATGAATTCGCCGCCGATCATCTTGATGAAGGCGTCGGCATTGGCGCCGTCGTCCTTGAAGCGATCCCCCTTCATGTCCCTGCCGCCCTTAGAGTGAAAGGTGTCGGTTGCGCAGTGGGAGCCCACAAAACCCTTCCCATCATGGATGGCCTGGAGAAAAGCAGCCTTGCCCGCGGCCGTCATGGCCGGATTCCCGTCCGTGCCCACCTCCGTGAGGTCGCCCGTCGTGAAGAAGAAGAACGCGTCGAACTGGGCTAGGTATGCGGGCTTGAAGAGGCTTCCGTCCTTCGAGAAGACGAACTCGATGTTGTTCTTGGCGCCCATCGCCTTCAGAACCTGAAATGCGAGGCCGGGCTCCTCGCTTCCCGGCGCCGGGGTGAAGGGCTTGGCGGGGTCCTTTATCACCGAGTGCTCGTATCCCGAGGATTTCGAGAAGAACAGCACCCTCTTCGTGGGAAGGGTTGACGGGTCGTCGCTCTTCTCGGGCGATGAAAGGAGGGTGCCTGGGACCAGCGCGGCGAGGAGAAGGGACATGAATGGGGTTTTCATTTGGGGAGGCCAAATCTTGGGGGATAACGCAAAAGGTCAACAGCGCCCGTTTGGCAACCCGGGGAATGCGCTGGGCGCGGCGCCGGCGACAGGCGCCAAGTTTTGCCGGGGCGCCTTTTCCGCGACGCGGTTTGAGCCAATGATCTCGCAGTCGGCACACCGATGCCAAACCCTGAATCCGTGCGAGTGCCCGCCACCACCTGGCTCGCTGCGGCGGTTTTCAGCGCCGCGGCCGTTTTTCCATTCCATCCGCCCTTCCAGGCGACAGCGACGTCCTACGACCTCGAGATCTCGGTCGGCTCAAGCGCCCAGGGCCGCGCCCGGCTGTACTACGACATCGGCAGCGGATTCAACGAGAACGATTCCTGCGCGGTTCCCGTGCCCGCGGGCGGCGAGCCCTCGATCCTCAGGTTTCCCCTTCCGCTCAGGCGGATCAGCGCGTTCCGCCTCGTCCCGCTCGACCGCGGCGGGGTCGTGACCTATTCGGGCGCCAGGGTCGTGGACGACCTGGGCCGGGTGGCGGCCGAGATTCCGTCCCGGAGGTTTCAGGCGACGCAGCAGGTCGAACGCATGGCGTCCGGTGGCCCGCGGCTCACCATCGAGGTGGCGCCGGGCGCCACCAACCCGAGCATCCTGATAGCGCTGGAAAGGCCGCTCGGCCTCTCGGCAAGGCTCTCACCGGAATGGTCCCGTTCGCTGGGATGGTTCGCCGGGTGCCTTGCCTGCGTGGCCGCCGCCATCGCGCTTTCGACGCGCATCCCGGGGACGGCGCCGGCGCGCGCGCTCCGGGCAGCGGAGGCTCGCCCGGGGCTCGCACTCGCCCTCACCGCGGCGGCGGCGGTCCTGCTCAGCAGCTTCCCCGTCGTCTTTTTCGGGAAGAGCTTCGTCTCCCCCAATCACAGCGTCCTCCTGCTCTACGACACGATCCCGACCCTGCCGGG
>CAAGKR010394893.1_pt1 | contig 10886 bp, 10 predicted proteins | sample 2556971 | NCBI WGS metagenome assembly CAAGKR01 (sample SAMEA5207829, study PRJEB30636) | soil metagenome | biome: forest; feature: boreal; material: soil | place: USA | collected 2011-09 | depth 1 m
ATGGTCAGCACTGGGCAGATCCCATGGCCATCACCGGGCAGTTCTCGTGACCGTCACCGGGCAGGTTTCACGACCGCCCCTGGGCAGATTCTCATGGCCCTTGACACACCCGGGCAATCATGGTCAAGATCGCGTGTCTGTCAGCTCAACTCGCCCAGCGCCTACGACAGCTATTGCGACAGCCTGGCCGTAACAGCATCCCGAGACCTTGCCGGCTTCACCCCCAGGACATGTCCATTCATGCACCGCTGGGACCTCAAGGGAGATGTCGATGCCTCTGCGCGTGCGACGCCCGTGTTGACGGTCCATGGTTAAACAACCCCGTCGAGAGTTGACCGGGATCGCACCACTCCGGGCACACGGCGCCCAGACTTGCCAGCCGATATGGATGATCGGAAACGGGATGGGCCATGGCCTAGGGTGGGCCAGCGTGGCTCTGATGGAGCACACGGGTGTCACCGGCCACGAGGACCCCTACTGCATGTGCGGTTCACCGCCTCGGTGGAGGAGCCCGTCTTGTTGTCTGCAACCAACCGGATGCCACTTGATAAGGCGCGTACGCTATGCCCGCTGCGACGGGTCCGCCACCATTGAGACGAGGACCAATCCGGTCCAGATGGCCTTCAACGCCTGAGCAGCAATGGACCGCATTTTACACTGAACGAAGGAGCAGCAACCATGACCGCTATCGCGATCATCGGGCAAGGCTACATGGGTCGCACGCACTCCAAGGCCTGGTCCAATCTGGGGTACGGAGACCAAATCAAGTACGTGTGTACCCCACGTCCCGGGCAACCCCTTGAGGATGCGCCCAGGGCGGAGTTCGTCACTGATTTAGACGTTGTGCTCGCCGACCGGGACGTCGACATCATCTCCGTGTGCACACCAACTCCAACGCACGCCGACATTGCCATCCAAGCGCTGCGGGCCGGCAAGAACGTCCTGCTGGAAAAGCCGATCGCGTTGACAGTCGATGATGGACTTGCCATCCAGGCTGCGGCGGTTGAGAGCGGGCGGATCCTCATGATCGCTCAGGTGGTGCGATTCTTTGAGGGCTACCGTCTTCTCCGGGAGGACGCCCAGGCGGGGGCGTTGGGGTCGATTCTGTCTGCCCGTGCACGTCGGATCATCAATAAGCCCAATTGGGCACCCTGGATGGATGACGAGAGCCAATCGGGGGGGGTCGTTGTTGACGTCAGTATCCACGATTTCGACCAGATGAATCTCTTTCTCGGCGAACCGGTCGCTGTCACCTGCCGAAGTCAGGCACGGCTGGGTCCGTTCGAGACAACGATCGAATACCGTGACGGTGGAATAGGCCAGGTCCTCAGCTTCGCGAACATGCCGCAGGGTGTCCCGTTCACCAGCTCGATCGAGCTGCTCGGCAGCAGGGGGTTCGCCGAGTACCAATTCTCCGACTGCTCACCAACGGAGCAGTCGGGCAGCGGGAACCCTCTCTCCGGCGCAAACACCTATCGCCTGGCCGCGGCCCACTCCACTGTGTCGGCCATCGTCGACGACGAACCCTACACTCGTCAAGCGGAGTATTTCCTACGCTCCGTTAAGGAAGTGCAGCAACCGAAGTCCTGCACGACCGCATCCGCGATTCAAGCGCTCGAAGTATCGCTGGCGGCGAAGCAATCGCTCAAGTCAGGCGACCGCGTGCAGCTGGATTCGCAGGTCCCGGGCGCCAACAGCAGACTGCTTCAATAGGAACACCGCGTATAAATGAGAACAACTCATCTTGTTACCTGCTGATGTCGACAACCATCCAGATGTTCAGCATCCGAAGTCGCCACGCGCGGCCACCAGGCTCCCGACAGGGACCCGCGGTTGACGCCCCGGCTGATCCGGATACCACACTGCCGTCAAGCCTCTCCTCAGCCATCCCACGGCCACGGCGTCAAAGCCAACGCCACCGAGTCAACTGTTACGGTCTCGGCGCCCTAGGCCGAGCGAAAGGCCTGGCGGAGGGACACGACTTCTGCTGCCATGTCTGATGCGGCTACCAGAGCGCGCCCGACGACGAATTCGGTTGCCCCAGCTCGTGCGAAATCGGGGAGCATTGCGGCGCTCATCGCACCGTCTACCTGGACCGTCGTCGACCCACTACTCGTAGCGGAGACTTGACGTACGCGTTGATCCATTTCGGGCAGTAGTTTTTCGCCCTTAAAGTCTGGCTCTGTGGTGAGTATGTTGACGAAATCGATCGCTTCATCGAGGTAAGAGAGTTGAGTCGACGGGGTCGCAGGGTTAATCGCGACGCCGACTTGCATTCCCAGATCGCGTGCCATCCACGCAACTCGCCACGGATATTGTGTGGCTTCGACGTGAAACGAGAGCCGGCGAGCACCCGATCCAGCGAGGGCGGCCAGGTGCTTCTCCGGATCGACCACCATGAGGTGCGCCTCGACGGGAAGCGAAACTCGCGACGTCAGCGCCGCGACAACTCTATGGCCAAAGGTGAGTTCCGGGACGAACACACCGTCTGACACATCGACGTGAATCCCGTCGACTCCGGCATCCTCCAACCGTTGAGCGATGTCGACGAGCTCTCCGAGGTCGACGCTGGATATCGATGCCCAGATCTTCATCCGCGGGAGGGGGGCCGCACCACGCGACTCAAATCGAGATGGGCCGTTGCGTGAGTGAGCCTTTCGAGCAGGTCAATAGTTCCTTCGAGATCGCTGAGCTCACCCGTCTCGACAGGGCTATGTGTGTATCGGACGGGAATCGATATCCCGATGGTGGCAATACCTTTTGCGCTCGACATCGGAACGAACGCCGCATCGTTTATTAGACCAATGATCACCTCGTACTGGTATTTAGTACTCGCTGCCAAAGCGGCTTGCTCTGCCGCCTCGAGGAGCGCTGGGTGGGGGATGAGCCCACCCAAGGTGCCGCGACCGTGAAAGGAGAGCCGATTGATTACGGGGCCGCCGCCGAGAGACACGGCGGACACGCCCGAGAGGTCGGGCGTGTCGCAAGCAGGACTGACATCCACGTTGATGACAATGTCCGGATTGTATTTCTCGACGAGCGCAAGCGTGCCCCGTACGTGGAACTCCTCCTGAGTGGTGAATGCAATGTGCAGGTTTCCGGCCCGCTCTCGGTCAACCAACCGATCGACGAGGGCAAGGAGCGCGACCACACCGAGGCGGTCATCAAGGGATACCGTGGAGAATCGACCGTTCGCCAGGTCCGTCCAGTGGTATTGATAGCAGCATGGATCGCCGATCGTGATGCCGAGTTTCGCGACCTCATCGACGGATTGGGCGCCCACGTCGAGATACAGTTCAGACGTTGGCAGGGCCTTGTATTTGTCTTCGGCGGGGGTGAGGTGGTGAGACTTTAGCCCGACCACACCGGGGACGTTCCCTGATCGGGTGTTAATTGTGATCCTCGTTCCCGGGAGCACTCGCTCGGGAACACCGCCAAGACGCACGAACCTGACGAAACCATCCTCTCGGACGTTTGAGACTACGAGCCCGAGTTGGTCTAGATGCGCCGAAACCAATGTCCGGTTCGCTGCAGGGTCTGTGCCGAGGATCGTGACCGAGACCTGACCGAGGCGATCAACCTCGGGGCTGAACCCCCTCCCGACGAAGTGGTCGAATAGTGTTCGAACGATCAGGTCTTCGTGGCCTGAGGGAGCCCCAAGGGAGCACAGCGTCTGAAGGCTCTCTTTGAGGTGCCCATCGATAGGCTGTGGCAATTCGTGTTGCATATCTCGGCTCTCCTGTAGCTTTCCTATTGATTCCACTGACCGTGTTCATTCGGTATTCCAGATGCCGTCCAAAGACCGAATCTGCGTTGCAAGGGAGTACTGCTCATACAGGCTCCGTGCTCTGTCCGCGAAAGAATCATCGGTTTGTGCGACTCTAGCGACTGGGAGCGCCCACTCGCGCACGACCTCGCCGATCGCGCGTTGCTGCAGCACTGTCGCTGCCTGAATGGCGGCGCCACGAGCGGAATCAAGTCCTCCGTCTTCTTCTGGCGCCTGCACGTCCTTGCCGAAGATCCGCGCGATGATCGTCCGGTACGCCTCAGAGCGCGACGCACCGCCTGTGAGGATCAGCCTGCCCCCGGTGTCTACCCCGATGCGCTGCAGCGCCTTGAAACCTGTGAATAGCCCCAGAGCCACCCCTTCGAACGCCGCCAAGGCCACGCTTTCCCGTTCGGTCGCAGACGATAGACCCGCAAGGATGCCTCGCGCATATGGTCGGTTAGGAGTTCTCTCTCCGTCCAGAAAAGCCACGAGAAGTGGCCGGTCGACCGCCTGCGCATCCGCCGTCAAGGCGAGCGCGGATAGCGCGTCGTGCCCGACACCGAGCAGCCTGCAGAATGTATCGGTGACTTTGGCTGCGTTGAGCAGAACCGCTATCGGCTGAAAACCACCCCGCGCGTTTGCCGTAACGTTGAGGAATCCGCTGGTGTCATAGACCGCGGTCGACGTGGAGCCATACACCGTCCCCGAGGTCCCGAGTGAGACGACGATGTCGCCGTCGTTTACTCCGAGGGCCAACGCGGCGGCAGCCTGGTCCCCGGTTCCGCACGCGACCTTAGTGCCAGGTTCGAAACCAAGTTCGCGTGCGCGTTTGGTCGTCGCGAACCCGACGAGTTCGCTTGGGCCGGCTACTCTGGGGAGCAGATGTGACCAGTCGACCCGAGGCTCCACGAGATCGAGAACGTCGGTACACCACTCGTCCTTTGATGCGTCGAAATATCCCGTTCCCGACGCATCGACTCGGTCCGTGATTCTTTCGCCGCACAATTGAAGCGTCAGCCAGTCGTGAGGCACCAGGAGCCACGCGATCTCCTTGTAGATATGCGGCTCGTTATCACGAACCCAGGCCAATTTTGTGATGGTGAAAGCCGCCGTCGGCACCGATCCGACGCGACGCGACCACTCCGCGGCGCCGAGCTGGCCAACGAGTCGCCTTGCTTGAGCGCTCGACGTCGTGTCGTTCCAGAGCTTGGCGGCCCGCAATACTCTGTTGTTCGCGTCGAGGGCAACGAGGCCATGGTACTGGGCAGCAAAGGAGACCGCAGCTATCTCCGACGAGGGGTGCCCGGCGTCTGTGCACGCCCCAGCTAGCGCGCTGCCGAAGGCCTGCCACCAGTCTTCCGGATGCTGCTCGCTGCACGGAGGAGTTGTCGGTGGATGCCTCGCCTGGCCGACGCCGAGGAGCTCCCCCGTTTCCGAGTCGTGCAGAGAGACGGTGCAAGATTGCGTGGATGAATCCACGCCTGCCACGATGCTCATGCGGACCCTCCCCCAACCTCCGACGACCCTCCGGAGGATTCAAGCCAGGCAAGCGATTTCAAACGAGCGATGGACAGCGTGTGCGTGGGGACATCATGAGCTGTGCAGGTCCCGTTCTGAAAGACGTTGAGCGTGTCCGTCAGCGACAGGGCCTCCTCTTCTTCACTTGTCACGACCAAGATTCCGGCGCCAGTTTCCTCAGCAAGCTGTCGGATCAAGCCGTGAATTTCCGCCTTGGCCCCTATATCAACGCCTTTAGTGGGCTCGTCGAGGAGGAGAAGACGCGGATGCTGGAGGAAGGCGCGTGCAAGGAGCGCTTTCTGTTGGTTCCCGCCTGACAGCGCGGTTATCCCCTTCGATAGGTCACCGTGGGTTCGCATGGAGGCAAGCTGGTTCTTCGCCGCCTCGATGAGACTTGTTTGGTGGATGAATCCTGTCGTCGAGTAGTCGCCGAGAACGGCTATTCCGACGTTTTGGAAGATCCCGAGGTTGGGGATGATGCCGTCGACCTTCCTCTCCTCCGAAACGTACGCAACCTTGTGATGCAGGGAGTCCCGAACATTGGATGGAGAGTACTTAACGCCGTTGAGGGTCATTGCTCCAGACCTGACAGGGTAGAGGCCAACGATCGTCCGTAAGAAGCTCGAGCGCCCCGATCCCATGAGGCCGTAAAGGCCCACGACTTCACCGGATTGCACGGTTAGATCGATACCTGAGAGCCGATCGGTGGACAGTTTCGTCGCGGAGAAGACAGTCTTGGGCGACGAGGATCGTACCGGTACGGCGGGATGCAGTGAAGCGATTGTGTCATTGGGCGTGGATAGATATTTATGTTCTTCGAAGTGGCTCCCCACGATTGCATCGACGACGGCTTGACGTGTCAGGCTTTCCGCCGTACCCTCCAGAATTCTTTTCCCATTGGCTATGACCAAGATCCGTTGCGAGTAGCGGAAGACCTCGTCAAGTTTGTGGTCGACCAAGAGGACGCCAACGCTTCTCTCTATCGCGATCATGCGCACTGTATCCATCAGACGGGTGATCTGGCGTGCTTCTAGGGCCGAGGTCGGCTCATCCAACAAGAGAAACCGCGAGTTCCTGTTGACCGCGGTTGCTACCTCCACTAGTTGCCGTTGCGCGACAGTCAGCTGTCCTAAGGGAGTTCTAACGTCTACGGCCACGCCAAACTCGCCACATAGTTCTTTTGCGCGTCGAATCATCGCCTTTTGATTAAGCCAACTGCCTTCTCCGGTTTCATGGCCGAGAAACATGTTTTGGACGACCGAGAGCTGAGACACCAGCGAGAGTTCTTGATACACCGAGCTGATTCCGTGCTCGAGCGCGTCGGATGGACCCCGGAAGGAGACTTCCTTACCATCGATATAGATCTCGCCACTGTCTGGAAGATCGGCCCCACTGAGAATCTTGAGAAGGGCGGATTTGCCGGCCCCGTTGTGGCCAACGAGGGCAGTGATCTCGCCGGAAGGGATGAGAAGGTCTATCCCATCGAGTGCGTGGGTATCGCCGAAATACCTCTTTACTCCGCGAATAGATAGAGACGACGCGCCAGCGCCCGCGCTGAGACCAGCGTTCGCTGGCGCGTCAATATCTCCGTCTCTGGTCACTTCTAGCCCAAAAGGCCTGGGCCTGGCTTTTGCCCGGTGACAAAAGTCTTGAGGGGCCGAAGGATTGTCGCGGGGATCTTTCCGCCGTCCAGGAATGTCCTGACGTTCTCTACGACGATCTTCGCGTAGTCGTAGGGCTCTTGGGCGGTGCATCCCTTGTAGGGACCTGCGAGCGCGGTGTCTGCCGCACAGAACCCATACACGGAAACCTTGTCCGAAAGCCCGAGCTGCTTGACAGCCTGAACCGCGCCGAAAGTGGCGGGACCGGTGTCCCCATACACGACAGTCATGTCAGGGTTTCCCTGCAGCATGTCGGTCGTTACTTGGAGACTGATGTTAGGATCGACCTTGCCGTTCACGGTCGTTTTCACGCTTCCCTTGCTGCCCAGCGCCTTTTTGAAGCCCTCGTCGCGCTGATTCGTTGTCACCGAGTCTGGGAATCCTACGATGCCCACAGTGATCGGCTTGGATCCGAGATCCTTGATGGCCTGCTCGGCCTCGACTTGCCCTCCCTGCGCCTGATCCGCTCCGACGAATTGAATGACCGATCCACCCTGCTTCTCGAGGTCGGTCTGACTCACCAGGACGTTGACCGTGAAAACGGGAATGCCCGCCGTGTTGAGGGCCTTGACTATGGCCGCCGAGGGGCCGGAGCTTACCGGGTTGAGCGCGACCGCACAGACTTTCTGCTGGATGAAGGACTCGACCTGAGAGAGCTGTGTGCTGTCGTCGTCATTGGCGATGGCGACTTTAACGTCGAAGCCCTTGGCCTTGCCCGTCTCGACGAAGCCTTTCTGCATGGCCACGTAGTAGGGGTTGGTGGTGTCAGGAAGGGACACCCCGAGGATTGGGGAGCCGCTCTTGCAGGAGTCAGGCAGGGTACCAGCCGTGGCGGTACCGGTGGCTGCAGCGCCTTTCGTGCCGGCGTTGTTCCCTCCCGTTGTACCACCGCCACAAGCAGTTAGTGCTAATGGGAGGACCAAAGTGGATACGGTGACGAGCAAAGTTCTGCGCGGATGCTGCATGGCGATCAATTTCCCTTCTGATTGCTTCAGGACACGTTTCTACTGACAACTCTTTCTTCTGCGTTTGACGCCGTCTCATCCCCCCCAACCGCTCCTCGGTGAGATGAGGTGCGAAAAATAGAACGGAGCCAAATCGCCAGAGAGGAACCGGCTAGGCGGCTTCCGTTAACATCGAAGAAGACACCAACCAAAATGATGACACCGATAACCAATGACTGCCAGTAGCTGTTGACGTTCAGTACGTTCAGTCCATTGGTAACGGTGGCGATGAGTGTGGCTCCGATCATGGCTCCTGCGACGGTACCTACGCCGCCAAAAAGGCTCACTCCTCCGACAACCGCGCCCGCGATCGAGTAGAAGAGCTGGTTACCGAGGCCGGCGCTTGGAAAGCCGACCATGAGTCGTGACGTCAGAATGAGGCCGCCGACCCCCGCGAATAGTCCGGACAATGCGTAGATCACAACTGTATTTCGGCCGATGTTTACACCGGCAAGCCGCGCAGCCGCCGCGCTACCGCCCATCGCATACGTATGGACGCCGAACTTTGTCTTGGAGAGGATGGTCCCGACGGCGAGCGCGACCAGAACGAGAAGGAACACTGGAACTGGGATCGTAAAGACCCGTCCCTGGCCGATGATGGAGAAAGTCGCGTCGTCAACGGTCACCGACGCTGCGCCGGTAAGAATCAGCGGAATCGCCGTGGCAACCCCCATCATCGCAAACGTAACGATGAACGCCGGTATATGGCCGTAGTAGATCAGTACACCGTTTATTACACCCGTCAAGGCTCCAATGGCCAGGGTAGCCAGCGCTGCTAACCACCACGGAGCACCGTGGCTCATCACTATGGCAGATAGCACACCGCACATGGCGACGATCGCACCGGTCGACAGATCGATCCCACCGGTAAGCAGAACGAGCATCTGACCAAGTGTCAAGAATCCAATGACGCTCCCGTTGAGGAGGAGACTCGAGGCGTTGCCGTAGGTGCGAAAATTCGGCGAAAGAACGCTGAAAACCAAGACTACGAGGATGAGAACAGAGAAAATACCTAGTTCCTTCGGCGCTCGGAATCGTCTCGCCGAACGCTCAGTCGTTGTCGGGCTTTGGTCAGGCATCGCGTGCGGCCTTGACGAAGCGGCGCGCTCGCTCGGGATCCACGCGGTTCCAGGTGTAGCCGTCGACCTTGAGGTCGCTGCCGACGATGCAGCCATCGGCATGCTTTAGGTAGCTCGCGATGGTTTCGGACTTGGCTCCGGTATTGAGCAGGACGGGCACATCCTTGGGGACTGAGGACCGGACGTCGGCCACCGTGGAGACGTCCGGCTCAGTGCCGGCCATCGGCCCAGAGACCAGGATCGCATCGGGGAGGCTGGATACGACGGTGGACCTCGCCGTCTCAGCCGGGGTGCGCCTTCCGACCGGCGAAGCAAACTCCGGCGTGATGTTCATAAAGATCGCGAGATCGTCTCTGTCAAGGCGCCGCCGCTCGCGCAGGATCGAGGCAGCGTTCGGCTGCCAGAGACCCATGTCCGACTCCCAGACGCCGGTGAGCACCTCGCGCATGAACGAGGCGCCGGTCGCCACTGCTACGGCTAGCGCGCACGCTGGATCCCACAGGAAGTCGACCCCGAAAGGTCGGTCAGTGGGCCGACACTCGCTCACGACGCGCGCCATAACAGCAGCCGCCTCCAGGCCGGCCTTTAGTTGGTAGGGCCGGTCGCCCTCGTTGCAGAACAGCACGGCGTCGAAGCCCGCATCCAGGAGGAGTTCAGTGTCCCGTTTGACGTGGTCGACGAGGCCCTGGACCCCTGCCGAAGCATCGTAAAGGGGCGTTCCTGGAAGAGGTGGAACGTGTGCCATCGCAATCAGCGGCTTGTCGATGCCGGGAAACGTCCTGGCGAAGCGTGAAGTCATGGTTCCTCCTGGGTAACAGCGGCCGCATGCACGATCTCTACTCCGGCGTCGGCGGCCTGGACGACGACGGGGTGGTCGAGACGGGCGTCGGTCACCAGCACGTCGACGCGAGCGAGTGGAGCGACGGTGGCGAAAGCGACTCGGCCGAGTTTGGTCTCGTCAGCCAGGACGACACAGCGACGGGCTGACCTAAGGGCGGCTTGCTTCACGCGGGTGTCGTCGAGGTTGTATTCGGTGAGGCCTCGTTCGCAGTCCACCCCGGCAACCCCGAGGAAGATGGTGTCGCAGTTGAGGTCGGCGAACGAGTCCTCGGCGCGATGTCCTATGAGGCTCATCTCACCAGGGCGCAGAATGCCACCGGTGACCAGCGTGCGAACGTCGGGAGATTTGGCAAGTTCGATGGCAACGAGCAGGCTATGCGTGACGACAGTGAGTTTGCGATGCCCCGAAAGCGCGCGGGCAAGTTCGAGCGTGGTGGTGCCCACGTCGACGATGACTATCTCGCCATCCGCCAGCAGGGCCGCAGCGGCTCGACCGATCGCCCGCTTGGCCGCTGCGGCTGAAGCCGCCCGCTCGGCAATCGGCGGCTCGTAGGAACGACTAATTACGGAGATCGCCCCACCGCGGATACGCCGGATGATCCCCTCGCCCTCGAGGGCCTCCAGATCCCGTCGAATCGTCATCTCCGAGACCCCGAAGTCCTCGGCGAGATCGGCGATCGTCGCCTCGCCCGACCTGGCAATGCGAGCCGAGATCCCCTGGCTTCGCGTTGTACTCATGTGAGAATCGTAGGAACGGGAAAGTGAGCTGTCAACACAATTTTGTGAGAAAATCACAAACCACACCAAAACGGAAACTCGCCGCGGGACACCAATGAGGAAGCGGACGTGATCGTGATCGGGCCGCGAGGAGCGGGACTTTGGACCCAGCTGCTGCTCGGCAGTATGACGAGTCGGCTGATACAGGTATCGGACAGGCCCGTGCGCGCCTCACCACTGGCCAGACGCCCCTACGACCTGCGCCACGCAGCCCTCTCGACCTGGTTGAACGCTGGCG
>CAAGKR010127356.1_pt1 | contig 10885 bp, 11 predicted proteins | sample 2556971 | NCBI WGS metagenome assembly CAAGKR01 (sample SAMEA5207829, study PRJEB30636) | soil metagenome | biome: forest; feature: boreal; material: soil | place: USA | collected 2011-09 | depth 1 m
ATAAATTTGCCGTTCTGGGCCTTGAACAGGGTGGGCATGACCAGGTTTCGTTTGCAGAGATTCCGCGCTCAGTAAGCGTGGAATCCTCGTCCGCTCTTGCGCCCGAGGGCGCCCTCCGCGACCAGCTCCTTGATCCGGGTGGGGACCGTCTCGCCGATCGTCTCGCCGATCGCCACGGAGACGTCGAGTCCGACTAGGTCCAGCAGCGCAAGCGGGCCGAGGGGATGCCCAGCGCCGAGGCGCATGCAGGTGTCCACGCCGGCCGGATCCATGCCGGTCTCTTCGAGCAGTGCAACCGCGCTGAACAGATACGGGAACAGCAGGCGATTGACCACGAAGCCAGGGATGTCGGGGACCTCGACGGGTGTCTTCTCGAAGGTCTCGCACAGGGCGAGCGCGCGTGTGCGCGTCCCGGCGCTCGCGGCGCTCGGGAAGATCAGCTCGACGAGCGCCATCTTCGTGACCGGGTTGAACACGTGCAGTCCGACGAACTGCTCTGCGCGCCCGCTCTGTAGAGCCAGTCGCTCGATCGATAGCGAGGAGGTGGTGGTGGCGAGGATCGCCTCGGCCCCGAGCATCGCGTCTAGCTCCGCGAGCAGCCCCGCCTTGACGTCGTGGTCCTCGATGATCGCCTCTACCACGAAGGTGGCCTGGGCCAGGGCCTGCTGGTCGGTCACGATCTGGACGTGCCCGGGGTCCACCTCGGCGCCCAGGCGGCTCAGGGTTCGCTCGACGCTGGCGCGAGCGCGACCGGCCGAGTCCTCCGAGCGGGCGAGCAGCAGCACCGGACTCCCCCCACCCCCGTGGTGAGCGGCGGTGGCGGCCAGACCGCAGGCGATGGCGCCGCTGCCGACTATCGCCAGGCGCTCGTTCATGGTTTGCGGTGAGTGTGTTGACTGACTGGTCAATCTAATCTTGCTGTGGCGCGGTAGAGTAGGGATACGGAGCCGGGCATACTCGCATACGTCCGCTCCGGGACTCCACAAAGCCGCGATAGATCCTTACTAGGAGGACTTCCACCATGAGGCAAGCAGAGGGCCGCGAGGTAGTGATCGTCGAGGCAGTGCGCACGCCGATCGGCCGCGGGCACAAGGAGAAGGGCTACTACAAGGACACCCACCCCAATGCGCTGCTCGGGAAGGTCTACACCGAGGTCATCGAGCGCTCAGGGATCGACGCGACCGAGGTCGAGGACGTGATCGCCGGTTGTGTGCAGCAGTTCGGCGAGCAGGGCTTTAACATCGCGCGCAACGCCTGGCTGCAAGAGGGCCTGCCGATCGAGACGCCGGGCACGACCGTCGACCGTCAGTGCGGTTCGGCCCAGCAGGCGGTGAACTTCTCCGCAGCTTTGATCGCGGCGGGCGTGCACGACGCGATGATCGGCTCGGGTGTCGAGCACATGGGCCACTTCCCCTTCGCCGCCGGGATGAAGACCCAGGAAGAGTTCGGTTACGCGTTCACGCCGGAGCTGATGGCCAAGCACAACATCGTCGGGCAGGGCCTCGGTGCCGAGATGATCGCCGATCAGTGGGAGATCTCCCGCGCAGAGCTCGACGAGCTCGCGGTGCGCTCACACCGGCTGGCCCACCAGGCCACGGAGGAGGGCCGCTTCGAGCGCGAGATCGTGCCTTTCCAGGTCAACGGCGATACCTTCGTCGCCGACCAGGGGATTCGCCCGGGCACCGATCTGGAGACGCTCTCCCAGCTCAAGCCGGCGTTCAAGCCGGACGGCAAGATCACCGCCGGCAACGCCTCGCAGATCTCCGATGGCGCGGCAGCCGTGCTGCTGATGAGCGCGGACAAGGCCAAGGCGCTCGGGCTGAGGGCCCGCGCGCGGATCGTCGACCAGACGACCGTCGGCTGTGACCCGGTGAAAATGCTCGAGGGGCCGATCCCGGCGACGCGGAAAATCCTCGACCGCAACGGCATGAAGATCGAGGACATCGACCTGATCGAGATCAACGAGGCCTTCGCCCCGGTGGTGGCGGCGTGGAAGCGCGAGCTGAACCCCGACATGGACCGGGTGAACGTCAATGGCGGTGCGATGGCGCTGGGTCACCCCCTCGGCTCCACCGGCGCGCGCCTGATCACCACCCTGCTGCACGAGCTCGAGCGCTCCGACAAGGAGATCGGCCTCGTGACGATGTGCTGCGGCGGCGGTCTCGGCACCGGCACGCTGATTCAGCGCGTCTGAGCTAACCGCCGCTTGGCCCGCCCCCCGTCCAATCGACCGCGACGGGGGGTAGGGCCAGCAGCGCGGCCCACGTGGCGGCGTCGGTTCGTCCGCTGGGGGGGATCGAGTGGGTGGTCTGGAAGGTTTCTAGGTTGGTCGTCGTTTCCGAGCCGAAGGAGCCGCTGGTCGCCTGGGTGGGGATCGCGCTTGCGAGGTGCTCCTGCATCCACAGCACCTGATCGCCCTTCGTGCCGGCGCTCAGTTCAGGGAATGAGGTGTTTGGGGTCACGCTGGTAAGGGGTTCAAGCGGCGTGGCGAGGGTGCTCCAGCCGCTGGGATGGGTTTCCTGCCAGTCCCAGAAAGACAGCCCGGTGGCGCCATAGTCGGTCGCCTCCGCGCGGAAGCGCAGCAGATCGGCGGTGGAGACGCCACCGTAAGTCTGACCCAAGGGGAAGACCGGGCGCCCGTAGATGCGGTTGGCGATGTAGGTGTTCGCGTAGATCGTGTCGACCGATACGCCGATGTCCTTCCAGTACATCTGCGGGGCGTTGTACTGCGCACCGTTGGGTCCGAGGAATACCGAGAACGGGAAGGAGGGGTGGTAGGAGACGTAGGGGAAGGAAGCCAGGCCCAAGGGGTAGCTCGGCCCGATCCGCGCACGCAGATCGTTGATGTAAGTCTGTGCGGCGGCGTAGTGGCCTTCGTACTCGGCCTCGGCGTCGATCACGAGACAGTCGGCGCCCGTGGCGACCGCTTGTGCGCCGAGGTTCGCCTCGCCCGCGGGGTTGGTGCCGTAGACGTACTGCCAGGCGCAGACTTTCAGTCCATTGGCGTGCAGTTCCGCCACCAGTTGGGGCGAGAACTGGCTCCAGTAGTTGCTCGAGCCGTCGGAGCTCTTGACGAACACGGTGGTGACGCCCGCCGCATGTGCCTGCGCAACGATCGAGGCGACGTTGCCGCCATTTGACTGGCTCACGTACCAGATCCACATGCCCTGGCCTTCAAAGCCCGTGCCGCTGGCGGCGGTGGCGGCCGGGGGCGCAGCGAGTTTCCGCGGTGCAGGCGGGTGAGGTGGGTGCAGAGCATGGCGCACCACGTAGATCGGGCCGTAGGAGCTCGTGTAGCGGCTGTGGGTAAGCAACACCATGATGCGTCCAGAGTGCGCACTGGCGGGGACCGTGACGAGCAGCCCGGCTGTGGCCTGGCGCAGGCGTGCGGCGGGCGAGGTGCGGCTGATGTGAGCTCCCGGAGCTTTTGGAAAAGCCACGACCATGCCCGCCTTCAGCCCCACGCCTGCAAGCAGCAGGGTGCCGTGGGTAGAGACCTGGTGGGGGTTGGTGGCGCAGCGAGCAGTGGGCGTGCAGCTGGCGTGCGTGATACGCACCGTACGGACGTGGAGGCTCGAGGCTTGTTTCGTGGGGGCTCTTCCCAGCCCAGCTTTCGTCCCGGGGCTGGAGGGAGCAGCGCCGGTGCCGGCGGCAGCGGTGCCTCCGGGGTTAGCGGCGTTTGCGCTCAGAGGCTGCCCGAAGGAGCAGCACAGCAGCACGGAAGCGGCTGCCGCGAGCGGAAACATGAGTCGCTGCTTGGGGGCGCTCCTCGCCAAGAATTTCCTCCGCGCCGGAAGCCTGATTGCGTCGAACCGGCGGCCACCGACCTTAGCCGCTGTGCCTAAACAAACCGAGCAGCGGGAGAGAAGTTGCGTCAGTTCCAGCGGAAGCCCGTAGCCGAAGGCGCGGGCGCCAGTGGGCTGCCCGGCAACCCGGCGGGTGGCTCGGGCATGTTGAAGCCCGCAGGTGCGACATCGTTGGGGGCGCCGGCGTGGAACAGCGAGGCGAGGTACTGGATCTGGCCGCGGCCGACGCTCAACTCTGATTGCCCGCCGCCATAGCAGCCGATGCCGTTCGCCGCGCAGTAGTCGTAGACGTCCAGCAGTGAGCGCAGGCCCCCGAGCCGGGAGGGCTTGATGTTGAGCGTGCGCGGCGGGAACGGCAGCGCCTCGATGTCCGCGATGGAGTGGATCGGCGCGTCCCAGGTGATCCGCTCACGGTGGGGGAGCAGGATCGGCTCGGTATCTGCCGTCAGCTTGGGATCCTCGATCCAGGCGTCTGGGAATGCGTCCACGATGCGCTGATACAGCGCAGGGTCGGCGGGGTTGTCGACGATTGTGCCCTCATACTGGCCCTTGAGGTCAACCGACTCGACGGCGCCGAGCGCCACGAGCTCGGAGATCAGCGAGGCATCCCAAGAGGGCGTGGGGTCGAGCTTGAAGCGCAGTGCCGGTGCGATCTGAAGGCGTCGCTTGACCGGCTCCATCGACGGTGGCTCGCCGAGGCGCAGCGAGGCCACGAACGAGACCGGCTCAGGGTCGCGCCCGAGCGCGGCATGAAGTGTGGTGTGAGACTGGCGCAAGGCGAGGTCAAGCGCGGCCGAGTCGAACGCCCAGTTGCGGTACAGGCGGAACTCTCCTCGCTCGGTTGCAACCGGGAAGAGGTCGAGCGTGCGTATGTGACCGGCGAATGACGCGAGCGTGAAAGTCCCCGCCAGCGGCAGGTTCGTGCCGGAGCGCTGCAGAGCCTCCTGATCCTCGGCCGCATAGGTGACGTCCTCGCCTGCGCCCTCCTCGCCTGCGCCGCGTAGCTTGATGACGGTCGTCTTTCGCACGAACTCGCTGGAAAGGGCGATCTCGTGGCCTTCGAGCTCATATCCTTCGACTATTAGGGGAAGCCCGGCAAGCAGCTCGTAGCTGCTCATGGAGTCTCCACCCGGCTCTCGCTTTCCAGGCGCTCGACGAGCTCGTCGAGGCGCAGCTCCTGCAGCGCCGCGCCGACGGCCTCTAGCTCACCTGCGCAGAGCTCGATTAGCGACTTGCCCTCCTGGACCAGGGCAATGGTCTCGTTGAGGCTGGCATCGCCCGAGTCCAGGCGGCGGATGATCTCCTCGACGCGCGCTGCGGCGGTCTCGTAAGTCGGAGGCTGGGGATTGGCTGTGGGCTGGGGGTTGGTCATTGGGTGATCCTTGCGGGGACGGTGGCATCGGCAAAACGCAATCGCACGTCACTTGCCTTGCGGGCCAGAGCGGCTGTGGTCAGGGCCTCGCCAGAGGACGACTGCACGAGGACATAACCGCGCTCGAGTGTGCGCTGAGGGTCGTGAGCGGCCAGTGTGAGCGCGAGCCGCTGGAGCTCGTGCGGGTGCCGGCGGTGGCAGTCCAGGAGCGCCGACTGAGCCTTCCGCTGGAGCATCAGCACGTGGCGCTCTGTTACCGAGCGCTCGGACTGAAGGCGCCGGCGCGAGCCAGCGCGAACCTCGCGAAGCTGCTGGTGCAACCCTGCGCGCTGGCGGGCCAAATGCCCAGCGGGGGCACGGGAAAGCGTCGTTAGCTGGCGCGCGCGAGAGAGCACGGCTACCCGCCCGTGTTTGCGCAGGCGCGTGGCAGCGGCAGTGGCCTCGGCGCGGGCGCGCAGGCAGTCAACGCCGACGGCGGCCTCCGCGGCGTGAGTCGGCGTCGAGCAGCTGACCGCGGCGACGTCGTCCAGCAGCGTGCGGTCGGTGTGGTGGCCAACCGAGGCGATCACCGGCACTCCGAGCAGTGCGACTGTGCGGCAGAGGGTCTCATCGCAGAAGCACAGTAGGTCGGCTAGTGAGCCGCCGCCGCGCGCCACGATCGTCACCTCTACTTCGCCCACGGCGGCTAGATCTCCCAATGCCCTGACGATGGCCGGTGCGGCATGGCGATCCTGCACAGGGGCGAAGCCCCAGACGAGCCTTCCCGCCCATCCGCGCCGCCGCAGTGCGGCGAGGATGTCATCGCGCGCCTTGCCGCTCTCGCCGGTGATCACGCCGATCGTGCGGGGCAGTAGCGGCAGGTGCAGGCGCTGCTGGCGCTCGAGCAGTCCCTCAGCGTCGAGGGCCTTGCGGAGGCGGTCGATCCGCGCGAGCAGGTCTCCCTCTCCGGCCACGCGCAGGTCGGTCACTGAGAAAGAGAAGCTGGGAGAGGAGGTGGCGCTGCCGGGATAGAAGTCGCAGCCGCCGGCCACCACCACCTGCATTCCCTCTTTTGGAACCACGCCCATCCCATCGCCGGAGCGCGCGAGGATCGAGTCCCAGTCCTTCAGCCACACAGCGCAGGGGATCCCGCCTGAAGAGTCGCGCAGCTCGAAGTAGACCCGCGCGCGGGCGATGCGCAGGTTCACGAGCTCGCCGGTGAGCTGCACGCGCTTCAGTGAGCGCAGCTGCCGGCGCAGGGCGGCGGTGTACTCCCCAACGGGGAAGGGGCCGGCAAGGCCGCTGCCGGGGATGCCCGGGGCGGCAGGTATGGCTGAAGCCGCGAGCGGCGAGGTCGGAACCATGCAAACCAGGATAGGCGCTAGGATCGACGGAAATGCAGCGCAGCGAACCACGGCCGAGCGCATAACGCCGTGGCGAATCGCAAAAAGGGCCGTGGCAGGCGCTCGCGCAAGCGCCGGCCGGCGGCCGGCGAGCACACTGCAATCGCCACGAGCAGCCAGCCTCCGCTCGCTGGTGGAGAGGCGCTGAGCAAACGGGCGTCCTCTTCGAATCCGCGTGCAGCGAACAGGCGGGCACGTCCACGGGGCGCAGCTGCTCGCAGCGGCGCTGCCCGGAGCGGTACAGGCTCCGCGGGTGAGCGCCCGCAGGCGCCATGGCACCCGCTGCCACTGTCCGAGCTGCTGATCTTGGTCGGGGCGGTCGGCATGACCGTGGCCTACATCAGAGGAATCGAAGGCAGCGTGTCACTGCTCGTGACCAGCGTGGCTGCCGTTCTGCTCGGCACGATCGACTTCACGCTGCGCGAGCACTTGAGCGGGTATCGCTCGCACACAATCCTGCTGGCCTTCTTGCCGACGGTCATGTTCCACACGGCGGGCGTGCTCCTCCTCGCCCAGGTTCTGGGCGTCTCGACAGCGCCTTCGGTGATCGCGCCGCTCGTGCTCGATCTTCCCGTGTTCGCATTCTTGTTCCGGTTGCTGCGAGCGCGCTACCTCGACGCTCGTCGTGAGCGTACATTCGCCGGCCGGCGCTGAAGGAGGTGCCCAGCCTCCTCTTCACAGCATCGGTTGCGCGACCTCGGCGCGGTACTCGCGCCGTTTGTCGTCACCGGCTAGAACTATTGGATCGCGACAGATCTCCACGAGACGAGACACCGTCCGGTCACCTAGGCGCTCGCTCAGTGCCTCGGGCTGCAGGTTGGTGGTCGCCACGATCGCGCGCTGAGCCTCATAGCGCGAGTTGACGATCGAGTAGAGCTGCTCCAACACCCAGTCCGTCTGGTTCTCCGCACCGAGATCGTCGATGTGCAGGAGATCCACGAGGCTCAGCCTGTCCAGCAGATCCGTCAGGCCCCCGTCGGCCTGCAGCGACTCGCGCAGTAGGTTGAGCAACCGCGGCAGAGAGTAGATCGCCACCGACCGGCCGGCGTCGATCGCGGCTTTGGAGATGATCATCGCGAGGGTCGTCTTGCCTGTGCCGACATCTCCCCAGAACCACATGCCGCGGCCTTGATCGAGGTGCTCTGAGATATTGCGGACGTAACGCCTGACCTCCTGCACTTGATCGGGCGCCGTTCTCGCGATTTCTGGCAGCGGAGGACGGTCGAACGAAACCCCGCGAAAGAGCTTCGGCAGGCGTCCCTCCAGGTGAGCGGTGCGGGCACTGGCGATCCGCGCCGCGCGGCACGCGCAGTCCTGGGCGGTGTTCGTCTGCTCATCGACGATGAAGCCGCTGCCGTCGCACGCATCGAACACGCAGCTTCTCTCCCCGGCAGGTTTTGAGCGTGGATCGAGCATCTGCATCTCAGTCAAGCAAGCCCTTCGGCGGCCGCGATCAGCAACCGCGCAATCGCCGGGATTTTTCCGCTCAGGCGAGCTCGAGCGAGGGGAGCGGGCGCTCGCCCAGATCGCGTCCCTCGCCGCGAGTCTCGCCGTGCGAGCCGAGGCGTTGAAGACGGGCGATCTCGCGTTCGCCCTCCACGCGCGCCGGATGCTCAGGTGGGAGGCCGGCGATCAGGGCGGCGATGCGGTTGCGCAGCTGCAGCGCGAAATGGGGGGTGGAGGCGCCCATCAGCTGGCGGATGTCCTCGACGGTCACCTCGTGGTTTCGCTGAATGCGGGCGACGCGGTTGGGGTCCTCGGCTTGGCTCATGTCTTCATCATGTGAGATCAGTCATTCGGCGAGCGGGAGGGATGGTTCTTCGGTGGCGGCGGCGCGTGGCGAGGCCTCGAGCAGCGCGTCGATTTCGGCCTGGGTGACTGCTGAGATCGCTCGTTCGTCGCCGATTAGCCAGCCGTGATTGTAGGCGACGCGGACTGGCGGGACCTGGGGGGAAAAAGCGGGTTTGATATCGCTGAGGTAGCTGACCAGAGAGGAAGGAAGCGAAGCCCCTCCGGGCGGGCTCGAATCTTCGAGCAGGAGCAGCGGGCCGAAGTCGCCGCTGGCGGACAGCAGCGCGGCGGCGGGTGCATCGAGCGGTCGTGAGAGGTTCGCGAACACGAGGCCGTGCCCGGGTTCGTGGATGTTCCAGCCGAAGGCGCCGTCGGCGTAACGCGCCACGGCGATCGCATTGGGAACGGCACTGGGGGTTGCAGCTGGGCTTCCGATGAGCTTGACGGGCCCGAGGTGGGCGAGCTCTGAGATCACGCGGCTGCCGAGGGCCGGCGGGTCGATCACGTAGATCGCCGGTTGGTGCAGGCTGGCCAGCTCCGCGCGTGTTGGGGCGGGCAGGCGCGTGGAGGAGACGAGCAGGACCGGCGCGCCGCTCTCGGCGGATAGGGCCGCGGCGGGCATCACAAGAGCGGGCGGAGCGTCGCTGGCGAGCACGATCACCTGCCTGGGGGCGACGCCACGGGTGCGGCCAACGAGCCGTGCAACTTCGGCCGCCAGCGCAGCGGGTTCGCTCGCCGTGAGCGTGGAAGTGCGATAGCCGCCCGGCGCGGCGGGCAGGGTGGGCGGGGATCCGATCCTAATCACCTGCGCGCCGCCCGCCTGCGCCGCTCCGGTGGGGTGCATCGCCTCCAGCGCTTGAGAGCTCACCGCGGGCAGGGTGGAGCCAGCGCTGTACAGCAGCGGCGCGCCGAGCGGCGCACTCGCCAGCGCGGAGGCGGCCAGCGCGGTGGGCCAGTCTCCTTCGTTTACCAACACGACAGCCTGCGGCCGCGTGGAGGCCGTCAGGCCGGGATACACCGCGCGGGCCACGGCCGCTGCGTCGGTCGCCGGATCGGGGCCACCGAGGCGGGTGGTGTTCTTCGTCGAAAGGCCCGCCGCGCCCTCGCTGCTCACCCGGGCGATTGGGCCGGCGGAGCCGGACCCATTGCCCCCCGCCCCCGATGGCGCGGACTTGCCGCAGCCCGCGAGCACCGCGCCGGCGAGTAGGGCCGCCAGCAGGGCAGGCGCGGGAGCATGCATCGCGTGGACATTACCTGGCGAGAAAGCGCAAAGCCCGGCGTTTGCGGCTTAAACCTGCGAAACGAGGTGCAATCGGTGCAAGCGTCGTTGCGCTTTGCTAGTCTGCCGCCCGAACGCCGAATCCTTGACTAGATGTCAGGGAACGGGGGACCCGAGTTGTTGGGGCGAATCCCACGGTGCATCCGTGAGAAGCGCAGGCTCTTTCAGCGCTAGCCCGTCAGCTAACCCCGCAGGCCGACGAAAGAGGACTAGTTGTGCGAGTGCGTACCCTCAGCGCGATTCTTTATAGCTTGACGATCTTGGCCGTGGCGGCTACGCCCGCTGTGGCCACGAAGACTGGCGGCGTCGCCGCGACCCCGACTGGCTCTTCCCCTGCTGCAAAGGGCTCTGCCCCCATTCCGGCGAAGCGCCTGCACACCGCTCCAATTACGGCGCGCACCCCGACCCTCGCCTACTCGGGTCCGGTCTATCAGAAGACAGTGACCGGCCAGGTCATCCCTTACCAGCCCCCGGCGCCTGCGGGCCAGGTGAACGGCGCCACCGGCGGCAGCCCCGTTGGGGTCGCAGCCGACCTCAAGCCACAGCTGCTCGTCCCCGGCTCGATGGCGCGCTACGTGAACGGACTGGCGGCGGCTCCGATGTCGGTGCCCGCGAGCGTGCAGGAGGTCGTCTGGGCGGGCAACCAGATCATCGGCCTGCCCTACATCTTCGGCGGTGGCCACGCCTCCTTCGTCTCGCCCGGCTATGACTGCTCGGGCACCGTCTCCTTCGCCCTGCACGGCGCGAATCTTCTGCAGACCCCCGAGGATTCCTCCGAATTCGAAGTCTGGGGCTCGCACGGCGTTGGGCGCTGGGTCACGATCTTCTCCAATCCCGGCCACGCATACATGACGGTCGCTGGCCTGCGTTTGGACACAAGTGCGGCCGACGATCCCACCAACCAGCAAGGCCCGCGCTGGCGCCCGCTGCGCCAGGGCAACGAAGGCTTCATCGTTCGCCACCCGCTCGGTCTGTAGGCGCAGGCGCCAGGTCGGCTACGCTTGAGCCTTGGCCCCACCGCCCCCGTTCGAAGAACAGCAATAGGAGGATCAGATGGCCGGTTTGACCGGGCGCATGTCAACCGTCATGAAGGCGAAGGTCTCGAAACTGCTCGACCGGGCTGAAGACCCCGCCGAGACGCTGGACTACAGCTACCAGAAGCAGGTCGAACAGCTGCAGAACGTGAAGAAGGGCATCGCCGACGTGGTGACGGCCAAGAAGCGCTTGCAGATGCAGGAGGCGACGCTGAAGCAGA
>CAAGKR010153986.1_pt1 | contig 10884 bp, 14 predicted proteins | sample 2556971 | NCBI WGS metagenome assembly CAAGKR01 (sample SAMEA5207829, study PRJEB30636) | soil metagenome | biome: forest; feature: boreal; material: soil | place: USA | collected 2011-09 | depth 1 m
ACCGGAGGTTTCCTCGTGTGCGCATATGAGTGGTTGTTGCAGGAAACGGAAGGATCGCTTGATCGCGCCATAGCGAAGCGCATTCGGACAGCCACTTACTACGGCGACGACCTCGTGGCACGTCCTCGCCGTCTAGCCTTGATGAATCTCTATCTCCACCAGGTCGAGCCCCATATCAGTGGCAACGACTCCATCTATGATCCGCCGGCACCAGAGCGTTTCGACGTCGTACTGACCAACCCACCGTTCGGAACCAGAGGCGCCAATCAAGCTCCCACACGCGACGACTTCGTTGTCGAGACCAGCAACAAACAGCTCAACTTCATCCAGCATGTGATGACCATCCTCAAACCGGGTGGTCGCGCTGCCATGGTCGTGCCCGACAACGTACTCTTCGCGATCCAAGCCGCCGACGTGTTCAAGGTATTGACGGAAGATTGCGACTTACACACTGTCCTGCGATTGCCGCGAGGAACGTTCAGCCCGTACAGTCCAGGAACCAAGACAAACCTGATCTTCTTCACCAAAGGTCGGCCGACTGAGAACGTCTGGATATACGACGCCCGTGCCAACGTACCGGCAATCACCAAGAAAGACCGACCCCTCTCGGCGAGCCACCTCGCTGAATTCGAAAAATGCTACGGGGCAGATCCTTTTGGCCGCGAAAAGCGCTCGACGTCGGTGTCGAAGGATGATCGATGGCGCGAGTTCGGTATTGAGGAGGTTCGGGAGCGTAGCTATAACCTCGATGGCCTCAAGTGGCTTCGCGACGACCAAGCAGATGATACTGACCAGCCTGAAGCCCCAGACGATCTTGTCGTGCGAGCGATCAGCGAGCTCAATTCTGCCATCGGATCACTCGCCGCAATTCGAGAGGCAATTGCATCTGGAGTCACAACCGAGTGACTTGGGACAACGGCGCAGTTCCTAACGGTTGGACAGTCAGGAGACTAGGTGAGGTCACCAGCGTGATTGGGGGTGGCACGCCTAATGCTGGCGAAGCCGCTAATTTTTCCCAAACCGATGGTCACCCTTGGATTACCCCGGCCGATTTGACGAACTATTCCGACAAGTACATCTCGCATGGGCGCAGGTTCCTGACCGACCTCGGTCTGAAGAACTCGTCTGCCAGGTATCTACCGGCCGGATCGGTGCTCTTTTCCAGTCGTGCGCCTGTTGGTCATGTTGCGATCGCGGCGAACCCGGTTACCACAAACCAGGGATTTAGGAGCTTCGTTCCCAAGGGCGAGCTTGATTCCTCATTTCTCTACTACGCTTTGAAATACCTCACCCCGCTGGCCCAGTCGTGGGCGAGTGGCACGACCTTTCCAGAACTATCCGGTTCAAAAGCTGCACAATTGCCCATTGCCTACCCCGACCGGGCGAGCCAAGAAGCAATCGCCAGGCTGCTAGACAAGGTCACCGACCAAACGCGCATTGCCCTCCGCCACCTTGTTGCGGCGCGTCTACTCATTGAGCAGTTCCGCCAATCCGTGCTCGCCGCCGCATGCTCCGGCGAATTGACAGCCCAATGGCGGATTTCGCGTGGACGGTCATTCGTACCGGATCTGAATCGAAGCCAGTCTCAGCCGAATGACTCAGATGATCTCGATATACCAACGGGATGGCAGACGTCTCTTATGGACGAATTGTGTACGAAGATCACAAGTGGCTCCCGCGATTGGACGCCATACTACGGGCGCGGCGCCGGAACGTTCGTAATGGCCCAGAACGTGCGACAGGGATCAATTGACTGGTCTTACAGGCAAGCGGTTGATCCACCGCTGACGGACAGCGCGCGCGATCGATCTCAGATCCGGATGGGTGATCTGTTGGTGACTATAGTTGGTGCTAACACGGGAGACGTCGGGCCCGTCAACGAGGACCGCCCTCAGCACTATGTGTGTCAAAGCGTTGCGCTCATGCGTCCGAGGAGCATCACAGTTACACCCTTCTTGAATCTGTGGTTCTCATCGTTGCGACACGGACGCAAGTACCTCATGGAGTGTGCGTACGGCGCAGGCCGCCCACATCTGAGCTTCGTACACCTTCGGAATGCACCAATAGCCCTGCCCAGCCAGGAGGAACAAGATGAGATCATTCGCCGAGTCGCCGAACTAGACGTCCTCGCCGATGACGTTGAAGCGCGCGTTGACAAGGCGAATCGTTCGCTCAGCGACTGCGCATCGGCGACCATCGAGACTGCGTTTAGCGGACGCGCCACCGAACTGCTGCCGATCGCGGCCTCTGCGGGTGACTGACCATGGCCCAGCTCGCAAAGGGTGATATCAAGGTCGGGTCGACAAGGATCGTCGGACGTGTTCGCGTCGATCCTGGCGCGATTCGTGCGGAGGCTGGGCCGACGGAACCACGTCTAGTAATTCCGGCCACGATCGAAATGAACAATCGTCCCGTGGACCAGATGCTTGCCCTTGCTCGCTTAGTAGCCCACCTACACCTGCAGGACGCTAATAATCCGACAACTCAAGTTGGCTCTCCAGCGCAGGTCGATCTACTACCGGGCCTTTATGCCCGATCACTTCCCGACGGGCACAGCGAGCACAGTATTGAACTCCGGTTTCAGCTTAGCCTCGCGTCGGTGCAGCGAATAGAGTTGATGCGTCATCAAAATCTTGATGAGCATTTCGCCCTCTATCTTCGGCTGAGCGGTAGCGTCGTGTGGATTCGCGAGACGTTCGGCGAGATGCATCCGTCGCACGGACGAGCTGGTCAGGTGACTCCGGAAGATCCGTTCCAGATGCAGTATGGCCTCCATTCGGCGCTTACTTACTTCTGGACCACCGACATAGATTCGATGCGCGTCCAGATCGATCCCTCCGTTTGGATCGATAACGTTTTGCCAGGGTTTGGAATCGACGGCATTCGCCTCCTGGAGCTTACTTTTCCACCCGCATTGCCAAAAGTGGGCAATGCGGCCAAGGCTTTCGACGAAGCTCTTCGCGCATTCAACTCCAAGCACTACAAAGACACTATCGGCAAATGCCGAGCCATCGTTTCGGCCTGGAATACGCAGTTCGGCGCAACTGACAAAAAGCATCTTGCTGACCTGGTCGCAACCGCCCAGGGCTGGGCGCAGGACGATCCACGCAAAGACGCACTCGACAAGATTTGGACCGCACTCATCAACGGCAGCAATGCGCCGCACCACCCCGAGTCACAGCCTGCTGGATACGAACCAAGCGCCCACGACGCGCGCCTGCACCTCCTACTAACTGCCGCTGTTTCTGAATACCTTCACGCGGTTGGCAACTAGGACCAAGACAACCAGAGGGAGACCAGCGCGGATGTACGAACGTCCGAGGCAACACAGTCAGCTATAGCTTGAACCGGCCCCTTACCCACAGCCACGCTCTTCGGACAACGCCGCCGCGTCGACGATTGCGGTCGTCATAGTACGAATGCCGTCGCGCCTCTTCCTTGGCGCGCCCAGCGGCGATTTCCTTCGCCGTCCATTTACGTGACCAGACAACCTCGCCCCGTTGTATCCAGTAGTGCGATTGGCAGGCCTGCTGCCAGTTCCCAACAGACGGGTCAAGGGTCAGGCCGTCGGGTGTCTCTTCGACGGACCACTCGGTCGGACCGAGCGGCGTCCGTATCTTCGACCCGCACCCACATGCGCATAAATGCACGGCAATGCCAAACTCTTCCGAGACGTACAGCACGCTAGGCTGCAGCTCTTTTGGCATGTAGTGCACGCGCTCCAACTCAATTCGCATTCGGTGTTGATTCCCCAACTATCTTTAGATCGCGTATCTCAAAGAGAAGGTTGTACGTGGGAGCGTCTTGCAGGTAAAAGCCCCGGAGCTGCTTGAACTTGATTACCGCCAAGGATGCGTTCAACGCGTTCAACTCACTGATCTGGATGGAGACCCGATACAGATCATCTGCACTGTCCTCTAGCGGCGCCAATCGCTTGTCGCGAAGTTCTCCGGCGTCGTCTGCTGAGTAGTAGGTTGTGCGCACCTGGCCATTCAGCCTGCCGGCTTCCGTGCGCTTCAACCCCATACCAACATCGATGAAAGGTATGTGGTTTGCAATAAGCAACTCAAAGATGCCCGCGCGCGAAACGCCCTTGTCTACGCAGACGAAGGCAAACGTCACGCCTTGGACCTCACCAGTAGATGATGCATCGATGAACTTCGGTTCGATGGAAAGGCCATCGCGAAAGTTCTCGTACCGCTTCAAGTAGATCTCTGCTTTTGTCTGGCCGAGTTCGGCCTCCTCAAGGCGTCCTGGGGAACGGAAGGCGTTGTGCACATGAAATGGATCCGGGTCGAATGCTCGAATCTCGCGTACAGGCGTCTTTACGAGGTAATCCAATACGTATGCACCTGTGCCTCCGAGACCAATGACCGCAACGATGTCATCCTTGAATTTGGCAGCGAGGTCGGTGATCTCAGCTCTGCTGGTGAGCGTGTCGTGAAACTTGAACACCGAGTCAATAATCACCCCCTCCACGGCACGAAAGGTATAAGGACTGGCGCCGTGCAACGTGACTGCTGGCCCGCAGATTATCCCAACGTAGCTTTCGATCTTCTCGAAGAAGTCTGGAAAGCTTCCCGTCTTGGGCTTGTTCGAAAACGAGCGCTCTACAACCACGTCCTTACTGGCGTCGCTCAATGCAAGCTGAGTAGGACCGCCGGCAAGATTAGGAATTGGTTGGCCGTCTAAGTTATAAGGGACGGACCCGGCGAAGAAAATTTGGTGATCTGACTGTGTTACCCGCTCCTGGTCGATGAACTCCAGTTTGGCGACCATGGCACCTGTTTGCAGTTGGCGTTCGGCATCGAGATACGGGATGTCGCGTATGACGAGGTAATTGCTGTCGAAGGCAACTGCGTAACCCTTCTCGACTAGGCGTCGAATGTCCTCGTTATGACTGACCAGTTTCTGAAACACTGAAGATCATCCCGTCCTTGACTTTCACAGATCCACCAGGCGAGAGAATGCCTTCAGGCTTATTGCCGTGCCCATTCGTGTATTTGACGGAATAGGTGATCTCTGGGTGCTGCGCGAAGTTCGGCACCTCAAGCGTGACCACTTCGGCGTACGAAATCTCGTCCTTCGGCCATTCATGTGGCGTTCCGTCAACGATGATCGTGACTGTCTTCGTCTCTTCTGCCATTTGTCGTTTGCAACCTCATATCTAATTCCAGTTTTGGTTCGGCTCGGCACGCGAGTCGCTCAAACGCTCCCCTTGGGTCCCATACGAACCGATGTTCGATCATACCAGGACTCCCGGACCTGGTTCCGCTGACCGTCTGCCAGCATCGAGGACGCTCGCGGCGGCCAATAGCTCTAACGCGGCCCATATGTGGTGGTGACCGAGAGGCACCTTCACGCGCAACTGTTTCAGCAGGGCGTCGGCAATTCCTGCTGATGGCCCGTCGATCCGGGAAATCAACATTGCCGCTTGGGAGAACAGCGCATACGCTCACATCTACACCAAGCTGGAAAGGGACCACATGGTTTACGTATTTCTGGCCACCACCGCCGGTGATTGGGAGGCCGACTTCGTGCTACTCGAGGTAGTAATCGCTAGCTGCCTTTAAAAGTCTCGGGCCCGCGGGATCTGGGATTACGTGCAGGGGGAGTTAATCCATCACGTACTTGTTGTCCTGGCCGGCTTTTGCCCTTTCGAGTATCAATTCGAGGCCGGCCATGCGAATCCGCACGATGCAGCTAAGTAAGCCGCCTTAAAGCGCATTCGTCAATCCACCCGCGTGCCGGGGCGCAGGTCAGCGGCTCTGATTTGCCCAGAGGGGATCCCTCAACCGTTTGCTATCGATAAGCGTCGGTTCTCGATAGCTCCGGGCCTGGGTGGATCCAGGCATCTTCCACCCGCGTGGAGCTAGGAACGACCATTCGGCAAGTCTGTCTGCTTGACATACCCTCACATAGCACTTACATAGAGGGCGCTATTTCTGGTTTTCTGGAGCGACTCTAGGCGATGTCAGCAGTCGACCTTCTTGATTGGGGACAACCCAGCTTCCCACATGACGTTGTCGTAAAGGAACCGACTCCGATCTTCCCTGGTGAGCGCCTTGTAATTGAGTGGACGTGGCGAAACCCACGCTGGGTCACCGACGTGACCGTCGACGTACGGATCGGCGACCAACTTCTTATCCGAGAGAAGGCTCCCGCTCCGGGTTCGACCCTATTGATTGACCCTCCCGCTGACCGTGGTATGGCCCAACTGCTCTATCGCATTGGCGCGAAGGTCGTAACACTCACACTTCTCACCGATCAGGGCATCAGTGTTTATGGAAATTGCGAACTACTCGTAAAGAGCCCTTCGATTGGTGATTGGTGGAGCTGGAAGTGGCCAAATCGTGATCCAGTTCCTTGGAAAGCAAAGTACAGCATTGGTGGCGAACTCATGAATGCTGGCCTATCCAGTCTTCGGTGTCTACAGGCAACGTTTCGCGAAATCAGTCCAGAGGGCGACGACCGACCTTTGAGCATCACACCGCCAGACTTGGAGGCTCCACCTAACCATCCATTGAGACTAGAGAAGGAATCCATCTGCCAAGACTGGATCTGGTTCAAGGCGTGGAGCCCTATCTACCGGAAGACGTTCACTTACACCTTAGATCTTGAGATTGCCGACGAATATGGCAACCGGTATCTGGTTCGGGATCGGCCCCCCTGGCTGGTCAACATTCAAGTTTCGGCTGACAAGCGTAAATACGGGTACCTCGATGTGTTCCTCAGAGGCGCCGCCGGCGGATTAACTCTCGGGTTCTCATTTTTAGGACAGAAGGCAATCAAGCTGGCTAAACAGGCTTGGGGCGCAGCTGGACACAACCAGGCGACCGGTGCACTTGGCGCTGGCAAAATGGCGGAGGATCCGCCCGAACCTGACTACCAGTTCACGGACAGGGTCCCGATTGACGACTATGAGTCCACGCCAACAGGAGACTGGGGCGACTTGGCTCCTATCGCCGAAGCATTAACTTTGATCGATAGGGTAATTTCGTCCGCAGAGGCTCTCGCCCGAATTGAAAACAAGTGGCTGGGTGCTCGAGAACAAGGAGAGATTGAGTGGGTTCGAATCCAGCGAATTGACTATCTTTCGTTGCTCGCACGCGTGTCAACCTCCAGTGACCGCATCCTGGATCTCGCAGCCACGCTGAGCAGAATGTCTGTGTTGCCACGCGATCAAGTTGGACCACAGCTTGACCAGTGGCATGAAGAAGGCGTTCCGGCCGACATCGTGAGCTCATGGTTCAAATATGAGGTACCGCTCGAGCTATCCCAGCTTGCGGCTTCGTGGGCCGCGTTACGTGGGGCCCGGAGCTGGCCGGAGGGCGGAATAGGAGTGCTCATCTCTAATGCAGCTCTCATGGCCCGCAGCATCGTCAATGATCTTGTGCGCGCGAACCCTGTTTCGAGCACCGACGAGCCGTCTCGCTCAGCATGACCCACCAACATGGGGTGATGTCAGCGATGCGTTGCTATCGATAAGAGATAGGTATCGCGAGGATTCTGTCCCCAATCTGCAAGAAGGATCGGGATCGGCCAATTCGGAGCGCTTGGCCTTGTTCCAAGCAGGTCTTGACAGTCGGTTTGACGGCTCACTCGTCGCGGACAATTAGGGTGTCGGCGTCGGTGTCGGCAGGTGGCCGATGAAGGCTGTCAATCCACCTAGGAGGACAACCCAGAAGACAAAAATGAGCACAACCGCTACTAGGTGGATATAACCCAAGACCAACCCGGCCGTAGCCATGCCGCCCCCGCCCTCACCGGACCGCCGGATTTGGCCGCGGGCAACGTGCCCAAAAATGATTGCCAACAGTCCGCCTAAGAATGGACACAGGAACCACGAAATAATCCCGAATACGAGCGCCGCGACTGCTGAGCTGTTGGTTCGCGGCCCGTAGACGTACATGGATGTTGGATATGAAGGGGATGCTGGCTGGTAGGCGGTGGGCAGCTGTGCAGGTAGCTGTTGAGCTGGCCGAGGATCAGGATCGGTGCCCGGCATTGGCGCCCATCTCGTCCCGTCCCACCACCACCTACCGTCAGGGGATATTTGCCTGCCGCCCGGAGGTCCGCCACTCATTGCGGCAGCCTATCAATTCCCCCAACGAAGCGATTGCCTATTTCGGCAAATGAATCGAGGATCCAGTGACGTGCGTGCTGGCTATGGGGAATGGGGAGCTGGAGGCGCTCGTGTCGCACAGACACCTGGCTAGCGATAACGTGTGGTTCTCGGTAGCTCGCTCGATACAGGCGATGCAGGACGTATATCGCAAGCTCGCCGCCTCGGTTGTGAATGCGGCAGTGGACTTACGCAACCAGATTCGGTTGGATCTTGAGAGTGACCGACTCCAGTAAGCGACGGAGCACCAGTCAAAGAAATGCGATTAGGCGGGTCGCGCCGCAGCTGCTTTGACAGATGCTTGCGATAAGAGGCAACTATCGATAACCGCGATCTTGCCGTCTGACGGAAGGGCCTTGCGAGCTCAGAGAGGCTGGCTCGAGGATGGTTTGATCCGCGCTCAGTCGTCTTGAGCCAACCCTTCTTCAAATGCACCCAACCTCGGTAGGGAAAGCTGAGAAGGTGAATGACACTTACCGCCTACCCGCAAAGCGCACAGGCGCCCGCGGGTCTCTTTGCCCGCACTCGTCGCAGACTTCGGCTCGATCTGTATTTGATGGCTTGTTTCGGGGCGTACTTGAGCCTGTTCAGCAAGTCACTTGACACTGCAATATGGCGGCCCATAATCGTTGGGCCTGAACGCCTCGCAGGAGGGTGTCGGGTCGAGCGAAGTCTGATTCGCTTGTAGGGCAGCGTTCGGCCGCGGCGCCCGCGGACGGTTAAGGGGGGATTAGGTTTGGCCCAGAGCAACGCCGCGTCCGGTTTCAAGGCTACTGGCAACAGCCTACCCCTCGCGGCTTCGAGGTCGCATCCAGGCCGACATGGGCAGCCTCGGGACCATGCGAGCGGACAACCATGACTATCACGCCTCCGTTCGACCCCCAAACTCTGACTCCGGAGCAGGCCGACTACGTTCTGCGAGCATTCCGTTTCGGCGATTTAGACTGCTGCGCCGACCTCGGTGTGGTCCAGCGACACCCTGTTGCCATGCCGGTGGCCGGCCGACTCCTAGCTGAACCTGGTGCGCCCGATGAGTTGCTTTATGCGGCTGCGGTTGTGTGGCTGTCGTTGGGGGTGGATCCCGCGCCCCTTCAACCGCTACTTACCCAGCCGAACTCGACGATCAGGGCGATCGCTGCGATCGGGTGCTCTGCACGGGGGGACTTGAACGGGTTGAAGGTGTTGGTGGAATTCCTGACCATCGACGATCTATTTGGTGGCTGCGCTCCACGGACTGATGTTTGGTCACTGGCGGCGCGCGTACTCGTCTCCCTTACTGCGAGAGCAGACCTTGGTCCGTCACTGGACTCCGACTCATCCATGCGACAGGCCGCGGTCCTTCACTGGAGAGCTCTGTTGAACTCAGGATCCGCGACCTTCGACCCGGGCCTGGGGCGCTGGACCACCGCATGAACGGACCGCGGCAATGAGACTCTTTTCGTTCTTGAGGACTCCCATTGAGGGCGCCGTCTCGGTATCAGTTGACGAGGGTTCCAAGACGATCAACATCTCAGCCAACCTTGCCTTCTGGACCGCGGGTCATCCACTCAACGATCGTGTCATCGCGTCAGTCGTCGCCGGAATCAAGGCCTGGTGGGAAGCCGTGAACTACGGGTGCTATCGGGTCCGTGTCCAAATCTTTTCCAAGATTTGCGACGGGGTTTCTACAGTGCCTTCAAACTACGTCGACATCGAGCTCAATGGCTTCTGGCGTGACGACGATGTCCGATCCTGGGTGACCGTCACGCCGTACATAGTCAGCGACCCGCTGAGCGATGATCCGAGCGAACTCGGAGTCCCAGTTCGAGGCACCGAATACAGTCACACAACCTGGTATCCGGTGCAGGGCACCTACGCGCTCGCCCATGAGTTCGGTCATGTAATCGGACTCGACGACGGCTACGTGCCGACTTTTCTGCACTGGCCGCCGCACGAGTTCGATCAGGACTTGCCGTGTCACACGAACGATCTAATGCTCGACTCCGAGCACGGGGGTGTTTCGCAGGAGATGCTGACAAGACTGTTGCGCCGGCACGGTATAGACCCCGCGACGCTGCATTGCGCGATTAGCTTCGATGCAACTCCGACTAGCCTTGACCTCATCCTTGCGTCGATATCTGATCTTCAGGCTCATGCGAGATGCGATAGCTACGACCCTCCCAGCGACGATCCCAAACGCCAGCCTCAACCAATGCTGTTCAAAGGAACCGTGAGTTTCACCGCCGGCTACCTTGCAGGTGCCGATCAGGCGGCCCTACGCCAGTTCGTCGCAAAGCTGACAGGGGTCGACACTACGAACCTGGCGTCGTTCTATCCGATCACCATTCCGATCCAGTTCATCCTGCCACCCCCCACGTGCGAACAGAAGGCCAAATTTACTCCGATCCCATTTTCGATCGACGCCGGACAGGGAGTGACGATCACTGGAAAATACCGGTGGGGGGGGCAACTGCTTGGCCGTGCCCCGGAGCCAGGTGGCCCTCCGGAGTGCGTGGGCCCGCTATCGGTCAACGGGCTTCCCACGACCGAGTTCTACCCGGGACCCCGCATGGACGGCGTTTTCAAGATGATCTCGCCAGGGACCAGCCCATGAGCACGAATGGACAGCTCTGGCAACCACCCGCGTGGGACGACAGTGTTACCGCTGCCTGTGCCGCATTCGAAACCCCGACGATCCCGCTTCCTCTGAGCGGATCCACCTCCGCGGGTGGCTCAGTCTGGTTCACCGATCTGTCGGCGGCCGATTTGATGGCCGCCTA
>CAAGKR010168189.1_pt1 | contig 10884 bp, 10 predicted proteins | sample 2556971 | NCBI WGS metagenome assembly CAAGKR01 (sample SAMEA5207829, study PRJEB30636) | soil metagenome | biome: forest; feature: boreal; material: soil | place: USA | collected 2011-09 | depth 1 m
CTGACGAAACCGCCAATACTGGGCGGAGTCATCCCGAACTGGCTGAAGGGGAAGGTGATGGAGCCGACGAGCTCGATCTTCGAACCGGTAAGCCGGGCCGCGATCGGGATCGTGACCGTCTTCGTCACTCCATGCAACGCCAGGGCGCCGGTCGCCGAAACGTTGATGGTCTGGCCACTGGCTGCCGTGGCCGGCAACGCGATCGGCGTCGTCAGCTTGAAGGTGGCGGTTGGATAGCGGTCGCTTTCGAGTCCCTGCGAGTGAATCCGCTGATCCCGCCTGGACTGGTCGCTGGTGAGCTTGCTGACATCAACGCTGATGGAGACGGCCGTCACGCTGTAGCCGCTCGCCGACTGCGCCAAGGTCAGTGTCCCGGTGACGGCGGTCGTCCGCCCAACGGCGTCGCTCGGAGCCGGGAGCGAGGCAAGCTGCTCGCGGACGCGATAGCCGGCCTGCGATCCCGAGGTTACGGTCCAGGTTCCTGCGCCGGGCGTCGAAGCCGGGTTGGAGGTTGACGGTGTCGGCGAGCTGAGCGCCAGCTTCTGCGGCGACGATCCGGCGAAGACCACGAAATAGATGATGCCGATGCCCGCGGCGCCAACCAGCAAAGCGCCGGCTACGATGGCCGCGATCAGGGTACGGCGATTGCTCATGTAAGGAAATGGTGAGCGTCTAGACCTTTCAGTTCGATGACAGGCTAGCCCGTCATCATGAAGCGACGGTAAGAATCAGCGCGCCCCGGTGTGGAAAGGCGCGCGTGTCGATCAGGAGGCGACGGTTAGGACGGCGGCGCCCCCGAAGCGGCCATTGGCGAGGTCATCCATGGCCCGATTCGCCTCCGCCAGCGGATATGGGTGGACGTCCGTTCGAACGGGCACTTTCGGCGCAATTTGCAGGAATTCCTCGCCGTCCCGCCGGGTCAGGTTGGCGACCGAGCGGATCTGTCGTTCCATCCAGAGGAGCTCATACGGAAACGACGGAATGTCGCTCATGTGGATGCCGGCACAGACGACAACACCACCCGGATCGAGGGCTTTGAGTGCGGCGGGCACCAGGGCACCGACCGGAGCGAAGATCAGGGCGGCGTCGAGCGGTTCCGGCGGCGGCGTGAGCGAGTCGCCCGCCCATTCGGCCCCGAGGCTTCGGGCGAACGCCTGCTTTTTCGTATCCCCTGGCGAGGTGAAGGCAAAGACGCGTCGACCCTGGTAACGGGCGACCTGGGCGATAATGTGCGCCGGGTCGCCAAAGCCATACAGACCGATGCGCTGCGCATCGCCCGCGGCCCGCAACGCGCGATAGCCGATCAAGCCGGCGCAGAGCAGCGGGGCGGCGTGCAGGTCGTCGTAACTCTCGGGCAGTGGAAAACAAAAGCGCTCGTCGGCCACGCAGTACTCCGCATAACCTCCATCAACGTGGTAGCCGGTGAAGCGCGCGTTCACGCACAGGTTCTCGAGGCCGCCGCGGCAGAAGCGGCAGGTTTCGTCGACGTACGCGAGCCAGGGAACGCCAATGCGCTCACCAGCCTCGAACCGGTAGGCGCCCTCCCCGGCGCCCTGGACCTGGCCCACGACCATGTGTCCGATCACGAGCGGCAGTCTCGGCGCTGTCAACTCACCGCCCACGATGTGCAGGTCGGTGCGGCAAACCGCACAGACCGAGACCCGGACCAGAACCTGACGCTTAGCCGGAACGGGGACGGGCACGTCTTCAAGGCGGAGGAGCTCGTTCGCCACCCGAAGCCGCATCGCCCTCATGGCGTCGCCGCTAGGCGGTGACGCCGCTCTTCAGCGTTGCGCTCAGGGTGATGGGCGTGGCGGCCAGCGCTTTCGAGACGGGACAGTTCTGCTTGGCGTCCTCGGCGAGGCGTTTGAACGTTGCCTCGTCGATCCCGGGCACGTTGCCTTCGGTCGCGAGATCGATGCGGGAGATCCCCCAGCCCTTGTCGCCCTTGTCGAAATGGACGCTTGCCGTGGTCCGAATTTCCTGTGGCTTGTGGCCCGCCTGCGTCAGCCCGTTGGCGAACGACATCGAAAAGCAGCCGGCATGCGCGGCGCCGATCAGCTCTTCGGGATTCGTGCCGGGGCCGTCCTCCATCCGGCTCTTGAAGGAATACGATCCCTCGAAGGCGCCGCTTCCCAGCCGCATCGTTCCCGATCCGTCTTGCAACGACCGTTGCCACGTGGCTTCTGCTGTACGTACAGGCATGTCCGGGTCACCTCACTTTGAATGGTTGCCGTCCTGAACTGATGCTAGTGGACCGCGTCCGCGGCCGCCGCCAGCATGTCGAGGGTTCGCAACCGGTCGGCCTGCGCCTTGCCGTGGACACTGGCCAGCAGCGTCGTCACACCGGCGGACGCCCACACCTCGAGTCGTTCGCGAACGTAAGCGGCCGGCCCGGCAATGCTGATGGCGTCGACAAGGGCATCCGGCACGCGACGGATCGCTTCGAGCTGCTTGCCGCCGAGGTAGAGCTCCTGGAGCGTGCGCGCATCGTCGGCGAAGCCGTACTGGCTAACGAGCTCGTTGTAGTAGTTCTTGCTTTTGGAGCCCATGCCGCCAACGTAGAGCGCAACCCAGGGCTTCAGCGCCTCGCGGGCGCGAGCGCGGTCATCGTCGATGCTGACCGGCACGTGCGGAGCGATGGAGAGGGTACCGAGGGAGCGACCGCTGATCCGTGCACCCGCCTCGAGCTCCGGACGGAAGAGATCCATGTGCTCGGGAGCGAAGAGCGTGGGGATCCAGCCGTCGGCAAGTTCGCCGGTCAGGCGCAGGCCGCCGGGGGTCAGCGTCGCCAGGTAGATCGGCACGGTGTCGCGCACGGGATGTGCCAGAAGCTTGAGGCCCTTGTCGAGATGAAAGACCTGGCCGTCGAAGAGCAGTCGATCTCGCCGCAGAACCTGGCGAACGATGGCGATCGTCTCACGCATCCGGAGCAGCGGCCGATCGAATGCCATGCCGTGCCAGCCCGTCACCACCTGGTGGCCACTGGTCCCGAGCCCGAGGATGAAACGGCCACCGGAAATCAAGTCGAGTGTGGCCGCCGTTTGCGCGAGCAGGGCGGGCGTCCGGCTGAACACGTTCACAATCCCGGTACCGAGCTGGATGCGTTGCGTGCGGGCGGCGAGGGCGCCAAGGATCGAGACGGCATCGGTGCCATACGCTTCGGGCATCCAGACCGATTCGAAACCGAGTGCCTCGGCGCGTTGCGCGAGCTCAACCGCCTCGGGGAAGGCAAGGCTGCCCTCGTAGGGCAAGTTCAGTCCGAGCTTCATCGTGGCATCGTACCGCGACTTGCGCCTACAGTTAGATCAGCCGCCCCGGTGTGGAAAGGGCGGCGCGTCTATTCTCAGCTTGATCAGGAGGTTGTCATGGCAGATCGGAAGACGAGCACAGTCACCGCCGCGCTTGCCGGAACCATCGGTATCGGCGGCGACATGCCGGTCAATCGATTCGGCTTCGGGGCGATGCGCATCACCGGGGAAGGCATCTGGGGCGAGCCGGCCGACCGTGAGGAATGCAAGCGCGTGCTGCGCCGGGCGCTAGAGCTCGGGATCAATTTCATCGACACCGCCGATTCGTACGGGCCGGAGGTCAGCGAGCGATTGATCGCCGAGACCCTCTACCCCTATCCGCAAGAGCTCGTGATCGCGACCAAGGGTGGGCTGCTGCGGCCGGGGCCGGGACAATGGGAGCCTGACGGTCGTCCCGAGCACCTGCGCGCGACCTGTGAGGGCAGCCTCAAGCGACTACGGGTCGAACAGATCGATCTCTATCAGTTTCACCGCCCGGACCCCGAGGTCCCGCTTGAGGAATCGGTCGGCGCCCTGGTGGAACTGAAGAATGAAGGCAAGATCCGTCACATCGGCCTCTCTAACGTGACGACAGAGCAGGTGGAGCGGGCACAAAAGCTCACGCCGATCGTGTCGGTCCAGAACCGGTACAGCGTCTTCGAGCGCACGTCAGAGCCCGTCCTCGAGTTCTGCTCAGGGGAGGAAATTGCGTTCCTACCCTGGCGCCCGGTGGAAGGCGGAACGCTCGCCGCCGCAGGGGTCGTCGCGGAGATCGCGCGCCGGTACCAGGCGACGCCGAGCCAGGTCGCACTTGCCTGGCTGCTGGCGCACTCCCCGGTGATGCTGCCGATTCCGGGAACCTCAAAGGTAGCCCACCTCGAGGAGAACCTCGGCGCAGTGGCACTCGAACTGGCCCCTTCCGAGCTGGCCGAGATCGACAAGGTCGCCCCGGAGCCGACCCACTGACGGGCGAGGACCGCAGCCCTTAACGAATCCTTAGTCGCGCCTCATTTCCCGTTCACGGCCTGCTGCCACCATGGTGCGGGGTTCGCGCGCTGCTGCGCGTTGAACGCTCGCGCCCCGCATCAGCAATGAGTAGCATCACGGCCCGCCAGGCGACACCGGACCGGCGCGGGAACCGAACCGGGCAATCAGCCCGCCCGCGTCGTCTCGTCTTCAGCGCCGGCGATGTGATCGTGCTGATCGTCATCAACGCCGCCCTCATCGTCGCGATGTGGGTGCGCCACGGCGCTTTGAATCAGCTGGGCAGCCCATCGGCGAAGCTGACGGCGGCGGGGCAGATCACCGCGCTGGTCGGGACCTACGGCGCCCTGGTTCAGGTTCTGTTGATGTCCCGCAGCCCCTGGCTCGAGCGCCGGTTCGGGATGGACGGCCTTGCCCAATGGCACCGGTGGTTGGGGTTCAGTGTCACCATCCTGATCGGCGCGCACGTGGTGTTCAGCACGGCGGGCTACGCCCTCGGCGATGGCAAATCATTTGTCGCCGAGGCCTGGACCTTGATCACCACCTATCCCTACGTGCTGATGGCGACCGCCGCCACCGCCCTGCTGATGATGGTGGCCGTGACCTCGCTCCGGATGGCGAGGCGCCGCCTCACCTGGGAGCGCTGGAGGTTTCTGCACCTCTATGCCTACCTCGCCATCGCCCTCGCCTTCGGACACGAACTGGCGGTGGGCAGCGACTTTACCAATGACGCCATTGCCTTCTGGTACTGGATCGGGCTATACGTCGCGGTCCTGCTCTGTCTGCTCGCATTCCGCGTCGGGCATCCCTGGCGGATGAGCCTTCGCCATCAGCTTCGGGTCACCCAGGTCGTGCCGGAGGCGCCCGGAGTCGTGTCTCTTTATGTGACCGGGCGCGATCTCGACCAACTGCAAGCGCGCGCCGGTCAGTATTTCCGCTGGCGTTTCCTGACCCGCGATGGGTGGTGGCGGACGCACCCGTTCTCGCTCTCGGCGCCGCTCAACAACCGGTACCTCCGTCTCACCGTCAAGGGCGTTGGCGACGACAGCCGCGGGCTGCAGGGACTTCATCCCGGCACTCGGGTCGCGGTCGAGGGACCCTACGGGCTCTTCACGGCCCAGAAACAAAGTCGCTCGAAGGTGCTCCTGGTGGCGGGCGGCATCGGGATCACGCCGCTGCGCGCGTTGATCGAGGAGATCCCGCCGAAGAAGGACGCCATCACCCTCATCTATCGCGCCCGCTCCTGGGACGATGTCGTCTTCCGCGACGAGCTGGAGAAACTCATCCGTGACCGTCGCGGGACGATTCATTACCTGATCGGGCAGCGGGGCACGCCGGCGATGCCGGACGATCCCCTGTCCGCCCAGACACTTCGCCGGCTGGTTCCGGACGTCGAGTCGCGCGACGTCTTCGTCTGCGGGCCGGCCTCGATGATGGAGCGCATGCACGAGGTCCTCACGGCCATCGGCGTCCCGTCGCAGCAAATCCACTTCGAGCGCTTTGCGCTGTTGTGAGGTCGATCATGCCAACCCGAGCCGCCGTCGCCATCGTCGCCACCGCGATCGCCGTCGTCTTGCTCTTCAGTTTCAAGACGCCGGCGCAAGCCCGACCCCGTACGCCGGCCGCCGATGTCTCCCAGGCGAGCCCGACCCCGAGCGCATCGCCGTCGCCCAGTGACTCGAGCGCGCCGACGCCGACCCCCTCGCCGGTAGGACCGACCTATAAAGATGGGCAGTACACGGGCCAGGACTTCCAAAACCAGTTCGGTGATACCCAGGTGAAGGTCACGATCTCGGGCGGACGGATCACCGACGTGCAGGCGTTGCAGCTGCCGTTCGACCGGCAGCGCTCGGCGGAGATCAGCCAGTACGCGGCGCCGCCGCTGCACGACGAAGTGCTGCAGGCGCAGAGCGCCCAGATCGACACTCTCTCCGGAGCGACCTATACGAGCGATGCCTACGCCCAATCGGTTCAGTCCGCGCTCGACAAGGCCCATGCTTGAGACGGTCGTCCGCCGCATCCGAGTCGAGCACATCATGGGAACCGCCATTTCGATCGACCTTCGCGACGTTGGGGTCGAGGATGACGTGGTAGAGACCGCGTTCGATTGGCTGCGCCAGGTCGATGAACGCTTCAGCCTCTACAAACCGCAGAGTGAGATCAGCCGGCTGGCTCGCGGCGAGTTGACCGTCGAGGAATGTCGGGTCGAGGTTGGCGAAGTGCTATCGCTCTGCGAGGAGCTGCGCGAAGAGACCCAGGGCGTCTTCAATGCCTGGAGTTGCCGGGCTGACGGCCTTCTCGATCCATCGGGCGTGGTCAAGGGATGGGCGGTGGAACGCGCCGCCGGAATCCTCCTGCTTGGCGGCGCCAGAAACTTCTGCCTCAACGCCGGTGGCGACGTCGTGATTCGCGGCGAGCCTGAGCCGGGACGCGCCTGGCGGATTGGGATCCGCCACCCGGTCGAGGCCGGCGCGGTGGCTGCTGTTGTGCAGGGACACGATCTTTCCGTCGCCACCAGTGGTGCCTACGAGCGGGGCGACCACATCGTCGACGCCCGAACCGGGATTCCATCCCGCACGCTGCTCAGCCTGACGGTCGCCGGCCCCAGCCTCACGATGGCCGACGCGTACGCGACGGCGGGCTTCGCTATGGGCCGGGGCGGCGTCGGATGGGTCGCCACGCGTCCGGGCTACGCGCCCTTCGCGGTGACCGCCTCGGGACGGGTGCAGTACAGCGACGCCTTTGCGGACCTGCTGGTCAGCGGCGACAAGAGCGGATCAAGACTAAGCGGGCGCTAACGCCACCACGGCGTCCGGGCCGCCTCGACCGCAACCGCCACCGGGCGCTGCAGGTCCTCCTCCAGGCGGGCGATGTTCTCCACCCACTCCCCGGCGATCACCACGGCCATCGCGCCGCGTCCCGCCCGGTCGTCGTCCCGCCAGCGGCGAAGGCAATCGAGCGAAGCCGACCGTAACGTCTCGTCAGAGACCGGCGCCTGAGTCGGCCCCCCATTTTCGAGCGCCAACCGGTCGGCCAGGGTCACCAGGTTTTGGAGCATGACGGTCTCCTGGGCGCGAACGGCGCGCGCGCCATCCGGGCAGCCTCCGGCGCGATATCCCATTCGGCCGGCGACGACATCGAGCAGTTCGGCGGCGAGCATGCCATGGTTGCCCGCCGATAAGAGGAAGCCCGCGGTTTGCGGATCGAGGGGCGAGGCGACCCGCTCGTTGAGAAAGGCATCGAAGGCTTCGCCGGCCCGCTCACGCGCCTGTATCGCGACCCGGCGTGCCGGTTCGAGGCTCGCGGGCGGCTCGAAGTCGAGCACGCGGTTGAATGCGGCGTCCAGGTAATTGGCAACCGCGCGGTAGAACCCGGCGACGGCGCGACCAAACTCTCGTCGGGCGCCGCGTGGCCAAAGCAGCAAGCCGACCACGATGCTGATCGAGGCCCCCACAGCAACGTCTTCGATGCGCACGAGGCCCACCTGCCAGCCCACCGGCGAGATGAGGTTGAAGACAACGATCAGGTTGATCGTGAAGGCCGCCTGGCTCGCGATGAATCCAACGGTGGTGGCGGCATATGCCGCAAGGAAGATCGCGAAGGGTAGCGCCACCCACATGACGGCCGGGTGATTGCCGGTCAATACGGCGAAGATGCCGCCGATCAGGACCCCGATCACATTCCCCGCCAGGGCCTCGAGCGTGGTGCGGCCGGTGCCGAGCGCGGTGGAGCGCAAGACCTGGAGCGTCCCGAGCACGACCCAGAACGCATGCGAGAGTCCAAGGCTGCGGGCGAGCCAGACGGCGAGGGCCAGGCCGACCGCCACACGGAGACTGCGCTGCAGAACGGTCGAGGACGGCGCGAGGTGCGTCCGAATGGCTCGGAACACCCTGGTGGTCGTGCCGCTGATCCCTTCGAGGCGCGGCGCCGAGACCGGCAGGACGATCTCTTCCTCCGGCCGCCCGCCCGCGGCGATGACCGCATTGCTGCCGAGCGAAATCGCGAGGTACGAGACGACCCGAAGCGTGTGATCAACGTCGAGGCCGCCGAGAACCTCATCAGCGGCACGACCAGCCCGCAGTTGCTGGTTGGCCCAACGATCGAGGGCGACCCGGTGACGTTCGCGGGCCTCCTCCACGGCACGAAGATCCGGGGCCGCGCCGCCGGTGAGCACGTCAGCGCTCGAACGCAGGGCCGCCCTCGTCGCCGCGACCAGACGATCGGTTTCCTCAATCCCCGGTGGGGTGGCGCTGCGTGTCTGCTCAAAGGGATGTTCCACGATGTCGACGATCCGTTGCAGCTCGATCAGCAGCTGGACGAAGGCGCGATCACGTCGCGTCGGTCCGGCCGGGCGCTTGGCGGTCGCGGCATATTGTTGCCGGGCCGCGGCCTCCGTGCGCCGTGCTGCCTCCAGTAGCCGTGGCAGATCTTGATCGGCGGCGCCCGACCGAAGCCCGTCGACCAGGTTCGCGACGGCAAGGCACGCTTTCGCCGCGTACTGCCGCAGCTTGACGCGCTCGGAGCGTGGCCAGAGGAAGACGGCCGCGAGCGTCGCGAGGATGCCCGCGAAGGCCCAACCGGCAACGCGTGCGGGTACCGCGCTTGCGGGTGCGGGAACCGATACCGAGATCACAAATGCCAGCAGCATGCCGGTTTGCGCGGCAGCGACGTAGCCGCCGAAGAGGCTCGCGAACGAAATCACGAACCCAACCAGGAGCATCAGGGCACCCGCCAGGGCCGCGTTCTGGGAGACCACCGTGCCGAGCGCGATCAGCACGGCCCCAACGAGCGTCGCGGTCAGATACGCGATCGCCCTCGCCCCGCGCAGTCCGCCGAAATCGGACATCACCAGCAACGCAAAGCCGCCGAAGACAATAAAGATGACGTTCTGCGTGTCGTGGAGAACGAGCTGCCCAAAGGCGAAGGCGAGCGGGATGACGATCGCGGCCCGCGCGGCCCGTCGCAGCCCTGCGAAACCGGGATCGCGAGGAGCTTTGAGTGGGTTGGCGGGCCGGCGGTGGGGCGCCGGCGTTTGGGCAGGCGCCGTCACACTGCTCCTGGCCATCCTCTATTCCTACACCACTCGGCGGGGGCCGCACTCACTCGAAAGTGGGGCCCGCCGGCCGCCGCTCAGGGGATGCTTCATCCGCGGCAAACCGCTAGAGTCAAAATATGACCGGCCTGTGGGCTGTCCTGATCACGACCTTCCTGGCTTCGGCGGTGGAAGCGATCGAGATGGTGACGATCGTGGTCGGGGTGGGCGCGACCCGCGGTTGGCGTTCGACGCTCATCGGCGCTGCTTCCGGTTTTGGCGTGCTGGCGGTGGTCGTGGTCGTACTCGGGGCTGCCCTGAGTCGAGTGCCGATCGGGCCATTGCGCTTGATCGTCGGCGCCCTGTTGCTCACGTTCGGCCTCCAGTGGTTTCGCAAGGGGATCATGCGAGTCGCGGCGCGAGGGTTGGCCGGTATCGGCGGCCAAGACCCGCATGAAGCCGCCGAGTGGACGGGTCCCGGCATGGACTGGACCGCCTGGTTCCTGGCCTTCAAAGGCGTGGTGTTGGAGGGACTCGAGGTCGCCTTCATCGTGGTCACCTTTGGTGCCGGCGCGAACCACTTCGTCGGTGCGGTGATCGGCGGCGTCGGGGCGATCATCGTGGTCGGTGGGATCGGGCTTGCCCTCCACCAGACGGTTCGACGGATTCCACGCAGCCTGCTCCAGCTGATCGTCGGGGTTCTGCTCACCACCTTCGGCACCTTCTGGGCGATCGAGGGTCTCGGGATCGGATGGCCCGGTGGTGACGCCGCGATTCCCGGCCTGCTCGTTCTGTACGTGGCGACGGCTCTCGTCTACATCTCACTGGAGCGGAACCGGGCCCTCGGCCTGCGTCCGGCGGCGTAGACGATGCCTCCTCCGTTTTCGTGGATCGTGGCAGCCGCTAAGTTCTTGTACGACTTCGTCGTCGGTGATGACTGGACCGTCGCGGCCGCCGTCGGCATCGGCCTGATCGCGTCCGCCGTCCTGAACGTCAACCACATCGCTGCCTGGTGGCTGATCCCGGTGATCGTCGTGGTGATGCTCGGCGTCAGCCTGCAGCGGGCAAGTAACAGGTTGCGGTGAGCGTCATCGCCGTCGTCGGGCTCGCGACGATGGGCATGAACCTGGCCCGCAACCTCGCCCGAAATGGGTTCGGGGTTTCCGTTTATAACCGGACCACCTCCCGCGTCGACGACTTCGTGAAGCAATACGGCTCGGAGGGCGCATTCACGGCGGCCTACACCCCGGAGGAACTGGTTGCCCAATTGGACAAGCCGCGCCGGATCCTGATGATGGTCAAGGCCGGGGCGCCGGTCGACGAGACGATCGAGCACCTCGCACCATACCTGGAAGCTGGAGACATCCTGATCGACGGCGGCAACTCCTACTTCCTGGATACGGTGCGCCGCGGCAAGGCGCTGGAAGCTCGAGGCCTTCGCTTCATCGGCACCGGCGTGTCCGGCGGCGAGGAAGGTGCGCTGCTTGGGCCCAGCGTCATGCCGGGTGGCGCGCGTGAGGCGTACCCCCAGGTCGAGCCGATGCTGACGAAGATCAGCGCCCACGTGGACGGCGAGCC
>CAAGKR010449171.1_pt1 | contig 10880 bp, 7 predicted proteins | sample 2556971 | NCBI WGS metagenome assembly CAAGKR01 (sample SAMEA5207829, study PRJEB30636) | soil metagenome | biome: forest; feature: boreal; material: soil | place: USA | collected 2011-09 | depth 1 m
CGCACGATCTCGATCCGTTCGGTGCCGCTCGCTGCCGCCGCACGCCGCCGAAGGATATCCTGTAGATCGTCGAATCGGCCCTGAGCCTCGGTGAGACGGTCGAGCGCCGCCAGCGCCTCCGTGTCCTCGGGGATCTCGAGCAGGACCGCTTCGTACGCCTCGATCGCGCGATCGGGGAGCGCCAGCTCCTTCTGGTACACGGCGGCGACCTCCAGGCGCAGGGCCCGCGCCCGTAGGGGATCGCTCGTCAGATCCGCCTGGCTTTGCAGGCTTTCGACGACCTTCGCCCACAGGCCCACCCGGCAGTAGAGCCGACACAGCGCCTCGTGGGCGGCGAGCGTTTCCTCCACCGACGGGGGCTCGGCCGCGCCACGCTCCTCGTCCGACGATTCCCCCAAGAGGCGCTCGAGGGTGTCGATCGCCTCGTAGGGCTTTTCCAGGCGCTCCTCGTAGAGGGTGGCCAGCTCGCGGAGCCGGCGGCGGCGCTCCGGGCCATGTGGCAGCGCTTCCGTGGGGCCGCTGGTCCGCTGATCGAGCACGTTGGCCAGGTCCTCCCAGCGCTCTTGCTCGCGGCAGATTTCTTCGACCCGCTGGATCGCCGGCTTGTCGTCCGATTTGATGCGCAGAATCGCCCGATAGAGCGCCTCGGCCTCGGCGGTCTGGCCGAGGCGCTCGCGCAGGCGCGCGGCATCGTGGTGCAGGGTCACAGCGGCCTCGGTCGGCCCGAATTCGTCGATCGAGCCGAGGTAGATCGCGACGATGCGGTCCCAGCGGTTGTACTGCTCGCCGATCCTCTCCAGCTCCGTGCGGATCTCGGCGTCGGTGATGTCGAGGTGGAACGCCCGCGCGAGCGCGTCGAGCGCCCGGTCGATGTCGTGCTGTCCACGCTCCCAGACCTCGGCGATCTTGCGCAGGTAGACCCAGCGATCGTCCATGTCCTCGGCGGGGAGCCCTTCGTAGGCGGCCGCGAGCTCCTCCCAGGGGGTCGAAAATGGCTGTTCCTCGGTGGACGGCAGCATGGGTGGCGGAGCGGGTGGACGCGCAGCGACCTCCTCGTCTTCTCCCTCTTCGACGAGCTCCTCGTCGCCGATCTCCTCGATCTGTTCGTCGGCCTCGTCGGAAAATTCGCCACCCGCCTCGACGTAGTCCGTCGCCGCCGCCAGCGCTTCACCAGCAGCAGGGACGGGCGCCGGCGTCGCCACTTCCTGGCCTTCCAGCGGACTGCCGGAGGCCGCCGCATCGTCCACATCCACGTCCACGTCGACTTCGACGGAAACGACGTCGAGGTCATCGCCTTGGGCGCCGTCTTCGGCGTCGGCCTCAGCCCGGACCTCGGTTGAAACGACATCGAGGTCATCGCCTTGGGCGCCGGCTTCGGCGTCGGCCTCGGCCCGGACGTCGGTTTCGGTGCCAGTTTCGGCCTCAGGTTCGGCCCCGGTTTCGGTGCCGGCGTCGGCAGCCGGCGTCTCCGTGGCGGGGGGCGTGCCAGAAACGCCCGGCGCGACACCGTCGCTTCCGCCGTCGTAGCGTCCGATGCGCGCCGCCAAGCGCCAGAGGTGACCGACGAGCTCCTCGTCGTCCGGTGCCAGGCGAAATGCGTTCAGGTATGCGCGGAACGCGCGCACCAGATCCTTGACCTCGTGCTCGACGATATGGGCCGCGCTGCGGGCGACAGCCAGCTTGTCGGACAGCTCTTCGGCCAGCGCGAAGAGCTGTCCCTGAACCTTGATTGCCTCCTCCCAGCGGCCGGTGACGCGCGCCAGTCGCAGGATCTCTTCCTGGGTTGCTGGGTTCTTGGGCTCGATCGCGAAGCTGCGCAAGGTCTCGTCGAGCGCGCCCGACGGATCGCCCATGCGCCGCTCGCGGACGTCGGCTCGCAGCCGCAAGAGCTCGACCCGCTCCTCGGCTCCGGTGCGCGCCCGCGCGACCTGCGCGTAGACGTCGAGGAGGCGCTTCCAGTTCCCCGTGCGTTCGGCCAGTCGCTCGAGGTTGTGGAGCAATTCGTCGCCCGCCGGATCGGCCGGCAAAGTGTCGACCAAGGTCTGGAAGGCCCGCGCCGGATCCGCCAGCTTCTCCTCGTAGATGAGGGCGATCTTGAGAGATGCGGCTAGCTGTTCGAACACCTCCGTCGCGCGCGCGCGCGCCCCTTCGTAAATCTGGATCAGCTCTTCGAAGAGCCCGTGACGTTCGGCGGCTTGATCGCAGAGCTGCAGATTTTCGGCGATCGGGCTCTCGATGTAGGCGCGGCGGTACCAGTCGAACCCGCGGCGCGGTTCGTCGAGATGGGTTTCGTAGATGTCACCGATCTCGACCAGCAGCTTCCGGCGCCCGGCCGGATCCTCGATTCGATCGAGCAGCTTTTCGTCGGCGTAGGCCAGCCTTTGATAGTTGCCAGTTCTTCCGTAGAGGCCGGCGACCGCCTCGAGTGCGGCGAGGTTCTCCGGATCGATCTCCAGGACACGCTCGTAGATCGAGATGGCCTTGCGGTCGTCGCCGAGACGGTCGCGCACCAGCGCCGCGAGCTCCATTGACCGCGGCACGCGCTGGGCGGGATCCTCGGTCAAGAACAGCTGCCGCTCGGCGATTTTGACCACCCGAGGCCAGTCCTCGTCCTGCTCGTAGTAGGCCCGCAGCCGTTCGTGCGCCTCGGCGCTGCGCGGATCGATTTCGGCGATCAGGCGCTCGAGCGCCTCAGTCGCCGCGTCGACGTCGTGGAGGCTCTCGTCGAAGATCTGCGCGCGCAGCAGCGCGAGCTCGACCGCGCGCCCGGGCTCGGTCGCTAGCGGCGCCTGCCGATCGAGGATCCGGACCAGCATCGGCCAGTCCTTCTCGGTGGTGTAGAGGCGCGCCAGCGCCTCCAGCGCCTCGGTGTCGGTGGGCAGCAGGTCGGCGATCTGTTCCCACGCCTTGCGCGCCCGGGGGCCATCCAAGAGCGATCCTTCGACCAAGCGGGCGAGCTGGCGCAAATACTCCGCCTGCAGGGCGGTATCGGCGACCGCCCGTTCGACCTGCAGGTCGAGAACACGCGCCAGATCATGGTGGCGGCCGAGCGCCGTGTAGATGTCCATCAACCCGCCGAGCGCCTTGGCATCGTCGGCATCGAGGTGGACCACTTCCTCCAGCCGCTCGGCCGCGCCGGTCGGATCCTGCAGCTTCCTGTAGAGGATTTCGGCGATGCGGCGGAAGAGGTGGAGCCTCTCGTCGGCGTTGGCGGCGTGCTTGGCGTGAAGCTCGAGGACTCGAACCAGGTCCGCGGGCTGTCCGGCCCGTTCGAGGATCCGTTCGAGCCGGGTCAGCGTGTCGCGATCGCCGGGGACCGCCTCCAGGATCTCACCGGCCGCCCACTGTCCCTGCACCAGATCCCCGGTGCGCTCGTCGTAGATCACCAGCACGCGGCGCAAAAGGCCCACCCGCTCCTGCGTGGAGGCGGTCAGCTCTATCTGCTCGCGCAGCGCGTTCGCGAGACCTGCAAAATCCCCTTCGCGCTCGTAGATCTCAACGAGCGCCCGCATCGACACGGCGTCGTGCGGGTCGCCGCGCAGGATCTCCTTGTAGACCTCGATGGCACGCTTGGCGTTCCCCAGCTTCTCGCGGTGGAGCTGGGCGACCCGGCGGAGGATATCCATACGCGCGGATGATTCCGTCTGCGCGGCAGCCTCGCGCTCGAGGAGGGCCGCCAACCGATCCCAGCTCTTGCTCTTGAGCAGGATCCTCCGCTGCGATTCGCGTGCGCGTGGATAGGCAGGCGCGAGCTCCTCGGCGCGTTGCCAGGCCGCCAGCGCGCGCTCGGAATCGCCGAGTTGCTTTTCCGTGACCGCCGCGATCTCCTCCAGGCGGGGCAGGAGATCCTCGGGCGCGGCACCGGCGACGCGAGCCCGCTCGTGGGAGAACTCCAGCAGATCCGCAAGCGCCGCCCAGTCGCCCTTTTCGCGGAAGTGCTCGGCGTAGGCGGCGAGCGCGATCTGGTTCTCGGGCTCGATCTCCAGCACCGCGTGGAGGTAGATTGCCGCCTGATCGTCGTCGCCCAGCCGATCGCGGTAGAGCGCCGCCAGCTCCAGCATGATCCGCGCCCGTGCACCCGGATCGGCGACCGCGCCCAGCTGGCGCTCGCGCAGCTCCGCCAGCCGCGCGTAGTCGTGTCCGGCCAGATAGAGCTCCACCAGTTTCTCCGACGCGGGTCCCCCGGGCGGCTCGATGAGCGAAATCTCGTTGTAGACCCGTTGAGCCTCCGCCCGATCTTGCAGCTCACCTTCGGCCAATTGCGCGCGTTTGTAGAGGAAGTCGACCCGCTCCGCTTCGGCCGTCGCGGCGGCGATCCGTTCGCGGTAGTAACGATCAAGCTCCTGGAACCGGCGCGCCTCGTAGTAGACCCGCTCGAGCAGCTCCGAAGACTCCGTGTGGCCGGGGACAGCCGCCAGAGCCTTGCGCAAAGATCCGATCGCGTTCTCGGTGTCGCCCGTCTCCTGCCGCCGGCGCGCGACCTGGAAATAGATCGCCGCGGCGCGCTCGATGCCGTCGGCGCCGATCCAGTTGGGGTTGGCGTAGACCGCGGCCAGCGCCTCGAGCGCCTTCTCGTCGCGGGGCCGGATCCGGATGGCCTCGCTCAGCCGTTGCGCCGCTGCGTCCAGCTCCTCGAGCTTCTCCCCCAGCACGCGCCCGAGCCCCAGCAGCAGCTCCGCCCGGCGTCGGGCGTCGGTCGTCCCCTCCAGCTCCAGCTCATAGAGGCGGACCACGGCGCGGAAGTCGCCGAGCGCCCTGTAGATCTTCCGCGCCGATTCGATGGACTTGAGGTGCTCCGGCGTGAGCTTGCCGACGCTTTGCGGGCTGCGGACCGCGCGTTCGAGCTTGGCGAAGTGGTTCAGGAACAGCTGCCCCATCTCCGCTTCCAGCTCGGCGACGCGAGCGGGATCGCGGGTGCGCGCGACGGCGGCCGCCTCCATCTCCAACATCGTCATGTAGTCGGCGGTGCGTCCCTGCTCGCGGTAGATGTCCTTGAGTCGCGCCGTTGCGCGGATGTGGCCGGGATCGCGATCCACAGCGTTTACGAGGTCCGCCTCGGCGCCCTCGGGGTCGCCCAGCTGATCGATGCGCAGCTCCGCCGCCAGGTAGAACAGCTCTCCCGCCTTGGCGTGGTCCTCTATCGCCTGGGCCCGGGTCTCGTAGAGCGTGACCAGGCGATCATGTTTTTGCGCTTGGCGATATGCCTTTCGGAGCGCAACGAAGGCCTCGGTGTCAGCAGGGTTCCTGTGCAGAGCGGCTTCGTATTCGCGGACGGTGGGCATGGGCGAGGGGACCCCGAGACGATGACGCGAAGTGCCGACGATACGTTAGGCGGGTACCCTAGCACGGCCGCCAATCCGAAACCAAGCACCTGGATCGACTCTAAATACCTGATTCGACAGCGTTTAGCATCAGTGGTACATGAAGACGATCTCGACGCGGTTGTTCTTGGCCCGCCCGGCCGCGGAGCGGTTGTCGACGAACGGGTCTTCGCCGCCGAGCCCGCTCACCATCAACCGCCTGACCTCCACCCCCCGCTCGGCGAGCGCCGAATAGACGGCCTGGGCGCGGGCGGCCGAGAGCGCGATGAGCTCGGTGGACTTGCCACGGTTGTCCGTATATCCAATGACTTGAACCGGATAGCTCGGATATTTCTTTAACAATGTAGCCACGGCGTCGAGGGTGCCGTCGTGGCCATAGGCGATGCTCGGCTCCCGTTTAGTAAACAGCTCCGGTATGACAATCACCAGACGCTGGAGATCGCCGCGCGGATCGATCCGGACCTTGACCCCCGCGATGGTCGGGGCATCGCGCGCCAGGGCCTCGTTGCGCGCCTTGTTCTCGTTCGACTGAGCGGTCTGCTCGTACTGGGGTTTGGCCAGCTCGGCGGCGCGATCGGCGTCCTTCTTGGCAATCTCTGCGCTGATCTGGGCGTCCGTGTAGTCGCTCTGTTTGAGCTCCGCCGTCGCTTTGGCCAGCAGATCGCCGGCCGCTGTGTACTCGGCGCTCGCGTATTTCGATGCCTCGACCGTATCGGCGGTGCGCAAGGCCAGCTGCGCGGCCCCGATCTTTTGCTCGGTGGCGAGCTGCTCTGACAGACGCTGCTGCTCCGCCAGAGCCTTTTGCTGCTCACTCGATATTTCCTGGGACAGGCGCTGTTTGTCCGCATCCGCCGTCTTGCGCGCGTCGACGTACTTTTGCAGGAGGGCCAGCTTCTCCTGTTCGCTGGCCAGGTCCTTCAGAAGACCCGCGCTCTCCTCCTCGGCTTGGGCTTGCTGGCCCGAGAGGGTTTGGATCCTGGCCTTGAGCTGCTCCTGCTCGTAGAGCGCCAGCTCGGACTTGAGCTTGATGAGGGCGATCAGGGCGTCGCGACGGGACTCCGGCAGATCATTCGATTGCCATTCATCCCGGGCTGCCGCAGAGCGCCGATCGGCCTCGGCCGCCAGATCCGGCGAGCGCTTTCCCGCCTCTGGCAGATCGGCCTCGTTCGCCTTGCGCAGGGTATCGAATGCCTCAAGCTCGCTGGGTTTCGACGGCGTCGCGCAGCCGAGACCGAGCGCGGCGGCGACGACCACGACCACCCTCGCAACGTTTCGGAGCCTCACGGTGCGCTCCCTTCCAGCGCCTTTTTCTTGGCTGCGGTCTCCTGCAGCGCCTTGTGGGTACGGGCGATCTTCGCCCGCACGTCCTGCAAAGCGGCCTCGCGTTTCTGAACCTGGGCACGCAGCTTGCTGACCGCGATCTTGACGCGGATCAGGTCCTCTTGCTTGAGCGCGCGGTCGAGAACCTCGCGGACCTGGTCGTATTCGTGCTTGGCGCGCAGGTTCCACGCCTCATCGAGCCAGGTCTTGAGCAAGGCGATCTCGTCGGTCACTCCTTTGAGATCGTCGAGCCGTTCGAGGTCCACGACGCTGCCCTTTTGCGTGTCGATCTGGCGCTGGAGATCGTCTTCTTCGCCGGCGGCCGCGCTCCGGGGGAACGCGAGCGCGAGACCGACTCCAACTGCCAACACCTGCACCGTGCGTCTCGACCACCCTGTCATCAAACCGTGTCCCTCCGGTTGCGTGTCGTTGTCTGCGGACTTCGATGTAACGTTCGATGTAACGAAGGAATCAACTTAAGCCCCAGATTAACCCAGTTCAAGAGGCGCGGCGCGTATCGGGCTCAGCCTCACCGCGATTGGCGATCGACGGGTCTTCGCCGAGTCCGCGTCATGGATAGATGCTCCCGCGACGGCGCGCGTGGTAAGGTTGTGCAAGTGGACAATGCGGTCGAGATTTGCTACGCGGGCGTGGGGATCGGGCGCTCCACCCTGCTACGCGATTGGAGCTCGGCCGGTGCCTTCATCGGCTTTCCGGAGCCCATGCCGACCGGGACGCCCCTGCGGATCGAGGGCGAGGGCATCGACCAGGCCGCCCGCGTCGTCGAGGTGATCGAGTCGGCGGATCTCGCGCTGGCAGGCATGCGGGTCGAGTTTGTCCGGCCCGCGCAGCTCCGGCCGTCGCCCGAGCCGGAGCCCGAGGCCGTGCAGGCGCGGTCCGAGGCTGCGCCTCCGGTCCCCGTTGCGGCACCCGCTCAGGTGTCGGGATCCCCGCCGGACCCGCACTTCAACGACGAAGAATCAGGGTCTGGCGCCGGATTGGGCAAGCGGCGCCGTCGTCGGAAGTGATCCGTCCGCCGCGCCTCGCGCCGGGAGCGACGATTCGGATCGTCGCTCCGTCGGGGCCGGTGCCGCGAGAGGCTTTCGAGGCCGGCGTCGCGGTTCTCCGTGCGCGCTACGACGTCCGCTACGACGAGGGGATCTTCGCGCGCGCGGGTTACATGGCCGGCGCCGACGATCGGCGCTTCGCCGAGCTCGCCGGCGCGCTCGAAAGCCCGGAGGCGTGCGCCGTCGTGATGGCGCGCGGCGGTTACGGCCTCCTCCGCCTGTTGCCGTTCGTCGATCCGACGGCGCTCGGGCGTCGTCCGCGCGTTCTGGTCGGTTTCTCCGACGGGACCGCTTTGCTCGCCGCCGCCGCGCGGGCCGGCATCGTTTCGATTCACGGTCCCGTCGTCACGCAGCTCGCAAACCTGTCGGTTGAAGATCAGCGCGCGCTATTCGAACGTCTCGAGGCGCCCGGCCCGGCGACGCTCTTGTCGGATCTCGAGGAGATCATCCCGGGGCGGGTGCAGGGACCGCTTCTGGGCGGTAACCTGGAAGTCTTCTCGCGGCTTCTGGGCACGCCATATCTCCCCGCCGTCGCCGGCGCGATCCTCTTCTTCGAAGACCTCGGCGAGCGTCCCTATCGACTCGATCGCCTGATCACGCACCTCGATCTGGCCGGTGTCTTCGACGCCGCAAGTGCGGTCGTGCTCGGCGATTTCTCCGGCTGTCGCGAGCCGGAGCCAACCCGCGCCGAGTCTCCGACCGCGGACCAGGTTCTCCTCGAGCGCCTCGGCCGCCTGCCGATTCCGGTGGTGCGCGGGGGCGCCTTTGGCCACGGCACGCGCAACCGCGCGCTCCCCTACGGCGCCCTGTGCGAGCTCGACACCCGGAGCGGCGCGCTCACCACGCTGGAAGGTGCGGTTAGCTGATCATCCCACCAGAAGGATACGGCTCCGGCGCGGGCTCTTCGATTTTCCCGTAGCGCTCTTCGTAGCGACGCAGGTTGTGCTCGAGGGCGCGCAGCAACCGCTTGGCGTGCCGCGGCGACGAGATGATGCGGGCGCGGACGCGCGCGCGCGGCGCCGACGGTTGCAGATAGGCGAAGTCGAGCGCGAACTCGTTCTCGTTGTGGTTGATGAGGACTAGGTTCGAATACGTGCCTTGCGCGATCGTCTCGTCGACATCGATCTGGATCTGCGGCGCCTTGGGATCGCCCGGTGGGCCTTTCGGATGGTCGGCCATGGGTACGGGTATACACCAACGCGAGCGTACCCCGGCTTTGACTCTGAACCGGTGGGCAGCGAGGGGGGACCGGGGGCGTGTGAGCGGCAGCGAACCACGCCCCAGTCAGATGCCAGGCGTGGAACCCTTCGAGGGTTCCACTTAAGATGTCCGCGTGCTTCGGAGGGTGATCGCCATCGATCTCGGCGCGCGTCGGATCGGCGTGGCGGTCACGGACGGCCTCGGCATCACGGCGCAACCGCATACGACGATCGCGCGGCGGGGTGGCGAGCGCGATCTGGAGGCCATCGCCGCGGTGGTGCGAGCGCAGGACGCGGGGCGCGTCGTTCTGGGGCTTCCGCTCGGTCCCGACGGTGAGCGTGGGCGCGCCGCCAAGAGCGCGGAGGCGTTCGCGGTGCGCCTGCGCGCGGCGCTGAACGTGCCGGTCGAGCTCATCGACGAGAGCTTCAGCACCGTCGAGGCCGAGGAGGTACTGCTCGCCGCGAATCTTTCTCGCGCGCGGCGCCGGGAAGTGGTCGATAAGGTGGCCGCCGCGGTTATTCTCCGCAGATGGCTGGACGCCAACCGCGGAAGCGAGCCCGCGTGAGGCAGCCCATCAAGCGCGCGCTGGTTGTCTTCGCGATCACCAGCCTGCTGGGTCTCGGCGCGATGATCGTCGTCGCCCGCGCGGCGTGGCGTTATGGCGACAGACCCGGTGGCACCGCACGTGGCCGGGTGACGGTCGAGATCCCGATCGGCGCGGGCGCGGGCGAGGTGGCGGAGCGTTTGGCCGAGGCGGGTGTGATCGGCAACCCGGCCGTGTTTCGCCTCTATGCGGGCCAGCGCGGGGTCGCGGGTCGCTTCAAGGCGGGTCGCTACGAGATAAGCGCACCCGCATCCCCGCGGCAGATCCTCGACGCGCTGGTCAAGGGATCGGCCGACGAGCTCGTCACCGTCGTGATTCCCGAGGGGAAGAATCTGGTCGAGATCGCCGAGATCTTCGACGCCGCCGGGATCGCGGGCAGGGGGGCGCTCATCATGAAGGCGACCGATCCGGCCTTCGCCGCCGAGCTCGGGCTTCCGGGCGGGACACTGGAGGGATATCTCTTCCCGGACACCTACCGCATGCGCCCGCATACGACGCCCGCGCGCGTGCTGATTCCGCTGGTGCGCCGGCATCGCCAGGTCTTCGGGGAGCTGCGCGCCGCGCACGCCAAGACCGTCGCCGAGCTCAAGCGGACGCTCGGCTTCGACGACCACAAGATCGTCGTCCTGGCGTCGATCGTCGAGAAGGAGACCGGGCGCGCCGAGGAGCGGCCGCGCATCGCGCAGGTGTTTATGAACCGCCTGCACATGCCGTCGTTCTCGCCCAAGCTGCTCCAGACCGACCCGACCATCATCTATGGCTGCACGGTGGTCACGCCGCGCTCGCCGGCCTGTCTCAAATGGGACGGGCGCATCCGCCGCATCCAGCTCGAGGATCGCGAGAACCCCTACAACACCTATACTCACGAGGGGCTGCCGCCGGCGCCGATCTCGAACCCGGGACGCGCGGCGCTGGAGGCGGTGATGGCACCGGACCACACGCCGTACCTCTACTTCGTGGCGAAGAACGATGGGACGCACTTCTTTTCGAAGACCGTCGCCGAGCACAACGCCGCCGTCGTGAAGTACCAGCGCGGGGACAAGCCGCTGACCCCATGAGCGACGCGGCGGCGATCGTCGTCGAAGGACTGGGCAAGGTGTTTCAATCGCCCGCCGGACTGCGCGACATGGTGCGCGGGCGGCTGTTCGGCAAGCCGGTCGAGGCCCTGTCCGGCGTGTCGTTCACCGTGCCGCCGGGCCAGATCGCCTGCATGATGGGGCCGAACGGCGCCGGCAAGTCGACGCTGGTGCGGATTCTCGGCGGTCTCCTGTTGCCATCGACCGGGCGGGCGGAGGTGGGCGGCATCGACGCGGGCGCCGGCACCTCCGACTTCCGGCAGCGGGTGGCGTTCGTGGTCGGCGACGAGCG